>Ga0335083_10006734_pt1 | contig 14267 bp, 11 predicted proteins | sample Lox_Sample_42_FD_206716 | JGI IMG/M metagenome (GOLD analysis project Ga0335083, IMG submission 206716) | Soil microbial communities from Loxahatchee National Wildlife Refuge, Florida, United States - Lox_Sample_4.2 | ecosystem: Environmental > Terrestrial > Soil > Wetlands | place: USA...
TCCTTGCGGATCTTGGCGAGCTCCTCCTGGACGCCGTCGTAGACGGTGACGTCGGAGGAGCCCTTGGTCTTGTTCACGGCGAAGGTAGTCGCCGGGCGTCCGTTGAGACGCGCGACGGTGCGGATCTCCCCGACACTGTCGCGCACGTCGGCGAGGTCCGAGAGGCGCGCGAAGCGTCCGCCCGGCAGCACGATCTGCGTGTCGCCGAGGGCGGCGGCGGTGCGTGCGCCGCCCAGCACGCGGATCGTCTGCTCGCCGCCGCCGAGCTGGGCGCGGCCGCCCGGCGAGTCGAGATTGAGGCCGCGCAGCTGCTGGTTGACCTGCACCGCGGTGATACCGAGCGCCTGCATGCGCGCCGGATCGAGCTCGACGCGGATTTCCCGGTTCACGCCGCCGCCGCGCCAGACCTGCGCCACACCCGGCACTCCGAGCAGCCGCTTGGTCAGGGTGTTATCGACGAACCAGGACATCTCCTCTTCGGTGAGCGCACTCGAGTTGATGCCGTAGAAGACGATCGGCGGGCCGTCGGTGTCGAGGCGCCGCACGATCGGCTCCATGATGCTGGGCGGCAGCTGCGAGCGTATCTTGGCGACCGCGTCGCGCACGTCGGCGACCGCGCGGTCGATCGGCGTACCGATGTTGAACTGGATGTTGACGTTGGCTTCGCCCTCGGGCGCCCACGAGGTGATGTTGTCGATGTTGCCGATGCCGGCGACCGCGCCCTCGACCTTCTGCAGGACCTGCGTCTCCATGTCCTGGGGCGAGGCGCCCGGCTGCGCGATGGTGACCATCACCACCGGGAAGGAGATGTCGGGGTTGAGCGTGACGGGCAGGCGCGAGAACGCCGCCACGCCCATGAAGAACAGCACCACGAACAGCATCACCGGTGGTAGCGGATGCCGGATCGCCCAGGCAGATATGTTTTTCATGGCGGCGGCATCCGCAGATCGTCGCTCGTGGCCTTGACGGCCTCGCCCTCGCGCAGGAATCCGCCCGCGGTCTTGACCACGCGGTCGCTCTCGGTGAGGCCCGAGGCGATGGCGACGCCGGCCTCGGAAGTCTCGGCGACGCGCACCGGGCGCCGCGTCGCGTGTCCCTGCGCATCGACGACGAACACGTAGCTGCCCTCACCGTCGGAGAAGACGGCAGTCTTCGGCAGTACCGGCCGGCGTGCCTTGGCGATCGTCACCTCGGCGCGGGCGAAGGCGCCGGGGCGCAGCGCCGGATCGGGCGTGAGGGTGATGCGGATGTCGCCGAGGCGGGTCATCGGATCGATGATCGCGCCCAGCAGCCGCACCTTGCCCTCGAACGGGCGCGAGAGCCCCGTCACATAGACGGTCGCCGGCTGATCGATCTTCACCTGCGCGAGGTCCTGCTCGGCGATCTGGCCGCGCATCTCGACCTCGCCGCCGCTCGCCACGCGAAACAGCGCGACGCCGCCCGGGTTGGCGATCTGCCCGACCTCGGCGCTGCGCGTCAGCACGGTGCCGGCGAAGGGCGCTACGATGCGGGTGCGGGCGAGCCGGGCTTCCGCCTCGGCGAGCTGCGCGGCGGCCACTTTCACGCTGGCGGCGTCGGTCACGGAGGTGGCGCGCCGCTTCTCTATATCCTCCGCCGAGAGCGCCCCGGCGGCCTGAACCCCGAGTGCGCGTTTGTATTCGGCGGCCGACAGCTCCGCCTGAGCGCGCGCCTGCTCGAGCGCCGCCGCGAGCCGGTTGACCTGGGGGATGAGGACGGAATCGTCGAGCCTCGCGAGGAGTTGGCCCTTCTTCACGTGATCGCCCGGCTCGACGTACACCGCCACGACGCGCGCAGTGTCGCCTTCGTTGGCGATCGGCATGTCGTAGCGCGCGGCAATTGCCCCCGTGAAGCTCACGCTCGCGGTCACTTCCTTGACGGGGGCCGTCATGACCGTCACCAGGGGCAGCTCTTCCTGGTTGACGAGCGGCGTCACGTGGGGCTTGCGCCCGAGGAGCATGAATGAGGCTGAGGCTATGAGGAGCGCGACGATCACTACCGAGGCCGGCAGCAGCCACTTGCGCCAAAGGCTGGGCGCCCCGGGTCCGCCCGACGGAGCGTTACGCACGGACGGAGGCGTTTCCGGGCTCGTCGACCGATCGATGTGCCCCCGGTCGCGGCCGATCCAGGTCACCTGCTCCTCGTCGGAGTGACCGCTGAAATGCTCGGGGTTAGTGCCCACGGAGATTCCTTTGTAAATCCGTCCCTTGCCGCTGACGACCAAACCGCCACTTTAGACCTGGCGTGTCGCACCGGAGTTTAGTCGTAACAAAGGGTATTTCCCGCCCCCTTCGCGCCGAAGGGACACCCCCGGGCGACGGGCCGAGGGGGCGCGGAGCATAGCAGCATCGCGCAGCGGGAAGGGGTGGTGCCGGGAATAGGACTCGAACCTACGACCCGCGCATTACGAATGCGCTGCTCTACCAACTGAGCTATCCCGGCTCCGGGAGGGCGGCAATTCTACAAAAAATTGCCCGGCTTACTGCTTTTTCCGCAGCCGGATCACCAGGTCGATGCCCGCAACCTCGGTGCCGGGGGGCGGCAGGGGCAGGCGGCTGAATTCGACCTCCGGAACCGGGACGTCGATCAGCGCCCCGCTGGAGAGGTCGTGAAAGTGGTAATGGGGATCGATATTGGAATCGAACCAGGCGCGGGCTCCGTCGACCGACAGCTGGCGGATGAGGCCGCGGGAGGCGAAGAGATTCAGCGTGTTGTACACCGTGGCCTTGGACACCCGGGCGCCGCTCCCGCGCAGCGTCGCGAGGATCTGCTCGGCCGAGAGATGCTGAGGTGCCGAGAGCAGCACCGAGGCGATGCGCGTGCGCTGGGCGGTCGGGCGGATCCCGCAGGCCTTCAGCCGCGTCTCGCAGCCGCTCGCGCCAGGGCCGGCAAAGCCCGAGGTCTCGGTACTCATCATGGGGCGCATTATAGGCGCGTGAGCGTCCAAGTCAAAAATAAAACCTTAAATTTCATGACGTTGTGAGGCCCGCGAGCTTGCCCTCGAGATGTCGCGCCAGCTCGGCGATGGTCGGAAAGTCGAAGAGCTCGGTGAGATCGATCTGGCCGGGATAGAGCCGCTCGATCTGCTCGTGGATCTCGATGAGCTTGAGCGAGCTCGCACCCACCTCGAACAGGTTGTCGTCGACGTCGACGCGCTTGCCCTCGAGCGCTGAGTCGCAGATCGCCTTCAACTGCTCCTCGAGCTGGCTGCGGTCGCGCTGCGCGGGCCCGCGCTGCGCCGCGCGCAGCGCCGCGAGCTCGGCGAGCTCGGCGTCGAACTGCCCGTCCACGTACTCCTCCTCGAGCATGTGCCGCTGAACCTTGCCGCTCGTGGTCTTGGGGATCCGCTTCACCGGGATGACCTCGGCTACCTCGAGCCCGGTCTGCTCGTTGATGAGGCGCGCGACCTGGGTCGCGAGGGGCAGAAAGTCTGCAACCGCACCCCGATGCAGCACGAACACCACGAGCTGCTCGATCTCCGCGCCGCGCGGGCGCACGCCCGCCGCTACCACCTTGCCGAGCTCGAGTCCGGGGGCGCGCTGGGCGATCGCCTCGAGATCGTGCGGGTAGTAGTTCTGACCGTTCACGAAGATGATCTCTTTGGCGCGCCCGGAGATGTAGAGATCGCCCGCGTGCACCAGGCCGAGGTCTCCGGTCCGCAGCCAGCCATCGGCGGTGAAGGCGGCGGCATTCGCGGCAGGATCCTCGTAGTAGCCGCGCGTCACGTTCTCGCCCGTCATCTGGACGTGGCCGATCCGGTCCTCGGGCAGCTCCCGATCGTCGTCGCCGGCGATGCGCACGCGGGTGTAGGGGATGGCGCGGCCCTCGCTCACGAGGCGCAGCGCGTGGCTGTCGTCCGCCGCTACCGCCTCGACCGGATCGCCGGGGTTCATACGATGGCGGTTGAGGGTGATGATCTTGAGCGGGGCGCCGACCGGCGGGAAGCTGACGGCGAGCGAGGCCTCGGCGAGCCCATAGACCGGATACATGCTGTTGCGTTCGAGGCGTGCGGGCGCGAGGCGCGTCAGGAACTCATCGCACAGCTCGACGGAGATCGGCTCGGCGCCGTTGAAGATGAGGCGCACGGCCGAGAGGTCCAGCCCCTCGATGGGGCGCTCGCCCAGTACCTTGAGGTAGTGCTTGTAGCCGAAGTTGGGCGAGCACAGGATCGTGGCGCGCACCCGCGATGCCAGCGTGAGCCACAGCAGCGGCCGGCGGATGAAGAGCTCCGTGGGCATGAGGTGCGAGTGCACGCGGTTCGCGAACATGACGAGATGGAAGCCGATGAGACCCATGTCGTGGGTGAGCGGCATCCACGAGAGGCTGACGTCGTTCTCGTTGAAGCCCCCTGCCTCGGTCGAGCCGCGCCAGTTGGCGATGATGTTGCCGTGGGTGAGGACGACGCCCTTCGGCTCGCTGGTCGAGCCGGAGGAGAACTGGATGAAGGCGGTGTCATCGGGAGTGACGCGCTGGATGCTGCCGGCGCGCGAGATGTCGTCGAGGTCATCGACCAGGAAGGTGCGCGCGCGCAGGCTCTCGAACAGCTGCGTCTCGCCGGCCTGGGACGCGAATGCGCCGATGCGCTCGAGCGAGCGCCGCTCGGTGTAGAGGTAGGGCGATCCCAGCCGGCGCGCGATGCGCAGCAGCTTGTGGCGATGCTCGTCGCTGATGCCGAGCGCCACCGGCACCGGCACGATGCCCCCGAGTACCGCCGCCCAGAATACGTCTATGAACTGCTCGTTGCTGCCGAGGAACAGGATGAGCTTGTCGCCGCGGCGTGCGCCGAGGCGCTGCAGGTGATAGAGGATGCCGAGTGCACGCTCGTAGAGCTCGCCCGCCGAGACGCTGCGCGCCTCGTTCTCGCCCTCGAGGTAGGTGATGCTGCGCGGGAAGCTGCGGTTCGCCTCCATGACTTCGGTGAGGGTCGTGGCTTTGATCATCAGCGGCGGCGTTCCAGCCTCATGTGGAGCGGATAGCGGGTGCGCAGGTTGATCTGCGCCTCGAGCTCGAGCGGCCGGTCGGGCACGTGCACCAGTCGAAAGCGGCGCGCCACCTTGTAGAGGTGCATCAGCATCTCATAGAGCGCGAAGGTCTCGCCGATGCAGTGGCGCGGCCCGGCGGCGAAGGGCATGTAGGCGAAGCGCGGGCGTTCGGCCTCGTGCTCGGGGGCGAAGCGCTCCGGCCAGAAGCGGTCGGGATCCTTCCAGAAGCGCGGATGCCGGTGCAGCAGGTAGAGCGGCAGCAGCACGTTGGTGCCGGGCGGGACGGTGAAGCCGCCGAGCACGTCCGCGGCGACCGTACGGCGCGACAGCAGCCATCCGGGCGGGTAGAGCCGCAGAGCCTCGTTCACGACCTGCGAGGTGACGGCGAGCCCCTCCATCTGCCCGAGGCTCGGAGCGGCGAGCTCGGGGGCGGCGTCGAGCTCGGCGTGCAGGCGCGCCTCGGCTTGCGGGTGCTGCGAGAGGAGGTACCAGGTCCAGTTGAGCCCGCTCGCCGTGGTCTCGTGTCCCGCCACGATGAGCGTCATCACTTCGTCGATGAGCTCGCGCTCGCCCATGGGCGCGCCGCTCTCCTTGTCGCGCGCCGCCATCAGCATGGCCACGTAGTCGAAATGCTCTTCGGGCTCGGCGCGGCGCCGCTCGATCAGTTGCGACACCAGCTTCGCCAGCGAGCGAAACTTGAAGGCGAACTGCAGATCGCGGCTCTGCTCCCGGGTCACGACCTCGAACGGATTGCCGCCGAGCTGGTGCGTGAGACGATCGAGATCGCGCCCGAAGATCGAGCGCAGCACGATCTCGAGCGTGAGCTCGCTCATCTCGTCGGTGACGTTCACGAGCTCGCCGCGCGCGGCGAGGCTCTCCCAGCGTGCGATGAAGCGCTCGTTGGCGGAGGCGATCAGCTGGGCGAAGCCGCTGATCACGCGGCGATGAAACAGTGGCTGCATCATGTAGCGCTGGCGCTTCCACAGCTCGCCCTCGCTCGTCATGATGCCCTTGCCGAGCAGGATCTTGATCCGATCGAGCCCTAAGCCCTTGGTGTAGTTCCTGTGGTTACTCACCAGCACCCGCTTGACGTCGTCCGGGTGGTGGATGACATAGGTATAAGATCTGCGTGTCGGAACGAACACGCGATAAGTGTCGCCGTGGCGGGCAAACAATTCGGTCATGCGCTCCAGCGAATCGTCCGTGGAGCCGACGTCGAATTGCAGCTCTGCCTCGGGAGGCGGTCTATTCGCGGGCGCGGCGGCGGTCATGCAAGCTGTTGAAAGCCAAACCTTAATCTTATATCACTCGGACCTCCGAGGTCAGTGGCCGCAAGCACCGGCGCGCGGGCTGTCGGCCAGGCTCCCGTACGCGAAGCGTCTCGAGATCGCCGCCCGTGCCGCGCGTGCGCCGGCGACGCTCGCGGGCATCGCGCTCGCGCTGCGCGCGCTCGAGCGACTCACCGGTCTGAAGCTGGCACCGGCGGCACTAGCCTTCCCCGACGGCGGCAAGCCGCACCTGGCACGCGGCGCGGTCACCTTGCCGTACTCGCCCGACTTCAGCATCAGTCACTCCGGTCCCTGGGTCGGGTGCGCGGCGGTGGCGCATGGGCTCGTCGGCTTCGATGTCGAGTTCGGCACCGAGGCGCGGCTCAGCGCCTGGGCGGCGCGCGAGGCGGCGCTCAAGGCCTGCGGCGCAGGCCTCGCCGAGGCGCGTGAGGTCGAGCTCGGCGGGGACGGCGCGCGTTGCCGCGGCGTGACGCTGCGAGCGACGCGGCTCGAGCAGTTTCCGGGCGCCGCGGCCTGCATCATGACCAGCCTGCCGGTGAGCCGCCTCGAGACCCACGCGCTCTCGCTCGAGGAGCTGTTCGCGCCATGAGCGACGGTGACGACGGGAACTTACGCAACACGCTGTATCGCACCGCGACGCGCTCGAGCCGCCGTATGACCCCGGCGCGGCGCGCGCTGTACGCGCTCGCCGCTCCGCTCGCTGTGGCGCTCATCCGCGCGTGGTGGTGGAGCTGCCGCGTGGTGCGCGTCGAGGGCGCCGAGCATCTCAGCGCCGCGCTGGCGCGCGCACCTTCGCTCATTCCCGTCTACTGGCACCAGCACCAGCTTTACTGCGGGAAATTTCTCCTCGGGGAGCGCGCGCGCGGCTTGAACCCTGGCTGGCTCATCAGTCCGTCGGTCGACGGCGAGCTCGGCGCGATGATGGTGCGCCGCTTCGGCGGGGCTGTGATCCGCGGCTCCTCCACCCACACGGGGGCGCGCGCGCTGCGCGATTACTACCAGGCGCTCACCCGTGACAGCATCTCCCCGGTCATCACCCCCGACGGTCCGCGCGGTCCGCGCTTCAAGTTCAAGCCGGGGGCGCTCTTGCTCGCGCAGATGTCGCAGCGGCCGATCCTGCCGATGGCCTACGCGGCCTCGCGCGCCTGGCTGGTGAAGTGGGACAAGTTCGTGATCCCGGTGCCGTTCCTCGCTCGCATCGCCATTGCGATCGGAGCGCCACGGTACGTCCCGCGCGTGACCGATGCCGCGACACTCGCAGCTCTCGAGGGCGAATTGGAGCGCGAGCTCAAGCGGCTGTACGGCAGCGCGCGCGAGGCGCTGGCGGGGGGCCGATGAGCCCGCAGGATGCGCAGCGGCCGCCGCTCGTCATGCGCTGCGGGGCCTTCGGCGACATGGTGCTGCTCACGGTGCTGCTCGAGCAGCTGCACGCGCGCTTCAAGGCGCCGGTGGACGTCATCGCCTCAGGCCCCTGGTCCGAGCCGCTGCTGGCCGACCACCCGGCGGTCGGGCGGATGTTCATCCTGCGCAGCCGCCGCACACCCTACTGGCTGAGTCCCGGCCAGCAGCGCCTCGTCGCGTGGCTTCGGGCCCGGGGCGCAGGTCCCACCTGGTTCTGCGATCGCGGCGAAGGCCGGGAACTCCTCGCGCGCGCCGGGATACCCGCGGACTACATCTGCGACTCGACCGAGTATCCGTTCCTCGAGGGGGAGAACTTCGCCGATCGGTACCTGCGCCTCGGCGCCCTGAGCCCCGCGGCCTTCACCGGTGCCCTGCCGCCCGCGGTCGCGGGGGTGGCGCGCGCGGCGCATCTCGAGGTTGCCGACGCCGCACGCCGCGAGCTCGATGACTGGCTGACGGGGCGCGGAATCGCCGGGCGTCCCTACATGGTGATCCATCCCGGGAGCCGTCACGTCGCGCGCCGGCGTGTGCGCGCGCGCTCGGGCGCCGCCAAGTACTGGCCGGAGGAGCGCTGGGCGGAGGTCGTGCGTGCGGTGCGCGCGCGCTGCCCCGAGCAGTCGATCGTCTTCTCGGGAATGGGGGCCGAGGACTCGTTCATCGCGGACGTGGTGCGTCTGGCGGGCGCGGCCGATGTGGTGAACGCCGCGAACGATCTGCCGGTCGCGCGGCTCCTGGCGCTGCTCGAGCGCGCCCGGAGCCTCATCGCGGTGGACACGGGGCCGGCGCACGCTGCGGCGGCGCTCGGGTGCCCGACGGTGGCGCTCTTCGGCCACATCGATCCGTGGCTCTATCGTCCCGGCGGCGCCACGACGCCCGCGGCCACGCTCACGGGCACGGTCGACGGCAAGCCCAACATCCTCGGCATCGAGCCGGCACGCGTGGTCGAGGCGTGGCTCGAGCTCACTCGCGCGAACCCGCGCTGATTCTGTTAACTCAGAAGTTCCTTGATGCAACAGGGTGTTAGCTTGTAATCCTGCTTCAGTGTGCGAGAATCGCGCTGCACACTGAGACTTCCGTGACGGATATCACGTCGGGGCGTAGTGGTTGCATTAGGCTGCGGCGAATCGGTAATGGGAGGTCACGGATAAATGGCGATTCCGCCCCCACCGGATAAGCCAGCAGACTTCACCGCATCCGACATTCTGTCGGCCGATGTCTGGACCGGACGGCATACAAAGCCCGTGCTGGGACTCGACGTCGCCTGCACCAAGATTGCCGTCGATTTCCAGAACATGCGCCGCGACGAGGTCGACGCCTATGTAAGGCGCAACCTCGAGCTGCTGCGCGGGGCGACCGGCTGCGACTGCGCCTTTCTCGCCGCGATCCATCCCGACGAGCTCGTGATCCAGGACGTGCAGGTCGCGCGCGGCGCCTTCGCGCAATGCAAGCCCGAGGGGCTCGCGAGTCTCGCGCTCGATACCTTCCCGTGGCTCAAGGGTCGGCTCGAGCACCTGCGTCTCTCGGAGCTGCGCGACACGAGCTCGCCGCGCAAGGAACAGGCGGCCGAGGCCGCCAAGCTCGCGGACCTGCAGATGGGCTCGGCGCTGCTCATCAGCTTCCGGGTGCAGGGCAAGCCCGCCGGCATCCTGGGTCTCGCCCACACACTGCCGCGCGGTGCCTGGGACGTGAACCTGCAGCTGCTGATGAAGCTGATCGGTACGAGCCTTGCCACCGGCCTCGAGAGGATCCGCACCGAGGCGCGGCTCGCGAAGCTCGAGGAGCGCACCAATCTGTTCCAGGCCGCCGCCAACGACGGCCTGTGGGACTTCGACGTCGAGAGCAACGAGGTGTTCTTCTCGCCGCGCTGGAAGGCGATGCTCGGCTATGCGGACGAGGACATGCACGGCTCGCCCGACTGGCGCAGCCTGGTGCATCCGGACGATCTGGCACGGGTGCAGACCGCGATCCGCGACCATGTTGCCGGCAAGACTCCGATCTTCGAGAGCACGCACCGCATGCGCCACCGCAACGGCGAGTGGCGCTGGGTAATCAGCCGCGCTACGGCGCGCGTCGACAAGCACGGGCGCCTCCTGCGCCTGGTCGGCGTCGAGCTCGACATCACCGAGAGGAAGCTCTACGAGGAGGCGCTGTTCCGCGAGAAGGAGAGCGCTCAGATCACGCTGCAGTCGATCGGCGACGGCGTCATCACCACCGATGCCAACTCGACCATCGACTACATCAATCCCGTGGCCGAGGAGCTCACTGGCTGGCGACTCGAGGACGCGATGGGGCGGCCGGTGGAGGAGATCTTCCGGGCGTTCCACGAGGAGACCTGCGAGCCGCTCGAGAACCCCCTGACGGTCTCGATCCGCCGCATCCGCCCGATCAAGTCGGTGCGGCCGATGCTGCTCATCCGCCGCGACGGCAACGAGCTGTACGTCGAGAGCACCGCCGCGCCGATCCGCGACGGCCAGGGGCACGTGGCCGGCGGCGTGCTGGTGTTCCACGACGTCAGCGAGTCGCGCGAGCTCAACCGGCGCCTGTCCTACCATGCGAGCCACGACCTGCTGACGGGACTCGTCAACCGCCGCGAGTTCGAGAGCCGCCTGGAGCGGGCGCTGAAGAGCGCCAAGGCTCGCGAGGCGTCCTACGCGCTCTGCCATCTCGACATCGACCAGTTCAAGATCGTCAACGACACCTGCGGCCACTCGGCGGGAGATGCGCTCCTCGGGCAGGTGGGCGCGCTGCTCAAGTCCAAGGTGCGCTGGCGCGACACGCTCTCGCGCCTCGGCGGCGACGAATTCGGCATTCTGCTGGAGAGCTGCTCGCTCGATGAGGCGATGCGCACCGCAGAGACGCTGCGCGAGGCGGTGCGCAACTTCCGCTTCACCTGGGAGGACCGGGTGTTTCGCCTCGGTGCTTCGATCGGCGTCGTACCGATCACGGCCGAGAACGAGGACGTCGCCTCGGTCCTGTCCGCTGCCGGCAGCGCCTGCACCGCGGCCAAGGAGGGCGGGCGCAACCGCGTCCACAGCTTCGCGGAGAACGACATCGAGCTGATGCGCCGCCGCCGCGAGATGCAGTGGGCGGCGCGCATCAACGCGGCGCTGGAGGAGGGCCGCTTCGAGCTGTACCGCATGGCGATCCAGCCGCTGCAGCGGGTCGAGTCCGGCGCTCACTACGAGCTGCTGCTGCGCCTGAAGGACGAGACCGGGCGCATCGTCGCGCCGAACGATTTCATCGCGGCGGCCGAGCGCTACGGCATCACTCCGGCAATCGACCGCTGGGTGATCGAGAACGCGTTCCGCTGGCTGGTGTCCGAGGCCGACGAGCGGCAGAACCTGTTCCAGTGCTCGATCAACCTCTCGGGCCAGAGCCTGGGCGACGACAAGTTCCTGCCGTTCGTCATCGAGCAGCTGCGGCACAGCGGGCTGGATGCCTCGAAGATCTGCTTCGAGATCACCGAGACCGCGGCGGTGGCTTCGTTCTCGCAGGCCAACCGCTTCATCCAGGCGCTCAAGCAGCAGGGCTGCAAGTTCGCGCTCGATGACTTCGGCACCGGGCTGTCCTCGTTCGGCTACCTGAAGCACTTCCCGGTGGATTACCTCAAGATCGACGGCAGCTTCGTGCGCGAGATCCTGCGCGATCCCATCGACCGCGAGATGGTGCGCTCGATCAACGAGATCGGGCACCTCACCGGCAAGCAGACCATCGCCGAGTTTGCCGAGAACGCCGAGATCATCCAGATGCTGACCAGCCTCGGGGTCGACTACGCGCAGGGCTACGGCGTCGCGCAGCCGCAGCGCGTACTGAAGTCTGCCGTCGCCTGAGAGGGCCGCGGGCTCCCCGCGGGAGCTCCCCGCCGCTCGCTCGGACCGACGGGTCAGGGGCACACATGTGGGCTTCAGAATCGGCTTTCGAGCCGATTGTTAGAAAGTCATCTAAGTGAGGACCCTCGAGGCCTGCTTCACGGCCTCAAGACGGCAAATTAGATGGATATCTAACATTCCGCGCGAATGACGCCGCGGAGACCTCACATCGCGGAGGCCGAGACCTCACTTCCCGGGTGCGAAGAAATAATAATCGGCGCTGTAGGGTATCCAGCTCTCGACGTTCGGCTTCGACGGATCGCATTTCTCGGCCGGTGGCGCCACACCACCCTTGGTATTCACTCGCTGGATGCTCGTGACGTGCTCGAACACACCCTTGCGGTCGTGGCTCACGACCGTCACGAGCAGCCAGGGGATGGAGCCGGCATCGGGCGAGGCGGCCTTGGCCGCGGCCTTGCCCGTGACCGAACTGCCGTCGATGTGCTTCCAGGAGGGCCCCGCGGAGTGGTGGCCGATCAGGGCACCCTTGTCATCGCGCAGCTGCGCCTCGGGTGCTTTGAGCGTCCATTGCGGCTTGCCGTCATCGCCTTTGCCGCAGGTGTAGATCTGGGAACCGGCGCCATGCGCCACGAACACGACCCGTTCGCCAGCCGGCGCCTTGATGGCGTCGGGCACCTTCGGGGCGGTGAGCGCGGCGGCGAGCGTGAGCAACGAGACGATGATCATGGCGGCCATCCTACCCCGAGGCCCCCGAGGCAGGAACTGGCGCTGCCTCCGGCGCCTGGGCAACAATCCGCTCATGTCACCCCGAGCCGATGAGTCATCGCCGCAGGTGCTGCGCACACGCTCCGGACTCGGGCCGCTCGAAACCCGGCTGCTCGAGCTCCTATGGGCGCGCCCGCGGGCGGCCACCGTACGCGAGCTGCAGCGCGCCTGCGCGGGGCTCGCCTACACCACCGTCATGACCACCCTCGATCGGCTGTACCGCAAGCGCCTGCTGCTGCGCCACCGCGTGGGGCGGGCCTTCTGCTATGAGCCGCGCTGCTCGCGCGACGAGCTGCTCTCGGAGCTCGTCTCCGGGCACGTCACCGAGCTCCTGGGGGCTTCCGCGAGGAGCAGCGTCGTTCTCTCGACGCTGGTGCGTGCGGTGCGGGATACCGATGCCGCGCTGCTCGACCAGCTCGAGGCACTGGTGCAGGCCGAGCGCCGCAGGCGCCGCGGCGATCCCAAATGAGCTCCGCGCTGCTGCTCTCGCTGGTGCTGCTGGCGGCCTTCGGCCTCGGCACGCTGCTGCTGTCGGCTCTCGTTGCGCTCGCGTGGCGCGCGGGCCTCGCGCGCATTCGCGCCACTGCTGCGGATCTGCTCGCGCTGCGTCTGCTGCCCCCCGCGGGGGCGCTGCTGATCGCGCTCACGGTCGTGCTGCCCGCCTTTCTCAGCTTCGAGCCCCGTCGTGAGGATGAGGGTGCAGGTCCGGTGCTGATCCTGCTGGCGGCGCTCGCGATCGGGGCTCTCGCCGGCGGGCTCGTCCGCGGCTGGCGCGCGGTGCGCGCCGCGCGCGCGCTGCTCGAGTGCTGCCGGCCGGAGCCCACCATCGCGGACGCAGGGGAGGGGATGGTCGTGCACCTGGCGGACTCGGCGCACCCGCTGGTGGCACTGATCGGCGCCTGGCGCCCGCGCATCGTGGCGACGGAGTCGGTGAGAGCCGCTTGCAGTCGTGCGGAGTTCCAGGCCGTGCTCGCGCACGAGGCGGCGCACCGCGCCGCACGGGACAACCTGAAGCTCCTCCTGCTGATCGGCGCGCCGGACGCGCTCGCCCTGACGCCGCTCGCGGCGGCGCTCACGGAGCGCTGGCGATCCGCCGCGGAATATGCCGCGGACCAGCGCGCCACAGGCGGCAACCGCGCGCGGCGCCTGGCGCTGGCGTCCGCTCTCATCAAGGTCGCACGACTGGTGCGCAGCCGCGGCACGCCGCCAGCCGCTCTCGAGATGTCGGTCGCCGTGGACGACGTCCCCGGACGCGTTCGGGCGCTGCTCGCACCGCCGGCGCGTCCGGTCCGGGCGCGCATACTCGCCGCGCTGGCGGCCGGCCTGGCGCTGGTTCCGCTCCTCGCGCTGCCGCGCTACGCGCAGCTGCACGAGCTCATCGAGCAGCTGGTCGGGCTGGGACGCTAGCGCTCACGACGCCGCTACTTGTGGTAGGTGAGCCTCAGCCACAGCATGCGCGCGTTGAGGAGATAGAACGACTCGCTGCCGAACTCGCTGGCGCTGACAGGCGGGCGCTGGTTGGTGAGATTGGTTCCCTCGGCCACGACCTCGCAGTGCCCGAAGCGATAGCCGAGCGTCGCATCGAGCCGAGTGTAGCCACCGACCCTCGCGAGGTTCTCCTCATCGAGGAACCGCGGGCCCACGTAGGTCGCGACCAGCGTCGAATTCAGGCCCTGCGGCGGCTGGTAGAGGATTCCGGCGGCGCCGAGCTGCCGGGGCGAGAGCGGCAGGTCGTTGCCCGCCACGTCGACGTAGGCGCCCAGGTCGCCGTCGAAGAACTGATACTGCGTGAAACGGGCGCGGTGCCAGGCGTAGTTGGCGGCGATCTGCAGGTCGCGCGTGACGACGAAACGCGTCTCGAGCTCCGCGCCATCGAGCCGCTCGCCGGCGGCGTTGGTGAGAAAGCCCGAATCGGTCGGCACCACGAGGTTGGTGAAATCGAGGCGGAAGGCCTCCGCCTGCCAGATGAGGCGGCCGTCGAC
>Ga0335083_10006735_pt1 | contig 14267 bp, 8 predicted proteins | sample Lox_Sample_42_FD_206716 | JGI IMG/M metagenome (GOLD analysis project Ga0335083, IMG submission 206716) | Soil microbial communities from Loxahatchee National Wildlife Refuge, Florida, United States - Lox_Sample_4.2 | ecosystem: Environmental > Terrestrial > Soil > Wetlands | place: USA: Florida...
GGCCACTTGCCGATGTCGCCGAGGATGCCGATTTGAAGGCCCGCCAGTTCCGCGGGCATCGTCGGCGGCCCCTCATCCGTAGCTTCGGTCCAGGGTATGGTCGGAGGCAACTCGTCCAGCGTCACCTTCCCTGCATTGATCGAAACGCCAAGCGTCACCACCGGCTTGCGTACAATTTCCGCCCGTACAATCAGGTCTTCCGTCCCCCCTGGCTTGCCTCGCGCACCATCGCGCACGAGGCAGAGAATGACGTCGCTTTCATGCACGATTGCGGAGTTGGCTTCCTCGAATCGCGTATCGCGGTCCCTTGCGTGACTGACAACGCGCTCTTCGATGATGTGTGGGCTGCGCAGCAGTTCGCGCGCGGCAGTTTCCTCTGCGGGCGAAAAGTCTCGAACGCCATCCGGGCCGACCGCCGAGAGGAAGTCGTCGCGGTTCTGCGGCAGCAGCACACGTTGCGCAATGCCTAGCTTCTCACAGGCCCGCGTAAAAAGCGTGTCGGCACCGACTGCAATCTGCGAGATTCCACACAGGACGTGCTGATCACACAGGCCCAGCTTCACCCGAAGTTCGACGAGCCGTTCCAGCAACCGCTCGAACGCCTGCGCCTCGAGATCGGCAGGATCGAGATCATGATGCTGCGACGCGTTAAACAGATTCCGTGAACCGGCGAAGCCGACTTGCACGACGATCGGGATCGTGGGCGGCACATAAGCGTGGGAGTGGGCATGGTTCGACATTTCGATCTCACGCGGCCGATGCGTTGTGAGCACGCCGCAACGAATACATGCGGCACTCGCCAAAATTCTTCGCCATGGGTTGCAACCCGGCGTATTCGCAGATAAACGTATCCCGCGCGGTGAAGGCAAGCATGGCCGCGAACTGCTCTGTCACGAAGATCTCCCCAACGGGCGTCACGGGCTCGATCCGCGCCGTACGAATGACTTCCATGCCGACGAACTTGTGACGTCGAATAACCCGGTCATATCTTCGATACAACGGTCCAACATGGGCGCTCAGCCGGATCCCGAGCCGTCCGGGCAATCCCATCCTGCTCAAGCTTTCCGGCAACAGGATCTTTTGCAAGCGCATGCAGCAGTCGATTGCGGAAAGTACGTCCGGCAGCACAATGAAGAGGCCGTCACCCGCTGTCTCCGCATATTCGATACTGCCGCAGTCCTTGAGCGCCTTCGCAAATCCGCCGACGATGCGCTCGATAAAGACCAACTGTTCGGACTCGTTCAGGGTGCTAAAGCCGTGAACGTCGCCAAAGATAATCGCGTGCGGTTGCCGGAGCGTCTCCCCCTGTGGGTTTGGCGAGTGTGCCACCTGCATGATGTCGGCGTTCTCGTTGGGCATCACGTCGAATACCATGCCGTCGCCGCCAGGATAAATGAGTTGCGGCACCACGCCGAGATTGCGGGCGCGCAGGAACGCGAGGCCGCGTGCCTGCTGTTGACACAGGAGCTGCGCCGCCGGATCGCCCGGGTCGCCTTCCTTGGTCACCAGCATGATTTCGACAGCATCGTTGTCGCTCACGATCCGCACGAACTTTTCTGCGAGATCCGGTCTGCCCGCGAGTATGCGCGTAGCGAGCAGATCCGCCTCGCATGGCAGGACGAGATGCAACTTGACGCCACCTGCGAGCAGCGCAGCAGCGATTTCAAGGTCGTCCTCGGACATCAGCGCGCCAAACGCAATGGTCGTCCGTCCCTGGGGGATATCGATGCTGATCTTCGAAGACCGAGAAACCGGCCGCGCAATCCAGTTCAATATTCGCGGCGTAGGCAGGTTGTTCAAAATATCCAGTGGAGCGCCAACGAGTGCCGCGACCCATGTGAGTTGCGCTCGCGTACTCGCTACCTGGTCGAGATTCTCATTGCCGGTCGCCGCCCGTACCCTGGAGACTTCAGCTGCGGCTGACCGAAGCATTTCGGCTGCAGCGTCAGGTTGCCGAAGAATCAATCTGGCTTCTGCCTGCGTCACGTCGGACCAATAATCTGCAGGGCTCTGCGCCGCCGCGAGCATGAGCGCGTGATGAGCGAACAGGTTCGCGCGATCGGAATCTCCACACGACAGATACATGGAAGCAGCGTTGATCGCGAGGTAGTACTTTCCCAACCGATGAAACGAATCCGCATAAGCCTGCGCCGACTCCAGGCGATATCTCTTCGCATCCCCCGGCGAACTCACGTGTGCGTGATCTTTCAGCAGGCGTCCATGGAGTCCGGCGAATTCGGCGGCGAGATCCTGATCCGTCGGCTTTGGCAAACGTCCTTCACGCTCGATTCTCCGGTACCACTCAATCGCGCGCCCAAGCACCCCAAGTCGCGCGAGCGCGAGGATCGCCTGATGCTCGAACAGCAGCGTGTCGGGCCACAGCGCGAGCGCCTGCATGGAAAGGTCGTAGGCGGCCAGGTAGTTGCCATCTCTACCGTTCGCGCTTTTTACGCGTGCCAGCCACTCTGCCTTGCACGCAACGCTCGCCGCCGCGGTTAGCTCACTGTCCATAATCTCAAGGTATCGCCTGAACCGCAGGAGTCTTGTACTTATCCTCCGCGGACTTGTTCTGGTTGAGGAGCAACGAAATGATCGATATCGTCTCCAGTGTGTGGTCGCACCTCGCCTGATCCTTATCCTGGCAAACCTGCGGCGCCGGCAATGACCATCGCTCTCCGTTGTACGCGACAGTGATGCGCTGAGATGAAAATCCTACGTCGGTTCTCTCGAGACGAAACAGCACCCCGCGCTCGCAGCTCGCGCCGCCCTTCTCCGTCCATTCGAGCGTGATGCAACGTTCCGGCTGGTCGGGATGCTGCTGGGTCTCGAGTGCCTGAAATGCGAGGATCTGGCCAATATATTGAATGACTTCAAGCGTCGAGCGGAGCTTGAATACATACGGCTCGCAACGCCGCCCACTGGACGTATTGCCCCGTTCTGTCACGGCACCACCGCAATCGTCCGGGTCGATGGGTCCGCTTGCCTTTGACGTGCTGCGTGCGCCGGCAGTGGCTTCGTTGCGTACGGACGGCGAACAAGCATCGGCGGGAATATCAATGTGTTCATAGGGCGTGTTCGTCAAGACTCCCACTACCCTTGCCCCCCTTCTGGCGGGGTCTCCTGACTCCTGGCATAGAATGACCGGATTGTCCTCGGCTTCGCTAAGCAACTCCCACATTCCGCTATTCAATCGCACCACCGTATATTTGCTGCCGTCGATATTGGCGACATCGCGGAAATTCTTTGCCATATCGAGCGAGAACGGCACGCCCACCCGCCTTTTTAGAACGACGGGATAAACTCGATGCAGATTGTTGATGACACGAAGAAACGCGAAGTACTCGGGCTCGCGGCGTTCTTGTGGGCACGGACCTCCGGAGATGAAAATGTCGTATTTGTCAGGCAATCTGTTGAACTCCGGCAACGCGTTCACATAGCAAATCACCCTCGAACTGTTCGGCGCATTCAAGATCATTTCATTCGCCCCGGGTGTGAGGACACCGGAAGTCAGCAGCATGAGCGCCAGTCGATAATCGACGCCCTCATCCATGAAAAAGGCCGCCGTCTTCGGCACGATCGGTCTCATCACGCCATCCGTGAAGTCCTTCGTATCGAGACTATTGACGTCGAAGCTGGGCGAGGTGCTGACCGTCAGACCGAACGTTGCCATATCTTGCGGGATGGTCGTGACATGCGCGCGCGAGCCATAGGGAAACGTTGTCGATGCGTTGGCCTGCATGTTTAGTACACCTCGTATGTTTGCCAGCTCGCTGAAATGCAGCGGCGCGCCATCCCTCGCCCTTAGGATATTGCGCAGAATCACCTGGTTCGACGCAATATCGTTCGCATCGAAATAGTCGACAACCTGGTGATTGATGATCGGCTCTAGCGAGCATGCCGAGAGCATCAGCCAGAGGAATGCCGTAATCCATGAAATGCCATATCTCATGACGGTCTCCAGTATGCGTTAACTGCTTATTGGTTCTTCCATGCTGCGCGGCGTGGCCTAAAGCACATCGCGGCAACGGCGCCAAGCGCGCAGCCGAACAACACCCACGCCATCGACTTTCCTGTTCCGTCCGCCAGTTCTCCCACCAATGCCCCTGCTATCGCGCCCCCCGAGTACTGCATCGTGCTCATTAGCGCCGTGGCGCTGGCAGCATGAGAAGAATGATTTGAAAGCGCCTCCACCTGCGTATTCGATGGAATGCACGTGTAACTGAGCAAAAACACCATCAACACACCCAGCACCCACGCGGAGCTGGCCGGCGCAGAGCGCATGGATATCGCCAGGTAACCACTCGCCACGAGCCAGACGAGCACGCCGGCTTCGATCATGCGCGGCGCGCCGAGGCGGGATACCAATGCCGAATTCAGCCGGAAGAAGCCTATCGTCGCTACGCCGAACGTGGCCAGCGTGAGGCCGTAGGCCAATGGCGTATAGGCATATTGATTCAGGAACACGATTGGCGAACCGGCGAGAAAGGCGAACAGCGCCCCCATGCCAAACGTGCCGATCAGCGCGTTGCTGAGGAACCTGCGCTCTCGCAGGATTTCCCCGAAGAGGCGCAACGTGGGCGTGAATCCGATCGAGAGACGCTTGGCGCGCGGCAATGTCTCCTGCATGAACCAGATCATCAGGATGAGGCTCACCACTCCATAAAGCGCCGCGACGAGGAATATCGCCCGCCAGCCGGCCACGAGCAGCACACTACTGCCCAGCAGCGGCGCCACCACCGGCGCCACGGACATCACCTGCATGATGTCCGACATGAGTTCCGCGGCTTCGCGACCATCGCAGACATCGCGCACCATCGCGCGCGGCACGACGACAGAGGCGGCCGCGCCAAATGCGGCAATCGCGCGGAAGACACATAGACTCACACTGCTTTGCGCAAGCGCGCAGCATATCGAGGCGACGATGTAAAGCGACAGCCCGAACGCGAGCGGCGCGCGCCGGCCCAGGCGATCCGACACGAGCCCCTGTGTGAGTTGTCCGGCAGCGAATCCCGCGAAATAGGCGGCGAGCGCGAGCTGAGGACTCGACTTCCCCAATTCCCGCTCGATCACCGCGGCCGCAGGAAGATACATATCGACCGATACCGGTCCGATAGCGATGATGAACCCGAGCAGATACTTCAGGTCGGGCGTCGGGCCTGCCCGCACGTTCTGTAAATTTCCCATCGCGCTCCTCATCCGTGAAGGATTGGACATGGCGACTTCGCGATCGGCGCAGCTTGCTGACTACTGACAGGCGTGAATCAAAAATACAGCGACATCTATTCAATACATTGAACGAGTGCCGAAATTCTTCGCAGTTCGGCTCGCGGGTCCGCTGTGGCAATTCGGCTCGTGGAAGGACTCTCCATGTTGCCTCTGCGACCGACGAAATTCGTGAGCTCGCTCAGGCCCACGGCGACGCTCAATTCGGGCCTGTTCACATAGCGTCCGATAACCATCCCCACGAGGTGGCCTCCGCCATCGATTACCGGTCCCCCGCTGTTGCCTTCATACAGCACGGCCCGCAGTACCAGGAGGCGGCGTCCTTTCACATATCCCTCGCCTTGCATGGTGCCGCGGGTGAAAACCGGCACGAGAGGCGATGACGGCGTAAGACCGAATCCGATCGTGAAAACCGCGCTGTTTCGCGGCACACGTTCTTTGCCTGGCACGGCCGCGAGGTCCACCTTGTGTCGCGTAGACAAGAGTGCCATGTCGCCTGCTTCGTCGACCGACTCGACAGTAGCCGGAATGCTCCCGTTGTCCGTAGTCCACACCTTGAGACGCAGGCAACCGCGCACGACGTGCGCTGATGTCAGCATCTCACCCGCTCGAGTGACAAAAAACGCCGTGCCGCTGCGAAACAGACTGCCTTCATTTCCGGAGCCGGACACGTCACGCGCACGAAGAAAGCCGCCCAACAGCAGACCGATCGCCGCGATCATGTAGATCAACGAGTAGCGATGCGGTTTCATGGCGCGAAAACCAGCCTGCAGGATGATCAGTTCGCAAGTTGCCACTCCCCCTTCGAGTTGCGGCACGCGCGCGCAGTCTGCTGATATGTCTGTCCTGCCTTTACATAGGTTTCCTGAAAGTCGCGGCAGGTTTGTGCACTCGGTGACGACGTGTAGCCGCTCAGCGGCTTGATAGTTCCCGAATTTCCGGTTTTCGAGTTGTGCCAGGTCTTGGCCTGATCGTTCTTTGAACTTTGCAGGGCGGCCTGAACCGCTCGCTCGCGCGCCTCACGGTCGCGCTCGTCCATTTCATGTCCGATCACGCCCCCTAGCAGGCCGCCCACAAGACCACCGGCAACGATCGCCCCGGCATTTCCATGGCCGAAGATGCCCCCCAGTGCGGCACCCACGCCGCCGCCGACCAGGGCCCCGGACGTCGTATTGTTCATGCCGCTCGATCCGTTCTGTGCGCACCCCGCCACGACCGCGCCGGCCAAGCTAATTGATGCCAGCGTCCAAAGCCAATTGTTCATTGCGTCTCTCCTCTCACGCAGCGCTGGAAATCCGCGCGCAACTACATGGCCCAGATCCCTATTCGCGCGTGCCTCGCCTCCTGCTCGGCCTGCGCATACTGCGCCGGCGCTCCCTGCCGCACGCGCGCCCAGCCATTGCGGACAGCGTGTTCCGCGATGTCATGACCGTTTGCGAGGCACACGTATGCTTCTTCTCGCGCAAAGCACTTGACCACGTTTCCTTCGCTTTCGAGGTAACGCTGCATCGATTGCGCGGCACGCCCCTGTTCACCCCGAATACCGAAGAGGTTCACAATCTTTCCACTGACGATTAACGCAGACGAATCGAGCATCTGATCGACGCTACCTACGAGATCTGGCGCCGGCTGTTGCGCAGCCGTATTGCCAGCTTCGGGAGCTGGCGTTGTCGACGGACGATTGACGGCCGGCGTGGAAGCAGCCAACGACGGTACGGACACTTGCACCGGAGCGGGTGCGGAGGCTGGCGTAGCGGCTGGCATGGAGGCTGCCGCAGGGGTCGAGGCGGGCGTCGGCGCCGCCGGTGTGGAAGGCCCTTGACGCAGAAAAGCGTACGCTAGCGCGCCGACGACAATCACGCCGCCCCCCGCCGATGCAGCCAACACGGCAAAGTTGCGCTTGCGAACCGGCGCAGGAGGAACAACGCGCGCTGGCGCGGCCTGCGCGGCCGCGCCCTGATGCGACAGCTCACCGGCCAAACCCGCCTCCTCGGCTTGCCTGCTCGCAGCTTCACGACGGCGTGCCGCCTCGGCCTCCTTGGCCAACTCCGCCGCCTGCCGCTGACGCGCTTCCTCCGCTAGCCTGGCCTGCTCCGCCGCCTCGCGCCGCCGTGCTTCTTCGGCTGCCTTCGCCTTTGCGGCCGTTTCGCGCTGGCGCGCTTCCTCCGCGGTTTTCTCAACCGTTTCCCGTTCGCGCGCTTGCTGCGCTGCGTCCTGCGCCAACTCACGACGATGGCTCTCTTCAATGGCCTGCTCTGCTTTCGAAACCGGCACCGACACTTTGAGGATGCTCTCTGCCAGTCCATCCACCCAGCTGCCAACTTCATGAGAGCGCGGGTCAGCATGGCGCAGCGGCCGGAAATCGATCCACTGGTGCCGTCGAAGCGCCTCGATTTCGTTGCCGAACGCCGTATCGTCTGCGGATATTTGATCGACGCTCACATAAAGAATCGGGAAGATCAGATCGTCATGACCTAACCGGATCATCCGACGACGAAATGACTGAAACTCCTCGAAGCAATGCGTACTCTTGAGGTAGCGAGGGGTGACGATTGGTATGAAGAAGACGGTCTGGCCAATTGTCCGCTCAATGGAAGCGGCCCAATCGGCACCTGGCGGAATAGCCTGAATGTCCTGCCAGATCGTGATATCGCCGCCATACTGCAACGCAATGGCTTTGCCCACGATGGTGCGAAGCTGGCTCAGATGTCCATCGCTGTGCGCATCGTCGCTACGCGCGTAGCTCCAGAATCCCACAGGATTGGACATCTCCGGACGCTCCGATAACGAGAGACGAGTTTCCGTTTAATCCGACGAATTAAACGTGAGGAACATGCACTCCGGCCTGATTGGCTAAAAACGTTCCCTTTACACACCGTTTGCGCGAAACATTCTACGTTCCAGGTAGCTTTTTGAAATCGTGTTCTTTCTGGAAATTTTCTGCTCAAATTATCGAGCATTGAATTTGAACGAATGTTAATTGAAGATAGGAGAATGAAAACGGGGAGGCTGTAAGTATTTGCCCTATAAAAATATCGTCCGGATTTGTCGGCAAACGCATATACATGACTAGAAATCCGCGATTGCATTCGTCGATCTCTGGATTCCTCCCAGTTCCCCCGCATCTTCCAGTTTTATTGAAGAATTGCTTCTCCATTTAAGCCGATTCATATGGAGAAGTCAGGAACCGTTCGCAAATCAAACGACCAGCGCAAACGCTCTCAAGCCTCCCCTGGCTTCGGTCGCTCCCCGCCGTGGCATTTTCGTTGAATCGTCGTTCTCAGCGCGCCAGCTTCACCGGCGTCACGCCACTGTGAGATTTATCGTCAGTTTCGTGCTCTGTTGGCACTTCCATTTCTGACGCGATCATTAGGGGCCAGAAATTGCCATGCAGCAAAGCCTCGGTGGCATCCGACAAATCCATTTGTTCGAGACTCCCGCCGGCAGAAACGGAAATGAACGGCCGCCACTTCTCGACAAATGCGATGAGGTCGTCCTTGCGTCGGAAGAATCGCCACTGGCGCAGCGCATGGGTGTTGGAGTGTGCAACGATCATGTCTTTCCCGTCCTGGCCGCGGGCAAAGTCCGCATCGGACCACTGCGCACCGGGTTCCCCGAAGAGGCCAACCGGGCTGTCCGGATATCGTAAGTCGTAGAGCATTAACTGACCTTGCGAAGGCCTAAGGAGCAGCCACTTGCCATCGTTCGAAATTATGCATGAAACGATGCTCGTCGCAGCGCCCGCGGTTCCCGTCATTGCGTTGGCCGACCTGGTCACATCCGCGCCAACCAGAATCGGCCGCTTCCCCGCGGTTACACCCTTCACATCGATTGTGACCATCCAACCCTCGTCTTTCGGACGTGTCGATACGTCGGTCCCGTCCGGACTGCCAGGAACACAGGCATTGCCACCTGAGGCCAGCGGCACGGCCGAAGGCAGATCACGCGATAACACCGGCTCGGTGTACCAAAGAGAGACTTTCCCGTTAGACGTACCGACGGCGATGTGATCCTGGTTGTCGAAAGCAACACTAGTGAACGCACCATCATCCGGGCTTCCTCGCAGCAACCGCGGGGATTCGCGGCTTCCTGGCCCCGAGTCCCGTGATTGCATGTTCCATAGGTAGATGCGTGACTGGTCCTGGATGGTGGCTGCGACGAACTTGCCGTCCGGACTGATGGCCCCGCGGAAGACAGGAAGGTTGCTGCATGTTTCGAGTGTGGTCACCTTATGCGAAGCAAGATCCCAGACTTCGATGTTATCTGCCCGGTCGTACGCCCCAATCAGCCTGTCGGGATCGCTCGGATCGAACATCAGCCATTTGAGCGTATTCTTCGGCAGACCTGGATTCTGGTCCTGGTAGCGCTTTCCACAAACATCGCGCCTGGAATCCGAGGGTTCGAGCGGTTCGCCGGCCAGGCTCCAGCCGCCCGGAGTACCGTCGCCTTCGTAGACCCGAACCTCGCCACCACTCGTTGCGATCGCGACATATTTTCCGGAAGCACTGATAGCTGCAGCCGTTAGATAACCTGATGCAATGCCAATGTCGTCGAATTCGAATACGTTGCGTGGCCTGAAAGCCGCGTTGGCCGTGCTGCCATGATCTGGCCGGGACAACTCCCACATCGTCCACTTCGTTCCGGAGCCCCCAGTCAGCATGAGATCGCGGTCCGGTGCGAACACGCCGAAGCGCGGCCTCTTGCCGTCAACCTTGATGTCATCGTTTCGGCTCCAGTGTTTCGAATCACCCGTGCTGATCAAGCTGACGCCGTCGGAGCCTAGCGTCGATCCCGATAATATCGCGTCGCCAGTCTTATTGACGCTGAGCTGGAAAGCACTTAACTGGTCGGCTGATTCCAGCTCGCCCAACCTCCGGATCCGTACATTCTGGTCGTCATGGACATTCCATATCGGTTCGATGTCCCACGCCCACGGGCTGCCACGATCCGACCATGAGACGGTCAGGAGTTCTGATGGATGCGATTTACCCATTGGTCTGAAAGCGACCCCAACCATCCCTTTCTGGACAGTGAATACTGCTCGCTCCTCCATATGCTGAAGTGCGTCATAAGCGAGCACCATGTTCGCCGGTTCAATCGGCAGCCAGTTCGCGCGATTTTCAAGGCCGAGCCAGATCTTGAGGTTCTCGAATGTGGACCGCGCGCCCGGCGCCTGGGCGTCGTCGTGTGATAACGCATACCTCGCCAGAAGAGCAGCCTGATCCGCGCTGTCCCGCTTCAACAGATTCAGGCCCGCAGCCGCAATCTGATTCGCCTGTGTGCTCGCATCCTTCTCTCTGTTCATGTACATATCGTTGATATATACGCCCGCGAGCAGAATAGCGACCGCACCAGCGATGGCTATGCCGCCGGCCACCTGTTTGCGCCGACGTGAGCGTCGTTGAACGACTTCGGCCCGTCGCCGCGCAACCTCCGCACGGCTGCGCGCCAACAGGTCCGCCGCGGCGTCGAGTCGGTCCTCGCCCCCGCGTGTATATCGGCTGGCCCAGAAGCGCGTTGGCTGCCGTTGCTGCCACCAGGTCTCGAACTCCAGAAGCAATTGCGATGGAAGGGCGTCAAGCTCGGCGAACGAAACCAGCTTGTTGTATTTCTCTGCGTCCGCACGCTCCTCGCGCACCCAACTGGACGGATCATCTCCGCCCAACCTCTCCCAGCGGCGGATCAGCGCCTCATGCCCAATATCGACAACAGCCTTCGCGCTTAGCGTCTCCTCAGTGGGCGCGCGCAAAAAGCTGCACATGGGGTCGGCAAAATGCGCAACGACCTTGCGCACCGCGGCCTCGACCGCCGCGACTTCTTCGGCCGGCGCGTCATCTCGCGCGATCACTTTGACGAGATCGCCAATGGTCTGCGGCCGGCGGATCACACGGCCCTGGCTTTCAATTTCCGTGAGTGACTGGAAGATCCGCTTGGCTATGTACTGAAGGTCCAGGCCACCCGGCGCTTCGTCGGATTGCGCGAGCCCTTCCAGGAGTTCGTCGCCGTGTTGCGTCAACGCTCTGTCGATGCCGCCGATCTCGTTGTAACGCTCGAGGGTAAACGCTGGCGGCGAAGGACGGTCGTGGTCCTGAGCCCGTTGGCAGCAACGCATCATGGCATGCTGCAGGACCGGAAGCTGATCCGGATCCTCGCTCGTATCATTGAGCACCTGCTGCACGAGCGCCGGTTCGATCGTGGCACCCGCACGTTCCACCGGCCCGCGAATCGCGAGAGCACGCTGATCGCGAGTCAACGCGGGAACCAGATATTGGGTCCTGGTGACGGCTTCCGAGAGCCCGTGGAAACGAGCGCAGTCTCCAATGAAGTCCGAGCGCATCGTCAGTACGATGGCGCCTGAAAAGTTTTCGTCAACCGCCGCCGTCAGCAACAGCTGTACGAAGAACGTCGCTTCGTCTCGCAACTCCGACGCACGCGTCGGGTTGGTGTTATGCCTGGTCCGAAGATTCGCATAACGAAATATTTCCTCGAATTGATCGACCAGAATCAGAAGCCGTGTGCGCTCGGGTGGTTGCGTGCTTCTGAGGACTTCGCCAATACCAAAGCTCGAGCTGCGCAGCGTGATCTCGATGCGGTCCGCTTTGGACTCCGCCAGCGAATCGGAAGTCGTCGTGCCGATCCCGTCGTTGGGCCGCGCCAGCGCTTCCGCCAGATTGCGAACAGGGGACTCGCCGGGCCGCATTTCCACCCAGTCCCAAGACCGCTCGCCGGCTTCGGCCGATGTCAGCGCAGGCAACAGTCCCGCTCGAACCAGCGAGGACTTGCCGCTTCCGGAGCTCCCGACAACCGAAACGAGGGAGCCATTGTGGACGAGGTGCAGCAGCGTTGCGATTTGCTGTTCCCGCCCGAAGAAGAAAGCAGCGTCCTCTATCCTGAACGGACGCAAGCCAATGAAGGGATGAACGACGGAGGCTGCCGCATCGGCGAAGTTGAGCATGGTTAGATGCCCGCCAAGTCCGTCAACCGGCTGCGCCGCCGGACGGCTCAGCGAGCAATCCATTCTCGCCGAGTCTGGTCGAGTCGACTACGAGATCGGCAGCGCCGAAACTTTCAATCTCGCGGGCGATTTGCTTGACGTTGCTATTGGGCTCGAACAGGATTAGCTGAAGCTTGCCATTTGGGCGCAGACGTCGCCATTCTGATGAGTCGAACCGATCGAGCGCCTCCATCACAGTGATTTCGTCGGCCTCGCCCCAGCAAAATGCCACATGGTCCGCGCGGCTAGCCAGCTGATATTCAATATCGGACGGGAAAATGAGAACCTTTTGACCGCGTTCCTTCAACCGTTTTCCGGCCTCGACCGACAACTTCAGATCGACTGGCGCGGCGGCAATATAAACGCTCGCCGAGCGGCGCCCCTCCGCGGGCCTCGCCAGCTTCCGGGCCTCGAGCCGCTGGATGACGAACTCGTTGAAGCGCGCGGCGGTATCACCTTCGAGTTCATCGGTTTCAAGCAGCGTGGCGAACTGGGCAAGTATTTTCAATGGATCACGTTCGTTTGCCGTGGTCTCGCCAGCCGCAGAATTTCCAGCATCGGGCACGATCTTGGGTATCCAGATCAGGCGGTGGAAATCGGGCCTGCGCTCAGCCTCGGCTGCCGCCTCGGCGAGTTGAAGGGCCACGATTCCGACGTCGAGGCCGTCGGGTTTGTAGCCACGCCGTTCGCCTATGAAGTGGATCGAGAGCTCTGCCCGCGCGAGACCGGAACGCACCACGCCCTGAACCGCGCTCCCCTCATCGGCGAGTGCCGATTGCGTGTCGGGTACGACCGTGTAGTGGCGTTTGCGGAGCTCTCGAACCAGTGTTTCGTAGGGCTCCAGCAAATCGCTGGCCGGTTTGGCGACAAACACGGTCCTCTGGCCAACGGGAACCGGGAACTCAAGGATACTGTGTTCTTGTTGCCCGTCTGGATCGCCGTCGTGCTCGCGGCCCCCGGGCCTCACGGACTCGCCCTGGCGCCCCGTGAATTCGCGCTCATCTTCGTCTACCTCTGTTTGCCTTAGTTCCTCGAGGCTCTTCATGATGGAGACGGCCAAGCCGTGAATCGCGGCAGCGTAAGGCGTGGGCCGCTTCAGCACCCCGCGAACGTAATACGGACTTTCACTTCCTGTCTCGCGGTCCTTCTCCCAGAAGCGGACCGCATGGACCGTCTGGAGCAATTCCGGCAGTTCGTTGTCCGCCAGCGGCTGCTTTTCAAGGCGGAAAATACGATTACTCCGGCCCGTGTGTGGCAGGCCTCGCAATCGTTGAACGAACAACTCGACTTCCCGCTGACACTGTTCGCTTTTCGCGAAGTTCCTCGACGTGACCACCAGCATGATGTCGCACTGTTTGAGTGTGTCATCGATCACGTTTGGCCAGTTGTCCGAGAATCTGAGATTTTCCTGGTCGCGCCAAAGGAAATTCTCAGGCAAGCCGAGATCAATCAGTTCCCACTTGAGCTGATCATAAAGATAACTAACGAATCCCCGGGTTTTCGGCTTCTCGAGCGGACGCTGGTCGTCGTCCCTCGCATAGCTCAGGAAGGCCGTATCTTGCTTCTGCGATGCGGACTTTAGGTTGCTACTCATTTGTACGCTCCGCCAATCGGGGGCTCAAGGCAGGTGCGACGTATTGACCCTACTCTAGTTCAAACTATTGAGCCACGCAAGCAAGCTAATGATTGAGCGCGCACAGGATCTGGTTTTTTCGAAACACTCAGCCTCGCGAAATGAAAGGCGTGAGTAATGTCTTATGAAATATTGCGCAACCAACGAAGCACAATGCGGCGTTTTAAACTCGCGAATACCACGGACCTCGCACAGCGCTCCGACCAGCAAGGAACGTTTCTTATCACTCAGCCCGGACATCTCGATCCGATCGCGGCATCACGCGATCGTGGACTTGATCTCCTTCCCTGGTCATTCATGCACTTGCTGCCGAGCGCCCAGGTGGTCCGTGTCGTACTGATACTGATTCTGATAAGTCGTCAATCTGGACGAGCCACACAGGTGGCCAGCGTCCCTGCCAGAAACCATCGGGGCTGC
>Ga0335083_10006736_pt1 | contig 14267 bp, 12 predicted proteins | sample Lox_Sample_42_FD_206716 | JGI IMG/M metagenome (GOLD analysis project Ga0335083, IMG submission 206716) | Soil microbial communities from Loxahatchee National Wildlife Refuge, Florida, United States - Lox_Sample_4.2 | ecosystem: Environmental > Terrestrial > Soil > Wetlands | place: USA...
GACATGGGCCCTTGCGAGTGCCGTCGCGCACCGACCGATACCTATCCCACCGAGTGCGTCGGTAACGGCAATTGTCTGGTCGACGCGGATTGCGGACCGGGCGGCTACTGCTCACCGAGCGATCTCGACGAAAGCTGTGACGTCTGCCTCAGCAGCGACTATTGCGCGCTCATCGGGAACGCCTGCGAGCCGCCCGGCAGCTGCGCCTGCGGCAACAGTTGCGGCACGGGCTACTTCTGTCACACGCCGAACGACACGTGCCTCGACGACAGCGACTGTTCGGACGGGCTCGAGATCTGCGGGTTCGACCTCACGCATCGGGACTGGCGCTGCGCGCCCTGCACCGAACGACCGTGAGCGTGCGTCGCTCGAGCGAGCCGTCGCGGCTCAAGCGCGGCCGGCGGCGTCGAGCCGGATCGCCTGGGACGCCGTGATCGCCGTCATGTGCACGATCGAGTCGACGCTCGCGCCTTGCTGCAGCACGTTCACCGGCCGGCGCAGGCCGAGCACCATCGGACCGATCACGTCGGCGTTGCCCGTCACCGAGAGCAGCTTGTACGCGGCGTTGCCCGCGTCGAGGTTCGGGAAGATGAGGACGTTCGCCGAGCCTTTGAGTTTCGAGAACGGATAAACGGCGCGCGCTTCTTCGTCGAGCGCCACGTTCGCCTGCATCTCGCCGTCGATCATGAGGCTCGGGCGCAGCTTTTGCACCTTGGCCGTCGCGTCGGCGACTTTTTTGGATTGGGGGTGCGGAGCATCCCCGAAGTTCGAAAACGAGAGCATGGCGATGCGCGGCTCGAGGCCGAGCTCGGTGACGGCGTCGGCCGCGAGGAGCGCGATTTCGGCGAGCTCGTCGGCGTTCGGGTCGATGTTGATCGTCGTGTCGGCGAGAAAGCGCACCCCTTCCTTGGTGACGACCATGTACATGCCCGCCGCGCGGCGCACGCCCTCGCGCATCCCGACGATCTGCAAGGCAGGGCGAATGGTGGCCGGGTACGGCTGGCGTACGCCCGCGACCAAGCCGTCGGCGTCGCCCTCCGCCACCATCACCATGCCGAACGCGGTGCGCGAACGGCGGAGCTCCTTGTGCGCGGCGAGGCGCGTCATGCCGCGGCGCTGGCGCTTCTGCCAGTAGCTCTCCACGTAGCGCTCGAGCTCGGCGCACTCGCGCGGATCGACGATGTTCGCGCCTTCGAGCGAGAAGCCGAGGCGCTCGGCGTGCTCGAGGATGCGCTCGCGCACGCCGAGCAACACGGGCTCCGCGACGCCCGCGTCGAGCACGGCGTGAGCCGCGCGCAAGATCGAATCGCTGTCGCCCTCCGGGAACACGATGCGCTTCTGCTTGGCCTTCACCGCTTCGGTGATGTTCCAGAGCACGCGGCGCGTCGGCGAAATCGTGTGGTAGAGGCGCGCCTTGTACTCGTCGATGTCGAACGACTCGCGCGCGACGCCGGATTCCATCGCCGCCCTCGCGACGGCCGGTGCGACCCAATAGAGCACGCGGTTGTCGAACGGCTTAGGGATCACGTAGTCGCGCCCGAAACGGAGCCGCGAGCGGCCGTAAGCGCGCAGCACTTCGTCCGTCACGTCCTCGCGCGCGAGCTCGGCGAGCGCCTCGGCCGCCGCGACTTTCATCTCCTCGCTCACCGAGCGGGCGCGCACGTCGAGCGCGCCTCGGAAGACGAACGGGAAGCCGAGCACGTTGTTCACCTGGTTCGGGAAATCACTGCGCCCCGTGGCGACGACGGCGTCGGGGCGCGTCGCGAGCGCTTCTTCGTAGCCGATCTCGGGATCGGGGTTCGCGAGCGCGAAGATGATGGGTTTCGGCGCCATCGTCTTCAGCATCGCGGGCGTGACCAGGCCGCCCGCCGACAAGCCGAGCATGACGTCGGCGCCGACCATCGCCTCGCCGAGCGTGCGGCGCGGGTCGCTCTTCGGGCGCGCGAAGCTGCCGCGGAATTCGTCGAGATCGGGGCGGCCTTCGACGAGCACGCCGTTCACGTCGACCATCGTGACGTTTTCGCGCAAAACGCCGAGGCGCACCCACATTTGCATGCAGCTCGTCGCGGCCGCGCCCGCCCCGATGCAGCACACCTTGAGCTCGGAGAGCGCTTTCTCCTGGAGCTCGGCCGCGTTCCGCAGCGCGGCGGCCGAGATGATCGCCGTGCCGTGCTGGTCGTCGTGAAACACGGGGATCGACATGCGTTCGCGCAAGGCCCGCTCAATCACGAAGCAGTCCGGCGCCCGCACGTCCTCGAGGTTGATGCCGCCGAACGTCGGCTCGAGCGCGCGCACGACCTCGACGAAGCGCATCGGATCCGTCTCGTCGACCTCGATGTCGAACACGTCGATGTCGGCGAAGCGCTTGAACAGCACCGCCTTGCCCTCCATCACCGGCTTGGCGGCACGGGGGCCGAGGTTGCCGAGCCCGAGCACCGCCGTGCCGTTCGACACGACCGCGACGAGATTGCGCCGCGCCGTATAAAGGTTCACGGCCTCGGGGTCGCGAGCGATCTCGCGGCACGGAGCGGCGACGCCCGGCGTGTACGCGAGCGACAAATCGAGCTGCGACGCGACCGGCTTGGTCGACACCACTTCGATTTTTCCGGGCCGTCCGCTCGCGTGATACCGGAGCGCGTCTTCGTCTTTCATGGTCGTCCGTTCGCGCCTTTGGTGCGCGCGGGCCGAGCATAGAGCGCGACCTGCCGCGACGGAAATGGTCCCAAACTCGCCGCTCGGTTTGCCGCTCGGCGACGTGCCGTTTCAGCGTCCTGCCGCCAGCCACGGCCGCGGGCGTTCGAGTGACATCCAGCGTTCCGGTGCCGCGAGCGCATGAAAGCCGGCGCGCTCGTAGACGGCGTGGGCGTCGGCCGTGGCGAGCGTCCACTTGTAGACGAGCGAGAGCTCGGGGTGCGCGAGGGCGAACCGCACGAGGGCCTGCCCGAGGCCGCGGCCGCGCGCTTCGGGCGCGACGACGACGTCCATGAGGTAGGCGAAGCGCGTGAAGTCGGTCACGAGGCGCAAACAGCCGATTTGAAGAAGACCCGAGTAGGCGCCGGCGACGAACGACGAGCGACGAAAGCCGCGCTCGACCTCCGAGGGTAAAATCCCGGGGCTCCAATAGCTCGCGGTGAGCCAGGCGTGGACGCGTTCGAAATCGAAACGTTCGACGCGGTCGTCGATGACGAAGCCCCGGTGGCAGACGCGCATGTCTCGGAGCGTAGAGCGGCGCCGCAAAAACGGCAGGTACAGCGTCGAAACGGTCGTGAGGACAGCGGGTCGCCGTCGCGCGCGCGGATGCCCGGCTTGACGCCGAGTCGATTCGGCTTACGAGCACTCAGGCATGAAGGAAGCACCGCCGGAGTGCAAGGAGCCAGGACTCCTCGCGCCCGTCATCGACCGCAATCGCTGCGAAGGCAAGGAGGATTGCGTGCGCGTTTGTCCCTATGACGTGTTCGAGCTCGGTGTGCTCGGTCGGACGGAGCGCGGGCAGCTGTCGCTCGTGGGGAAGCTGAAGGCGTTCGGGCACGGCTACCGGCAGGCGTTCGCGGTGCGAGCCGACGCTTGTCACGGCTGCGGCCTGTGCGTGAAGGCCTGCCCCGAAAAGGCCATCACGCTCGCTCGCGCCTGAAAACAAGCCATACTGCGTGTCCGAAGGCAGGTGGGCACCGATCTTTCGCCGCCACGGTGTACGGAGCATCCGGGAGTCGGCGCCTCCGAGCGTTGCATGAGCTGCGCGCGCTTCCTCTGCGCCGACTGCTTTCGCTTTCGAGTCGACGGTTCGCCCTGGTGTGCGGGTTGCGTTTCGCTCGTGAGCGAGCGGAAGGATCGCTTTCCGTTTGCGTTCGCTCTCGCCAACGCGGCGGTCGGCTTCGGGTTCGTGCTCGCCGCCGTGAGGGCGGCGCACCTCAGCTGGACGTGGCTGCTCGGTGGGGGCGTGCCGCTCGGCTTCGCAACGGCCGAGATCGTCCGCTTCGTTCGCGGCGAGCCGCCGCTCACGCGGCGCGAAATCGTCGAGGTCGAACCGGGCGTGCCGCCTCGACGGACGAAGCGGTTACGGCGAGCGACCCGGCGCTTCCTGCGCGGCGTCGTGCCGTCGTGGTCGGCGCGGACGACGGTGCTCGTCGTGGTGACGAGCTTTTTGCTCACCGGGTTGCTCTTGCCGAAGGCGCTCGCGCTCCCCCGCTTCGTCGAGTTCGAGCTCGTGCTCGGATCGTGGTGGGCGATATTGTGGGTCGTGCTCGGCGTGCTGCTGTATCGGGGCGCTCGGTTGGCCGACGATCACTCGCTCTCGCTGCGGGGGCTCGAGCTCGGCGGGCTGTCGCGCGTGCGCGGCGTGCCGGTCGACGTGGCGCTCGAGCTCGGCGGCTGCTTCGGGCTCGACGGGATCCTCGGCGTGCTCGCCCTCGGGCTCATCGCGGTGGCGGCGTCGTGGTTGCTGGTGGACCTCGCGTTTCCGGCCCTGTTCTTCCTGGCGTACGTGTTGCTCCGCGGCGCACTCGCCCGCGTGACGAACGACGAGCACGGCTGCGCGTATCGCCTCGGACGGTCCGCGGCCTGGGCGCTCGTCTGGAGCGGCGTTTACACGGCGCCGCTCGCGCTCGTGAGTTACGTCGTTCACTTCGCCCTGCTCCATGCCTGAAGTCGTGCTAGCCCGGCGCCCGTGATTCGTCTCGATTCGGTGACCAAGCAGCACGGGAGCCAGATTTTGTTTCTCGACGCGTCGTGCGCGATCTTTCGCGGCGACAAGATCGGGCTCATTGGGCCGAACGGCGCCGGCAAGTCGACGATCTTTCGACTGATCGTGAAGGAAGAGCACCCGGACGGCGGGCAAGTCGCGGTCGATCGCGGCACCACCATCGGTTACTTCAGCCAGGACGTGGGCGACATGCACGGGATGAGCGTCGTCGCGGCGACGCTCGCGGGCGCGGGCGAGGTGGCGGAGGTCGCGTCGCGCTTGAAAACACTCGAGCAAAAGCTCGCCGATCCGGCGCACGCCGACGAGCTCGAACGGTCCATCGCCGACTTCGGTGAGGCGCAAGCGCGCTTCGAGGAGCTCGGCGGCTACGCGCTCGACGCGCGGGCGCGCGAGATCCTCGCCGGGCTCGGCTTCGCGGACGACGTGGTGGACGGCGACGTCGGCGCGCTCTCCGGCGGCTGGAAGATGCGCGTCGCGCTCGCGCGCATTTTGCTGATGAAGCCCGACGTGATGTTGCTCGACGAGCCGACGAACCACCTCGACATCGAGTCCATTCTCTGGCTCGAGGAGTTTTTGAAGAACTTCGAGGGCGCGCTCATGCTGACGTCGCACGACCGTGAATTCATGAACCGCATCGTGCACAAGATCGTGGAGATCGACGGCGGCGAGCTCACGGTGTTTTCGGGCAACTACGAGTTTTATTTGGGCCAGCGCGCCCTGCTCGACGCCCAACAAGAGAGCGAATTTTTGCGGCAAAAGGCCATGCTCGCGAAGGAAGAGGCGTTCATCGCCCGCTTCAAGGCGCGGGCGAGCCACGCGGCACAGGTCCAGTCGCGCGTGAAGAAGCTCGAGAAGATCGAGCGCGTCGAGCCGCCGAAGCGCCGGCAAAAGCTCCACTTCGACTTCCCCGACGCGCCGCGCTCGGGCGAGGACGTGGTGAAGGTCGAGGGGCTCGGGAAGGCCTACGGCCCCCGCAAGATCTACGAGAACTTCGATTGGCTCGTACGCCGGCGTGAACGCTGGTGCGTGATGGGCGTGAACGGCGCCGGCAAATCGACGCTGCTCAAGCTCATCGCGGGCGCGACCGCGCCCGACCGCGGCCGCATCACGCTCGGTCCGAGCGTGCAAGTCGGTTACTTCGCACAACACGCCATGGAGCTCCTCGAAGCCGACAAAACGGTGTGGGAGACGCTCGTCGCGCGCTTCCCGACGGCGTCGGTCGGCTCGCTCCGCACGCTCGGCGGCGTCTTCGGTTTCGGCGGGGACGCGGTGGAGAAGGCGTGCAAGTTCCTCTCCGGCGGCGAAAAGGCGCGGCTCGTGCTCGCGCTCATGCTCTACGAGCCGCCGAATTTCTTGATCCTGGACGAGCCGACGAACCACCTCGACATGGACACGAAAGAGATGCTCGTCGAAGCGCTCTCCGGCTTCGAGGGCACGATGCTGTTCGTCTCGCACGATCGCCATTTCTTGCGCAAGCTCTCGAACCGCGTGCTCGAGCTCGACCACGGCGGCGTCCGCACCTACGGGGGCGGTTACGGCGAGTACGTCGAGCAAACCGGCGCCGAAGCCCCCGGCGTGCGCCACTGACACGCATGCCGCGCGGCCGCACGCACCCGGAATCTCCGCGCGAGCGCTTGAGCTCCGAGCTCGAACGGCTCGCGCTCCGCGCCGTGCGGCGCGTTTACGAGGATTTGAATCGCTCGCTCTTTCGCGGGGCGCTGCGCACGCCCGCGTTCGAGCTCGCGGACGCGACGGGGCGGCTCGGGCGCTGGGCGGGCGCGCCACGCAGCATCGAGCTCGCGCGCGCGCTGCTCGTCGAGCACGGCTGGGGCGTTCTCGTCGAAGTGCTGAAGCACGAGATGGCGCACCAGTACGCCGACGAGGTGCTCGGCGTGCGCGACGAAGGACCGCACGGCCCGACCTTTCGGCGCGTGTGCGCCGAGCGCGGCATCGATCCGCGCGCCGCCGGGGCTCCACGCGCCTCGGCCGCGGAAGAGCACGTGCTCGAGCGCGTCGCGAAGCTGCTCGCGCTCGCGGGGAGCCAGAACGAACACGAGGCGCAAGCCGCGATGAGCGCCGCGCAGCGGCTGATGCTCAAGCACAACCTCGAGAGCGTCGCGCGCGAGGCGCGCCCGAACTACGACTTTCGGCACCTGGGCGCTCCGAGCGGACGCATCGGTGAGAGTCAGCGCTTGCTCGCCTCGATTCTCGCCGATCACTTCTTCGTGGAAGTGATTTGGGTGCCGGTGTGGCGCCCGCTCGAAGGCAAGCGCGGGAGCGTGCTCGAGGTGTGCGGCTCGCCGGAGAATCTCGAGCTCGCCGAGTACGTGCACGTGTTCGTGAATCACACCGGCGAGCGGCTCTTTCGCGAATATCGAGCCGGCGACGCGCGGCGCGGAGCACGCGAGCGCGAGCGCTTTCTCGCCGGGTTGATGGCGGGGTTTCGTGAAAAGCTCGAAGCAGAGCGCAAAAGGAGCCGCGCGGAGGGCCTCGTCTGGCGTGGCGACGGCGCGCTTCACGATTTTTTCCGTGCTCGGCACCCCCATATCCGCATGACGCACCATAGAACCCACACCGGCACCGAAGCCTACGCGAGGGGGCGCGAGGCCGGAAAACGCCTGGTCGTGCACCGCGGCGTGAAGGCCGGCGCGAGCGGCGGCACCCCGCGGCTCTTGCCCGGCAAGACCTGAGTCGGCTCACTGCCGCGCTCTCGGGTATCATCGAAGCACGCGATGACGCGGGCTCCGACGTTCGACGACATCTTCGGCGTGATGTCCGCCGCGTCGCTCGGCGACGCCACGGCTCGCGTCGCGTTGCCCGACGAACCCGACCTCGCCGACGCGCCGACGCGCTTCGCCGTCGCGCTGAACGTCTTGCTCCACGACCTCGACTACCGCGTGAAGCAACGCGAAAGAGCCGAGGAGCGCCTGTATCAGGCTCAGAAGATGGAAGCCATCGGCAAGCTCGCCGGCGGCGTCGCTCACGACTTCAACAATCTCCTGTCCGTCATCTTGGGTTACGCGGACCTCCTCTTGAGCGATCTCGATCCCGCGACGCCGGCGCACGCCGATATCGTCGAAATCCGCCGCGCCGGCGAGCGCGCGCGTGAACTCACGCAGCAGCTGCTCGCGTTCGGTCGACGCCAGATGCTCGAGCCGCGCGTGCTCGACCTCGACGACGTGCTCTGCGGCATGCAGAAGATGCTGTTGCGGCTGCTCGGCGAGGGCGTCGAGCTCGTGCTCGAGCTCGCGGCCAATCTCGGCAAGGTGAGCGCCGACCCCGGGCAGCTCGAGCTCGTGATGATGAACCTCGCCATCAACGCGCGCGACGCCATGCCGAAGGGAGGTCAGCTTTGGATCCGGAGCGAGAACGTGGAGTTCGACGAAGCGTACGTCCACGAGCACCCCGAGGTGATCGCGGGGCCGTACGTGCGCATCGCCGTGACCGACACGGGCGAGGGGATGAAGCCCGAGGTGCGCGCGCGGGTGTTCGAGCCGTTCTTCACCACGAAGGAGCAGGGGCGCGGCACCGGGCTCGGCCTCTCGACGGTCTTCGGCATCCTGCGCCAGAGCGGCGGCCACATTTCGGTGTCGAGCGAGCCCGGCTCCGGAACGACCTTCAACGTCTACCTGCCGCGCATGCTCGAGCCGCGGCTTCGAGCCGAGACCGCGGTGCCCACGCCTCGCTCGAGCATGCCCGGCTCCGAAACGGTGCTCCTCGTGGAGGACGAGGCGCAGGTGCGCGCGCTCGCGCGCATCGTGCTCGAGCGTCACGGCTATCGCGTGCTCGAAGCGAGCGGGCCCTACGAGGGGCTCGCGCTCGCAGAGGCGCATCCGGAACCGATTCACCTGCTCCTCACCGACGTCGTGATGCCGAAGATGGACGGTCGCACCTTCGCCGACAGGCTCGCGTCGCTGCGGCCCCGCGTGCGCGTGCTCTTCATGTCCGGTTACGCCGAAAGCTCGATCGTGACGGACGGCGTGCTCGAGCCGGGCATCGCGCTCCTGCCGAAGCCGTTCACGCCGGACGCGTTGCTCGACGCCGTGCGCGCCGTGCTCGACGGGCCGTGACGAGCGGGCTCACTCGGGCGGCGGCGCCGCGAGCCGTTCGGTCACCCAGCGCCGCGCGGACTCGGGTTCCGCGAAGACCTTACTCGGGAACGGGTTCGGGAAGACGAGGTTTACCGCGTAGAAGAGCGTGCGCTGGAGCAGGTTGTCGACCACCGCCGCTTGCACCAAGAGTCGCCTGCTGAGCGCCGCGTGTGTTCTCATGTGCGCGATGATCGCGGCGCGCTGTTCGGGCGAGAGGCCGCCGCCGCCGCGCGAGTCGATGATCAGGCCGAAGCGCTCACCGCGTTCGAGGAAGGTGGTGATGCGGTTCAACGCCACGCGGAGCTCGCCGTCGCTGACGGTGCCTTGCCAGCGCGCGGCCACGATCGGCCAATTCGACTCGTCGATTTCGAACCCCATCTCGCCTCGGCGCGCGGACCCGCAAAACGGGTAGGGCACCCAGGAGACACTTTCGCGCCGAGAGCGGCCTCGCGTCACCTCATTTCGCGCGCCGGCCGCCGCGCCGCGTCAGATGCCCCGCGCGGCGGGCCGTGTCGCGTTCCACTCGACGTGGGGTGACCCGCCGACCAGAATGGCGGGCGCGTGAGCGATCCCACGACTTTCGAGGCCGATCCGCACGTCGGCCGCGTTCTCGCCGAGCGCTACCGCATCGTGAGTTTGCTCGGTTCGGGGGGGATGGGCTCCGTCTACCGGGCGGAGCACGTGCACATGAAAAAGCCGGTCGCGGTGAAGATCCTCCACCGGCACATGACGACCAACGCGGAGGTCGTCGCCCGCTTCGAGCGCGAAGCGGTCGCGGCCGGGCGCATCGAGCACCCGAACGTCGCCGCCGCCACCGATTTCGGCAAGCTCGACGACGGCTCGTTCTATCTCGCGCTCGAGTACGTCGAGGGCGAAAACCTGGCGGACGTGATTGCCCGGGGCCCGCTCGCGCCGTACCGCGCGCTCGCGATCGCGCGGCAGATCGCCGAGGGCCTGTCGGCGGCGCACGCGGCGGGGATCGTGCATCGTGACCTCAAGCCGGACAACGTCATGCTCGTCGAGCGCGACGGCGTCCGCGACATCGTCAAGGTGCTCGACTTCGGCATCGCGAAGCTCCACCTCGAGGAGGGCAGCGGTCACAAACCGCTCACGCAGATCGGCACCATCTTCGGTACGCCGCAGTACATGTCGCCCGAGCAAGGGCAAGGGCGGCCGGTCGACGCGCGCTCCGACCTCTACGCGCTCGGCGTCATTGTCCACGAGATGCTCGCGGGCAAGCGGCCCTTCGACGCCGACGATCTCGTCGTTGTCATCACGCGCCACGTGACGGAGCCGCCGCCCGAGTTGCCGGCTTCGGTGCCCGCGCCGATCCGCGCGCTCGTGTCCGAGCTCCTCGCAAAAAAGCCCGACGATCGTCCGGAAAGCGCCGCCCGGCTCGTCGAGCGCATCGACGAGCTCAACGCGGGTGCCGCCACGCTGGCGCGCACGTCGAGCGGCGCGTCGCGTGGCGCGTCGCGTTCCGCGCCGGACGCGCCACGCTCGGTCGTTGCGGGCGAAGGCCCCGTTTCTTCATCGAAGGAGCGCCTCGGCGCGCTCCTCGCTGGGCTCGGCGGCGTGCACCGCGCGCTCGTGCGCCGCGCGCCGCTCCTCGATCGTCCCGTGACGATCGGGGGCGCGACGCTGCCGCTCCTCGCAGTCGTGGGCGGCGCGGTCTCGCTCGCCCTGCTCGGTGCGCTCCTCGCGCTCTTGCTCGTCCCCGCGCGCGCCGCGAAGCATCGCGCCGTCGAGGGCGGAGCCGCGACGGCGTCCGCCGCGGCTCCAGAGAGCTCCGAAGAGACGCGCCATCGCGAGCTCGTGGGGCGCGCCGCGCAGGGCGACCCGACGGCGCTCGCCGCGCTCGACGCGCTGTCCGTGCGCCAGCGCAAGCTCGAGGACGCGCGGGCGCTCGGGCGCGGGCGTTGCGTGAAGGGCGACTTCGGCGGCTGCGTGACGGCCTACAAAGCCGCGGCGCTCGCCTTCCCGGCGCTGCAGAAGGACCCGACGCTGCTCGCCGACGTGCGCCGAGCCGCGCTCGATCCCGCGGCGTCCGAAGAAGCGCTCCGGCTCGCCGCGCATCAGCTCGGCCCGACCGGCCTCGATCTGCTGTGGGACGTTTGGCAGAGCACGTGGCAAAAACCGGAGCTTTCGAGCGTGAATCACCGCGCGCGGCAGTTCCTCGACGACAGCGCCGTGCGCGAGCACGCCTCACGCGAGCTCGCGCTCGTGCTCGAGCTCGAACACGCCGAGAAGCGCAAGCGCTGCAGCGAGGCGAAGCCGCTCATCCCCAAAGTTCTCGACTACGGCGACGACCGGCTCGTGCCGATTCTCGATCGTTTCAAGCTCACGCGCGGTTGCGGCTTCGTCGACCTCGGGGATTGCTGGGATTGCCTCCGCGCCAACAAGGAGCTCCCGCACGCGCGGGACGCGGCGAGCGCGCGCCCCGGTCCCACCTTCCTCGGCGACTGACGCCGGCCCCGTGACGCCGGCGTCGAGCGAGGGGCCGCGGCCCTTCAATACATCGGCACGTCGGGGTCGACGTCCATCGACCAGGCGTTGATGCCGCCGACGAGATTGTACACGTCGCGAAACCCCTGCTCGACGAGCTCTTCCGCGGCGCGCTGACTGCGCGACCCGTGGTGACAATAAACGACGATGGCGCGCTCGCGCGAGCCCTTGCCCATCTCGTCGTGGAGCGTCGGATCGAGCGCCCGACCGCCCTCGATCACGGCGATTTCACGCTCTTCGGGCGTGCGCACGTCGACGAGCAAGAGGTCGTCCCCGCGCGTCAGCCGCGCGTGGAGCTCGGCCGGGCTGATGCGCTTCACGTGAGCCGGCTCGTTCGGATTGTCGATTTTGAAGGCGGGGCCGTCCGGCGTTTGCACGAGGTCGATGCGAATGCCGTCGGCGCGACCGACCGCGCCGCGCGGCATCGACACGCGCACGCCGCCCGCGTCGACGACGACGTCGCGCGGATCCGGCACGCCGACCGCGAGGTCGTGCTCGAACGTCGGGCTCACGTCGAGGCGAATGCACTCGTTCGCGCTCTCGATCGCCTGTGAAAGCTCCGCGCGCGCCGCGTCCGTCAGCGTCACCTTCGGCGTGCGGACGGATACGAGCTCGCCGAGCTTCTCCGCGAGCTCACCGGACTCGTGCAACGCGGCCACGATGTCCGAGCCGCCGACGAACTCGCCCCGCACGTAGAGTTGCGGGATCGTCGGCCACGACGAGTACTCCTTGATGCCGTCACGGATGGCCGGATCCGCGAGCACGTTCACGGTCGCGTAGTCCGTGAGCAGGCCGTTCAAGATCTCCACGACCCGCGCCGAGAACCCGCATTGCGGCATGCGGCGCGTCCCCTTCATGTACAGCACCACCGGATTCTCTTGGATTGTCTGGCTGATGGTTTGATGAGTCTCGGGGGTCATCGCTGCGCGGCTCCTTAAAGCGAAGGCGGCTCGGTCTCTAACCCATTGAGCGAATTTTTCCATTGGCAAGTCAGCACCTGGAGCAGATAAATGCTCCATCCGGATTGACCGATAAAAAGCGACTCTCGAGCGCGGTCATGAGCGTTGAAGGCGCAGTTTTTCTGCTGCAAACGTTCGCCGACCCCACGCGCGTGCGCTTGCTCGAGCTCCTTCAGGACGAGCAGGAGCTGACCGTCGCCGAGCTCACGAGCATCACGGCGCTCCCGCAATCCCGGGTTTCGAGCCACCTCGCCCGCCTGAAGGAAGCCGGCTTGCTGCGCGATCGGCGCGCGGGGACAGCGACTTTCTACGCCTTGAGCGGAGCCGCCACACCGCCCCGCGCCCGCGAGCTCTGGGACGTCGTACGCGGCTCGCTCGGCGATCGGCTGCTCGATGCCGATCGGCGGCGCCGGGACGAGCTCGTGCGCGGGCGAGCCGGCGCCGGCACCGAGCCCGCGGGCGACCTCGAGCGCCACTACTCGCCCGGTCGCACGTGGGACGCGACGGTGCGTGGCTTGCTCGGCGTGGTCGACTTCGGCGACGTGCTCGACGTGGGCTCGGGCGACGGCACCGTCGCCGAGCTCTTCGTGCGGCGCGCGCGCAGCGTCACGTTGCTCGACGTGAACGAACGTCGGCTCGCCGTCGCGCGGCGGCGCCTCGCGGCGCACGCGAATGCCGCGTTCGTCACGGCCGACATGCACCGCTTGCCGTTCGAGCCGTCGAGTTTCGATCAGGTGCTGCTCCTGCACGTGCTCGCGCATTCCGAAGAACCGCACGTCGCGATCTCGGAAGCGGCGCGCGTGCTCCGTCCTGGCGGGCGCCTTTGCGTCGTGACGCTCGCTGAACACGAGCACGAAGCCGTGACCCGAACTTACGACCACGCGAACGCCGGTTTTTCGCCCGGCCGGCTCCGTGATCTGGCGCGCGCGGCGCGGCTTCGCGTCGACCTCGCCGAAGTCACGTCGCGTGAGCGCCGCCCGCCGCACTTCGAGGTCGTGAGTCTCTTTGCCGAGAAGTCGATCTCACCCGAGCCGCCGGCGCTCGCCGTCCGGACGATAAAACCGTGACTGCTCCGGACTCGATATCGAGACACTCCCGTCACCGGCATGCGGGTATTGCACAACATGCGCAAGGTGGGAGTTGTCGCTAATCAAAGACGCTAACTCAACAAATCCCCATCTTCACAGCGAGACGAAGTCGATGTAGCAGTACGACCCGGCACGGAGGAGGAGATCCAAAGTCATGCGACGCTCACACACGGCGGTCATGTTGATGGTCTTGGGGCTGGCGACGGTTCGTTGCGGCGGCGACGACGACAACGGAACCGAGACGGGCGCCACGAGTGGCTCCGCGGGGAAGGCAGGTGCGGGTGGGAAAGCCGGTGCCGGCGGCAAAGCGGGTGCTGGGGGCGGCTCGAGCGGCAAGTCCACCGCGGGCAGCGCGGGCACGGGCACCGCGGGTAAGGGCACCGCGGGCAGCGGCGGAACGGGCGTGGCCGGCGGCAGCGGCGCAGCGGGCGCCGCGGGTGAAGGCGGCGCGATGGGCGGGGAAGGCGGCTTCGGCGGACAGGGCGGTGAAGCAGGCGAAGCCGGAATGACGGGCACGGGCGGCACGACGTCGACCGGTGGTTCCGCTGGAACCAGCGCGGGCCACGGCGGTGCGGGTGGCTCGGCCGGTGTTGCCGGCGGAGCGGGGTTGGCGGGTCACGCTGGTGGCGGCGCAGCGGGCGCCGGGGGTGCAGCCGCGGGCAGCGCGGGCACGAGCGGTAGCTCCGGCACGAGCTCGGGCGGCGCAGGTGCAAGTGGCGCGGGTGCCGGCGGAGTCGCCGGTGGCGCAGGTTCGGGTGGTGCTGGTGCCGGTTCCGGTGGCGCGGGCGCCGGCGGAGTCGCCGGTGGCGGCGCAGCAGGTACGGCAGGTCACGCAGGTTCGAGCTGAGGCAATTCGAGCGTCGCTTCTTTTCAATAGGGTCGTTTCAGGATGAAGACTAATTCGATCGGACGAGTGCGTCCGGCC
>Ga0335083_10006738_pt1 | contig 14262 bp, 14 predicted proteins | sample Lox_Sample_42_FD_206716 | JGI IMG/M metagenome (GOLD analysis project Ga0335083, IMG submission 206716) | Soil microbial communities from Loxahatchee National Wildlife Refuge, Florida, United States - Lox_Sample_4.2 | ecosystem: Environmental > Terrestrial > Soil > Wetlands | place: USA...
CGAGGTCGAGGCCGTTCTCGTCGGGCATCACCACGTCGGTGATGACGAGCTGGCCTTCGCCCTCCTGCACCCACTGCCAGAGCGTGGCGGCGGCGCCGGTGCTGCGCACCGTGTGGCCCTGGCGTCCCAGCGCCTGATGCAGCACGGTGCGGATCGCGCGATCGTCGTCGGCGACGAGGATGGTGGTGCCCGAACTCATGGAACGGCCTGCAACGGCAACATGACCCTGAAGGTGGTGCGGCCCGGCTCGCTATCGTATTCGATGGCCCCGCCATGATCGTTGATGATCTTGGCGACCAGCGCGAGGCCCAGGCCCGTGCCGGTCGGCTTGTTGGTCACGAAGGCATCGAACAGATGCGCCCGGATCTCCTCGGAGACGCCGCCGCCATTGTCGCGCACCGACACGACCAGCGGCAGGTTCACCCTCGCCTGCTGGCCGGGCACCGCAAGGCGCAGCCCGTGCTTGTAGGCCGTCGACAGCTCGATCTCGCGCTCGCCGTCGCCCGGCGCCTCGCAAGCATTCTTCACGAGATTCAGGAACACCTGGATGAGCTGGTCGCGATCGCCGAACACGTCGGGCAGCGACGGATCGTAGCTTTCGATGAAGCGCACGTTCTTGCCGAAGCCGTTCTGGGCCAGACGGCGCACGTGATTGAGCACCTGGTGGATGTTGAGCGGACCGCGGTCGATCGGCCGGCCGTCCTCGAACGCTTCCATGCGGTCGACCAGCGCCACGATGCGGTCGGTCTCCTCGCAGATCAGGTTGGTGAGCTCGCGCTCGCTGTCGGGCACGGACTGCTCGAGGAGCTGGGCGGCGCCGCGGATGCCGGAAAGCGGGTTCTTGACCTCGTGCGCCAGCATGGCGGCGAGCGCGCTCACCGAGCGGGCGGCGCTGCGATGGCTCATCTGGCGGTCGATGTTGCGCGCGATCGTCTGCTCGGTGAGCGACACCGAAACCAGACCGTCGCTCTCGACGATCGGCGCGAGGCGCAGCGCGCAGAAGCGATTGCCGATGCGCGGCGAGGACAGCGTCACGCCGTTCTCGGCGACCGCGCCGCCGGTCGAAAGCACCTGCTCAAGCAGCGAGAAAAGCGGCGTATCCTCCGGCACGAACTCGCTCAACTGATGGCTGATCAGGCGCGCACGGCCGACGCCGAAGAACTGTTCGGCGGCGAGATTGGCGTAGTGCACGAGGCCCACGCCATCGACCACGACGACCGCCTCCGACAGCGAATCGAGAATCGCCGACGGGAACGGCTCGACGACGGACTCCGAGCGCTTGAGAGGACGCACGGCCATCGTCAGGCAGCCTGCCGGTCGAGAGCGGGCAGGAAGAAATCCGCGAGCATGGCGCGCACCTTGTCGGCCGTCGCCTCTCGGTTCACGGCGGCGCGGAACTCGGCCGACGCGGGCAGGCCCTTGGAGTACCAGCCGAGATGCTTGCGCGCCATGCGCACGCCGGTGTCGCTGCCGTAGTGCGCCAGCATCGATTCGAAGTGCGCCCGCACTGTCGCGTACTGCTCGGCGAGCGACGGATCGGGCAGGCGCTCGCCCGTGCGCAGATAGTGGATCGCCAGATTGAGGAACCACGGACGGCCATAGGCGCCACGGCCGATCATGACGCCGTCGGCGCCCGACTGCGCCAGAGCCTCGTCGACATCGTCGAGCGTGTTGATGTCGCCGTTGGCGATCACCGGCAGCCTGGTCGCCGCCTTCACCTCGCGGATGAACGCCCAGTCGGCATGGCCGTCGTAGAACTGGCAGCGCGTGCGGCCGTGCACCGTCAGCATCTTGATGCCGCACTCCTCGGCGATACGCGCGAGGTTGGGTGCGTTGCGGTTGGTCGAGTCCCAGCCCGTGCGCATCTTCAGCGTCACCGGCAGCTTCACGGCCTTCACCGTCGCCTCGAGGATCTTCGCGGCATGGACCTCGTCGCGCATCAGCGAGGAGCCGGCATGGCCGTTCACGACCTTCTTCACCGGGCAGCCGAAGTTGATGTCGATCAGCGCGGCACCGCGATCCTCGTTGAGCCTGGCCGCATCGGCCATCACCTCGGGCTCGCAGCCGGCAAGCTGGACCGACATCGGGAACTCTTCCGGCGAGTTCTTGGCCATCAGCAGCGTCTTGCGGTTCTCCCGCACCATCGCCGCCGAGGCGATCATCTCGGACACGACGAGGCCCGCGCCGCCGCGCTTCACCATTTGGCGAAACGGCATGTCCGAGACGCCCGACATCGGCGCCAGGATGACGGGATCGTCAATCCGGACCGGGCCGATATCGATGGGCTTGAGACGAGGCTGACGGGACATCTAGTTTGATCAGTTTATGGGCAACTTGTGCAGTGCACAATTATTGAGCCAGCAATAGCGGGTCGCGCCCGCCGGTGCAAGTGCGGAGCCGCTAAGCCAATGTTATCTAAGCCACCGTGCCAATTTGTATCGCCCTGATCGTCGCCGCCGGCCGCGGCAGCCGCTTCGGTGGCCCGCTGCCCAAGCAATATGCGCTGCTGGGCGGCAAGCCTGTCCTCAGCCGGTCCATAGCGGCCTTTCGCGCATGCTCTGAAATCAACGGCCTACGGGTCGTGATCGCCGCAGGAGATGAGCCCCAATACCAGGTGGCCACGGCTGGCTTGGGCCTTGCGGCGCCCGTTCTCGGCGGCATCAGCCGCCAGCAATCGGTGCTGCACGGACTGGAAGCGATCGCCGGCCAGGCCCCCGACTTCGTCGCCGTTCACGATGCCGCGCGTCCTTTCGTGAGGCCTGTGGATATCGCCAGCTGCCTTGCCGCGGCGGCCCGTCCGGGGATCGACGGTGCCGTGCTGGGCGCCAGGCTCGCGGACACGGTGAAGCGCGTGGGTGACGGCGATGCGATCGCCGAGACGATCCCGCGAACGCATCTCTGGCGGGCGCAGACGCCGCAGATCTTCCGCTTCGACAAGCTGCTCGCCGCGCATCGCGCTGCCGCGTCGCTCGGCCTCGACGAGGCGACGGCGCTCACCGACGATGCCGCCGTCGCCGAGCGTGCCGGGCTCACCGTCGTGATGGTTGCCAGCACCAACGACAACGGCAAGATCACGACCAGCGACGACCTCGAACGGGCCTCGACCATGGAAACCCGCACCGGCCTCGGCTACGACGTCCACATGTTCGCTCCCGGCAGCTCCGTGATGCTGGGCGGCATCGCCATCCCGCATGCTTTCGCCCTCGCCGGCCACTCCGACGCCGATGTCGGCCTGCATGCGCTCACCGACGCGGTCCTGGGCGCGATCGGCGCCGGCGACATCGGCAAGCACTTTCCGCCCTCCGATCCGCAATGGCGCGGCGTCTCGTCCGACCGCTTCCTGCGCCGCGCCGTCGATCTTCTGGTCGAGCGCGGCGGGCGGATCGTGCATCTCGACCTGACGCTGGTCTGCGAGGCGCCGCGCATCGGCCCGCATCGCGAGGAGATGGTCGAGAGCATCGCCCGCATCGCCGGCATCGAGCAGACCCGCGTCAGCGTGAAGGCCACGACCACCGAGGGGCTGGGCTTCACCGGCCGCCGCGAAGGCATCGCCGCGCAAGCCGTCGCCACCGTCGAAGTTCCAAGGAGTTGATCGATGTTCGACCATGAAGTGCGCGACGCCGCCGAGCACGTGCTGCACGTCTGCCGGCAGCGCGGGCTGAAGGTCGTCACCGCCGAATCCTGTACCGGCGGCCTGGTCGCCGCGGCGATGACGGCGATCGCCGGATCGTCCGATGTGGTCGAGCGCGGCTTCGTCACCTATTCGAACGAGGCCAAGCACGAACTGCTGGGCGTCGGCCTCGACACGCTGGAAGGCCACGGCGCGGTCAGCGAGCCCGTCGCGCGGGCAATGGCGCGGGGCGCCCTCTCCCATTCCCTGGCCGACATCTCGGTCTCAGTGACCGGAGTTGCCGGGCCTGGCGGCGGGAGCGCGGAGAAGCCGGTCGGGCTGGTCCATTTCGCCGCCGCTCGTGGCGGCTTCGACCTGATCGCCGAACGCCATGTCTTCCCGGGCGACCGCGACGGCATCCGCCGACAGGCCGTCCTCACCGCGCTTGCGATGCTGACCTCGCTGGCCGAACGTTAGGTGTAGAGCCGTCTCAGCCTCCCACGCCTCGAGTCTCAAGGGCCTGAGACCGGTCCGATGCCGATGCCACAAGGCTTTTGGGCCTGGAGTCTCAGAGTCTCACCACCCCCTCTGCTAAGCGGTTGATTTTCCACGAAAGACGAAAAGCGGCCAGCTAGAACATGGTCCATTCAGCTGGAATCAGCTGAATGGACCATGCTGACAGCAGTCGAGGCGCTTCGTGCAATGCGTTTCCGATCAAGTTGAACCGCCAAAGCGGTTCAACTTGATGGGAAGCCGCTCTAGCGTCGAGCGGTCTGCGGGGCAGGCCTACCGTAAAGCTTCGCCGCGCGGGCCTCGAAAGCCGAGACCATGCGCCGTACCGCTTCGGCGAACAGCACGCGCATCGTGTGCTGCAGCAGGCGGGAGCGGAACTCGAACTCCAACGCGAACTCGATCTCCGTACCCTGGGCGTGTGGCTGGAAGGCCCAATGGCTGGTGAGTGCGCGGAACGGCCCTTCGATGCCTTCGGTCAGGATCGTCAGCGCCTCGGGATCGAGGGTCACACGCGAGACGAACTTCTCGTGCAGCGGCCCGAAACCGATGGCCAATTCGTCGATCTCGATGTTCGCGCTCTCCTGGCGCCGCCGGCGCGCCGCCGTGCACCAGGGCAAAAACTCCGGATAGCGCGGCACATCGGCCACGAGGTCGAACAGCTGACGGGGAGCGAACGGAAGGACCTTCCGTTCGGCATGCCGGGTGAGCGCCACGACGAGTCAGGTCTTGAGCCGGGCGAGGCGCGCTTCCCGCAGGCGCGCGAAGTCGTCGCCCGCGTGATAGCTCGAACGGGTGAGCGGCGAGGCCGAGACCATCAGGAAGCCCTTCGCGCGAGCATGCGCCGCCAGCTCTTCGAACTCGGCCGGCGTCCAGAAGCGATCGAGGGCTGCGTGCTTGGGCGTCGGCTGCAGGTACTGGCCGACGGTCAGGAAATCGACGTTGGCGGCGCGCAGGTCGTCCATGACCTGCAGGATCTCCTCCCGCGTCTCGCCCAGCCCGACCATCAGGCCGGACTTGGTGAACATCGCGGGATCGATCTCCTTCACGCGCGACAAAAGACGCAGCGAGGTGAAGTAGCGCGCGCCCGGACGGATCGTCGGATAGAGCCGCGGCACGGTCTCGAGGTTGTGGTTGAAGACGTCGGGACGCGCGGCGACGACGGATTCGATCGCGCCCTCCTTGCGCATGAAGTCGGGCGTCAGGACCTCGATGGTCGTCTTCGGCGCCGACTTGTGCAGCGCCTCGATCACTGCCGCGAAGTGCCCTGCCCCGCCGTCATCCAGGTCGTCTCGATCAACCGACGTTACCACGACATGACCGAGGCCGAGCTTGCCGACGGCCTCGGCGATGTTCGCCGGCTCGTGCGGATTGAGGGCTCCCGGCTTGCCTGTCGCCACGTTGCAGAAGGCGCAGGCCCGCGTGCAGGTCTCTCCCATGATCATGAAAGTCGCGTGCTTCTGCTTCCAGCACTCGCCGATGTTCGGGCACGCCGCCTCTTCGCACACCGTCGTGAGCTTGAGCTCGCGCATCAGCCGCTTGGTCTCGGCATACTCCGGCGAATTGGGCGCACGCACGCGGATCCAGTCCGGCTTGCGCGGAATGGGATTGTCCGGTCGATGCGCCTTCTCCGGATGCCGTTCGGCGCGGCTGAGCGGAGCCTTGTCGCCAGGATCGTTTATCGGGCCGTCCATGACCGGCTAGATATGGAGCGTCCGGCCGTACGCCGCCAGTACCGACTCGTGCATCATTTCCGAGAGGGTCGGATGCGGGAACACCGTGGCCATCAGCTCGGCCTCCGTCGTCTCCAGCGTCTTGGCGATCGAATAGCCCTGGATGAGCTCCGTCACCTCGGCGCCGATCATGTGGGCGCCCAAAAGCTCGCCGGTCTTGGCGTCGAAGATCGTCTTGACGAAGCCCTCGGGCTCGCCGAGCGCAATCGCCTTGCCGTTGCCGATGAAGGGGAACTTGCCGACCTTGATCTGCAAGCCCTTCTCCTTGGCCGCCTTCTCCGTGAGGCCGATGCTCGCGACCTGCGGTTGGCAGTAGGTGCAGCCCGGAATGTTGGCCGTGTTCATCGGGTGGACGCCCTTCACGCCAGCGATCTTCTCGACCACCAGCACGCCCTCGTGCATCGCCTTGTGCGCGAGCCATGGCGGGCCCGCGACATCGCCGATGGCGTAGACATTCGGCTCGCCCGTGAAGCCCCACTGGTCGATCACGATGTGGGTCTTCTCGACCTTCACCTTCGTGCCCTCGAGCCCGAGGTTCTCGACATTGCCGACGATGCCGACGGCCGAGATCACGCGGTCGACGGTGATCTCCTGTGTCTTGTCGCCGACCTTGATGGTCGCCGTGACGTTGTTGGCGCCCTTCTTCAGCGACACCGTGGCGCCGGTGAAGATCTTCATGCCCTGCTTCTCGAAGGCGCGCTTGGCGAAGGCCGACACTTCCTCATCCTCGACAGGCAGGATGCGATCGACGACCTCGCAGACCGTCACCTCCGCGCCCATGGTGCGGTAGAAGCTCGCGAACTCGATGCCGATCGCACCCGAGCCCACCACCAGCAGCGACTTCGGGAACTCCGGCGGCACCATCGCTTCCTTGTAGGTCCAGACCAGCTTGCCGTCGGCCTCAAGGCCCGGCAGGTTCCGCGCCCTGGCGCCGGTCGCGATGATCAGGTTCTTGTAGGTGAGCGTCTGGTTCGTCTTGTCCTTCATCGCGACGGCAAGCTTGCCGGCGCCGGCGAGCTTCGCCGTGCCGTCGAACACCGTGATCTTGTTCTTGCGCATCAGCATGCTGACGCCGTTGCTGAGCTGATTGGCGACCTTGCGCGAGCGCTCGACGATCTTCTTGGGATCGTAGGACACGTCCTTGACCGACAGCCCGTAGGCATCGGCATGCTTGATCAGCCCGTAGACCTCCGACGTGCGCAGCAGCGCCTTGGTCGGGATGCAGCCCCAGTTGAGGCAGATGCCGCCCATATGCTCGCGCTCGACGACGGCCGTCTTCAGGCCGAGCTGTGCCGCGCGGATCGCCGCGACGTAGCCGCCCGGCCCGCCGCCCACGACGATGATGTCGAAGCTCGTATCGGCCATGGCTCGCTCCTCAGACCAGCATCGCGGCCGGTTGCTCGATATAGGCCCGCAGCGTCTGCAGGAACTGCGCGCCCATGGCGCCGTCGACCACGCGGTGATCGACCGCCAGCGTGCAGCTCATCATGTTGCGGATGACCATCTCGCCCTTGCGCGCCACGACCCGCTCCTCGCCCGCACCGACCGCCAGGATCATGGCCTGCGGCGGATTGATGATCGCGCCGAAGTGCCGAACGCCGAACATGCCGAGGTTGGAGATGGTGAAGCCGCCGCCCTGGAACTCCTCGAGCTTCAACTTGCCGGTCTTGGCGCGCGCGGCGAGGTCCTTCATCTCGATCGAGATCTGCGCCACGCCCTTCATGTCGGCGTTGCGCACGATCGGTGTGATCAGGCCGCGGTCGGTGGCGACGGCGACGGAGATGTCGACCGCGCCGTACAGGACCATCTCGTCCTCGGTCCACGAGGCGTTGCACTCCGGATGATCGCGCAGGGCCTTGGCACAGGCCTTGATCACCATGTCGTTGACCGAGACGCGCGCGTCCTTCTTGCGCGCGACCTCGTTGATCGCCGCACGCGCGGCCAGCAGCGCGTCGATCTCGAACTCCACCGTGAGGTAGAAGTGCGGAACCGTCTGCTTGGACTCGAGCATGCGCCGAGCGATGACCTTGCGCACCGGCGTGTGCGGGATGCGCTGGTCGCCCGGCGCCGTAACAATCGGCTGTGCGGGTGCCGATGCGGGCTTGGGCGCGGCTTTCGGCGCCGCAGCGGGAGCCGCGCCTGGCTTCGCATTCTCGACATCGGCCTTCACGATGCGGCCGTTCGGGCCCGAGCCGTGGACGCCCGCGAGATCGACGCCCTTCTCGGCCGCGATTCGCTTGGCGAGCGGCGAGGCGAAGATGCGCTCATGCTTTTCTGGACCGCGAGCCTCCGGCTCGCTCGGACTCTTGGGCGAGCCAGAGGCTCGCGGTCCGGAAGACGCTTGAGGTGGTGCCGGCTCGACCTTGGCAGGCGCCGCCGCCGGCGCGCCGCCCTTCACTTCCGTCTCGCCTTCTTCCAGCAGAACGGCGATGACGGCGTTCACCTTCACGCCTTCGGTGCCTTCGGGCACGACGATCTTGCCGACCTTGCCCTCGTCGACGGCCTCGACTTCCATCGTGGCCTTGTCCGTCTCGATCTCGCAGACGACCTGGCCCGACTTGACCATGTCGCCTTCCTTGACGTGCCACTTGGCGAGCTTGCCCTCGGTCATGGTCGGCGAGAGGGCCGGCATCAGGATGTTGATCGACATCGCTTTGCTCCCCGCTTCAGCGATTGCAGACCGCGCGGGCGGCCTCGACGATGGTCTCGGCCTGCGGCAGCGCCATCTTCTCGAGGTTGGCGGCATAGGGCAGCGGGATATCGAGCCCGTGCACGCGCTTCACCGGTGCGTCGAGCCAGTCGAAGGCTTCTTCCATCATCTGTGCCGCGAGCTCCGAGCCTATGCCGGCGAAGGGCCAGCCTTCCTCGACCGAGACGAGACGATTGGTCTTCTTCACCGAGGCGACGATGGTCTCGGTGTCGAAGGGACGGATGCTGCGGAGGTTGATGACCTCCGCCTCGATGCCCTGCTTGGCCAGTTCCTCGGCCGCCTGCAGCGCTTTGCCGACCATGATCGAGAAGGCGGTGATGGTGACATCCTTGCCCGGCCGTTCGATCTTGGCCTTGCCGATCGGCAGCACGAACTCCTCGTCCTCCGGCACGTCGAACTGCTGGCCGTAGAGGATCTCGTTCTCGAGGAAGATCACCGGATTGGGATCGCGGATCGCGGCCTTCAGCAGGCCCTTCGCATCCGCCGCGCTCCAGGGCGCCAGCACGCGCAGGCCCGGGCAGTGCGCGTACCAGCTCGCATAGCATTGCGAGTGCTGGGCGGCGACGCGGGCCGCCGCGCCGTTGGGACCGCGAAAAACGATCGGGCAGCCCATCTGGCCGCCCGACATGTAGAGCGTCTTGGACGCCGAGTTGATTATCTGGTCGATCGCCTGCATGGCGAAGTTGAAGGTCATGAACTCGACGATCGGCCGCAAGCCCCCGAACGCGGCGCCGACGCCGAGACCCGCGAAGCCGTGCTCGGTGATGGGCGTGTCGATCACACGCCGGTCGCCGAACTCCTCCAGCAGGCCCTGGCTCACCTTGTAGGCGCCCTGGTACTGGGCGACTTCCTCGCCCATCAGGAACACCGTTCCGTCGCGCCGCATCTCCTCGGCCATGGCATCGCGCAAGGCCTCGCGCACGGTCATGCGCTGGGTCTTGCCCGACCATTCCGGCTCGGCGGCAGGCGCGTGCGATGCGGGCGCGGCTGGCGCCGACGCCGCAACGGCCGGAGCAGCCGGCGCTTCGGCCTTGGGCGCGGCGGCCGGTGCCGGCGCAGGCACGGCCTTCGCGGCATCGTCCGCGCTCTCGCCTTCGCCCGCGAGCAGGCAGATCGGCGTGTTGACCGCGACGCCTTCGGTGCCTTCCTCGACCAGGATCTTGGCGACCTTGCCTTCATCGACTGCTTCGACTTCCATGGTCGCCTTGTCGGTCTCGATCTCGCAGATCACCTGACCGGCCTTGACGTCATCTCCGACCTTCACGTGCCACTTGGCGAGCTTGCCCTCCGTCATGGTCGGCGAGAGCGCGGGCATCAGCACCTGGATGGACATCGATCAGGCTCCAACCAGGACGTCGGTCCACAGCTCCGACGGATCGGGCTCGGGACTGTGCTGGGCGTACTCGGCGGAATCGTTCACGACCTTGCGGATGTCGGCATCGACCGCCTTGAGGGCCGCTTCGTCGGCCATCTTGCTATCGATCAGGATCTTGCGGACATGTTCGATCGGATCGCGCTCGTTGCGATACTTGTCGACTTCTTCCTTGCTGCGGTACTTCGCGGGATCGCTCATCGAGTGGCCGCGGTAGCGATAGGTCTGCATCTCGAGGATGTACGGCCCCTGGCCGCTGCGCGCATGCTCGACTGCCCGCTCGCCGGCGGTGCGCACAGCCATCACGTCCATGCCGTCGACCCGTTCGCCTGGAATGCCGAAGGCCTCGCCATGCTTGTAGAGATCGGTGATCGCGGTCGAGCGCTCGACCGACGTGCCCATGCCGTAGCGATTGTTCTCGATGACGTAGACCACCGGCAGCTTCCAGAGGGCGGCCATGTTCATGGCCTCGTAGACCTGCCCCTGGTTGGCACTGCCGTCGCCGAAGTAAGTCAGCGAGACGTTCTTGTTGCCGTTGTATTTGTGCGCGAAGGCGAGGCCCGTGCCGATCGGCACCTGGGCGCCGACGATGCCGTGGCCGCCGAAGAAGCTCTTTTCGCGGCTGAACATGTGCATGGAGCCGCCCTTGCCCTTTGAGTAGCCGCCGCTCCTGCCCGTGAGCTCGGCCATCACGCCCTTGGGGTCCATGCCGGCGGCCAGCATGTGGCCGTGGTCGCGGTAGGAGGTGATGATCGCGTCCTTGTCGACGATCACCGACTGCATGCCGACGACGACGGCCTCCTGGCCGATGTAGAGATGGCAGAAGCCGCCGATCAGGCCCATGCCGTAGAGCTGGCCCGCGCGCTCCTCGAAGCGGCGGATCAGGAGCATCGTTCGGTAAAAGGACTTGAGCTGCTCGGGATTGGCGCTGTTGTCGCCGGGCCCCGGTGACTTGCTGTTCGAATTCGAGGGTGTTTTCGTCTTCGTGGGCAGAGATTCGCCCTTCGGCTTCGTGGCCGGCTTCGCCATGTGCGTTCCCCTCAATAGCCCCTTCGGCGCTTATAGCATCGACCATACCGATGTGGTTGATCTAGAAGCAAAAACCAGAAGCGCCAAAGATGCAGCGCAGCATTTGAGCGATTGTTCTCAAATGGCCGAGCCAGCCGGAAAGTTTGTTGCCGGAAGCCGATCAGCGCGTCGGCGTGAAGATGATGATGTCGTCCTTGTTGGCGTAGTTCAGCAGCACGCGCGCGCGCTCGTCGAGCATGTCCGGGTCGAGGCTCTGGTTACGCAGCTCCGAGACGCGCAGCTCCCAGATCTTCCGTTCCGTCTCGGCCTCGAGAAGGTTTTGATCCGCAATGCGCGTCTCGCGCTGAAGCTGCGCCATGGCCAAGAGGCCGCGCTCGCCGTTCACCAGGTGGTAGCCGAAGTAGCCGAACACGGTGGCGAAGATGACGGGAGCCAAAATCTGACGCGGTCTCAACAACATATGCCGACTTCCTGAAGTCACAATCTACATATGGTGTCGAAATGTGCAAGATTATTCGGCCAAAGCTACTCCGAAAGCCCGATCCTCACGCGCCTGTTGTGACGGCCCTTGTTGTCGATCTTGAGGAGCCGCACCGGCGGCGAAGCGCCGGTCGACAGGAGATGCGTGCCGCCGCACGCCTGCCGATCGAGGCCGACGATCTCGACGATGCGGATCTTGCCGTCAGGTGTTGGCGGCGGCGCCACCGAGCGGCTGCGGATCAGGCCGCGTTCGGCCTGTGCCTCGTGCATCGGCACGTAGACGAAGTTCACCGGCACATCCTGGCGGATGATGTCGTTGATCGGCCCCTCGAGCGCGCGCAGCCGATCGTTGTCGGCACCGGGCACGTCAAAATCCATGCGCGCCGTGCCGTCTTCCGCCATCTGCACGCCGGTGACCAGCGCACCGTCGAAGGCCTGGAAGACCAGCGCGTTCAGGATGTGCGTATCGGTGTGGAGCTGCCGCATCTTGCGGCGGAAGTCGGGATCGACGGCGGCTTCGACCGCCCCGCTCAGCTCCGTCTGGATATCGAGGAGATGCCAGAGCTTGCCGTCCGACACGTCAAAGCCGGTGACCTTTGCTTTGCCGCCGTTCCAATGGATCGAGCCACGATCGGCGAGCTGCCCGCCGCCGCCGGGGTAGAACGGCGACTGCGCCAGCACGACCCGCCCCGGCTGCGCCTCGGCGACGGTGGTTTCGAGGCTGAGCGCCTCGGGATGCTCATGGCAGTAGAGATGCATTCCCCGCACATAGGTCGGGGCGCGTCGAGCGTATTGGTCAAAATTGCTAGGCCGCCGCGGCTCGGGCGAACTGCAGCGGCGTGATGCCGTAGCAGCGCTTGAAATGCTTGTTGAGGGCGCTCTGATCGTAGAAGCCTACGGTTGCCGCGACTTTGGCCGGCTCGACGCCATGCCGCAAATGGCGACAGGCGATGCCGAGGCGCATCTGGGTCAGATAGGCGTGCGGCGTCAGGCCGACGGTGCGCTTGAAAAGGCCGATCAGCTGGAAGGTCGTGAGACCGACGCCGGCGGCGAGATCCTCGAGGCGCAAGTCGCTGCCGTGCTCGGCCCGCATGCGCTCGATCGCGCGGGTGAGCAGGATGCGATCGCGGGACATGGTCCCGATACGATTGCGGCCGCTGCCGTGGCGCTGGAACAAGGCGCCGAACGTGCCGGCCAGCAGCTCACGCTCGCGGAACATGTCGCGCCCGTCTTCCAGCGCGAGATGCAGGCCGTGAAAGGCCTCGATCAGATCCTTGTCGGCAAACGTGTTGCGGATGAAATACGGCACTTCGGCGAGGCCGAGATCGTCGGCGACACGATCGAGCGCCTGCCGAGTGAGATACAGCGAACGGTACTGCCAGCGATCGCTGCGTCCCATCCAGCCACCGTGCGGCTCCTCGGGATTGAACACGAACAGGGTCGCAGGCGTGGCGTCCTGCAATTCGCCGCGGCTCTTCACCATCGCGCCGCCTCGTTCGGTGACGGCGATCACCAGCGCGTTGTGGGTGTGCAACGGATATTCGTGCGTCGTGAAATCGGCGCACAGGAGGCTGAGACCCGGGAGGTGCCGGTCCCACCAATAGTCCGTCGAGTTGTGCGGATCGACGCGCGGCATATCTATTTCACCAGGGGGCAATTTTTACCAATAGCGCCGCCCACCGCGCCACTATCTTGAGGCCATGATTGCACGCACATGGCGCGCCCGTGCGACGGTCGCGAAAGCCCCGGCCTATGCCAGGCACTTCACCGAAACGGTGGTGCCGCAGCTCAAGACCCTTCCCGGCCATCGCGGCGCCTATCTGCTACGCCGCGAACTCCATTCTGGCATCGAGTTCGTCGCGTTGACCCTCTGGGAATCGCGTGCCTCGATCGAGGCCTTCGCCGGCAAGGACATCAGCCGCTCCCATGTCGAGCCGGAGGGACAGGCCGCACTCGAATCCTTCGACGACTTCGCCGACCACTACGAAGTCGCGACGGCGAACTAGCCGCGCAGGATCGACTTGCCGGCGTAGCGCGCCTGCGTGCCGAGCTGCTCCTCGATGCGGAGCAGCTGGTTGTACTTGGCGAGACGATCCGAGCGGGACAGCGAGCCGGTCTTGATCTGCCCGCAGTTGGTGGCGACGGCGAGGTCGGCGATGGTCGCGTCCTCGGTCTCGCCCGAGCGGTGCGACATCACCGCGCCGTAGGCCGCGTGGCGCGCCATGGCGACGGCCTCCATCGTCTCGGTGAGCGTGCCGATCTGGTTCACCTTCACGAGGATCGCGTTGGCGATCCCGTCCTTGATGCCGGCGGCCAGGCGCTTGGGGTTGGTGACGAACAGATCGTCGCCCACCAGCTGGATCTTCTTGCCGAGCTTGTCGGTGATCGCCTTCCAGCCCGCCATGTCGTCCTCGGCCATGCCGTCCTCGATCGACACGATCGGGTACTTGGCGACCAGCGCCGCGTAGTAGTCGACCATGCCGCCCTGATCGAGCGACTTGCCCTCGCCTTCGAGCTCGTATTTGCCCTTCTTGAAGAACTCGGTCGAGGCGGGATCGAGCGCCAGCATCACGTCCTCGCCCGGCCGGTAGCCTGCCTTCTCGATCGACTTCATGATGAAGCTCAACGCCTCGTCGGCTGTGGCGAGATTGGGCGCGAAGCCGCCCTCGTCGCCGACATTGGTGTTGTGGCCCGCGTCGTGGAGCTGCCCGCGCAGGGCGTGGAACACTTCGGAGCCCATGCGCAGCGCTTCCGAGAAGCGGTCGGCGCCGACCGGCATGATCATGAATTCCTGGATGTCGATCGGATTGTCGGCGTG
>Ga0335083_10006739_pt1 | contig 14259 bp, 11 predicted proteins | sample Lox_Sample_42_FD_206716 | JGI IMG/M metagenome (GOLD analysis project Ga0335083, IMG submission 206716) | Soil microbial communities from Loxahatchee National Wildlife Refuge, Florida, United States - Lox_Sample_4.2 | ecosystem: Environmental > Terrestrial > Soil > Wetlands | place: USA...
AAACAGCGCCACTCGTCTCGGCCCGCGCGATCGACCTCACCACGCAGCTGCTGCGCGCCGTCCGGTACATCCACGCTCGCCGCATCATCCACCGCGACCTCAAGCCCGACAACGCGATCGTTGCCACCGACGACCGGCTGAAGCTAACCGACTTTGGCATTGCCCGCCGGCACCAGGCTGACATCACCCCGACGGGCGTCGTCATCGGCACCGTGCAATACCTTTCGCCCGAGCAAATCGAGGGCGAGCCTGCCAGCTTCGCATCCGATCTCTACGCGGTCGGAGTCACCCTCTACGAGCTCCTCACGGGACAGGTCCCCTTCAACGGCGACACGATCGCGGCGGTGTTGCGCGCGCACGTCCAGGAGCGACCCATCCCGCCAAGCGCCCTGAACCCCGCCGTCAGTCCTCAACTCGACTCGATCGTGATCCGGGCCTTGGAGAAGGACCCCCGGGGGCGCTTTGCCAACGCTGACACGTTCATCTCAGCGCTCGAACACGCTGCGGACGGCCGGGTGACCCATCGCTATGGCCCGGCGCAGCTGGCTGAGGCGCTGTGCTTCGGCCTGGATAGCCGGGCGAGCACGGCCCGCGCCAAGACCCGCCCGATGATCAGTTCAATATTCGGCACGGACTCAGCGGCTTACCCCGAGGGGTGCACCGAGATCCAGACCATGCCGCCGACGCCTGAACCGTCGCCCGCACCATCGTGGCCAGCGACGGGCCGGTCACGGAGTGGGGAGCCGGCGCCAGTTGGAGTTCCTAGGTCGTTAGGCCAGTCGCCCGGGCTGCTAACGACGTGCAGTGCAACGGATCGACGCTGCTGCCTTGCCCGCCGGCGGCCCTGACCTATTCGGGTCTAACAGCCCACCTGGACCGCGACTCCCACCGCGCCCCCGGAGGGAAGCGCCGCCATGAGCCCGCGACCGCAGAAGGACCTGATTTACAGATGACCACGTCGACCTTGCCAACAGCGACCGAGCTCGACCGCCTCTGCGTGGACACGATCCGGATGCTGTCGATTGACGCCGTGCAGCAGGCGAACTCCGGCCATCCGGGCACGCCAATGGCGCTCGCGCCGATCGGCTACCTGCTGTTCACGCGGGTTATGCGCCATTCGCCGGGGCATCCGGACTGGCCAGATCGCGACCGGTTCGTGTTGAGCGCCGGCCACGCCTCGATGCTCTTGTACTCGCTTCTGTACCTCACCGGCTACGGGCTGACGCTCGAGGATCTGCGGAGCTTCCGCCAGCTCGGGTCCAGGACACCCGGCCATCCCGAGCGCGGCCTGGCCCCCGGGGTCGAGACCACCACCGGACCCCTGGGCCAGGGGATCGCCACGTGCGTGGGGCTGGCACTCGGCGAGCGGATGCTGAACGCCCGGTTCGGCGACGAGCTGATCGACCACTACACGTTCTGCATCGCCTCCGACGGCGACATGCAGGAGGGCATCAGCTCTGAGGCGAGCTCGCTGGCCGGCCATCTCGCCCTTGGTCGGCTGATCGTGTTCTACGACGACAACCACATTTCGATCGAGGGACCGACCTCACTGGCGTTCTCCGAAGACGTCGGCGCCCGCTATGAGGCCTACGGCTGGCAGGTGCAGCATTTGAGCGACGGCTTCACGCTCGACCAGGTCGAGCGGGCGGCGCACACCGCCATGCAGGTCGAGGACCGACCGTCGCTGATCATCTGCCGGACCCACATCGCGCCCGGCGCCCCGCACAAGCAGGACACCGCCGAGGCGCACGGCGCGCCGCTCGGCGAGGAGGAGGTCCGGCTGACCAAGCGCGTCTACGGCTGGCCCGAGGACGAGCCGTTCTACGTTCCCGCGGAGGCGCTCGAGCATTTCCGTAGCTGTGTCGAGCGCGGAAGTGAGCTGCACGGCGAGTGGGCGGAGCGCTTTGACGCCTACCGGCGCGGGCACCCCGACCGCGCCGGCGAGTTCGACCGGCTGGTGGAGCGGGAGCTGCCGGCCGGTTGGGACGCGGGGCTTCCTCGCTTCCAGGCGTCGGAAGGGATGACCGCCACCCGCAAGTCATCCCACACCGTGCTCCAGTGGGTCGCGGCGCGGGTGCCTGAGCTCGTTGGTGGCTCCGCGGACCTCGCACCGTCGACGCTGACGCGCATCGACGACGCCGACGATGTAGCGGCCGGAGCCTACCGAGGGCGCAACCTCCACTTCGGCGTCAGGGAGCACGCGATGGGCGCGATCGTCAACGGACTCGCCCTCCACAACCTGCGCGCCTACGGGTCCACCTTCCTGGTCTTCAGCGATTACATGCGCGCCTCGATGCGCCTCGCGGCGCTGATGGGGTTGCCGTCGATCTTCGTGTTCACGCACGACTCGATCGGGCTGGGCGAGGACGGGCCAACGCACCAGCCGATCGAGCAGCTGGCCGGGTTGCGGGCGATGCCGGGGCTGGCGGTGATCCGGCCGGCGGGGGCGAACGAGGTCGCGCTCGCATGGCGGTATGCGATCGCGAGCACGGAGCACCCCTCTGCGCTGATCCTCTCGCGGCAGGGAGTTCCGACCTGGAACCCGGCGGCGGTGCCGTCAGACGCGATCGAACGCGGCGCCTACGTGCTGCGCGATTCGTATCGCGAGCCGCACCCGCCGGAGCTGATCCTGATCGCGACCGGCTCGGAGGTTCACGTCTGCGTCGGGGCCGCCGAGCTCCTGGAGGCAGACGGGATCGCCACCCGCGTGGTCAGCATGCCGTGCATGGCGAACTTCGCCGCACAGGGGGGGAGCTACCGCGACCGTGTGCTGCCCCCAGGTGTAAAGGCACGGGTGTCGCTCGAGGCGGCAAGCACGGGCGACTGGCACCGTTGGGTCGGGGACCTGGGCAAAGCGATCGGGATGAGGAGCTACGGCGCCTCCGCTCCGGCGGGAGCGCTGTACAGGCACTTCGGGCTCACGCCGGAGCGCGTGGCCGAGGCCGGTCGGCAAACCGTTAGACGAGCGCGCTCGGAGAAAGGGGTTCGATGAGCACCGTAACCGAGGTAAACCGTCGCCTCCTGGCCCTGACCCGGGCTGGCGTCAGCGTCTGGCTGGATCAGATCCGCCGCTCGCTGGTGGAGTGCGGCGAGCTTGAGCGGATGGTGGCTCAGGAGTGCCTGCGGGGGGTGACGGCCAACCCCTCGATCTTCGAGAAGGCGATCCTCGGCTCGACCGACTACGACGGGGAGCTCCAGAGGTTGGCGCATGAGCAGCTCGACGCGATGGAGATCTACGAGCACATCGCCATCCGCGATGTCCAGATGGCGGCAGACGTCTTGGCCGGAGTGCACCGGCAGACAAACGGCCGCGACGGGTTCGTCTCGCTCGAGGTCTCGCCACAGCTGGCGCACGACACCGAGGCCACGTTGGCGCAGGTCCGCTCCTACTGGGAGCGGATCGACCGCCCCAACGCGATGATCAAGATCCCGGCCACCGTCGAGGGTGTGCCGGCGATCGAGCAGGCGCTGTATGAGGGGATCAACGTCAACGTCACGCTGCTGTTTGCCGTCTCGGCCTACGAGGCAGTGGCGGACGCCTACCTCCGCGCTCTCGAGCGCCGCCGCGGCGACGGCCTCTCGCGGGACGTCAACTCAGTCGCGAGCTTCTTCGTCTCGCGGGTGGACACCAAGGTCGACCGCAAGCTCGCCGAGCTCGACCGACCCGACCTCCAAGGCAAAGCGGCGATCGCCAACGCGCGCGCTGCCTATCGCCGGTTCGAGCAAATCTTCGACGGGCCTCGCTGGGAGGCCCTGCTGCGGGACGGTGCCGCCGAGCAGCGGCCACTGTGGGCCTCGACCAGCACGAAGGACCCGCGCTACCCGGACACGATGTACGTCGAGGAGCTGGTGGCGCCGCACATCGTCAACACGATGCCGCTGCAGACGCTGCTCGCCGTCGCCGATCACGGCGAAGTGCGCGGCTCGACCGCTGAGCAGGACCCCAGCGCTGACCTGGCAGCCCTGGCGAAGGCGGGAATCGACCTGGACCAGGTGACCGAAGAGCTGCTGGCCGAGGGGATCGACCAGTTCGCGGACGCGATGAGACGCCTGCTCGCGGGCATCGACGAGCGCCGCGAAGCCGTCGTGCTCGGGCGGCCGCCGACGATCCGCGCAGCCATCCCCAGCGAATTCGAGCGACCCATCGCCGAGCGAGTCGGGCGTGCCGTCGCCGAGAATGTCGCCGAGCGCCTCTGGCGCCGGGACGGGTCGCTGTGGGGCGGGCCGGGCGCTCGCGAAATCGCCGACCGACTGGGTTGGCTGACGGTATCCGAGACGATGCTCGAGCACGCGCCAGAACTGCACGCATTCGCGCGGGAGTGCCGCACGGACGGGTTTACCGACGTGGTGCTGATGGGGATGGGCGGCTCGTCGCTCGGACCCGAGGTGATCCGCCGCTCGTTCGGGCAGATCCCCCACGGGCTGCGCCTGCATGTGCTCGACTCGACCCATCCAGACGTGGTGCTCGACCTGGAGGAATCGCTCGAGCTCGAGCGCACGATGTTCATCGTCTCCTCCAAATCCGGCGCCACGGTCGAGACGCTCTCGCACTACCGGCATTTCCGAGAGCGCGCTGGACCGGAGCAGTTCATCGCGGTGACGGACCCCGGCAGCCCGTTGGCGAAGCTCGCCAGCGACAACCACTTCCGGCGCCGCTTCCTGAACCCGCCGGACATCGGAGGGCGCTACTCGGTGCTGTCGTACTTCGGGCTCGTGCCGGCGGCGCTCATGGGCGTCAATGTCGAGGCGCTGCTTCACCGCTGCCAGGTGGCTGAGCAGAACTGTGCCCACTACGACTCGAGCGAGTCCAACTCGGGGCTTTGGCTCGGCGCCGTCGCCGGCGAGCTGGCCCGGCGCAGCCGCGACAAGCTCACATTTGTCATCTCGCCCCCGATCGAGAGCCTGGGGCTGTGGCTCGAGCAGCTGATCGCTGAATCGACAGGGAAGCAGGGGCGCGGGATCGTGCCGGTGGTCGACGAGCCGCTGGCGGCTCCGGAGGCCTACGGCCCCGACCGCGTGATCGTCTACCTACGTAACTCCGACGAGCCGCTCGCGGAGCTCGACGAAGAGGTCGGGCGGCTTGCCGCCGCGGGCCAGCCGGCCCTGACGCTCTCCACGCACGGCCCCGCCGATCTCGGCCGGATCTTCTTCCTGTCGGAATTCGCCACTGCCGTGGCGGGCTGGGCGCTCGAGATCAACCCCTTCGACCAGCCGAATGTCCAAGAGGCGAAGGACGCCACCAACCGCGTGCTCGAGTCGGGCTCGACGCCTCCGATCGAGCCGGCCAGCGACGCACGGCTGCGTGAGCTGCTCGCGGATGCCAAACCGCCCGGCTACGTGGCGATCACCGGCTTCCTGCCGCCGTCGGCGCGGCTCGACGAGGCGATCGCGGAGCTGCGGGCCCTGATCCGAAGCGCGACCGGCGCCGCCACCACGTTCGGTTACGGACCGCGGTTCCTTCACTCCACCGGGCAGCTGCACAAGGGCGGGCCGCGTACCGGGCGCTTCCTGCAGCTGATCGACGAACCCGCGCGCGACGCCGACATCCCCGGCGCGGGCTACTCGTTCAGAACGCTGATCGCCGCTCAGGCGGCCGGCGATCTTCAGACGCTGCGGGCACACGGGCTGAGGGCCGAGCGGGTCAGGCTCGAGGGCGAGCCCGCATCCGCCGTTCGCGCGCTGGCCGAGCGGGTCGCGGCGCTCCTGGGGGTCTAGGCGCGCTGGGACGCGCTGGGAGGTGCGCCACCGGTGACCGCAGTCCTCGAGTCAGATCTCGCCGTCGAGAACCCTCTCGTCGAGGGGCTCGAACGGCCGCCCGTGCACTCGACCACCCTCGTGGTGTTCGGCGCCACCGGCGATCTCGCCAGGCGCAAGCTGCTGCCGGCCATCTACAACCTCGCGCGCGACGGCGCCCTTCCCGAGCGGTTCGAGCTCGTCGGCGTGGCCCGCACCGAGCAGCCGCACGAGGGTTTCCGCCAGCTGGCGAGGGAGGCGATCGAGCGGTTCTCGCGACGGCGGCCCGACCGGTACGTGCTCGACGGGCTGCTGCCCGAGATGCGCTACGTGCCGGGCGTGTTCGACGACGACGACGTCTACCGCGAGCTCGATCGCGTCCTGCGCGAATTCGACGAGCGGGCCGGCTACGCGCTGAACCGCGTGTTCTACCTCGCAACCGCGCCGCAGTTCTTCCCGCTGATCTGCGAGAAGCTCGGCGCGGCGGGACTGCACCGCTGCGAGCGAGCGGAGACCAGGATCGTGATCGAGAAGCCGTTCGGCCACGATCTGAGCTCGGCGCGCGAGCTGAACGCGTGCGTGCTCTCGGTGTTCGCGGAATCGCAGGTGTATCGAATCGATCACTACCTGGGCAAGGAGACCGTCCAGAACCTGATGGCGCTCCGGTTCGCCAACACGCTGTTCGAACCGGTGTGGAACCGCAACTTCGTCGACCACGTGCAGATCACGGCGGCGGAGAGCATCGGCATCGAGGGCCGCGCTGGCTACTACGAGCGCGCCGGCGCGCTGCGCGATCTCGTGCAGAACCACATGTTGCAGCTGCTCTCGCTGCTGACGATGGAGCCGCCGACCGCATTCGAGGCCAACCGTGTGCGCGACGAGAAGGTGAAGGTGCTCGACGCGATCGTGCCGCCGGCAGTGGAGGAGGTCGCCGCGATGGCGGTCCGGGCGCAGTACGGCGCCGGGGTGGTGGGAGGGGTGCCGGTTCCCGGGTACCGCCAGGAGGACGGCGTGGCACCGGACTCGCGCACCGAGACCTACGCGGCGCTTCGGCTGCATGTCTCGAACTGGCGCTGGGCGGGCGTGCCGTTCTATCTGCGCACCGGCAAGCGTCTGGCGCGCAAGCTGACCGAGATCGCGGTCACGCTCAAGCCGGTCCCGCACCTCGCGTTCCGCGGCTTGGGATCGGTTGGCGTGCAGTCGAACCAGATCATCCTCGCCGTCCAGCCGGACGAAGGCGTATCGGTGTCGTTGGGCGCGAAGATCCCAGGGCCGCAGATGCGGATCCGGCCGGTGAACATGGAGTTCCGCTACGGGACGTCGTTTCTGTCCGAGTCGCCCGAGGCCTACGAACGGCTGATCCTCGACGCGATGCGCGGCGACGCGACGCTGTTCACTCGCGACGACGAGATCGAGGCCCAGTGGGGGATCACCGACCCGATCCTCACCGCGTGGCACGAGGACGCCTCCTGGCCGATCCCGCAATACCCAGCCGGATCGGCGGGCCCGCGTGAGTCGGACGCTCTGCTCGACGGCGGACGGAGGTGGCGGCGTCTGTGAGCGTGCGGCTGGCGCACGGTAAAGCGCTGCACATGAGCGGGGCAGCGTGCGACAAACGGTCAAGCCGCCGTGACATTGACGACGGCCTTTCCAACGCTGATCGTGCTGTGTGCCCTTGCCGGCGCCGGGGCCGAGGCGAAGCGGCTCGTCGAGCGGCTCGGCCTCTGCCAACGCTTGCTAGATCGTCGCGGCGGCCTAACTCGGGCAGCATGACCTGGGCTGGCAGCCCCGTCCGGGATGAGCTTCCACCGGCTTCCTAATCGGCCGCGGGATGCGGCGTGGGCCTCCAGCCGGGCCCAGGCGTTGCGTCAGGTCGCACTCGCTCGCCACCTGAGCCGGCGCGCCGTCAAGCGTGCTCGCATCGAGTCGCTTGTGCTGCTGCCGGTGCTCGCGGGCATCTTCGTTGTGTACAGATATCGCCGTGAACTGTTCCCGAGAGAATGGGACACCGCCGTACGCGTGGTTGCCGCGCTTGCAATGGTCTCGCTCGGCTGGCAGTTCGCGCGGGACGTCGGTCGAGCTTTAGGCCCCACGCTGCTCCGCCGATTGGATCCTGGAACCGCGGGCACGGTGGGCTTCCTGGTAAGGCTCTTAACGATGACCGGGGCGATTACCCTGGCCCTGCGGATTGCCGGGATACGCCCCCAGGCACTAGTGCTGGGCGGTGCCGCCACAGCCGTGGTCGTGGGACTCGCGGCCCAGCAGACGTTGGCGAATGTGATCGCCGGCACCGTCCTGCTGAACGCGCGATCGTTCCGCGTAGGCGAGCGAATCCGGCTTCAGGGCGGCGGCCTGGCCGGCTCGGTCGAAGGCGTTGTCGCCTCGCTGGGTCTGATGTACACGACGCTCGCCGCTGGAGCCGACACGATCATGGTCCCGAATTCGGTGGTCCTCAGCGTCGCGGTGGTGCCGCTGCGCCAGCCGCCTGCGGTGAATGTGCGAGCACGGCTGCGTCCGGACTCGACGCCCATCGAGGTCGAGGAACTGCTGAAGGGCGCGATCACCACTCCAATCCGGGGATCGCCACGCATTACGCTGGAGGAGGTCGATGGTGATGAGGTGATCGTGCGAATCTCCGCGACCCCCCGCGATCCTGTGGACGGACCGCGGCTGGCCACCGAGGTGCTTCGCGCCATCGCTTCGGAGGTGGTCAGCCCGAGCCACTAGCGGCGCGCGCACGGCGTCGCTCGGCGCACTGGTGCCTCGCCACTCGGTGGTGTTCTGTCGTCGAAATCCACCGATGACCTACGAGCATGAGTTGCATGGCGCCACGAGAGGCCTATGTGTCGCTACGCGGGCCGCGGACCTGTAAATGCGTCCCTGATTGGCCTGACCTGCCGATCGACCGAGAGCGAGGCCACTATGTCCACTCAAACCGCTGCCGCACGGACAACACCGACCATCCCCCCCGGCACATGGATCGTCGACCCGATGCATTCGAGCGTCGAGTTCGCCGTCAAGCACATGGGGATCGCCACTGTGCGAGGTAGGTTCACCGAGTTCGAAGGCACCCTGGAGGTTGCCTCTAGGCTGGCCGATTCCAGGGCCTACGGCAAGGTGATGGTGGCCTCGATCACGACGAACGACGAGCAACGCGATGCCCATCTGCGCTCTCAGGATTTCTTCGACGTCGAGAACTACCCGGAGATCACGTTTGAGTCGACGCGCATCGAGGCCATCGACGACGACTCGTCGCAGATCTTTGGCAATCTCACGATGCACGGAGTCACACGAGAGGTGAAGGTCGATGTGGTCATCTCAGGGACCGACGAGGACCCATGGGGCAACACGCGAGCCGGCCTCGAAGCCGTGGGCTGCATCATGCGGTCAGACTTCGACATGAAGTTCAACCAGGCGCTTGGCTCGGGGAACATGCTCGTCGGCGACAAGGTCACCATATCGCTGGACATCTCTGCGGTAAGGCAGCCCTAGGGTCGCCGGCTCGGCGGAGCGGCACGATCATGCGGCTAGCCGTTCTCGGCATGGGAAGGATGGGCCACGCGCTGACGGAGCGCCTGCTCGCCGGTGGTCACGCAATCACCGTGTGGAACCGGACCCCCCACAAGGCCGATGACCTCGTTGCGAAGGGCGCGCGATCGGCTGCGACTCCCGCCGAGGCAACTCAGGTTGCTGAGGTGACCTTCATGTCGCTGGCGGACGACGATGCTGTGCGCGAAGTCGTTTCCGGACCCGATGGCGCGGCCACGGGCCTCGGCGATGGCGTCCTCGTCGACGCCAGCACCGTGTCCCCGGAGACCTCGGCGCAGGTTGCTCGGGCGGTGTCGGGACGATTTCTCGCTGCGCCGATTCTCGGCGCCCCGGCCGCCGTCCTGTCGGGCGACGCCGTCTACATCATCAGCGGTCCCCACGAACTCTACGAGAGGGTTCGCCCGGCCTTTGAGGCGCTCGCCGACGAGGGTCATCGTCGGGTTGTCGGCGAGGACCCAACGCTGGCGGCAACCCTCAAGCTGCTTTCGAACTACCTGCTCCTGTCCGGAATTGCGATCCTCGCCGAGACCATTGCTACCGCTCAGGCCGTCGGGCTGGCGGACGACCTGATCAGCGACTACTTCGGTCACCTCCCACTCGTCGCCCCGGCACTACGAAACCGCCTCGACGACATGGTGTCGGGCGATCACAAAGGATGGTTCGCCACCAGGCTCGGCGCGAAAGACCTCAGGCTGGCCGAGGGGCTCGCCCGCGCGCATGGGGTGCCGCTGCCGCTGGCTGAGGCGGTCAAGCGGCGCTACGAGCAAGCGGCGGCTGAAGGATGGGGCGACGCCGACATCGGGGCAGTCGTCGAGCTGGTCAGACGAGGCAGGACAGGCAGCGCGGCCGACGGGGCGATCTCTGGCGCCCAGCAACGCGTGGGGTGAGGCCGCGCCGGCCGGCTTGCCTCGTGCAGACCAGCGGCATTAACCATTCAGTGACGATGGCGAGCGTCTCCACCGCGGCTCAGAGCGTCTCCAGCGGCTGTGGGCCGATCGGGGGCGGAAACGCCTCCTCAAGCTTGATCATGTCGATGTCGCGGAGCTGCAGGCCGAGCGCGGCGCGATTCTGCCGGACGTGTTCGACCGTACCGGCCTCGGGGATTGCGCACACGCCGGCGTGGGCGAGCACCCAGGCGAGTGCCACCTCCGCCGGTTTCACCCGGTACTGGTAGGCGATCCCCCACAGCACCGGATGCTCGAGCAGGCGGCCTTGATCGAGTGGCGAGTAGGCCATGATCGGCATTCCGCGCCGCAGGCACCAAGGCAGCAGCCTCGTCTCGATCCCGCGCCGGCTGAGGTTGTAGAGCACTTGGTCGGTTTGAACGGCTCCGCCAGCCGGAATGTTCATCAGCCGCTCGAGATGCGGGACGTCGAAGTTGCTGACCCCCCAGTTGCGGACCAGACCGGCAGCGCGGAGGTCCTCGAATCCGGCCACCGTCTCCTGGAGCGGGATCATGCCCCGCCAGTGCAGGAGGTAGAGGTCGAGGCGATCCGTGCCGAGCCGGCGCAGGCTGGCCCGGCACGCGGCAGCCGTTCCCCCGCGCGACGCATGGGACGGCAACACCTTGCTCACCAGGAACACCTCGTCGCGGCGCCCGGCGATCGCCTCACCCACCAGCTCCTCCGCGGCGCCGGCGCCGTACATCTCCGCAGTGTCGATCAGCGTCATCCCGAGATCGATTCCGGCCTGAAGCGCCCGTAGCTCCTCGGAGTGGGGATGACGCCCTTGGCCGAGATGCCAGGTCCCCTGCCCGAGCACAGGGACCACATCCCCCGAGGGAAGCTTGACCTGGGGCAAGGTGATCACCGCCATGGTTCAGATCGGCCTGCCGCTGCGCAACGGCTCCATCGGCAGCTCGCCGGGGCGCACCCGCAAGGCATGGAACAGGTCCACGCGTCGGCCGCCGCGGCGCTGTTCTGCTCCGCGACCCGCCGATTGGCAACCCCGAGCTCGCAGTGGGTCGGACGTCATGGCTAGGGAAGGCTTCGGCGACCCCCTCCCAAGAGACCCAGGCCGGGGCCGAGGACGTACAGGGCAGCCAGAATCGTGACGATCAGCGACACGATGTAGGGAAGGCCGAGCGCCGCAGTCAGCACCCACACGAGCGCGACAATCAGGATTCCTATGAGCAAGTGGATCATGGTCACCTCACTTCTTGGACCGCAGGTCTTTCCTTTCCTAGGCCACAGCGGCGGGCACCCAAGTCGGCCGCACACGTTGCTCGACAGGCTTGTGGGGCCATCACCCGCAGCGGGAGGTCAACGACTGAGCTGCAGCATTGGCCGGGCGCGCCGGTGGCCGGTCACGAAGTGTGGTGGCGGTAGGCGTAGGCGGCCTCGCGCACAGCGGCGTCGCTCTCCAGCGCGCCGCCGAGTGCGCCGCCGACGGTGGCCAGTGCGCTCACCAGCAGCGCGAGGCGCAGGTAATCGGCGAAGTCGGCGTGATGCCCGATGTCTGTGGATATCACCGACGGCTCGATCATCAGCCCGGCGGCGGCCAGGCTGAGCACGCACACCGCCACGTAGAGGACAACGATGCCGAAGCTGACGGTGATCAGGGTCACGATGTTGAACAGGATTGTCTGCTCTCTGACCCGCCGGTCCGGGGCGCGCTCCCACAACCTGTGCGCGACGATTAGCGTGGCCACAGCGATTGCGACGGTGGCCACGCAGACCGCGGCCAGTCGCGGAGCGGGCAGGCTCGAGGCGATTCGCCAGATGTCGCTGGTCACGATCCCGAAGGCGGCCGCGCCCAGCGCACCGATCAGAGCGCGCGACAGCCGCGTGGCCAAACGCCAGGGGTGATTGGCGCGGACCATTCCGGCAAGCAACCGCAGGTTGCCGGTCACGACGCGATGCACCAGTACAACTCCTTCGAGCGCATCGGCCCCCTCGACCTCGCTCGCGAACTGGAGCAGGCGCCGCTGTATCCGCCGGCGGTGAGTCGCCAGTCTCGGCTCCGATCCGACCGTGTCACCGGCGATGATCCCCACCGCGTCGACCACCGATTCGACCAGCCGGCGGGTCGGCATCGGCCCCAGTGCGGGCAGGGAGACGAGAGCGGCACCATGCGTCGGGCTCGAATGCGTGAGGAGCGGGCGGCGGCGGATCTTCAGCGGAAGCTCGGTCACGTAGACGACGAGATCCCAGTCCTCGTCGAGCAGCCGAGATCGCGCCGCGTCGACCAGATCGGGAAGCGTCGCCGGCGGTGTCAGCAGAAGCTCACGCACCATGGCCAGCTCCCAGTTCACCCCCGGATAGCGTCTCGACAGAGCCTCGGCGAGGTCCTCGGCCAGCTTCTCGACCACCGGCTCGTCGAGCGCCGGGGTGACCACGACCCCAAGGTGGATCCTGGCGTCGTCGCGGTTGGTCGCCCGCTCTCCGGGTGGGCTCTCACGCTCGGCGGTAGCGGTCATGGACGGGTGTCCCGCTCGGACCACGTGGCCCGCACTCTAGCGCCGCATCTCCTCGTCGGGCACTTCGACGAGCTCGACGCACCCGACGACGTTTCCGTTGATGAGGAACACGGCGTCGCTGCGCGGCTGATCGGGCACGGCGTAACCGAGGACGATGCAGCCGCGGGTGCCGAGCACCTCGGCCAGCGACTCGGGTGACCTCGCCAACCCGTTCATCTTTGGGCAGCCGGTATCGCTGGCGGCTGGGATGGACGCGAAAGCAGCGCGCCACTCTGTGCTCACTAGGCCTCGCCCAACCGCGATCAACCGTCAGCAGCGCGGCCGCCCGCCGCTTGAACGCTGCGGTCGCCGGCCTACCCACCCTTACTAACGCCAGACATCGAAAGGAGGACCCGGTGGCCGACCTGATCGTGATTGGCTATGACGACGAGGAGACCGCGGCGCGGGCCGCGGAGGAGGTCTATCGCCTGGCGGATGAGTTGATCATCCAGCCCGAAGCCGTGGCGGTGATCATCCGCGACAAGGACGGCAAGTACAAGGTCACGACCAACCACCACCCGGTGGCTGAGGGCGCCACCTGGGGAATGCTGTGGGGTGCCCTGTTCGGTTTGCTCTTCTTCGTGCCGGTCTTCGGCCTCGCGGTGGGCGCAGCCTGGGGCGCGCTGTTCGGGGCGATCGAGAAGGCAGGGGTCGACAAGCGTTTCCAGCAAGAGGTCCGTGACATGGTCCAGCCCGGCACGTCCGCCCTGTTCCTGATCGTGGACAAGGTCACGCCGGACAAGGCCCTCGAGGCGCTCAGCCAGTACGGCGGCAGGGTGATTAAGTCGTCGCTGTCGCTCGACGCAGAGCGCCAGCTGCAAGAGGCGCTTCACGGGGCCGATGGAGCCGGGCGCGTGCAGGAGCCCGCGCCGGCTTCGGCGTCGTCCTGATGCGATTGGTGCCAGGTCGGCGGGTGACGACGCCCCGGCGCAGCTGAGCGGTTCCCCAATCGAGCGTGGCGGATCGTGGACTCGGTGGCCGACCTCATCGACGTGCTGGGATCCTGAGCCGTTCCATCAGCCCGCCGCTCCTCGGTGGCTCCTCCTCGTCAGCGTCCAGGTCGAGCGGGTGCCTGAGTGCCAGATCGATTCGCGCCACCTCTCGGATCTGCGACAGGCCGGCGAGGATCCCGTCTACGTCAAGCGACGCGGGTCCTCGAACGTCGAGCCTGAGGCGCTCTGAGCCGTCGTCGAGAACGTTGGTCTCCAATCCCTCCACCCTGAGGCTGCGACGCCTCAGCTCGCCGAGCAGCGAGCGGATCGAGGCGCCGGGCACGAGGCCGAGCTCGAGGCTGAGCGTTTCGCCGGTGAATCGCCGCCTGACCACAGGCTTGAGCCTGCGCAGCGCGACCAGTGCCACGAGCGCGATCGCGGTTGTGGCCACGGCGCCCACGTAGAACCCGGCCGCGGCCGCCATGCCGATCGCCGCCGAGATCCACAGCGCGGCCGCCGTCGTCACGCCGTGAACTGTGACGCCGTATCGCAGGATCGCTCCTGCGCCCAGGAATCCGATCCCGGAGA
>Ga0335083_10006740_pt1 | contig 14256 bp, 8 predicted proteins | sample Lox_Sample_42_FD_206716 | JGI IMG/M metagenome (GOLD analysis project Ga0335083, IMG submission 206716) | Soil microbial communities from Loxahatchee National Wildlife Refuge, Florida, United States - Lox_Sample_4.2 | ecosystem: Environmental > Terrestrial > Soil > Wetlands | place: USA: Florida...
AGGTCTACGCCAAGTACCTCCGTATCGGCGCGCTCTCGCTGCCGTTCACGCTGGTCGCGCTCTACGCGAACGACGTGCTGCGCGTGACGTTCCAGCCGTGGAAGTTCATCGCGCTCAACGTCGCCCAGACACTGCTCGTCGGCGGGCTCACGCTGTGGTTCGTGCTCGCGCGGCACCTCGGGGTCGCGGGCGCGCTCTACGGCAAGCTGATCGGCGACGGGCTCGCGGCCGCCCTCGGGCTCGTGCTCTGCCGCCACAGCCTGCGGCCGCGGTTCAGCCGCACGCTGCTGCGCCAGATGCTGGCGTTCGGGCTGCCGCTCGTGCCGGTGTCGGTGGCGTACGGCATCATCGGCTTCGTCGATCGCGAGGCGCTGCAGCGCACCGCGTCGCTCGAGACCGTCGGCGTCTACGGCGTGGCGATGAAGTTCTTCGCGGTGATCACGATGGGCGTGCAGGCCTTCAACCTCGCGTTCGGCCCGTTCGCCTACGCGCGCGCGCGCGACGCGGACGCACCGCGGCTCTACGCGCGCGTGTTCGCGATCTACCTGGGCGGCGCCCTGTTCGGCGCGCTCGTCGTGGGGCTGTTCGCGCCCGGCATCGTCAGCGTGCTCGCGACGCCGCGCTACGCCGCGGCGGCGGCGCCGGCGCTCTGGCTGGCGTTCGCGGCGGTGGCGCAGGGCGCCTACTCGGTCGCGGTGCTCGGCCTCACGCTGTCGCTGCGCACCTCGCTGCTCGGCTGGATCGCCGGCGCCGCGGCGCTCGTCGCGATCGTCGCGAACCAGGTGCTCACGCCGCGCCTGGGCGCGGAGGGGGCGGCGCTCTCGACGTTCCTCGCGCACGCGACCTCGTGCGTGCTCGCGTACGTCGTGGCCCAGCGCGTGCGGCCGTTCCCGTACCGCGGCATGCGCCTCGCGGCGCTCGCGGCGGCCGCGCTGGCGCTGGGCGCGGGAGCCATGCGCCTCGCGCCGGCCGGCATGGCGGGGGTCGCGGTGCGGCTCGGGGCCGTCCTGGCGTTCGCGCTGCTCGCGGCGGCGCTCCAGATCTGGAAGGATCGCGGGGCGGTGCGCCACCGTCCGACCCCGGCGGCCTGAGCCCACCGCTTCGGAGCCAGCATGTGCGGAATCGCCGGACTCTACGCTCGAACGGGCCCCGTCGACCTGGGGAGGCTCGCCCACCTCGCACGGCTGCTGCGCCATCGCGGGCCGGATGACGAGGGCCTCGCGCTGTTCGACGCGCGCTCGGGCGCGTGGCGCACGCACGGCGGGCCCGACACGCCGGCGGACGTGTTCGCCGCTCCGCTCGGGTACGCGCCGGGGCGCAGCGGCGGCGACGCGCGCGACGCGGTGTGGTCGGTCGCGCTGCTCCACCGCCGGCTCTCGATCGTCGATCTGAAGCCGTCGGGACACCAGCCGATGTGCGATCGCGACGGCCGCACGTGGATCACCTACAACGGTGAGGTCTACAACTTCCCCGAGCTGCGCGACGAGCTGCGCGCACTCGGCCACGCGTTCGCGAGCACGTCGGACACGGAGGTGATCCTCGCGGCGTACCGCGAGTGGGGCGAGGACTGCCTCGCGCACTTCAACGGCATGTTCGGCCTCGCGCTCTGGGACGCCGCTCGCCGGGTGCTGTTCTGCGCGCGCGACCGGCTCGGGGTCAAGCCGTTCTACTGGCAGTGGGACGGGCGTACGTTCGCGTTTGCGTCCGAGCCGCGCGCCCTCGTGCTCACCCAGTCGCGCGCGCCGCGCGCGCGCGCCGCCGCGGTGCGCGACCTGCTCGCGCTCGACTGGGTCGACCACGGGGCCGGGACGTTTTTCGAGGGGCTCGAGCTGCTGCCGCCGGCGCACTGCCTCACGGTGCGCGACGAAGGCGTGCGCGTGCGTCGCTGGTGGACGATCGATCCCGGGTCGCGCGTCTCCGGCCCGCCGGAGGAGCTGGCACGGCGCTACGGCGAGCTCTTCACCGACGCCGTACGGCTGCGGCTGCGCGCCGACGTCGAGGTGGGCACCTGCCTTTCGGGCGGGCTCGATTCGAGCGCGGTCATCACGACGGCGGCGGGCGAGGCGAAGCGTGGACTGCACGCGTTCTCGTGCGCGTACGACGCGGGCCCCTCGTTCGACGAGCGGCCGTTCATGCGGCTCGCCGCCGGGGCGAGCGGCGCGACACTCCACCTGACCGTGCCGGACGGGGCCGACTTCTGGACGACGTTCGACGCGCTCGCGCTCTCGCAGGGCGAGCCCACGGCCGGCCCGGGGCTCTACTCGCAGTGGCACGTCATGCGCATCGCGCACGAGGCGGGGCTCAAGGTGCTGCTCGACGGCCAGGGAGGCGACGAGACGCTCGCGGGCTACTTCCGCTACCTGCCGACGCGGCTGCGCGACCTCGCGCTCACGGGCCGCTGGCTCGAGCTGGCGCGCGCGTTCGGCCCCGTCGCCGCGCGGCTCGGCGTGGCGACGACCGTGCTCCACGGCCTCGAGCCGCTGCTGCCCGCCGCGCTCGTGAACGGCGCGCGCGCCCGTCTCGGCCAGGGCAAGGACCGCGTGCTCTCGAGCGCGCTCGCGCGCGTCGCGTCGCGGCCGCCCGGCTGGCCGCAGGCCCGGCGATCGGCGCTGTGGCGCCATCTGGCCTTCGACACGCTGACACGCCAGCTGCCGAGCCTGCTGCGCTACGAGGACCGCAACTCGATGGCGTTCTCGATCGAGACGCGCCTGCCGTTCCTCGACTATCGGCTCGTGGAGCTGGCGTTCGCGCTGCCCGACGAGGCCAGGCTCGAGGGCGTGACGACGAAGGCGGTCGCGCGGCGCGCCTTCGCCGGGCGCGTGCCCGCGGCGATCCTCGCGCGACGCGACAAGATGGGCTTCGAAACGCCCTCCGATGCCTGGCTGCGCGGGCCCTGCGCCGCCGAGGCCCGCCGCCGGCTCGCACGGCCCGGGCCGTTCCAGGACTGGGTCGATCGCGACGAGCTGGCCGCGCAGCTCGACGGCTTCCTCGCCGGGCGGCGCGCGATCGGGCTTCAGGTCTGGCGCTGGCTCAGCCTCGAAGCCTGGTCGCACGTCTTCCTCGACCGCGATCCGCGCGTGAGCGGGCACAGCGGCGAGCCCCCGTCGAGCGCCGGCGCGCACGTCGGGGTGGCGACGCGCTGGGAGCAGCTCGCTCGCGACCGCGGCGAAGGCGCGTTCGCCCTCTGATGGACCTGCTCGTCCTCTCCGAGGTGCGCTGGGGCTACTTCCGCACCCGGAAGCAGTTCCTGCTTTCCCGTTTTCCCGCGCCGTGGCGCGTCTTCTTCGCTCAGCCGCCCGCATTCGGGAGCGACGATCCGTGGACACCGCGGCAGGAGGGACGTGTCACCTACTTCACGGCCCCGTTTCTCAAGCCCGGGACAACGAGCGCGATCTACAATGCCGTCGCGGCGACCGCACCCGGTCGCGCTGCGATCGAGGCCACGGCCGAGCTCTACCTGCGCCGCCAGCTCGCGCGGCTCGGCGTGGAGCGTGAGCCGGTCGTGCTGGTCTCCAACATCTACTGTCCGGGACTGCTTTCGCGGCTGCGCAAGAAGCTGGTAGTCTACGATTTCAACGACAGCCCATTTCAGTTCTCCGTGAGCCCGGGGTGGGCGCGCGGGTACTGGCCCCGGACGCTGCGGCAGGCGCAGGCGGTGTTCGTGGTCTCCGAGTACTACCGTCGTCAGCTCGCGCAGGAGACGGATCGGCCCTTGATCCCGCTCGGGAACGGTGTGGAGATGTCGCACTTCGAGCCGCCACGGACCTGCCCCTCGGATCTGGCCACGCTTCCGCGACCACTCATCGGCTACGTCGGCCTGCTCTCGCACTTCCTCGATTTCGACGTGCTGGAGACGCTGCGCCGGAACCGGCGCGGGGGCACGCTGGTATTGCTGGGACCGGGCACGGACGCCACCCGCGCGCGCGTGGCCGAGCTCGCGGGACGCGAGGGGGTCGCGGTGCTGGGGCCCCGCCCGTACGCCGACGTCCCGGCCTACATGCAGGCGCTCGACGCGGGCGTCATCCCGTTCCGGGCGAGCGATCCGTTCGTGCAGGGCATCAACCCCAACAAGGTCTACCAGTATCTTGCCGCCGGCGCGCCCGTCGTGACCACGCCCGTGCTCGACCTCGACGAGCGCGTGCCCGACCTGTCGTTCGCCCGCTCGCCGCAGGAGTGGGCCGCGGCGCTCGCGCGCGCGCTCGATGCCCCGGCCGATGCCGCGCGCCGCCGCGCGCTCGCCCGTCCGCACGACTGGGACGCGCTCGCCGCGCGCATGGTGGGCGAGATCGAAGCGCGGCTGGCCTCCTGAAGAGCGCGCCCATGGCCCGGCCCAAGCCCGAACCGCGCCGCGAGGTCCGCTCCACGCCCGCCTTCACGCTCACGGCGGGCTGGGCGGCCGCGGTGCTCGGGCTCCTCACCGTGCTTTTCTTCCGCGACGTGCTGCTCGGCGGCAAGACGTTCGTCTCGCCTGATGCCACGCAGCCGCTCGGCTTCGTGCGGCTCGGCGAGCAGATGCTGTGGAAGGATCACGTCTACCCGCTCTGGAATCCGTTCGTCTTCCTCGGCATGCCGTCGTTCGGCTCCGGCGCGTACAACCCGCTCATCTATCCGCCCGACTGGCCGCTCGCGCTGATCGCGCGCGTGCTGCCCATGCCCGAGATGACGTGGCTCATCATCTATTACTTCCTCGGCGCGCTCTTCTTCTACCTGCTCGCACGCGAGTGGAACGCGCGGCCCGAGGGCGCGCTGCTCGGCGCGGTGGCGTTCACGTTCGCCCCGAACCTGGTCGCGGTGGGCTCGCACGGGCACGGCAGCCAGCTCGTCGACTCGGCGTACCTGCCCCTGCTCGTGTGGCTGGCGACGCGGTGGATGAAGCGCGGGCGGCTCACGGACCTCGGCTGGCTCGGGTTGCTCGGCGGCTTCCAGTTCCTGCGCGGGCACGTGCAGATCTGCTTCTACACCTGGCTCGCGATCGCGCTGTGCGCGCTCGTCGAGATCGCCGCGTCCCTGGGCAAACCCTCGGAGCTGACGGGGCGCGTCGCGCGCGCGCTCGGGCTCGGCGCCGCGGCGGCGCTCGCCTTCGGCGTTGCGGGCTTCTATGACCTGCCGCTGCGCGACTACGCGCGCTACTCGATCCGTGGCGGCAGCGACGCGATCGGCGGCGTGGGGATGGGCTACGCGACGCAGTGGTCGATGGCGCCGTACGAGCTGCCCTCGATCGTCGCGCCCAACTTCGTCGGCTTCGGCGGCCAGGCCTACTGGGGCGCGATGCCGTTCACCGACTATCCCAACCCGTTCATGGGCGTCGTCGCGGTGCTGATCGCGCTGCCGGCGTTCACGCTGCGCGGCCGCCAGCGCGTCTTCGCGCTCGTGCTCGGGCTCTTCGCGCTGCTCATCTCGTTCGGGAGCCACTTCCCGCTCTACGGCTTCCTCTACGCCCATCTGCCGCAGTTCGACAAGTTCCGCATCCCGGTCATGATCCTGCTGCTCTTCCAGCTCGCGGTCGCGCTCGGCGCGGCCTGGGGCTGGAGCGCGCTGCTCGACCGCGGCGGCGAACACGGCAGGCCCGGGGCGCTCGAGCGGCTGATGCTCGTCGCGGGCGGGCTGCTGCTGCTGGGCGGGCTCGTCGTCGGTGTGGGCGGCGCGGGCCTGCGGAACGCCTACGAGTCCTTCGCGCTCGCGCACAAGCAGCCGTACGCGCCCGAGCTCGCGGCCGCCGCGTACACCGCGTTCTCCGGCGACATCGCGCGCGTCGTGCTGCTCGGCCTCGCGACGGTTGGCCTGGCGTGGCTCGCGCTGCGCGGCAAGCTCGGCGCCTCGTTCGCCACGGTCGCCGTGCTCGTGCTCATGCTCTTCGATCTCTGGCCTGTGAGCAGCCAGGTGATGGCGCCGGTCGTCGGCGATCCGGTGCAGCGCAACGCCGACCAGGGCCGCGACGACGTCGTCGACTACCTCGAGGCGCAGGGCGCCTGGGGCTCGTTCCGCGTCTACGAGGACGGCGGGCAGAGCAACCGGCTCGCGGGCTTCGGCATCGCGACGCTGAGCGGCTACCACGCGGCGAAGCCGCGGCTCTTCCAGGACCTGCGCGACGACGGCGCGCTCGGGACCGTGCCGTGGCTCGCGCTCCTCAACGCGCGCTTCATCGTGTTTCCGCAGCCGCTCGATTCGCTGCGCACGCCGCCCTTCCTTCGCCTCGTCCACGTCGGCTCGGGCGCGGTGTACCTGAACCTGACCGCCCTGCCGCGCGTGACCGTGGTCGGCCAGTACGGCATCGTGCCGGACACCGGGAGGGCCGCGGTCGACTCCGTGGTCGCGATGCGTCACGACCCCGCGCAGTTCACGTGGCTCACGCAGGCGCCGGGCGTCCCGCTCGGTCCCGTGACCGGCGCGCGTGCGACGATCACGCGCTACACCCTTCAGGACGTCGTGATCGACGTCGTGACGCCCGGGCCGGGCATCGTGCGGCTCGCCGACGAGTGGTATCCCGACTGGCAGGCGACGGTCGACGGCCGCCCAACGCCGATCCTGCGCGCCGACCACCTGCTGCGCGTGGTGCCCGGCGGGCACCACGAGGTGCGCTTCCGATTCGTCTCGCCGAGCGTGCGCCGGGGGCTGCTGCTCTCGATCGCGAGCATCCTCGTCGCGCTCGCGCTCCTGTTCGCCGGCGTGCTCCAGGGCCGCCGAAACCGCGCGGCGCCCGGGATCGCGTGATGGACAAGCTCGTGATCGTTCCGACCTACAACGAGCGCGAGAACATCGACGCGCTCCTGTCGCGGCTGCTCGCGCTGCCGTACGGCCTCGACGTCCTGGTCGTCGACGACCACTCGCCGGACGGCACCGCCGGGCTCGTCAAGACGTGGCAGGCGAAATCGGATCGCGTCCACCTGCTCGAGCGCGCCGGCAAGCTGGGTCTGGGTTCGGCGTACCGCGAAGGCTTCCAGTTCGCGCTCGCGAACGGCGCGGAGTACATCTTCGAGATGGACGCGGATTTCTCGCACGATCCCGACGCCATCGGCAGCTTTCTCGAGCAGGCCGAGGACGCCGACATCGTGCTCGGGAGCCGTTACCTGCACGGCGTCACCGTGGTCAACTGGCCGCTCAGCCGGCTCATCCTGTCGTACTCGGCGAACCTCTACACGCGGCTCGTGACGGGGCTGCCGCTCGCGGACGCGACCGGGGGATTCAAGTGCTTCCGGCGCCGCGCGCTCGAAGGCGTCCGGCTCGACAAGGTCAAGTCGGAGGGCTATTCGTTCCAGATCGAGATGTCGTACCGCTGCTGGCGGCGGGGGTTCCGCATCAAGGAGATCCCGATCGTGTTCGTGGACCGGCGGGCCGGCGTCTCCAAGATGAGCCATCGCATCATCTGGGAGGCGGCCGGCATGGTGTGGCGGATGCGCGTCCTCGATCTGCTGGGCCGGCTGGAGTGACACCGATGTCCCGAACGCTGGCGCGGCGGTTGGTCCCGCTCGCCTGCACCCTCGCGCTCGTGACGCCCGCGACCGCGCGGGCGGGCGGAGCGTGGACGACGTGGATCCGCATGCAGACCTGCAACGACGTGATCGCGGGTCGCGACACGGTGTGGATCGCGAGCGGCGAGGCCGGCCTCATCCGCTACGTGCGCAGCGCGGGCGAGTACACCGCGTTCACGCGCGAGCCCGGGGCCCTCGCGAACAACTCGCTCGAGGTGCTCGCGTTCGACGGCACCGGCCGGCTCTGGGCCGGCACCGCGGGCAGCGGCGCGAGCCGGCTCACGGCGCAGGGCGCCTGGGATCTCGTCAACGCGTTCGACGGGCTGCCCTCGGACACCGTCACGGCGCTGCGTGCTGAAGGCGACACGATGTGGGTCGGCACGTCGCAGGGCATCGCGCTCTGGGACGGGCGTCAGATCGCGGGCTCGGTGCCCGACGTCGGCTCGCCTTCGCCCTTCGGCAGCAACAACGTGACGGGCATCATCGTGTTGCGCGACACGCTGCTCGTCGCCACGAGCCTGGGCGTCTACGAGTCGCGGATCTCGCAGGGGCTCGTCAACTGGAACGAGATGGATTCGGGCATGGGCTCGCTCGACGTCGCCTCGCTCGCGTCCGACGGGCAGTCGGTGTTCGCGCTCGCGGACGGCGTCATCTACCGGTTCGTCGAGTCCGCCGGGAACTGGGTGAGCGCCTCGCCCGCGACGCCGGTGATCCGCATGCGCGACGACTTCGGCACGATCATGGCGATCAACGTGAATGGGCTCAGCCTGTGGAACGGCTCGAGCTGGTCGGGGGTCCCGGGCAGCTGGGGGTCCGACGGCACGGCTGCGGACCTCGTCGAGCCGGCGGCGGATCCGACCGGGCACTTCTTCGAGGTGCGCCGCGGACTGCTCTACGAGCAGGCCGGGCCGCCCTGGCGGTCCACGACCCCGCCCGGCGTGACCGGCGACGACGTCCAGAACGTGCTCGCCGACGGCAACGGCGTTTGGGTGGACACCTATGACGCGGGCGTGTCGCACTTCGACGGGGCGACGTGGCACAACTACCCCACGGGCTGCTGCGGGCCCGCGCAGGACACGACGTTCATGGACCCCAGCTTCGCGTTCGCGCTGCAGCGCGACCTCGCCGGCCGCATCTGGATCTCGAACTGGGAAACGGGCATCGAGCGGATCGATCTCTCGGGCCCCGTTCCGGTGTTCGACCACGTCTGCAACGTCTACGGCATCCCGCAGGCCGACACGCTCGACCGTCACTCGGACGGCTGGTCGTCGGCGGTGGACGCGTTCGGCTACGTCTACATCGGCGGCGACACGCCGAGCCTGGGTGGCGGCGCGAACTTCGAGCCGATGGGCATCGACGTCTACGACACGATCGGCACGCGCGTCATCAACTGGAAGACCACGAACGCCGGCCTCGCGAGCAACCAGACGCGCGCGCTCAGCGTCGACAAGTACGGCACGCTGTGGGCCGGGTTCGCCGGCTCGGGCGTCGGCTACGCCGACATCACCACGATGGCCAGCGACAGCGCCGACGCGAACGTGAACGACCACCGGCGCCTGCCGCAGTTCCAGGCCGTCGCGGGACTCGAGACCTCGGACATTTTCGGCGTCGTCGCGCACGGCGACTCGGTCTGGGTGCTCACGACGAGCGATCTCGAACACGTGAGCGCACCGTCCCGGATCGTCGGCTCGCACCTCGACATCCCCGCCGGCCCGCCGCCGCGCGGCGCCGTGCACCTGCTCGACGTGAGCCCCGACGGCACGGTGTGGGTGGGCTCGGTGAGCGGCGTGCGCGCGTACCAGCCGGGTGGGGCGACTCAGGACTTCACGACCGACAACTCGCCGCTCGCCGACGACGAAGTGCGCGCCGTGTCCGTCGATCCACGTACGGGCGTGGTCTGGTTCGGCACCGCCTCGGGCGTCAACCGCTACGACCCGCATTACCAGCCGCCGCCGCCGCCTTCGATCTCGCGCCTCCAGGCGCGCGTCTACCCCAACCCGACCCACCTGAGCGGGATCGGCCTCTCGCTCAAGCTCACCGGCAACACGAGCGGCTACTCGGGGGAGATCATCGATCTGGGCGGCCGCGTCGTGCGCCGTTTTGCCGACGCAACGAACGGCGGCGCCATCTGGGATGGGCGCGACGGCAGGGGCAACCTCGTGCGACCCGGCGTGTATTTCGTCCACGCCCGCGCGGGCGGACACGAAGCCACGGTGCGCGTCGTGGTGTTGCGATAGGCGAACGCGTGTCCCGGGCCCGCGTGCGCTGGCTCGACCGCGCCCCGTCGGACTGGCCGGCGCTGCTCGCCTCGGACCCGGGCGCTTCGCCCGCGCACCAGCCCGGCGTGTGGCACGCCCTCGCGGACCACGCGCCCGGGTTCGAGCTGGCGCTCGCCGTGGTCGAGGAGCCCGAGGGAACGATCGGCGGCGCGCCCGCGCTGATCGAGCGCCGCGGCGGCTTGCGCTGGTTTCACGCGCTGCCGCGCCTGCTGCCGGGAGCGCCGCTCGCGCGGCCCGGCCGTCACGCCGAGGTCGACGAGCGGATCGCCCACGCCTTCGCGGCGCGCGCGCGCGAGCTGCGGGTCGTGGGCGGCGAGTGGGCGTGCTATCGCCCCTGCGGCGAGGCCCCCTCGGCCGACGCGCTCGCGATCCTGCCGGGGGAGACGCGCCGCTTTCGTGCCGCGCTCGTCGATCTGCGTGGCGGGCTCGATGCGGCGCTCGCGCGCCTCGACCGCAAGGTGCGCCAGTCGCTGCAGCACGCGCGGAGCCGCAGGCTCGACTTCGGCGAGGATCCGGCGGCGCTCGAGCCCGGCTACGCGCTGCACGTCGCGCAGAGCCGCGCGTGGAGCGGCCACCGTCCACTGCCGCTCGAGCTCGCGCGCCGGCTGCTCGCGCCGGGCGCGGGCGGGCGACTCTTCGCGCTGCGCGATGCGGGCGGCGTTGTGAGCGCCGCGCTCGCGCTCGACGGTCCGCACGAGACCTTCGTGTGGTGGAGCGGTACGCACGCCGAGGGCCGGCGGCGCGGCGCGGGTCCGCTGCTGCTGTGGCGGATCGTCGAGTGGGCGGCCGCCGCCGGGCGAGTGCGCGTCAACCTCGGCGCGAGCACCGGGCTCGAGGGCGTCGCGGCGTTCAAGCACGGTCTCGGCGCGGACGCGTTCGAGTACCCGGTGCGCTGGCTCGATGCGCGTCACGCCTCGCTGCTGGGCCGCGCGGTCGCGCTCGCGCAGGCGCGGCTGCGCCGGGACCGTGCGCGGGGGGAGGCCGCGTGAGGATCGCGACGCTCTCGAACGCCGCGGTCGTCCACACGCACCGCTGGGTCGAAGGGCTGCGCGCGCGCGGGCACGACGTACGCGCGTTCTCGCTCGAGCCGGCGCCCGCGGGGTTCGACGTTGTGCGGCTGCCGAACGCGCCGCTGCCCGGCGCGCTCCGCTACCCGCTCGCGTGGCCCGCGCTCGCACGCGAGCTCGCCGCGTTCCGCCCCCAGCTCGTCGACGCTCACTTCGTGCCGAACTACGGCCTGCTCGGGGCGCTCGCCGGGCGCCGCCCGCTCTCGGTCGCCGCATGGGGGAGCGACCTGCTCGTCGCGGGCAGACGCGACGCGCTGCAGCGCGCGCGGGCGCGCTTCGTGCTCCGCCGCGCCGACCTCGTGCTCGCCGATGCGCGCAACCTGGCCGCGGCGGCGGTCGCGCTGGGCGCGCCGCGCGAGCGCGTCCGCGCGATCCCGTGGGGCGTCGATCGCGCGCGCTTCGCACCCGCGCCCGCGCGCACGCCCGGGCTGCTCCTCAGCACGCGGATGCACGAGGACGTCTACGACCTGCCGACGCTGCTGCGCGGCGTCGCGCCGGTCCTCGCGCGCACACCGGGTGCCGAGCTCGTGATCGCGGGTGACGGTTCGTTGCGCGCCCGGCTCGAGCGCGAAGCCGCCGAGATCCTTCCCGCCGGCCGTTTCCGCTTCGTGGGGCGGCTCGATCCCGCCGAGCTCGCGGCGTGGCTCGGTCGCGCCGACGTCTACCTGTCCGCATCGCTCTCCGATTCGACGTCGCTCTCGCTGCTCGAAGCCATGGCCGCGGGGGCCCTGCCGGTCGTGAGCGACATCGAGGGCAACCGCGAGTGGGTGGCGGACGGCGACGGCGCGCGGCTCTTCGCGTGCGGCGACGCGGCCGCGGTCACGCGCTCGCTCGAGTCCTCGCTGGCCGACCCCGCGTGGGCGGCCCGGGCCCGGGAGCGCAACGCGCGCGTCATCGCGGAGCGCGGCGACTGGGCGGTCAACTTCGGGCGCATCGAGGCCGCGTTCGAGGCGCTCGTCGCGGGGCGGCCACTGCCTGCTGGGGGGGCGGTGTGAGCCGGCGCCTGCTCGTCCTGGCGTACTTCTTCCCGCCGCTCTCGGGCGGCGGCGTCCATCGTGCGCTCTCGTTCGTGCGCCACCTGCCCGAGCACGGCTGGGACTGCACGGTGGTCTGCGCAGGCGGGCGCGACTACTGGGTGCACGATGCCTCGCTGCTCGCCCAGGTGCCCGCGTCGACCGAGGTTCTTCGCGTCCAAGGCGGCAGCGCGCTCTCGACCTGGTTGCGATTGCGCGGCGGCGAGGGCCGGCGCCGCGCGGGCACGTTCGCCGGGTTGCGCTCGCTCTCGGACTGGTGGCTGCTGCCCGATTCGTACGCGGGCTGGGCCGGTCGGGCGGCGCGCGCGGTCGCGGCCCGCATCGCGCGCGGGGGCATCGACGCGCTGCTCTCGACCTCGCCGCCCGACAGCGTGCACCTCGCGGCGGAACGCGCACTCGCGCGCCGGCGCGTGCCTTGGGTCGCGGACTTCCGCGATCCATGGATCGGAACCAGCTTCCGCACCCCGCCGACCGCGTGGCATCGCGCGCGTCACGTCGCGATGGAGCGGCGCGTGCTCGAGAGCGCCGACCTCGTGCTCGCGGCCTCGCGCACGCACGCCGACGCGCTGCGCGCGGGCGGCGTGTCCATCCGGGCGCTCGAGCACCTGCCCAACGGCTTCGAGCCCGCGCCGCGCGGCGGCGCCGTTGCCGGCGACGAGCACTTTCGGATCGTCTACACCGGCACGCTCTCGCTCATGCCGGACGCCGAGGCGCTGCTCGAAGCCGTGCACGACCTGCTCGCGCACACCCCCGGCGCGCGCCGGAAGCTGCGCGTCGACATCGCGGGGCCGTTCGACCTCGAGTACGAGGATCGCGCGGTCGCGCTCGGGCTGCGCGGCATCGTGCGCTTCACGGGTCCGCTCGCGCACGCGGAGTCGCGCGCCCTCCAGCGTCGCGCGGACGTGCTCGTGCTCTGGAAGCCGCGCGGCGACGGCTACCGCACGATGGTGCCGGGCAAGCTCTACGAGTACCTCGACTCGGGCCGGCCGGTGCTCGCGGTGCTGCCCGAAGGCGACGAGGCCGCGGCGCTGGTGCGGCGCGCGGGGGGCGAGGTCGTGGCGCCCGGACATCGGCCCGAACTGGCGCGCGCGCTCGAAACGCGGTACATGGCGTGGAGCGGGCGCGGCCGGCTCCCCGATCACCGTCCGGAGTGGCTCGACGAGCACGCGCGTTCGAATCTCGCCTCGCGCCTCGCGACCCGGCTCGACTCGCTCCTCGGAGGATCGTCTTGACGTCGCCCTACGGCGCGCTCACGCGTATCGAGAAGATCGGCCTCGCGGCGTCGCTGCTGCTCGCTCTCGCGCTCATGTGGCCGGTGCGCGGCTACATCACCGACGACACGTTCATCCACCTGCAGTTCGCGAAGAACCTCGCGGCCGGGCGCGGCTTCGCGTTCAACGCGGGCGAGCACGTCTACGGGACGACGAGCCCGCTGTGGGTCGCGCTGCTCGCGGACGGCATGATGCTCGGCCTCGACGGGCTGCGCGTCGCGCGCGTGCTCGGGCTGCTCTCGACGCTCGGCTCGGTCGTGCTGTTCTTCCGCCTCATGCGGCGCACGCTCCGCATGCCGGAGCTGCGCGCGCTCGCGACGCTGACCTGGTCGGCCAACGCGTGGATGATCCGCTGGTCGCTCTCGGGCATGGAGACGCCGCTCGCGGTCATGCTCGTGCTCGCCGGGTTCGTGGCGTTCACCGAGGGCCAGCAATGGGGCGCTCGTCCGGTGCGGACGGGCGCGTTCTGGGCGCTCGCGGCGATGGTACGACCCGAGGCCGTCGTGCTGCTCGTGCTGTGGGGCATCTTCCTCGTCATCGACACGGATTCGCGCGAGGGCGTGCGGCGGCTCGTCGCGGGCGCGCTGCCGCCCGTGCTCATCTACGGCGGCTGGCTCGTCTTCGCGCGGCTCTACTTCGGCACGTTCTGGCCCAACACGCTGGCCGCGAAGACGGCGGGCATCACGGGCTGGGAGGCGTTCCGCGATGCGCTCTGGCGCCAGATGCAGGTTTTCGCCGCGACCGACGCCGTGCTGGCGGGCGCGCTCGTCGCGGCGCTCGCGTTCGGCGGGGCCCGGATGCTGCCGCGCCGGGTGAAGGCGCAGCGGCTGCTCCCGTGGGTGTGGGTCGGCACGCTGCCCGCGCTCTACGTGATGCGCGGCGTTCCCGTCGTGTCGCGTTACCTCGTGCCGCTCATGCCCGTGCTCGCATGGCTGGCGTGGCGATCGGTGGAGCGCTGGTGGACGGGCGAGGAGGCCGCGCCCGAGCTGCGCCCCGGTGCGGCGCTGCTCGGCACCGGCCTCGCGACGCTCGCCCTCGTGCAGAACCTCTTCTGGTACGAGCACGCGGTCGTGCCGCAGGTGCACTCGTTCAGCTCGGGACTCCGGCAGAGCCTGATCCCGGCGGGGGAGTGGTTC
>Ga0335083_10006741_pt1 | contig 14252 bp, 13 predicted proteins | sample Lox_Sample_42_FD_206716 | JGI IMG/M metagenome (GOLD analysis project Ga0335083, IMG submission 206716) | Soil microbial communities from Loxahatchee National Wildlife Refuge, Florida, United States - Lox_Sample_4.2 | ecosystem: Environmental > Terrestrial > Soil > Wetlands | place: USA...
GACCCGCTTTGGGTCCGCTGCGATATTTCACGATTGGGCCCAGCGTCCTTGCAACGCGATCGCGCAGGGCGTAATTGGACGGAGCTAACGTCGAAGAAGCGGATGCCGACGCGTCGTACGACGCTGCTGACGGACGTGGCTGAAAATACTCGTCCTTTGTAAAAGGCTGTGCGATGAGCTTAGACCCCACCGGCTGACCGTCGGGTCCAATCAGCAAGCTTCCCTCTGCCTGGAACGGGAAGAACAAGCGCCCGACCGCCCATACTGCGGCTGGATAGATGCCGCAGACCAGGACGACCGTAATCAACAGCAACAAAATGCTCTTGGATATATATCGCATAGTCAGCTCCATGCTCACGCGGCGACATGCAGACCGACCATGACCACGTCGATCAACTTGATGCCGATAAACGGTAGAACCACGCCCCCAAGCCCCCAGATGAGCAAATTCCGTCGCAGCAAGGCGTCGGCGCCAAGCGGCTGATACTTCACGCCCTTCAACGCGATCGGAATCAGCAGGGGGATGATGAGGGCATTGAAAATAACGGCCGACAGAATCGCCGAGGTTGGTGAATGCAGGTGCATGATGTCCATGGTCTTCAGCCACGGCAACGTCCCGGCAAAGAGCGCAGGGATGATCGCGAAGTATTTGGCAACGTCATTCGCAACGGAAAACGTCGTCAAAGCCCCTCGCGTCATGAGAAGCTGTTTGCCAATCTCCACAGCCTCGATCAGTTTGGTGGGGTCGCTGTCGAGGTCTACCATGTTCCCGGCTTCCTTGGCTGCTTGAGTGCCGGCGTTCATGGCCACGGCAACATCAGCTTGTGCCAAGGCAGGCGCGTCATTGGTGCCGTCGCCCATCATCGCAACCAGTTTCCCGTCTGCTTGCTGCTTGCGAATGTATTCGAGCTTGTTCTCCGGCGTTGCCTCAGCCAGGAAATCATCGACACCGGCCTGTTTGGCGATGGTTTCCGCCGTGAGCGGGTTATCGCCGGTGATCATCACAGTCCGAAGGCCCATCTTGCGCAGGCGATCAAATCGGGCCTTCATGGACGGCTTCAAGATGTCCTCGAGAACAACCACACCGGCAACCTTGGCGCCGTCGGCAACCACGAGCGGGGTCGCACCTCTTGAAGCAGCGTCATCAACCACAGCTGCGAGATCCGTAGGTGCGCTTCCGCCTTGATCCCGCACGAATCTCGATATGGCATCTGCCGCACCCTTCCTGATCTGCCGACCGCTGAGGTTCACACCACTCATTCGTGTGGATGCTGAAAACGGTATGAACACTGCACCTGAGGGGATGCTGATGGGTGCGTGCTGCGAATCATACAGGCTCACGATGCTCTTGCCTTCGGGTGTCTCGTCGGCGGCCGAAGCCAAGGCGGCGAGTCGCGCGAGCTGGTCCGCAGAGTAACCCCCGACTGGCAAGAACTGCGTCGCGTGGCGGTTCCCCTCGGTGATCGTGCCTGTCTTATCCAGCAGAACGATGTCGATGTCTCCGGCCGTTTCGACGGCCTTCCCGCTCTTGGCAATGATATTGGCCTGAAGGGCCCGGTCCATGCCTGCGATTCCAATCGCGGCCAGCAGTGCGCCTATCGTTGTGGGAATCAGACAGACCAAGAGGGCGACCAGCGTGGGAACATCGGTACCCAGACTGTGCAAGGCTTGCGGCAGCCCAAGGTAGCTCGTCATGTATTGCTCTGCGTTCCAGGCCATCGGCCAAATAGGAACGACGACGATGAGGAAAATGAGCGAGAAGGCCGAGAGAACCAATGTGAGGGCGATCTCATTGGGAGTTCTTTGACGGATGGCTCCCTCGACGAGGGCGATCATCCGGTCTAGAAATGATTCGCCGGCGCCGGCGGTTATGCGAACGACTATCTCATCGGAGAGCACCTTGGTGCCTCCCGTCACGCCAGAACGATCGCCTCCCGACTCACGAATAACTGCGGCCGATTCCCCTGTAATGGCGGATTCATCGACCGAAGCGATTCCCCGAATGATTTCGCCATCACCGGGAATGATCTCTCCGGCCGCCACAACTACGGTGTCGCCCGGCTTGAGATGCGTGGAAGGAACTTCCTCCATCTTGCCCGCAAGATTCAGGCGACGCGCGATCGTCTCGCGACGTGTTCGGCGCAGCGATTCAGCCTGAGCCTTTCCGCGCGCCTCAGCCAACGCAGTGGCGAAATTCGCGAACAGAACCGTTAGCCACAGCCAGACGTCCAGGGCGACGAAATAGGTAACGGGAACTAAGCTCGTGGAGTGACCTGCTGCCGCCTGGATAACAAATAGAAGCGTCAAGAAGGCACCGATTTCGACCACAAACATAACCGGATTCTTCCACTGAACATCTGGCCGTAGCATCGAAACTGCTTGCCTTAGCGCTGGGCCAGCCGTGCCGGGCGGCAGAAGTTGATTCGTCCGCCTCCGAAGTACGCGTGTGATCTTCCGGTGCAGGGGCTGTTTCGCTACTTCGACTATCGTCTGTGTCTCCATAGTGCTCTCCCGGTTTCCCAGTAACTCGTGTACGCCGAAGGGATATCGTTGATGTCAGCGGCAAGCTTGGATCAGGGTCGGGGCCTCATACTTTTTCACAGGCGTCGAGAAACCAAACACAAAGGCCCATCAATAGAACGCCTAGAACGAACATCGCAGGCAGCCAAATTAGCAGGTTCATATTTCGATTCTCCTACCGCCGAAGTTGACAAGGGCACGCATCACCAACGCCTCCCAATCCCGATCGCGCCGGAAGCGTTTCGTTGGAGGATTGCCCACGAGAACGACGTGATGACCCAAATCCTTCAAGAATTGCTGCAGCCTTCCTGTACGTCTTGACCACCAGTGCTTCCTCTCGGCTATCACGACCAGTGAACCGGGCCGCAAGGTGCGTCGCAGAGATGCGTACTTGTTGCGACAGAGCAACAGCTGAACGCGTACCTCGTTGCCCCGGATGCCCGAAGCGTAGATAAGCTTCTGCAGGCGCCGTTCCAACAGGTCGGCCGGAACTGGCAGTTTGTCCAGCGGGAACTGCAAAGGAACTTCCTCGGCCGAGCACAGAACAACTTCGGCTCCCAACCCCTTCGCCAGAGTCGCCGCAGCGCGCAACGCGGCGATCGTACCTTCGGTGGTCGTATGCACCACGGTCACGCGAAGGGGGAGACAGCGCAAGCCAAGATTGCAGCCAATACCTCCGAATAAATGCTGCAACTCCGGACTTGGATTTCCGTCCTGGTGAACAGTCTTCACGATGGGCACGTTACGCCAGTCCCCCTGAATGACGCATAAACGGCCCCTGACGAATTCATAAACAGCACCAGGCGGGTTCTCGCGTGCAGTGATTAGATCTCGAGATCAGGAAGACGACTGGAACTCACTCAAGGAAGAAAATGGCCGCCCAACGCAGCGTGTGGTCGGGCGGCCATTGCACAGCAACGACATCAGCCGCAGCACAGGAATGGCCTACCCATGCCTTTGGCCGAACTCAACGAGATCCCAGGAGGACTCCGCCACTTGAACGACATCGCTTAGAGCGGTGTCCAAACCCGACAAAGAAGGTCACCGCACAAAAGGTGCTCTCTTCCTTTTGCGCTTCGAGTCACGAAACAAGCTAACTAGCACGTAGAGTAAGAAGATCACGGCAACGATGCAAATCCCGAAAAAGACCCAGGTCGCCACACTGCACCCTCACGCGACTCTTCATCGAGTCGTCTCGTTGAACGTAGCGTTTATCGGATCAACGACGCATAAACACACCCTAAGAACCTCATAAACGGGCCGAGTGACAGAGTAGCTCCCGCGCTCTTAGTTCGTTTTGTGATTTGGCTTCCGCAGCGAGGCGAGTCTTAGATGGCGGACGGTTGATGCTGGTGCTGGCGCCGGCGTTCGGCAAGAACAATTACTCGAATATCCTTGGCCTTGCGGACGATTCGCGGAATCAGATCTGTACCAAGCAGGATGCCCCATGAGCGATGTTTGGGCCTGCTGAGCAGTATTTGAGTAATCCGATTGCGGCGCGCAAAATCGACGATTGTCTCGGCGGGATCAGTACCTTCCAAAATCCGCGGTTCAATATGAAGATTCCTGGCAAAGTTGAGGTGGGTCTCGACCGCATCGACACGCTCGTCTGGGCGGTGGTCGCCCCGGGGGGCCAACACACCAACCGCGAAGCAATCAGCGCCAAGGTAGTCGGCCATTCTGCGGCCACGCCGAATGAGCATGGCCGAAGACGGATCGGGAGTGACATAAATCAAGATGCGATCGCGGATTTCTTTTTCCGCCGCAGATGAAGCAGGTGAAATACCCGCTCCTTGTTCGCCGATTTCGGTAGTGCCCCTGATGTCCAGCTCATGGGCGGCTTGCCGCAGAGCCAGCTCCCGCAGGGACACAAGGGTCGATTCCGTGAAGAAATTCTCCAGCGCGCGCTGCGCCTTTTCTGGCGCGTAGATGACGCCCCTTTTCAAGCGATTCAATAATGCTTCGGCCGTCGCATCAACCATAACTACCTCGGATGCACTCTTGACGAGCCAGTCCGGCACCGTCTCGCGAACGCGGATGCCGGTAATGTTCAAAATGTGGTCATTGAGGCTTTCGAGATGCTGGATGTTCATGTTCGTCATAACGTCGATTCCCGAGTCCAGCAGTACTTGCACGTCCTCCCATCGTTTGCAACGGTCAGAACCAGGAACATTTGTATGCGCTAGTTCATCGACAACGCAGATGGCGGGGCGGCGCTTCAGGATCGCCTCGGTATCCATCTCTTGAAGCGTTACACCGCGATAGTTGATCGTTTTCGTCGGAATCATCTCGAGGCCGGCGGTCCTCGCAATGGTGTCTTTCCTTCCGTGTGGTTCAAAATAGCCGACAACAATGTCCTTCCCTTGTCTTTTGAGCTGCTGAGCTTCCTCAAGCATGCGATACGTTTTTCCGACTCCGGCCGCATAACCGAGAAATAGCTGTAGCCGCCCTCGTTGCATACGCGACTGGCCCGCACTCAAATCTGCGCTATTGGGGATAGACGACGACATCGATTCCTTCGGCCGAGCGAATGAGGCGATCTACGAGAGTGCCCCAGATTCGTGTCTGCGCTCCGTAACGAGTGCTGTGCCCCACAAAGATTTGAGTGATTCCCGCTTGCTTCGCGAACTTCAAAATGGCTTCTGCGTTGTCAAAGCCACTCAGTACCTCCACTCGGGCCCCAAGTTCGCGCGCATAGTCCAGATTCGATTTCAACACCTCTTGACCCCGTGGAGAGAGAGAGCTCTCTTGTACGTAAACGACATGAAATTCGCCCTGGAAGCGGTCGGCATTGCGACGCCCGCTTTCCAGCATTGGGGCGGCATTAGCTCGCGAACCCACGCAAACCAGAATACGCTCTTGCACACCCCATGGTTGATCCACGCCATGCGAGCGGAGATAGCTCTCAAGCTGGCGGTCTACCACCGAAGCTGCCACAAGCAGAGCCAGTTCACGCAACCGAGAGAGCTTGTGTGCCTCGGCAAGCGCGGAAGCGCGCTCCCCGGGCACTGGGTCCAGCCAAAGGCCATCTTTGGCAGGAGCATCAACCACGACGATTTCATCCGCGGTTCTGTCTAGAAAACCACTCGGAATCGTGCACGACGCGCGGTTTCCGGTGATGCGCTCTACTTCATCCTGGAGTTTTTCCAGATACTGCAAATTAACCGTCGTAACGACCGAAATGCCCGCGTCGAGCAGTTTGCCGACGTCCTGCCATCGGTAAGCATTAGGGCTGCCCGGTGGATTTTGATAAGCAAGCCCGTCAATCAGCGCAACCTGGGGATGGCGGCGAATTACCGCATCCACGTCGATCGCTTCCGATTCCCCAATCTTCAACGTCGGAATGACCTCGAGCTTTTGCAGTATCGACTGAACTTCGGGAGGATACTCGGGCTGGAGCGCACAAACGATCACGTCCTCGCCTCGTTGGCGGCGCCGGCGTCCTTCGTCTAGCATTTGGAAGGACTTTCCTACGCCACCGGCATAGCCAAGGAATACTTTGAGCCTGCCGCGCCGCGCCCGGCGCTCCTCCAACTCGATTTGCGCGAGCAGTTGCTCAGGGGTTGGTCGCTGCGGCGAGACTTTGGGCATCAATTGATTGTATCGAGAACGCAGCTAAGAAGGAACGAAGCTGCTCAATGCGATGGCGATTCGGTGCCTAGCCACCAGCGCCGAACTGCAACTATGGACCACACGGCCTCAATCACTCCGAACGGCCATGCTCCCTGGAGAAACCCGTACGCCGAACCCAACGCACATGCGCCGGCAAACGCCAGCGTGTACCAACGGCTCCGACGCTCTAAGGTGTAAAACAAGAGCATCAGGCTGACAGCGATTAAACCAAAGGCGGTGAGTAGATCCATGATTCATTGGCCATAGACGACCACGCTCGTCAGGGCTTGCGCGCTATGATGAGCCACCAACTCTCACCGTAGGAATCGTGCTCGATAAAGCGATCCTGGCGGCTGACGACCTCGAAATTCGCTTGCCGCAGCTCGCTTTCGACTCGCTCCGCCGAAATTTCATGCTCGGCAGTTTCGGAAGCGTAGCTGCCCCCTGGCTTAGGTTTTCGGTCGACGACAACCAATCGGCCTCCAGGAACCAGCGATTGCTGCACGTGGGCGAGAATGGGATGCGAATCTGTGAATTCATGATACGTGTTCAAAATGAGGACCGCGTTCACGCCAGTCGGCAGGTGAGGATCCGTTGGATCCCCCACGACGATCTTGACATTGTGTTCTCGTCTCGATATTGCCCGGGCCCGGAGGAACATCAGCGGCAGTCTGCGGATGTCCTCCGCGATAACGCCGCCACCGTCACCCACAGGCGATGAAAGCTTTAGCGTAAAGTATCCCGAGCCGCATCCGAGATCGACCACTACATTGCCGGGCCTGAGGTCCAAAGCCTGGAGAATATCCGACGGCCGCTGCCAATGGTCACGTTCAGCTTCAACCGCGTTCAAGCGCGAGATTGTTTGGAGCGCGGAATAACCCAAGTTAAGAACAAGCAGGACCGCAACCGCACCGACGAAGAATACGAGAAGTTTGACGCGATAACTCAAGGCTTAAGCCGTCGCCTTCGTTCAGCGAAGCTGCAACATTCTAGTCACGCGGTGACTTGCAGAGTTAACGAACGCTCGTACCCTCATTTCGAAACGGGAAATTTCCGATCCAGCGCAATGTTCAACATGAGCACATTGACGCGTGGTTCGCCGAGGAAACCCCAATCCGCTCGCTCGGTAGACTCCGGGATCAACTGCTTCACTTGATCTGGGGTAACCCCACGTGCCTTCGCAACGCGCGCAGCTTGTATCTCAGCGTTACCCGGGCTGATGTGCGGGTCCAGACCTGAAGCCGAGGCGGTCACCGCATCCTGCGGGATGGGCGCTTTCGCCGCAAACACGAGGGGTGCCTTGGCGTCATTGAACGCGTCGATCAGCTTGACGTCATCGAGGTTGCCTTGCGAATCCTCGAAGTGCTCAAGCGGCACGGAGGATTCATAAGGGAGATTGTTGTCGACGCAGTAATGCACGATGCGGTCCTCGATGCCATCGAAACTGACGGATTCCTTCCCCTTATCATCCGTCGCGGTCACCCCGTGAAGGAGCTTGGCGCTCGTGGGACCCAGGTTCGAGCCGCCGCTGGCGGTCGCATCGTAGCCGTTACCCGCCGCCGAAGGGCGCGGATGAAAATATTCCGGTTTTGTAAAAGACTGGCCGATGAGGCTTGAGCCGACGACATTGCCATTCACGGTGACCAAGCTACCCTTCGCCTGCTTGGGGAAAATCAGCTCCGAGAGACCTGTCATCACGACCGGATACAGCAAGCCGGTAAGGATCGTGAACGCTATCGTCAAACGCAATCCTGGTCCAAGTTCTTTGATCATGACTTACTCCTTTACACGAGATGCGTTGCAACCAGGATCTTATCGATCAACCAAATTCCGGGGAAAGGCACGATGATTCCGCCAAGACCATAGATCAACAGGTTGCGAGTCAGCATCTGGCCGGCGCTGACCGGTTTGTACTGTACGCCGCGAAGAGCCAGCGGGACCAGAGCGATGATGATTACCGCGTTGAAAATGACCGCCGCAAGGACCGCACTCTGCGGCGAGTGCAAACCCATGATATTGAGCTTGTTAAGCTCCGGGTAGATCGATGCAAACATCGCTGGAATGATGGCGAAATACTTCGCCACGTCATTGGCGATCGAGAAGGTCGTCAGCGAGCCGCGCGTGATCAGCAACTGCTTGCCGATCGCCACGATTTCGATCAGCTTCGTCGGGTTGCTGTCGAGGTCGACCATATTGCCGGCCTCTTTCGCGACCATCGTGCCGGTGTTCATGGCGACACCGACATCCGCCTGAGCCAGTGCGGGAGCGTCGTTCGAACCGTCCCCGGTCATTGCAACGAGGCGCCCCTGCGCTTGTTCTTTCTGGATGTACTCCAGCTTATCCTTCGGAGTTGCCTGTGCAAGGAAATCGTCGACGCCGGCCTCCTGGGCGATCGCCGCCGCAGTCAAGGGATTGTCGCCTGTGATCATGACGGAACGAATTCCCATCGCCCGCAAAGAAGCGAGACGCTCCCTCATTCCACCTTTGACGATGTCCTTCAGGTGAATTACGCCCAGAATTCGCCGGCCATCGGCCACCGCAAGTGGTGTACCGCCGTTCCTCGAAATACGGTCGGAAATTTCCGACAGCAATGGCGGCACGGCGCCACCTTCATCTTTCACGAACTGGGCAATCGCATCGGTAGCGCCTTTTCTCAGGCGACGCCCGTCGAGGTCCACCCCGCTCATGCGTGTATACGCAGAAAATGGAATGAACTGCGCCTCATGCTCGGCCACTTCGCGACCGCGCAGGCTGTATTTCTCCTTGGCCAGAATGACCACCGATCGACCCTCCGGAGTTTCATCCGCGAGGCTGGAGAGCTGAGCGGCGTCTGCAAGCTCGCTCTCGTTCACTCCATTGACGGGTATGAATTCGACGGCTTGCCGATTCCCTAAAGTAATGGTGCCCGTCTTGTCCAAAAGCAGGGTGTTGACGTCCCCCGAGGCTTCGACTGCCTTCCCGCTCATGGCCAGAACGTTGTGCTGCATCACCCGATCCATGCCGGCGATGCCGATGGCGGAAAGCAATCCACCGATGGTTGTGGGAATCAGGCAGACCAGCAACGAGACCAGAACCGCAACAGTCGGTGCAATGCCACTCCCGACCGCAGCGATTGAATACTTCGCATAGGGCGGCAATGTCGCTACAGCAAGAAGGAAAATTAGCGTCAAGCCAGCGATCAGAATGTTAAGAGCTATCTCATTTGGAGTCTTCTGGCGTACCGCACCTTCGACCAGAGCGATCATACGATCCAAGAATGTTTCACCTGGATTGGAAGTGATCCGGATCTTGATGTGGTCCGACAACACCCTCGTGCCGCCTGTTACCGCGCTCCGGTCTCCGCCCGATTCGCGAATCACCGGCGCGCTCTCTCCTGTGATGACAGATTCATCGACGCTGGCGACACCGTCGATGACTTCGCCGTCGCCCGGAATTAGATAGCCAGCCTCGCAGTAGACAACATCTCCCTTCCGCAGCTTTGACGCAGGGACCATCTCGAACTTGTCTTCGGGCAAAAGTCTCCGGGCCATCGTGTCAGTCTTCGTCTTGCGAAGGCTGTCGGCTTGAGCTTTCCCCCGCGCCTCGGCCATCGCTTCGGCGAAATTGGCGAACACCACCGTGAACCACAACCAAAACGCGATTTGAATGCCGAAGAAAACTCCGCTTGCTCCTGCGATTGCGTCTTTTACAACGAACACTGTCGTCAGCGCCGCTCCCACTTCGACGACAAACATCACAGGGTTCTTCGCAACCATCCTCGGGTTGAGCTTCACGAACGACTCTTTGATGGCGCGCCGCAATATCTCGGGATCGAATAAGGGGCGAGCTCGCACTCCCCTAGAAAGGAGTGCTACGCCTTCTTCTTTGATCTCGGGCTTACGATCCACCGGAGGGACACTAACCGTAGACATTTCTAGCTCCTCATTCCTGACATCAGAACAATTTCCCGTTTAGCATCTGGAAGTGCTCGACAATCGGACCCAGCGAAAGTGCCGGGAAGTAAGTCAGCGCTCCCACGATGATCACAGTCCCAACCAACAAGACTACAAATAGCGCTCCGTTCGTCGGCAGCGTACCGCTGGTTATGGGTACGAGTTTCTTGGAGGCCAGACTGCCGGCAATTGCCAAGGCCGGGATAATGAACAGAAACCTTCCAACCAGCATGTCGAGGCCAATCGTCAGGTTGTACCAGGGCGTGTTTGCGTTGATTCCAGCGAACGCGCTCCCGTTGTTGCCGGCACCGCTCGAATAGGCATAAAGGATTTCCGAGAGGCCGTGCGAGCCGTTATTGTTCGTATTGGCCGCAGCGGGTCCAGGCGCGTTCCAGTATCCATTCTTCGCAAACGGAGCCACAGAACTGAGCGCCGTGAATCCGAGAATGACAAGAGAAGTGGCAAGGACGGCAATGATCGCCATCTTGACTTCCTTTTGCTCGATCTTCTTGCCCACATACTCGGGTGTTCGGCCGACCATCAGGCCGCCGATAAAGACGGCGACAACGACGTATATCAGCATGCTGTAGAGACCGGCGCCCACACCTCCGAATATCACTTCGTCGGTTTGTATATTGAACAGCGGGACGAGTCCGCCGATTGGCGTAAAACTATCGTGCATCCCGACTACGGCGCCGCAACTTGCGTCCGTGGTTACGGTGGCGAACAACGCCGTCATCGCGTTGCCGAACCGTACTTCCTTGCCCTCCATGTTTCCGCCCGGCTGTCCTCCTGCATACACGTGCGCCAGACCCATGTCGGATAGCATCGGATTTCCGCGCTGTTCGGCCCAATAACAGATGAAGGCGCCGGCAAAGAACATCACTGCCATCGCGGCGAAAATCGCCCAGCCCTGCCCTGCGTCACGCACGGCCTTGCCAAACATGTACGTTAATCCTGCCCCCAGCGAAAAAATCAGCAGCATCTGTAGCAGGTTGGCCAGCGGGGTCGGATTCTCGTACGGATGAGCCGAATTCGCGTTGAAATACCCGCCTCCGTTGGTTCCCAGCATCTTCATCGCAAGCTGCGACGCCAGGGGTCCTTGCTCGATGACCTGGGTCGGGCCCTCCAGCGTGGTTGCGGTGACCGGTCCCTTGAAATTCTGAATGGAACCCTGCCAAACGAAAAACAGAGTCGCCAGGATGCAAATCGGAAGCAGGATGTAAAGAGTGCACCGGGTCACGTCCACCCAGAAGTTTCCGATCGTCTTGGCGGTGTGACGCGCGAATCCCCGAATCAGCGCGACGGCCACGGCGATTCCCACTGCAGCCGACACAAAGTTCTGAACCGCGAGGGCAGCCATCTGCGTCAGATAGCTCATCGTCGTGTCCGGAGAGTAAGCCTGCCAGTTGGTATTCGTCATGAAGCTGACGGCGGTGTTGAAGGCCAAATCCGGCGTCATGGGCGTGGCACTGGAAGGAGCCTGCGGCGTCGAAAAGTGCATTGGGTTGAGCGGCAGGTGTCCTTGCAATCGCTGTATTAGGTACACGAAAAGGAAACTGAATATGCTCAGGGAGATCATGGACGCAGAGTAACGAACCCAAGACTGTTCCTCGTCTTCGCGCACCCCGCCGACAAAGTAGATCAGCCGCTCCAGAGGGCGGAAGATCGGGTGGAGGAAAGTTCGCTCGCCCTCGAAAACGCGGTACATGAACGTACCAATGGGCTTGGTGATTGCGAGCACGATCAGAAAGAACACCAATATTTGCGCAATACCGAGTGATGTCATTTCAGCACCTCAAAACCGTTCCGGGCGAATTAGCGCATACATCAGATAAACGAACAAACCCGCCGCCACGATTCCTGCGATGGCGTATTCCATCGAATCCTCCTAAAGGCGCTCTGAGGCCTTTGTAAAACCCCAAAGCAAAACGAAAAAGGCAATTACGACACCGATATAGAAAATATCCAGCAGCATGGTTAATGTCGCTCCTGTCTGGAATCCGAGATCATGTCCGTCGCTTGGAATCTTCCGTATGCACGCGCAGCGCGATGGTACCGACTGTGAGGAAAGAAGCCGCTGTGAGACTCGCTTCTAACACGAAAGCTCGCGTTCCTGAAGACATGATTTCACGCAGATGGGCCTGAATCGGATCCAGCATTTTCTGGACTGGCACCTCGTGAAGATCGTCGGCGGGACTGACCACGAAATTCTTCATCCCCAGCACGTCAACCGATAGTTTTGTCTTGAAGCTCCTCGCCAGTAGCACCGCGGTTCGCAGCACAGCCATGGCGTCCGACAAGTCCGCTACCAACGTCACCGCGATCACCGCGGACGAGTTCGGCGAAACCTCCGCCGGATACGAGCTCGCCGGCCGGACCTCATCAGCGAGGACCTGATGATGCGGGTTTGCTTTCTCCGCTGCTATTTGAGACCTCATCTAATTGCCGCTCCGGAACGGGATGAACAAGACTCGATGGCCCTGAGACTGGAGGCGTTTTGTAATCCGACTCTCTGGAGTAGGCCAAACACGCTTCCGGCCAGCAATTATGACCAACGAATTCGGCTGCAACACTTGCAAAAGGGCCTCGACCCGATCTCGCGACAGGTACAGGTGAATCGTTACATCCAGACTATGTGGCTCCGCTTGCGAAACGAGTTCCGACAGGATTCTTTCCGTAAAGGGAATGGGAACCTGGGGCCGATCAAGCGGCAAGCAGAACGGCACGGCAATCGCAGCCCTTACCCGTATGCACGCATCAAGGTCCGCTGCCAGGGTCGTTGCAGCTTTAAAGGCCGCTGCAGTGGCTTGAGGATCAGTGAAGATGACGTTCACTTCAAGCTGCCCCAAGGCAGACGGTTCGGCCTGTTCCCACGTGAGAACCGGCGCCCGGTCGCGTCGCACTGCGCTGAGTTCGTTTGTCATTGCGCCTAACTCGGGCTTGATATTGCCGCAACGGGGATAAACAGCGCATAAACGCGCCCTAAGAAGAGAATAAACCGTAGAACCAGACAGAATTAGGGAACCTAGAATATCGAGCGCGCCGAATCAGGCGTGTTCTGCGGGCGCTACTCTTGAGGATCCGAAAGCGGCTTTGGAACGTGGAAGCGATACCCAGCCCAGGCATCAGTCACAAGGAATTGCGGTTTGGATGGATCGGGCTCGATCTTCTTACGGAGCCGGTTGATGAACACCCGTAGGTATTCCAACTCATCGCCATAGTCTGGGCCCCACACCGCTTGCAACATTTCGCGATGAGCAATGGTCTTATTCGGGCGCGCGAGCAAGTATGAAAGCAAATCAAACTCTTTCGCGGTCAGGTGGGAGTTCCGCCCTCCGACCGCCACCTGTCTAGAAGAAAGGTCAATTTCTACGCCCTGTCGGGCCAGTTGTGTCAACTCTGCATCGTCGGGCGGTTGCGGCAACCGACGCAGGGTGGCGCGTATTCGCGCAAGCAGCTCTGGCGTGCTGAAGGGCTTGGTTACATAATCGTCGGCCCCTGCGTCGAGAGCATCGACTTTGTCCTTCTCTGTGTTGCTGACGGTCAACATGATGATGGCCACTTCCGAGCTGGACCGGATCAGCTTGCACGTTTCGATCCCGCCCATTCCAGGCATGTTCATGTCCAACAACACGAGGTCATAGGCGGCGGCGCGCAGCTTCTCGAGTCCTTCTTCGCCGGTCCGCGCGTCACTTACTTGGTAGTCGCGCCCAGTTAAGGTGGCCTTCATTGCGCGCCGAATCTGAGGGTCGTCGTCAATAACAAGAATCCTACCGGCACTCATGCGGTCTTACTCCCCCGAGCGATCGGCAGAGAAAAACAGAACTCTGAACCCTTGCCCAGCTTGCTCGCAACCCAGATCTTCTCACCGTGCGCACTCAGGATTTCACGCGCAATTGCCAGCCCCATCCCCGAGCCCTTCAGATTCTGTTGCTCCTTGCCCCGGTAGAATTTGTCGAAGATCCGTGATTGTTCCTCCTCGGTTATTCCCGGACCCTGATCTGTCACGCAAATAACTACACGATCCTGACTAGCGTGTGCGCAAATCGAAATCGGGCTGCCCGAAGGAGAATACTTCAAGGCGTTATCGACCAGATGAGTGATCACCATTTGGATCAGCTCCGCATCCACCCATACTGGGGGCAAGTTGTCCGCGACCGAGACGTTGATTTCTCGCCCGTCTGT
>Ga0335083_10006743_pt1 | contig 14249 bp, 14 predicted proteins | sample Lox_Sample_42_FD_206716 | JGI IMG/M metagenome (GOLD analysis project Ga0335083, IMG submission 206716) | Soil microbial communities from Loxahatchee National Wildlife Refuge, Florida, United States - Lox_Sample_4.2 | ecosystem: Environmental > Terrestrial > Soil > Wetlands | place: USA...
CTCGAGGCCAGCGCTCACCACCGCACGGTCGGCCACGGTACGGTCGACGGTCACGGGGCGAACCTTCGCCTTGTTATCCGGCGTGACGACGAAGACAAAGGTGCCCTGCTGACCGGTGACGATGGCTGTGGCGGGGACCGCGATCGCGTCGGGCTGTACCCTGAGCTGTACCTTCACGTTGACGAACTCCCCGGGCCAGAGCACGCCGTCCTTGTTCTCGAAGATGCCCTTGAGGAGAATGGTGCCGGTGGCGCTGTCCACCGCGTTGTCCAGGAAGTTGACCCGCCCTTCGCGCTCCTGGGTGGTGTCGGCCGTGGGCCGGACCCGCACCGCCAGCGTATTGATCGGGTAGCGCCGCAGGCGGGGAAGCCCGGTCGCCGGGATCGCGAAGCGGACGAGGATCGGCCGCAGCTGGTTAATCACCACCAGCGTCTCGCTGCTGGCCTTGATCAGGTTCCCGGGGCGCACCAGAATGGCGCCGGCCCGCCCGCTGAACGGTGACCGGATGGTGGTGTACTGGAGGTTGATCCGGGCCGATTCCACCGCCGCCCGATCCGCCGCGACCGTGGCCCGCAGGGCCGCCGCGGCCGCCTTGGCGTCCTCGTACTGCTGCGCGGTCACATAGTCCTTGCCGACCAGGACCTGAAGCCGCTGCGCGTTCTGATCGGCGTTCTGTGACTGGGCCTCATCGCGAGCCAGCACGGCCTCTGCCTGAGCCAGCGCCGTCTCGAACGGCTTGGGGTCGATCCGGAAGAGCACCTGGTTCTCCTCCACATCCTGACCCTCTTTGAACCCGGCCGAGAGCAGCACTCCGCCCACCTGCGCCTGGATGGCGGCGGTCTTGAGCGGCTCCACGGTTCCGGTGGCGGTCATCTCCTCGGGGACGGGGCCCTGCTCGGCGGTCGCCACCGTGACCGGCACCGAGGGCGGCACCGCCGGGCGCCGCGGTGAACAGGCAAACGTGGCGGCGGCGACCAGGGCCGTGCGAAGCCAGCGGGAGCGAACGGTCGGGCTCATTGCGGGGGAGTCGTCGTAGTGGAATCGGCCAGCCGCACACCGCCAAAGCCGGTGGCGCCGAGGCTGCCGACGTCGTGAGCCAACTGGGCCAGCGCCAGAAACCAGGTGTAGCGCGAGCCGATCTGCTGGGCTCGCCCATCCGCCAGGGCCGCGTCGGCGGCGAGCCGATCGATCAGGGTCCCGACCCCTTCCTTATAACGCCCCAGGGCTACATCGGCCGACTGTTGCGCGCTGGCCAGCAGGTCGTCTGCGGTCCGCGCCCGGTAGGTCGCGGTCTGCAGCGCGTAGTAGGAGCGGAACACCTCGAAGATCACCTGCTGCTCCATGCTTCGCACCCGGGCGCGGGAGGCCTCGGCCGCGGCCTCGGCGGCCTGTTGATTGTACTCGCGCGAAAATCCGTTGAAGAGGGGGATGTTGAGGCCCAGAGTCACGGAGTAATTAGGGCCGCCTGCGGATCGACCGGCCAGATAGGTCACCCCACCGGTGCCATTCACCGCGAGCGAAGGGAGACGGGCTCCGCGCGCCTGGGTGACGCGCGCGGCGGCGCCACGAGCATCGGCCCGGAGCGCCGCCAGATCGGGACGGTCCACGATCCCCCGCGCGATCAGGCTGTCGACGCTGTCGGCCACCAAGGCCACGTTAGGCATCCGACGCAGGGAATCCACGTCGTAGGGCAGATTGGCGGGAAGTCCCATCGAGGCTGCCAGCGCGCCTCTCGCGGTGGCCAATGTCCCGCTCGTCGTCTGGGCATCCAGCTGGGCCTGCGACAGTGCCGTCTTGGCCTGCAGTACATCGGCGATGGTTGCCAGGCCGACGCGGTGCCGCTCTTCGGCGGCGGCGAGGGTCACTCGCGCTTCTTCGACTGCAGTTTGCTGCGCTCCCAGCAGGGCCCGCGCGGCCACGTAGGTGTAGAACGACGCCTCGGCCTGGAGCACCACGTTCTGAATGGTGGCGTTATGGGTCAGGTCGGCGGAGATCAGGGCCTCCCGAGCCTCGGAAATGCTGCCGGAACGGCCCCCGAAATCGAGGAGCAGCCAGGAGAGCGTGACGCCGGCCCCGTAGACCGTCTGCTTGACCGCGGCCCGTCCCTGAGTGGCGATGGTCTTCAGCGCGGTTCCTGTCCCATCCAGGTCGAGACTGGGAAACCAGGCGCCCCGCGACGACCCGTAGGTGGCCGCGGCCGCTCGCGCCGTGGCCCAGGCGACCTGGGTCTCGGGGTTGTTACGAAGCGCCAGGTCCACGACGTCCACCAGCTGAAGCGTCTGTGCCTTGGCCAGCAGTTCGGGTGGAATGGTCGGAGCCATGGCGGTCCTGGCGGATTCGGCCGGGACGGTCAGACTGGCGGGTGGCGACCAGGGCGTCGAGGGTGTCGGTGCCGTGGCCGGGCCCCCACTCACGCCGGGCGGGGCAGGGGTGCAGGCGCACAGGCCAAGGACCAGGGCGGCCCCGGGATACAGGCGTGACACGATGGCAAGACTCTCAATCCCGCGTCCAAGCTGGGCGCGGCAGTTCGAGGTTCAGTATTGATTGAACATACTGAATGTAATTACCTTTGCAACCTCGAGACGGTAGCGAGGAACCGCATGACCGATGGAACCCTGGAGTTCGCCGAAAAGACCGGCCTCTTCTTCGAGGACGACGGCTATCCGCGGATCGCAGGCCGGATCTTCGGGCTGCTGCTCATGAGCGAGGCCTCTCGCTCGCTGAACGATATCGCCGCCCGGCTTCGGGTCAGCAAGGCCAGCGTCAGCACCGACGCCCGACTGCTGGAGCGCTGGGACATGGTCGAGCGCGTCAGCCGCCCCGGAGACCGGAAGATCTACTACCGCATCGTCCCCGACCTGCCGTATCGGATCATGGAGCACCGGGTCGAGCGGGTGCGACGGATGGGCCGGCTCATGCGGGAGGCTCGCGCCGCGGTCCCGCGCGGGGGGCCCCTCAAGACCCGCCTCTCAGACTTCGCCGCTGCATACGACCAGGCCCTGGTGACCATGGAGAAGGCGCTCCGGCGAGTCTCGCAGGCGGTCTCCGCATCCAATGGTGGTTCCTCATCCACCGAGTGAGACGCACCTACCCACCTTCAGGTTTCTCCTGTTTCCCTGACGCGTCGCTCCCAGTAGATACGGCGAGTCGGTCGCCGATGTTGATCCGGGTCGCGCGAGTCGCAACTCCTTAGCGATGTCGTTCGACGATTCTCCGAGCCCCAGGGTGAGACCGTGGCAACGCAGGATACGCCGACGGGCCATCGCCGACACTGCTGCCTCCTGGAGGTGGGCGAGACCGGTCTGTCAAAGGCGTTTACGAGCCTGATTCGCAAGGTGCGGGAAGTTCTGGACGAACGCGGGTAGGCCAGGGGGTCCACAGGGCCCCTCACCCCGGCCTATCACGGCATCCCGATTGCAGATCCCTCCATTGGTTAGGTCTCGGCTGCTGGGCACCGGGGGAATACCTGAAGCCATAGCCTCGACCCGCGTCACGCACCCCCTGGCGCGGATCGCTTCAAAGAGGGGTCGCCGCGCGAAGTGGTGGTCCCGGGAGACGCAGTGCGGTTCTTCACGCCGGCTCGTTGGTTGACCAGTCTGACGATCACGCTCGGGACGGCAACAGGCCCCGCGCCGCGGCCTGCTGTTCCCGTGCCCGCTGCCACGGGCCGAATCGAAGGAACCGTCGTGCTCGCCCCCAGCCTTTCTGCTCGGAAGCCCAGGTTCCGACCCTACGCCGATTACGGCCCCACCGCTGCGCCTCCCAAGGAGGTCCCCGACACCGACGAACTGGTCAACGTCGTGGTGTACCTGGACTCGGTACCGGGCGGCAGTGAATTGCCGGCTCCCTCCGGCACTCCGACGCTTGAGCAGCTGAACGAGCATTTCGTCCCGCACGTGCTTCCGGTCCTGAAGGGCGCCACGGTGGAGTTTCCCAATCGCGACCCCGTGTTTCACAATGTGTTCTCGCTCTCCAGCACCCGGACCTTCGACCTGGGCCGCTTCCCCAAGGGGGAATCGAAGTCGATCCGCTTCCCCAAGGCCGGCCTGGTCCAGGTGTTCTGCCACATCCACTCCGACATGAGCGCCGTGATCATGGTGCTCGACAACCCGCTCTTCGCTGTTCCCAACCTGCGGGGACACTACGTCATCGAGGGAGTGCCGCCGGGCGAATACCGCGTGGTGGCGTGGCATGAACGGATCAAACCGATCAGCGACCGGGTGCGGGTGACGGCGGGTCAGACCGCCACGCTGGACTTCACGATTCCCCTTCCGGCTCCGCCGAGCCAGCCATGACCGGTCCTGTCACCGCCGAGGCGCCGACCATGGGCGCCGTTGCCCGCGCCGCCAAGGCCCTCCGAGGCGCCACCCTCAACTTCAAGCTGGTGGTCTTCGGGGCGCTGCTCACGGCGCTGGTGGTAGGGACCGCCTTTCTCCCGCTCAGCTTGGTGATCCGGGGCAATACCAAGCGGCTGGTGGCCTGGGAGCTGAGCCAGAACCTCCAGGCCCTGATCGGACTTCAGAACCAGGGTCAAAAGCAGCTCCTCTGGACCTCGTCGGTGATCACCGAGCACCCCACGCTGCGCGCGGCGATGGAGACCTACCGCCTGGAGTCGGTGATGAGCCAGAGCCCGCGGGCGGAGTTACTGACTACGATCCAGCACGAAGTGGAGGGGATCGTCTCGGGACTGGGGCGGGATCTGCTGGTGATCACCGATGACCACGGACGAGTGCTGGCTGCGAGCGAGCGACGCGGGATCCACCCGACGGTCGGCCAGGATCTTTCCTCCATGAAAATGATCCGCCACGCCCTCGACGGTGGGGATTCCACCACCTCGGGCCTCGGTGTGGCGCGGTTTGGCGATGTCTATTTCGAAATCGGCAGCGTCCCCATCGTCCTGCGAGGGATTCCGATCGGCGTCCTGCTCCTGGGCGACCGTCTCGACGACGCGTACGTCACCCAGCTCCGGCAGTCGCTGGGGGGAGCCCTGGTGGTGGTCGCCAACAGCAGCCAGATCATCGCGACCAGTTTCCCGACCGCGTCGAATGATCCCCGGCCATTCCGTAACGCGGTGCCGGGCGATTCCGGCACCCGAGCGGCCGTGGTCAAACTGGGCGACTACGAGTATGTGACCGCGCCCATGACGCTGGGGCGGGACGAGAGCGGAGACCGGGTCACCCTTTACCTGCTGCATCCGCTAAGCGAGACGTTGGGTCCGCTCAACCGCTCCCTCCTCCTGAGTTTCATGGTCTTCGGTGTGCTGTCCGTCCTTCTGGCCGGGCTGGGTGCCGGTCTGGTCTCCCGGTCCCTGATGAAGCCGTTCCGGAGCTTCGTCGGATTCATGGAATCGGTCGCGCGGAGCGGGGACTACTCCCATCGCTTCGATGCGCGCGATGGCGCCGTTGAAGTGCAAACCCTCAACGCCTCGTATGAACGGTTGATCGACTCGCTGGCCCAGAAGCACGTGCAGCTGGAGCAGCGGACCATCGAGGTCTCCCAGGCCAACCAATCCTTGCGGGAGGAGATGCGCGAGCGGGGACAGGCGGAAAATGCGCTGCGCCTGAGCGAGGAGCAGCTCCGCCAATCGCAGAAGCTGGAGGCCGTGGGCACCCTGGCCGGCGGGGTGGCGCACGACTTCAACAATCTGCTGACCGTAATCGGGAGCTATACCGATCTGGTGATGGCCGAGCTGGACGAAGGAAGCCCGCTCCTGGCGGACCTGGAGCAGGTACGACAGGCGTCCGACCGGGCCTCTGGTCTTACCGCTCAGCTCCTCGCCTTCAGCCGCAAGCAGGTGATGCAACCCAAGGTGCTCGACCTGAGCGGGGTCGTCGGCGGCATCGAGAAGATGCTGCGCCGGGTGATCGGCGAGGACATCGAGCTCAAGACGATCAAGGAGCCGAGCCTGTTGAGCGTCAAGGCTGACCCGGGGCAGATCGGCCAGGTCCTGTTGAACCTCGCGGTCAACGCACGAGACGCCATGCCGCAGGGCGGTACCCTCACGCTTCAGACCGCCAACGTCGAGCTGCGAGAGAAGGATCCCGATCGCAACCCGATGATGGCGCCGGGGCGCTGGGTCATGCTGGCCCTGACCGACAGCGGTACCGGCATGGATGAAGCGACCCGGGCCAGGATCTTCGAGCCCTTCTTCACGACGAAGGGACCGGGCAAGGGCACGGGGCTCGGGCTCTCCACCGTGTACGGCATCGTCAAGCAGTCGGGCGGGTTCATCTGGGTCGAGAGCGAACCGGGACGGGGGACCTCCTTCAAGGTGTATTTCCCGGCGGTTGACGAGGTCGAGGACGAGGTCGACTGGACGGACAAGCCCGCCCACGCGACAGCAGGCTCGGAGACCATTCTCCTGGTCGAGGATGAGCACCCGGTCCGCGCGCTGGTGCGCCGGTGTCTGGAACGAGATGGCTACCGGGTGCTCGAGGCCGAAGGGCCGGCCGCAGCCCTGCGGCTCACCGCCCAACACGATGGCGTGATCCACCTGCTGCTGACCGACGTGGTGATGCCGCAGATGAGCGGGAAGCAGCTGGCCGAGCGGGTGGCGACGCTGCGCCCGAACACGCGGGTGCTCTACATGTCGGGCTACACCGACGATACCGTCGCCCAGCATGGCATCCTCGAAGAGGGCACCATGCTGATCGAGAAGCCGTTTACGCCCGAGAACCTCGCCGCCAGGGTGCGCGAGGTCCTCGACGCGCCGCCTCGGGATGCCGAGCCGGTCGGGCCTCAGGTCTAGGAGGGGTGATGTTCCGCTACTTCCTGGTCCCGGCTCTGCTCCTGTTGCCCTCCCGCGCGGTAGCGCAGGACTGGCTCTTTCTCGACGGGATCGTTGACGGGGAGTTCTGGGCCACCGATTCGGGCTCGGTGCTGCTGACCCGGAACAACGGGAATCCAGCGCCGTTCGGCCGCGTGCAGCTGTTTGCCGGGGTGGACCTGCGTTCCGACCTTCAGCTGCTGGCCCTCGGTGAGCTGGAAGCGGGGAAGGGCGGCCAGGAGGGGAAGACCGAGGTGAGCTACGACCAACTGGTGCTCCGCTATGCCAGGTCGCCGGCGTTTACGGTCAACGTGGGCAAGTTCGCCACTCCGGTGGGGAGCTTCGCCAACCGCCGCTTCTCGCCGGTCAATCCGCTGATCGGCTCTCCCGACGGCTATCCGGTGCTCTATCCCTGGGGGTTTCAGGTAGGTGGCTCGGGCTCCCGGTTCGACTATCGGGCGGCGGTGGTGAGCCTCCCGTATACCCACGAGGACTATGTTCCCGATCCGAGCGCCGCGCCACACCTCGTGCTGGGAGGAGGGATCACGCCGAGCACCGGTCTCCGGTTCGGGGTCTCATTTGGCTATGGTCCCTATCTCAATCGGGACCTGAGCTCGGCACTTCCCCCGGGCAAGTTTTGGGACAGCTATGCTCAGACGGTAGCCGCCGTGGATGCGAAATACAGCGTGGGCTACTTCGAGTTTCACGGCGAGGCGGCGATCCAGTCCTACCAAGTGCCGACCATGAACGCGGTCACCGGGTTCGGGAGCTATCTGGAATTCAAGTACACCTTCTCCCCGCGCTTCTTCGCGGCCACTCGGCTCGAATACAACAAGTACGCCTACATTGAGTTCGAGGACGAGGCGTGGAGCGGCGAGCTGCTGCCGATGTACAACGGCGAGTTCGGGATCGGGTACCGGCCCTGGGCCCACACCATCATCAAGCTGAGCTATCGTCGCGACGGCTGGCCGGTCGACGCCGATGAGAAGGACGAGTTTCCCTCAGGGAACGCCTTTGCGGTGCAGATCTCCCAGTCGTTCGACCTGAAGAGCTGGTTCGCCAGAAAGCAGTAGGTCAGGACTTGGCCCGCCGCCGCCCCGGGTAGGACCTCGAAGCGGCCTTCTCCGGACTCGAGGGCGGCTCGTCGGGGTGCAGGATGACCTCCACCGGGCTGCCGACCGTCAAGCCAGCCGCCGCACGTAGCTCCTCGTTCACCAGCAGAAAGAACCCCCTGGCACGCGGCACCACCGCCGATTCGAAGAGCACGCCGTTCAAACGGCCGGTCACGCGGTGCCCCAACCGGCCGGGGGCCAACCGTACAGCGGGCAACTTCCAGCGGGCCGTGGGGTCGAAGGGGACCAGGACCGCGTTTTCCTTATGGCCCTCGAGCAGCACGCCGGTGAAGTGTTCGCTTTTCATGGCTTCCTCCGTCGAACCCGGCAATAGCGTGTAGCCCGGGACGCCGGATGTCAAATGACCGGTGGGAGCATGGGGTAGGACTGAGGACAGGGGACTGGGGTCAGGACTGAGGACTGAGGACTGAGTGGAGCAAGACCAGGAGCCAGGCACTCGGAGCCGGGAGTTCTTTCCTCGCGGCTCCGAGTTCCTGGCTCCTCGCTCCCGGCGACCCTCAATACCCGCTGTGTTGCGCTTGCGGATCGTCGGCCGGGTTGACGTACGTCATCGCGAAGGGCCCCATCGCGCTCACCTCCACGACGGTGGCGCCCTTGGCCTGGGCGTAGTGGTGCATCTTGGCCGGGATGGTGCCCTTGTCTCCCACGTTCATCGGCTTGGCCTTCCTGGCGTCGAAGGCATCGCCCATGCCGTAGAGGAAGGTGCCCGACTTGACCTCGACGGTCTCGTCGGTCGGATGGAAGTGGGGCGGGATCTTGTAGCCCGACGGCATCTTGAGCTGCACCACGAAAGGCGCCGGCTTCCCGGGGTCGCCGCTGACCACCGCCATCTCCGCTCCCTTGGGGAAGACGGCTGGAGCGGGTCCCCAGTGGAGCGAAGCCGGGGCCGCTTGAGACCAGGCCGGGGTGGTCAGGAGCAGGAGCGTACAGGAGAGGGTGAGCGTTCGCATGAGTTCCTCGCAGGAGTGGGACGATCAACGATAGGTGGATGCTCTCGAAGCGGAAAGACCATTCTCACGACCGCGCCGCGGCCCAAGCCGCGAGGCCGAGACAGAGGGTGATGACGACCGAGAAGATCACGGGCGCCATGAAGAAATACCGCCAGCTGAGGAAGGTGACCGCCGCGAAACAGGCGACGAGGCCCCAGGTGACCATGGGCATTCCCCCGAGCGTCTGCGGGTCGAGGCTACCGAGTTGCCAGGCCAGCAAGGCCGCGAACAGGAGGAACACCGTCACGAAGAGGCCGAACCCGACATAGAAATCCCAATAGGCACGGCTGTTTCCCTGGACCTCGAAGCGGATGGACCGCAAGGAGACCATGACGGAGTCCACGCCCCATCGGGGATCGACCCGGCGGAAGCCCAAGGTGTGCCCGATGGCGAACAGGAGCAGCAGAACCGAGGCGATGTGGTAGAGCAGGGGAGCCTTCATCGGGGTGCCTGGTCGAAGGGGTAATTGCCCCGCATCAATTGGTCACCGCGTAACGCACCGCCATTCCCGCGACGTTGTGGAAGGTGACGTGGCAGTGAAAGAGCCAGGTGCCGACGTCGTCGGGCACCATGTCGGCCACCATCATCTGCATCGGGCCCAGGAACGTGACGTCGGTCCGCATGCCGTTGATCACGGTGGTATTGCCGTGCCAGTGCGGGGAGTGGAAATCGAAATCGTTGGTCGAAGACATCAGGTACCAGCGGACTCGCTGCCCCTTCTTCACCGTGTAGGCGGCGAGGGGCATCGACCCGTGGGTGTAGCCGTTGATGCTGAACTTGACGAACCAGGGATAGAAGTTCTGCAGTTCGAACTGCGCGGGGTTGGGGGTCGGGGAAAACTTCATCTGGGTTAGGGGCAGATTCTGTGGCGCCAGCCAGTTGTTCTCCTCGTGCACCTGGTCGAAGTTGGCCACCAGCTCCCGGTCCACGTCGATCGGAGAACCGTCAGGACGGGCCTTGCCGCGCGCCGTAATGATCATGACGCCCAGGAGGCCGGTGTTGATATCCCGGACCTCGTCCACGTGCGAGTGGTACATCCACATGACCGAGCTGCCCTCCATCGGGCCCGGTCCCGCCCGCTCTGGCACCGGCCAGACGTAGGTGTGGGTCTCTCCGGGCGGGACCGCATTGCCGTGGCGGGTCTCGCCGCCGCTGCCGTCCACATACGGCGAGCCCTCGTGGTCCTTGGTATAGAAAACCCCGTGGGGATGCATGCTGAACGGCCGCGGGCCGTTGTTCCGGAACACGACGCGGAGCGTATCACCCACCACGCCTCGGATGAGGGGTCCCAGGAATCCGAGGTGCTCCCACTCGGGCGGTCTCGGCTTGAGCGTCTTGAAGGTGCTATCGGTGTACTCCCGGTAGAGCACCTTCTGATAGGCGGTGCTGACCGGCAGCGGTTTGGCCTTGGCAAAGAACGCGGTATCGGCGAAGGGTGTGCCCTTGATCTGATCCTGTCCCCCGGCGACGTAGTCCCAGCTGACCACGTCGGCGGCGATGTAGTAGGTCCGGGTCCGGCCGCTGCCGGCGTTGGAGCTGCAAGCGGTGGCCAGGAAGAGCAGGACGCATTGCAGGGCGCCCCTCGCGCTTCGAGGTGGAGTCATGGTCGGTTCCCGCAACGGGAGAGGGTCGTAGTATCGTGCCCGGTACCAGGGCACGCCAGTATTTTCGCTTCGGGGTACACCTAGGATGCCACGCCGGGCTCAACGGTCGCAGGCAACCTGGTTATGAACGATGCCGCGGGCCCGCTGGTTTTCCCGCTCGGGTCTATTGCGGCGGGACCCGGTTGGCCGTCATCTCGCCGTTCCAGACCAGCGCCGTGACCGCCCCGGTGGCGTTCCTCTGGAAGGTGACGGGGACGTAGAGCGGGCGGAAAAAGAACCGATCCTCACCCTCCCAGTCCATGGGAAGGAAGGCGCCGTCAGGTCCGGCGAGTTGAAGACCCCGAGATACGGCCCGCACCGAGAGCGCGAACCCCGGTGCGATCTCGTAGCGCCCCACGTAGGCCGCCCGGTCCGCGGAGTCCGGTGCCTCGGTGACCAGCAGCCGCAATTCCGGCTTGCTATACGATTCGCCGAGGGCCATCGCGGCGAGATCCATCCCCATCCGCTCGGCGACGTCCGCCTGGACGTTGCTCAGGACCACGATCACCAGGTCCTCCGCGGGATAAAGGCCGACATAGCTGGTGTATCCGGTGGGGATCCGGCCGTTCTGCTCCAGGAGGTCCCGCCCGAAGCGCGTGCGCTTGCCCCAGCCGTATGGGTAGGAGAGGGTCTGGAAGTTCACCGGATTGGCGTGCCGGACCGCTTCCAACCAGCGGGAGAGATCCTCGGCGCTGGCGTAGACCGACCCGTTGCCGAACATCCAGGTCCAACTGACCGGGGCCGCAAGGGCCAACCGCTCCGGCGGGAAGGCCGGATCGTACCCGAAGGCCATCTCCGGTGGCATGTCCCCATCCCGCATCACACCCGAGTGCTTCATCCCGAGGGGCCCGAACAGATTGCGCGCCAGGAACTCGGCGTAGGGTATCCCGCTCGCCTTTTCCACGATGGCGGCCAGGACGAAGTACCCGGTGTTGCTGTAGTTCGATCGGGAGCCGGGTGGGAAATCCAGAGGCGCCTTCTGCGCCTGATCGAGAAAGGCGGCCTGGGAGATTGCCTCCATGCGTCCCGTCGCGTAGGCGGGCCAGGAGTAGTAGTCGCTCAACCCGGAGGAATGGTCGAGCAGCTGGGTGATGGTGATGCTGTCCCCATGGGCGAACCCGGGCAGGAACCTGGCCACCGGGTCGGTCAAACGGAGGCGTCCCTGTTGCGCCAGCAGCAGGATCGCGGCCGCCGTGAAGGTCTTGGAGATCGACCCGACAGCGAAGGGCGTGGTTGGCGTGGGAGCGATACTTTCGGCCAGGTCGGCGTTGCCGTATCCGCGAGACACCAGCACCTGTCCGCCCCGGGCCACCAGGATGGTGCCCGAGAAGTCCCGCATGCGGAGATATGGGTCGACATACTCGTCGACCCTGGCCGCGAACTCGGCCGGAGTAAGAGGAGCCTGGGCGGGAGCTGGCGTCCAGGCGAGGACGGACGCCAGCAAGCAAAGGATGACGGCGGAGCGGACCAACCGGAATCCTCGATAGGTCACGTCGCCGGGTCGAACCTCCGTGAAGTCGAGTCGTTACGACTTCTTGAAGAAACCCCCGATCAGAGGGACCAGCAACCCCACGATGGCCGAGGCACCGGCAGTGCCCGCGGTTCCATTGCCGAGCAGACCACCCAACTGGCCACCGAGGAGCTGACCGCCGGCCACGCCGCCGACGGCGCCGAGAATGCTGTTCAGCGTGGGACCGAGGCTCTTGGCCTTGTTGAGCAGGCCGGCGACGTTGCCACCTACCAGTCCGGACAGTGCCTGGATGAGGATCGCGGTAATATCCATGAGTCCATCCCCGTTATGAGTTGTCCTCAGGGCTGCTGACGATCGAAAACCGCGACTTCCTTCACATGCCTGCCGGCCCCGTCGACTCCGGTAGTCACTGTGGTCAGCGCGTTTCCATCCTTGGAGACCACCCGCCTGACCGTCTGCACCACCAAGCCGATCCGTTTGCGAGTGATCTCGACGGTGGAGGCATCGATCACCCTCAACACCACGGTGTCATAGTCCGGCGCGCCGGTGACCGGCCAGTTCTTCCCGTCATAGTTGGCGACGTACTCGATGCGGATCGGCCGGCCATCGGCCTCCTCTCCCCGGGTCGTGACCCGCACCCCCCTGCCGGCCGCTTCGTACTTGATCGTCAGGCTCCGGGGCGGTGGGCCGGGGGCGTATTTCGACTTGGCAACGTTGAGCGTCCAGGTGCCGATGGCCCGGTCCTGAGTCTGCGCGATCAGGCCCGAGGAGGAGGCGAGGATCGCGAGAGCGGCTGCGCAGAGAGCGATACGCAAGAGGGACGGCCTTCCTCCCCTCCCTGGGGGGGTCACCTGGTCGACGTTGGTTGGAATCGGTTCGGGCGCCATGGCGAGCGCCGGTGAAAGCTGCAGGGAGGGTCCGTGCGGGGCAAGACTGCTCAGCCGTCGAGCGCGCCTCGATGTTCTTCAGGAAGGGCTTCCTGCGCCGCCCGGATTCGATCATAGACCGATCGCGCGTCCTCGATCAAGTCGAACGCGGGTCCCTGGTATCGGCCGCTCATGGGCCAACCAGACCCCACCAGCCGGGTGTACTGGGGGAAGGAAGGGCCGAGCGTAATGGTCCCGCTCCGATCGTCCCTCTCGGTCAGGGTCATGTCGGTGATCGAATGCAGGGGCAGGCTCCGGGTCTGCCGTCCAAAGAGACCGGATACGATGATGGCCCGTTGATTGGTCAGCCCGTAGAAGGTGCGGGCCCGGAGCCAGGCGTCGGCGAAGAATCGCCCGACGATCAGATAGAGGCCGACCAGAACGAAGGGGATGCCCCAGAGCCGGAAGAGCGGAGGCGCGTTGCTCCGCACCACCATCGTCTCCCAGAAAATGGCAAAGCCGCCCCACATGAGGCTGAAGGGGACCATGAGGGCGTCGCCGGCGCGGAGCCGGATCCCGCCCCGAGGGCGTCCGGCCCAGAGCAGCTTTTCGCCGGGTCCCAGGTCCGGGCGCAAGGCCTGTTCCGCTTCAAAGCTCATCGTGACGAACGATCGCTTCTAGGGGTCGGGGGCTATCACCTGGCCTTCGGGCACGCGTAACGAAAGAGGGGGGCGGGATCCCGGGGCGTCACGCCTGCGGCTTGGCGGGACCCGTGCCCGCGAGCAGTCGGAGCTCCTCGGCGAATCGCTTGGGATCGATCGGTTTGAAGAGGACCCGTGCCGCGCCTGACTGGCGCAGCTCGTCCTCATGGCTGGGATCGACGGTGCCGGTCACCACCATGATTGGAATTCGGCTGGTTCTCGCGTTCCCGCGAAGGCGCTGCAGGAGCACGCTTCCACCCCCGGCCGGCATCTGCATGTCGGTGATGATGAGCGCGGGCCGCTCTCTCACGGCCTCGGTGATCCCCGAAAAGGCATCGCCCACCGCCAAGGCCTCGAACCCCTCGGCTTCGACGATGGCGGCGAGAAACCGCACCATATCCTGGTCGTCTTCGACGATGAGGACCCGCTTGGGTCTCGGCATATGGAAATGTGGTGGAGATGGTCGACCCGGCGTCGGTCACCGGGAGGGAAAGTGCCGCACCTGACACCGTCTCGCAACATGGCCACTGACGACGCGTTCGGGGCGCTCCCTCGCAGGACTGGGATTCCTGGAGGAGCATTCCGTTACCTATTTCCTGGACGACTTGAGGAACGTCCCCTCCTCGAGCTCCTGGAACGCCTCGCGCAACTGGTCCTGGGTGTTCATGACGATCGGGCCG
>Ga0335083_10006744_pt1 | contig 14247 bp, 11 predicted proteins | sample Lox_Sample_42_FD_206716 | JGI IMG/M metagenome (GOLD analysis project Ga0335083, IMG submission 206716) | Soil microbial communities from Loxahatchee National Wildlife Refuge, Florida, United States - Lox_Sample_4.2 | ecosystem: Environmental > Terrestrial > Soil > Wetlands | place: USA...
CAGAACGCTCAAACCTAACAAGAGGACAACTGAGAGACAGATGCGAACGTCGGCTTTCAAGGTGACTCCTCTTTATGCTTTGGAAAGCGTGGGGGCACAACGGAAACAGAACGAAAGGAAGCTGATGACCGTCGGAGCCGCTTCAAAAACGCAGAGTAGATGTTGCCTTCTACTAGCTGTTGATGTCAATGGCAGGAACAAGAAACAGTTGCAACCCAGGTGCAACTGACGCAACGGCATTTCGCACCGGGGACATGAGCTGTCGAGGCAACGGGCGCAAACGTCGCCGCGAGTTTGGCATCCTCAAAGGAAAAGTACGGCCCGCCGTAACGCACTGTGGCGAACTGAGATTCTGTTTCATCGTTTACAAATCGTTTACATATTGACCGGGTCACAGTTGCCCGGCGGAGGGTTGGGTGCTGGAGGCGTGGGCGGGACGCCCCAGGGAGCCATTTCGAAGTCGAAGAAGTTCAGCAGCCCGGGCTGGACAGCATCACGGTTCGTCAGGTGCGCGTTGGGACCGATGAACCGGTTCTCGACAAACTTGATGATCGCAGTGTGATCCATCGGAATGTGCGAGACGTAGTGCTTCCTGCTGAACGGTGAAATCACCATGTTCGGCAGCCGGAATCCAAGCTGCGCGGCAAAGCCCTGTTGCGCCGGAGCGTCCATGGAATTTGCCCCTGGATCGGTAGTTTTCAGGTCGCAATGCCAAGTCGGGATTCCGCCCGGCGGCAGGCAAGGCCAGTAGCCATCCGCGTCGACAGCGATGGTGGAAATATCAGGCGCACCGATTCCAGCATCGGTGAAATCGTTCGAGTGATTGGGTACAGGCGGCACGTGATCGAATGGGCCGCCAGGCTCGTCGTAGCTGAGAAAGAACACGGAACTCGACCAGGAAGGACTCTGCATCAGCGCGTTGATGAGCGTCGCCACCTGCAGCTGGCCGGCCAAGATGGACTGGCCTGACCCGGGATGTTCATCCGTATGGCCGTACGCCGCCTCGATGTAGGCGAAGCTGGGCAAGGTATTGTTCTTGACATCGTTCAGGTAATACTCGAGCGGCGCAACGTGGTTGATGTCGATGCAAAATGCGTCGGTGGGATCTCCCACCGCCTGCTTAGAGCCAACCGTCGGAGCCACGCACTGCTCGTGGTTAGGGTTCTCGTACAGGTACTTGGTCGAGTACGAAAAGTCAGAAAACGTCGTGACCGGATAATCACTGGAATGCCCGCCCTGGCCGCAGTCTCCGTCCTTGTCGGTGCAGCCGCCTGCGGTCAACGAGTAGTAGATCTTCCAGGAGACTTTGTTCTGATCCAGCTCCTGAAAAATGGTCATGTAGGTCATCTGTTGGGTCTGCATGTCATCGACATACGGATCGCGCACCAGACCCTGCGTTGTACCTCCGGTGTAGGTCGCAATGCGGTTCGGCGTGCTCTTGCTTGAGACCGGCGAGAACCAGCGATCGGAAATCGCGAACTGCGATGCCATGTAGTAGTAGTAGTTCAGGATGTCCTGGTCGTAGTACGCCATCGCCCGCTTGCCTTGCAAGTCGGTGAACTGCCCGTCGCCTGAGCCTGATTTGGCATAGCCCTCCGCAGTGTGGACGAATCCGTCCATGAGAATCTGCCGGTCCACGTGAAAGTCGTAGCGGCTCACATCGCCGTAACTCTCAAGCCATGCCGAGGTCATATCGTCCAGGCACGTGCTCTTGGTCTTGAACAGCATTAAGGCGTCGTTTTCGTCGTCGGAGTTGGTGAACTTATCGAGCTTGTCGTCGATTCCGTCTACCGTGTACGTCTTACCGTCTTCGCTCACTGTCCAGCCCTTCGCCTGGCGATATGGGTTCAGCAGGCCGAAGTAGGTGTCAAAGCTGCGGTTTTCCTGCAGCATGAAGATGACATGTTCAATGCTGGTGAGAGAACCAGGCTGAACTGTAACCGTCGCTTGGGCGATGGCGCTCCCGCCCGCGCCCATCGCAGTGATGGTGTACGTCGTCGTCTTCGAAGGCTGCACGGTGACGCTGCCGGCGGATACCGGCGTCACGGAACCGATGCCGTTATCGATACTGGCCGAGGTCGCATTCGTAGTCGTCCACGTGAGAGTCGCGGTCTGTCCGGACGTGATGCCGGTGGGCGAGGCTGTGAGCGTCGCCGTGGGGGCCTGGTTACCACCACCGCCACCGTTCCCACCACCATTTCCTCCGCCGCCGCAGCCGGTAATCAGAAGAAGGGGAAAAATCATTGCACTCGACAGCAGAACGGTTCTTAAGCGGGGTGTCAGATTCATGGTTAGCAGCCTTCAGCAACTCAGAGAGCAAAACCGAAACCCGTGTTGCTTGCTTTTCTTGCTGTGATCCATACAAGTAGAGGCAACCCTGACCGGAACCACTCGGGCGAGGCGAGGCGCTTAACACTTTGTTACCGATGCGATGGAGCAAAGCCTTGCTCGCCGGCGTATTGATTAATGTACGGAGACGTTTGCGCCCGCGTGACGCTTCAATTCATCGAATGACTTGCACATGAGCTCTCAAACTTTAGGGAACAAGTCGGCCGTGCGAACCGAGAACGTGTGCCGTCACTATCAAATGGGCGGCGATCTAATTCGTGCCGTCGATGGGATTTCGCTGGAGATCGAGCCGGGCGAGTTTGTTGCCTTGCTGGGACAATCCGGCTCGGGCAAATCAACGCTGCTGAACCTGTTGGCGGGCCTGGATCGGCCAACTTCCGGCGCGGTGCTAGTACATGGCCGCGATCTGGCAGGGATGTCATCGGAGGAACTGGCCCGCTATCGCCGCAATGACGTCGGCATGGTGTTTCAGGCATTCCATCTGATTCCGTCGATGAAAGTCACGGAAAACGTGGAGCTGCCCATGCGTTTCGCGGAAGTGGATCGCGCCGAACGCAACCAGCGCGTGCGCGAATCACTGGAGCGCGTGGGACTGGCGAAGCGAATGGACCATCGTCCGTCAGAGCTGTCGGGAGGCGAACAACAGCGTGTCTCGATTGCGCGGGCGCTGGCAAATCGGCCCTCCCTGCTGCTGGCCGACGAGCCCACCGGCAACCTCGACAGCCGCACCGGCGAAGACATCCTGAACCTCATTCGCGACGTGAGTCTCTCACTCGGCATGACAGTCGTCATGGTGACGCACGAGCGCGCGTTGGCCGAGCGCTTCGCCCAGCGGCTCATCTTCCTTGCCGATGGCAAGCTGCAGAGCCAGGAGGTGCGCGCATGAAGAGCTACGATTTGTTCGACTTGGCAGTGCGAAATCTCCGGCAATCGAAGCTGCGCAATGGGCTGACGACGATCGGCATCTCGGTGGGCGTGGCGTCACTGGTGGCGATGCTGTCCCTCGGTGTGGGACTGCAGCAGCTAGCTACGCGCCGTCTCGCCGGCTCAGGGATGTTCGACACGGTATTCGTCACCTCGCGCCAGGACTTCCGCGGCTACGACAAAGAAGATGATGCCAAGGCGGCGAGTCCCGAAAAAGCTCCCGTACTGGACGAACCCGCGCGCGAAGCCATCACGAAGCTGCCTTTCGTAACGGAAGTCGAACCCGAGATGCGCGTGATGGGCGAGATCGGCTACGACGGCCAGACGCACTTCGGATTCGTAACCGGCCTACCGATCTCGGCGCGCGAGAACGAGGCCTTCGAAACGCTGAAAGGCAAGTTCTTCAGCAGTGATAACGCGGACGAAGTGGTCATCCTGCGAGATTTCGCAAAAGAGTTGAACGACAAAGATCCCAACGCGCTGCTTGGGCAAGACGTAACGCTACGCTATGGCGAGCGGCAAGCGTTGCCGACAGATGGCTCCGACAATCGCCCGGGCATGGCGGCGCAAGATAACGGAGGTCCTGATAATTCTGGCGACAGCTATGGATTTTCCGTGGTGCGTAAAACTCAGAAGGTGAAGGTGGTCGGCATCATCGACGAGGAACCCTACGGCGGTATGCGCACCGTTTCACGCGGGCGCATCTTCCTTCCTGTCGGCACCATGGAGCGGCTGAACATGGCACAGTTCACCGACATGCGCAGCTCCATTCGGGGTGGTGGCAAGAACTACATGACTCTGACGGTGCGCGTGAAAGACCCAGCCAAGGTCCAGGGTGTGCAGGACGCAATCAGCAAAATGGGCTTTCGCACGTTTTCCATTCTCGACGCCACCAAGAGCTTGCGGCGCTTCTTCACTGTGCTTGATCTCTTCCTCGGCATCTTCGGTTCGTTGGCGCTTGCGGTCGCGACCTTGGCGATTATCAACACGCTCGTGATGGCTGTACTGGAGCGGCGGCGCGAGATCGGCGTAATGAAAGCCATTGGCGCCAGTGACGGCGACGTGAAGAAGCTGTTCTTCACCGAAGCGGGTGCCATGGGCTTATTCGGCGGATTGCTGGGCATTGCGCTTGGCTTCGCCATCGGAAAGGCCATCAACATCGGGACGGGATTTTATCTACAGCGACGCGGACTGCCAGCCGAGCCGGTATGGATCCTGCCACCGTGGTTGATTGGCGCCGCTATTGCGTTCTCGATTGTGGTGAGTCTGCTGGCGGGGCTTTATCCGGCAAGCCGCGCAGCACGATTAGACCCCGTGCAGACGTTGAAGTACGAGTGATGAAGAGCGCTTTTCGCTAATTTGGTTGTGGTTCTTCGCCAGAGAATGTGACATCCTGCAAACGATGAATATGGACACCGAGACCCGCAAATACAGCAGCTTCGACGAGATGAAGGCGGCTGAGTATCGTTATTGGCAAAGCCGCCCCATTCATGAACGAGTCGCTGCCGCGGCGGAATTAACCGAGGATGGCTACAAACTGAAGGGATTCGGGCCGGATGCTTTCCGACTACAGCGATCTGTTGTCCATTTTGAACGCGCACGGCGTTAGGTATCTCATCGTCGGGGCTTATGCGGTGGCAGTGCATGCGCAACCGCGTGCCACCAAAGATCTTGACATTCTGGTCAAGGACGACCCAGAAAACGCAAAGGCCATATTTGCGGCTCTAATCGAGTTCGGTGCGCCAATGCAGGGTCTAAGCCCGGCCGACTTCGAAGAACCGGGCGTGTTCTTTCGCGTCGGGCGCGAGCCGGTAAGCGTTGCCATTTTCACATCAGTCCCTGGCATTGATTTGACTCAGCGTGGCAGCGGCGAGTGGAAGATGTTTTTGACAGGCAGGCGAACGTCCGTGCGAACTTCCTTTCACGTGACGGCCTTGTCGCAGCTAAGCGGGCGGCAGGTAGAAGCCAAGACCTTGCTGATATCGAAGCAACCGAGAAGGCACGGAACAGCGCCAAGCCCAACAAGCCTTGATGAGAGTTGTAGGCATCCCGAGGCTGGCGGGAGCCGCGATTGCCTTTTGGATTGTTTCTCGTAAATCATTCTCGATCCGGTAAGGTCAGTTCTTGCATGGTGTCTGCGCGGACCGGTTCTGCGTCGAGTTCCGTGAGCTCACTCATAGCGCAGCGCCTCTGCCGGCAGCACGCTCGCCGCTGACCACGACGGATAGAGCGTCGCGACGAACGATATCCCGATAGCAATACATGCCACCAGCAGTCCATCGAGCACGCGTGGCGCAAACGGCACATAGTCGATGGAGTACACCTCGGCGGACAACGAGAACAGTCGATAGTGTCCCGCAACGAACGAAATGCCGTGTCCCAGCACGAGTCCGATGACCGTGCCTATGACGCCGATGAGCAATCCCTGATACATGAAGATGCGTCGTACCTGTCGTTTCTTCGCTCCCATTGAAACCAGCACCGCGATGTCGCGCGTCTTCTCCATGACCATCATGATGAGCGAAATCAGGATGTTCAGAGCAGCGACAAACACGATCAGGCCGATGGTGATCAGAGTGACGAGCCGCTCCAGTCGCAAGGCGCGAAAGAGGGCGCGGTTCTGCTCCATCCAGTTGGTCGACATGAAACCTTTCCCAGCGGCCTTCTCGAGCTCGCGGCCGATCTGATCGGCCTTGTAGATGTCGTCGACCTTGAATTCCAGCACCGATACGACATTGCCGAGATCGAAGAGCTTCTGCGCATCGGCCAGCCGAATGAATCCCCAAGTGTTGTCGGAGTCGTAGAAACCCGAGCTGAAGATTCCCACCACTTTGAAGCGCGCGTACTTGGGCACGATTCCGAAGGGCGTCAGTTCGCCTTGCGGACTGGTGACGGTAACCAGCGAGCCGACCTGCGCTCCGAGCGAGTTGGCCATATCCTGCCCAAGGATGATCGGCGGCAGCGAAGCAGTGACGCGGGCCGACAGCGGATTGCTTTCATCATTCTCAGCGGCAGCGGGTGAATCCTGAGGCGCGCTCGCCGCGAGCGGTGCAGCCGACCCCGACTTAATCGAATCGAGAATGTCGCTGACCTTGCGCTCGTAGCGGGGAATGATTCCCTTCAGCACCGCGCCTTGAGCGTGGGCGCCGCGCGAGATCAGCACCTGCTCGTACATCGCCGGAGCTCCGGCAACGACGTGCGGCTCTTTGTCCAATCGCTGCAGCAGCGGCTCCCAATCTCGAATGCCGTCGCTCTCCGCGCGCAACAGGTTCACATGCGACATTGAGCCGAGCAGGCGGTCCTGCAGGTCCTGGCGGAAACCGTTGTTGATGGCTAGCGCGATGATGAGCGACGCTACTCCCGCCGAAACTCCAATGATGGAGATGACGGTGATGATTCCGATGACAGCCTGCCGCCGTTTGGCCCTGAGATATCGCGCAGCTACGAAGAGCTCAAATTGCATGAAGAAATCATTGTAGACGCGCAGCAAAGAACGAAAAAATGAACCACGGATCTACACGGATTGACACGGATAAACGAATAGAACCTTCAATTCATCCGGAGGTCGAACTCGCGCCCGGCGTGATCTCCGTCGCTTTGCCGCTATCGAAGGTCACGCGCAGCGGATGTCCATCGTTTGGGTAGTTCACGATTCGTGGATTATCCGTTCCCGTGCCTTCCGAAACTCCTACTCCTATCGCGAACGATGCCTGAAGTTCATTCATCCCGGGTTTCACCTGATGGTTGTCGATGGCCTGCCACACATCGGGCGGCCAATGCTTGTAGAGGTCGTGCGGGTCCTGGATGAACAGCATGTCGTCGGAGTAAATCGTGTAGTTGCTGTTCTCAGCGTTGCCGATGGGAAAAGCGAATCGTTTGCCATCTTTCTCGAAGACCGCCATCACCTGCTTCTCGCCATGTGGCGGACGATCGACAACCACATCCTTGATGTCGAGCTTCTCGATTGGACCGAGCCGCCCGGCTTGATGCGCGAAATCCGCGTGGCCGTTGAACGGGTAATAGACGATTTGGTATCCGGCACGGACCCACACCGGCTGCTTGGTCAACTCCTTCGCATCTTGCAGGTCTTGCGGGTGAAGCTTTTTCGGGAGCACATAAGCATCGGGATCGAGCGCCTTCTCTGTCTTCGGTGGAGCGACGATCAGAGCCGTGTGCCGCTCGCGCATGTACAGATAGAAGCGGATTCCGGCAGCGACAATTACCACCAGTAGAAGAAGCTGAATGATCTTTCCGGTTTTCGACATGAGCAGCAACTTGGATGCAACCAGAGATGGGAGCGTCAGTCGATGCCCAATTGTTTTCGTGCATCGGGGCTGAGCCGCTCCGGCGTCCATTGCGGATACCACACGATTTCGACCGCAGCATTCTTCACTCCCGGCATGCGCAGCAGGCGCTGCTTTACCTGATCGCTGATGAACGCGCTCGACGGGCATCCGGGCGCGGTCAGCGTCATTTCTACCTCAACGTCTTCGCCTTGAGCGTTAGCAACCTGCGATGCCTTAATCCGAACTTCGTAGATCAAGCCCAAGTCTACGATGTTCACCGGAATCTCCGGGTCATAGCAATCCCTAAGTGCCGTCAACACTTCTTCTTGCGTGATCGCCATTCGTTCTCCTGATTACCTAGTTTACTGAGTAACAGCTCACCGGCATACAAAGTAACCGCAAACTTGAGCAATAGTCAGCAGAGATTCCGCTTGACTTTGCCTTCGATTGCTTACAGTATTCGTTCGCGAAGGGAACGAAATCGTAAGACCGCTATTACCTCACGGACTAACGTTTCGCTTCCCCGACCACGCCTCTCTCGCGGTTGATCAGCGATTGCGCCACGCAGTCTGTTGCTAGGAGACCGGAGGAAACCCAAGCGTCGTCGAGATAGCGCGTGAGTCTGCCCTCGAACTCACCTGATCTCTCCCAACAATTCACATGACTCAATGCCTAAGAAGGGAGCAGTTTCGTGAAACAAACTGAGCATCGCCAAACGACCACAATCGATCGAAGCAAGGAGGAGAATACCTCCAAAACGGAATCCGAACGCAATCGCCCAGATGCGTCTTCAGACTCCAGCCGTCGTTCATTTCTGGGCAAGATGGGCGGAGTAACTGCCGCTGCATTGGCGGTGGGTATACCATTAGAGCCTCTATTCGAAGGTAAGCACGGTCAAGCTGAGGCGTCAGTGGTCAACTACAACGCATACAATCGCACCAACAACAGCTACAACTATCGCAAGAACACAGCTCTGAACGAGAAGATCGATGTTGGCGTGCAGCCCGACAACGGCGACGCCGCCCGTTTCTCGGACTTCAGCGGCAGTTGGAGCAAGTGCCTGAAGCACGATGCGCTCGGAATTGTGAATCGTGCCTCATGGCTCAGCCTGACGCATGCCCTGCAGACCGGCCAGTGGTCGGACTTCGAAAACATCCAGGTCGGTAACCCAGGCGGTCCCGGTTTTACGGGAACTCTCAATGGTCCGATGGGCGCTCTCGCCTTTGATCTGGAAGGACTCGATCCGTTCGCGACTGTGATTCCGCCCGCGCCCTCGGTTACCAGCGCGCAGACCGCTGCCGAAGAGGTCGAGCACTACTGGGCCGCGCTGATGCGCGACGTCCCTTTTGAGCAGTACCCCAACAACTCCATCGCTGCTCAGGCTTGTGCCGACCTGAACAACTTGTCGTACGTGAGAAGCCATAACAGCATTTTCCCGTATCCCGTGACGCCGCAGAATCTCTTCCGCGGCGAGACAGTCCCGGGCGATGGGAATGTGCAAGGGCCGTTTATCTCCCAATTCCTGATGCAGCCGACATTCATGGGCGTGCAGCCGATGAGCGCGCAGATGGTGCGGCTCCTGTCCGTCAGCGAAGGTGGCGCGGATTATCTGACGGATCCGGCCGAGTACCTGAGGGTGGAGAGCGGCTTCCCGCCATCGTTCAGCCTGCAGTATGACCAGACCTACCGTCATATCCGCATGGGCCGGGACCTGAACGCCTACACCCACGTCGATGCGCTTCATCAGGCTTACTTTGTTGCTTGCCTGGTACTGGCAGAGATCGGATGCCCTGTGAACCCCGGCAATCCCTACAACGGATCGCTGACGCAACATGGCTTCGGAACCTTCGGCACCCAGGCAGGTGGTCCGGTCGATGCCAAAGGCACAGTACCCGAGATGGCTACGCGAGCCCTGAAAGCAGCGTGGTTCCACAAGTGGGTTGTAAACCTGCGGCAGCGCCCAGAAGAGATCGGCGCACTGTTGCACGCTCGCCTGACGAATCAGCGTCCGATGCCACAGGCGTCCCTGGCACTCCATTCGGACCTGCTTCACTCCGCTGTGCTGCCTATTATCCACGCGAAGTACGGCAGTTATCTCTTGCCGCAGGCGTTTCCCGAGGGAGCGCCGGCCCATCCGTGTTACCCCACCGGACACGGCACGGTTGGTGGCGCCTGCATCACGGCCATCAAGTTCTTCTTTGATGGCAACCAGCCTATCCGGCCAATGCTGACGGCCGCCGGGTCCGACGTTATGGTTCCGAGCGAGGATGGTCTTTCGCTCGTGCCGTACACCGGCGCCGACCGCGACGCTCTCACGGTTAACGGCGAGTTGTCAAAACTGGCGTGGAACATCACCACCGGACACGGCATTCACGCTGGTATCCACTTCCGCAGCTCGAGTTACTACTCAATCCTGCTGGGTGAGCAAGTGGGCATCGCGGCGCTGAGGGACCGTGCCAACAGCTACGCTGAGCCGTTCACCATCAGCATCACGAAATTTGACGGGAAACAGGTGACCTTCAGCAACCAGTACTAGTTGCCGATTTCAACCTCTGATTCAATGGGCCGCTCGAAATTCGAATCGGGCGGCCTTTCTTCTGCGCCGGCTCCCGGTGTCTTGACGCCTGCTCTACGTTCCGATGTGACGCACATCACGAAGACTTTTAATCCGCGATACCTTGTTTTCAACAACTTAGGCCACAATTCATGCGCAAATGATTGAGCGCCAGAGGTTTATACGTACTTAATAGATTTCAAAGAACTTAGCTGGATTGCTCCCGCAGAGACTCTTTAGTCTCCCCGCAACGCAGTTTATGAGTTGCTGAACTGACATGCACGACAAAACTGCGACGCACAGGTTACGAAGGTCGTAGAGAATTCCCAGAATGGGAACTCTCATTTGAGGGGGAAATTGTAAGGCTCGCTCAATTGTTGTTTCTGGACGTAAGTCACCGCCCCGGCAGACAAAGCCCGAATGGGAGACACTGAGCCAGCGCCCCTTCTTTGACTCTTGTTTCCCGGCTGAGCCGGTAATGACAGGTGGTGCCCAAACCGCTATCCTTGTACAAGGTCAGCTATGACGGTAACCATCCAGTTGTCCGACGAGCAGGCAGCGCTTTTGCAGGCGCGCGCTGCACAGGAGGGTCTGAGCATCGATGCGTGGCTTCAGCGAGTCGCCGCGCAATATGCTCAGGAGCAGGAACGCGTATCGCAGGGAGGCACCGACCGTCCTGTTTGGGAAATTGTCGCAGATCGAATAGCGGGAGTGCCTTCGGATGTGTTGGAGAAGCTTCCTGCCGATGGCGCCAGTGAACACGACCACTACCTCTACGGTTTACCAAAGCACAACTCGTGACTTCTGTATTTGCCGACACCTTTTACTGGATAGCACTGGCCAGCCCCAAAGATCATGCTCATGAGCGAAGTCGTTGAACTCTCTCGCTCGTTAATTTCCACACTCATCGTGACCACGGATGAGGTGCTGACGGAATTCCTTGCTTTTTGCGCGTCCGATTACCATCTTCGAATCGCAGGGTCAGAAACTGTACAAGACCTTCTGGCGGCAAAGAACGTCCGTATTGTCCCGCAAACCCGAAGCTCTTTTCTGGCGGGTCTGCAGCTGTATCGCGCCCGACTTGACAAGGCTTACAGTCTCACAGATTGCATTTCCATGCAGACGATGCGGCGCGAATCAATAACCGATGCATTGACGAACGACAGGCACTTCCAGCAGGAAGGCTTCCGAGCAGTTTTTCGCGAATCATAACTTAGCCGCCTTGGTCAGATTTCGGGTGACATCGACGTGAGCGCCACGTTCGTGTAAGCTACCTGTTTTTGTACAGGAGGCTGAAGTGCGTCGTCTGCTCGCCGTCGTTTTGATGTTCGGAATTTGCTCTGCCCAAACTTGGGCGCAGGCCCCTGCCACGACCACCAGTGAGCTATTGCTCGGCTTCACCGCGCAATCCACTGCGCAGGAACGTCAGTGGGAAGACAAGTTCAAGAACATTCCCGATCCGAAATTGATGCGCGAGTATATGCAGCACCTGAGCGCTCGTCCTCATCATGTTGGCTCTCCTTATGACAAAGAGAACGCCGAGTGGATCCTGGCGAAGATGCAGTCGTTTGGCTGGGACGCGAAGATCGAGCAATTCGACGTGCTCTTCCCCACTCCCAAGAGCCGTCTGCTGGAGATGACCTCGCCGACGCACTACACGGCGAAGCTGGAAGAGCCGGCGGTGGCCGTCGATCCCACGAGCAATCAGAAGAACGAGCAACTGCCGACCTACAACGCCTACTCGCCCGATGGCGATGTCACCGCGCCGCTAGTGTTCGTGAACTACGGTGTGCCGGCAGACTACGAAGAACTGGAACGCCTCGGAGTCTCGGTCAAGGGCGCGATTGTTATTGCCAAATATGGGCATTCCTGGCGCGGCGTTAAGCCGCGCGTTGCGTGGGAGCACGGAGCTATCGGCTGCCTCATCTATTCCGAGCCTGCGGACGACGGCTACTCTCCCGAGCGGACGTTTCCTGAAGGACCGATGCGTCCTCCGCAAGGAGTGCAACGCGGCAGTGTGATGGACTTCCCGCACGCTTATCCAGGCGATCCGCTGACACCCGGCATCGGCGCAACCAAAGATGCGAAGCGGCTGGATATAAAAGACGCGAAGAATCTTGCGCCCATTCCGACGCTGCCCATTTCTTACGGCGATGCGCAACCGCTGCTCGCGGCTTTGACCGGGCCGGTTGCGCCTGAATCGTGGCGCGGAACCCTTCCGATTACCTATCACGTCGGTCCCGGCGCGGCGAAGGTACACCTGGCCGTCAGCTTCGATTGGAAGCTGCGCCCGGTATACGACGTCATCTCCAGAATGCAGGGCACTGGCGAAGGCGAAGAATGGATAGTGCGCGGAAATCATCACGATGCATGGGTGAACGGAGCCGCGGATCCGGTGTCGGGTCAGGTGGCGTTGCTGGAGGAAGCCCGCGCTTTAGGCGAGCTTCGCAAGCAGGGATGGCAGCCCAAGCGGACGATCATCTACTGCTCGTGGGACGGCGAAGAGCCGATGCTGCTCGGCTCGACCGAGTGGGCTGAAGACCATGCCGATGAGCTGCAGCAACACGCGGTTGCCTATATCAACACCGACGGCAATGGCCGAGGAGTTCTTGCGGCTGAGGGCTCGCACGCGCTGGAGTCGCTGGTCAACGGCGTGGCTCGCGACGTTCAGGATCCCGAGGCAAACATCTCGGTCTGGAAGCGTGCAGAGGCAGAGCGTATCCATAGCGCCAAGGACGCGGAGGCGCGCGCGGCGATTCGCAATCGCACCGACTGGAAGCTCTTCCCGCTGGGATCAGGTACCGATTACACCGTTTTTGTGGATCACCTCGGAATCGCGTCGCTCAACCTGGGCTACTACGGAGAAGATCGCGAGGGCATCTACCACTCCATCTACGACGACTTTTACTGGTACACGCACTTCTCCGATACCGACTTCGTTTACGGTAAGGCGCTGGCTCAGACCATCGGCATGACGGTCATGCGCCTGGCCGATGCCGACGTGATTCCTTATCGGTTCAGCAGCCTGTCGGATGCGGTGAACGATTACCTGAAAGAAGTGCAAGAGTTGCTGAAGCACAAGCAGGAACAGGTGAAGGAGCAGAATCGCGAACTGCAGGACGGCGTCTATCGCGCGATCAACGATCCGCGCCGGCCGGAGGTCGCGCCTAAGCAGGAATCGGTGCCGCCGTTCATCAATTTCGCTCCGCTGCAGAATGCGGCGGACGCATTGGCAAAGTCGGGCGAGCACTATAACAAGGCGCTGAACGCTGCGATGAGCGCCAACCTAGATCAGGCGAAGCTTACGGCGCTGAACGACAAGCTGCTCACCGCCGAGCGGCTTCTGCTCGACCCCGCAGGTTTGCCGACGCGGCCGTATTACAAGCACATGCTCTATGCGCCAGGACTGTATACCGGCTACGGGCCTAAGACTATGTCGGGTGTTCGCGAGAGTATCGAACTCAAGGACTACAAGCTGGCGGAATCCGAAGTTCCGAGAGTTGCGAAAGCCGTGAATGATGAGGCTGCGTTCGTCGAGCAGATGGCGACGGAGCTGGAGCAGTTGGCGGGCGCGGGTAAATAAATGCCTGTCATCCTGAGCGAAGCAAGAGAGCGTCAGCGAGCGAGCGTAGTCGAAGGACCTCTATACCGCAGATTCCTTCGTTCGATAGGGGGCCTTCGACTCGTCGCTACGCTCCTCGCTCAGGATGACAACCTGCACCTACAACCCCCTGCATTGTTTTACTCGGTTCTTAACGCCTGCATGGGATCGGTGCTGGCGGCGCGGCGTGCCGGGAAAAACGCAGCGCTGACCGCAACCAACAGCACGATCAATAGTGAAGCGGCGAACGTCAGCCAATCATAGGGGGTGACGCCAAACAGCATCGCTCGCAGCAGGCGCGAAGCTACAACCGCGAGCGGCAATCCAATCGCGATACCGATGCCCGCAAGAACCAGGCTCTCGCGCAAGACCATCAGCAGGACCTCGCCGCGTTGCGCGCCCACCGCCAGCCGCACTCCAATTTCCACCGTGCGATGACTCACCCTGTAGGCCAGCGTGCCATAGAGTCCCGTAGCAACCAGCAAACCCGCGAGCAATCCAAAGAAGACTGCGAGCCGCGAGAACAAGCGCTT
>Ga0335083_10006745_pt1 | contig 14247 bp, 9 predicted proteins | sample Lox_Sample_42_FD_206716 | JGI IMG/M metagenome (GOLD analysis project Ga0335083, IMG submission 206716) | Soil microbial communities from Loxahatchee National Wildlife Refuge, Florida, United States - Lox_Sample_4.2 | ecosystem: Environmental > Terrestrial > Soil > Wetlands | place: USA: Florida...
CGGCCTGCCCTGGGCCGATGCCTGGGGACATGCCTTCAAGGCGGTTCGCGCCGAGTTCGGCCTCGTCAAGGGCAAGCAGGACTGGACGCTCGGCGGCCGGGCGCCGGATGCCGATGACGGTTCGCCCCATGCCGGGCACGATCATGCCGCTATGATGGCGATGCCCGGCATGGCAATGCCGATGGACATGAAGATGCCGATGACAGGGCCGAGCGGCGGTGATGCGCTGTTCGACCTGATCGTGGGCAAGGCGCGGGGCGAGCGGCTCGCCTTTCCGGTGTTGATATCGCCGCCCGGAGGAAAGCATGGCGGCTGGACAGTGAAGTCCGACAGCCAGAACCGGCCGGAGCGCATCACGATAAACTACGACAAGACCGGCCGGGAAAAGTCGCGCGAAACGTTCAGCGACAAGCATGTCGTCGACCGTGTCGTGGGCTATGGCATCGCCTGGCACGAAGGCCAGCTCTTCGGACTCGTGAACCAGATCATCGGCACGGCGACCGCGATTGCGCTGATCTTCCTCAGCATTTCCGGGTTCATCATGTGGCGCAAGCGCAAGCCCGTCCAGCTGCTCGGCGCACCGCCAACAGCCGAACGGTCCCATGTCCCGACCGGTCTCAAGCTGCTTTTCGGCGTCTTTCTGGTCTGGCTGCCGCTGTTCACGGCGTCGCTGGCTGCGCTCTGGTTGTTCGACCGGCTGGCGCTGCCGCGCCTGCCGCGGGCGGCGCGCTGGCTGGGAATGCCGGTCACATCGAATTGATCCCGGATTTCATCAGCCGGCGAGTTGCGTTCGCGCGCGGTTGTCAAACTGGTGTGGCGGGGTAAGTTGTCGGAGAGACGGGAGAGGGCCTGACCGATGACAATGGATTCCGACGAATCATCCAAGCCGCAGGATGCCGGACGCCGCGCGTTTTTGGGCGCGGCGGCGCTAGGGACGGGCGCGGCGCTGACGGGGCTCGGCACCTCGGCCGCGGCACTGGCTGCCACGTCCACGACGCCCACGCCACAGGTCCATTTCCCCGACAAGGGCTTCGGCGGCGGCCCTGCCGGCACCAACAACCGCGCCGAGATCGACCTCTATGACTGCGAGGTGGAAGGCAAGCTGCCGACCGATCTCGACGGCGTCTGGTATCGCGTCGGTCCCGATCCGCAATATCCCAAGCCGGACAAGTTCGCCGGCGACATCGCCTTCGACGGCGAGGGGCATGTCAGCATGTTCCGCATCAAGAACGGCCATGTCGACTATCGCACCCGCTATGCCCGCACCCAACGCTGGAAGGCGCAGCACGCCGCGCGGCAATCGCTGTTCGGCATGTACCGCAATCCCTTCTCCGACGATCCCAGCGTCAAGGGCCTGTCGCGCGGCACCGCCAACACCCAACTTTTCGTGCATCACAAGAAGCTGCTGGTGTTCAAGGAAGACAGTCCGCCGGTCTATATGGACCCGTGGACGCTCGAGACGGTCGACGACTATTACACCTTCGGCGGCGGCCTGAAGGGGCAAACCCATACGGCGCACCCCAAGATCGACCCGATCACCGGCGAATATATCAGCTTCGGCTATGAGGCGACGGGGCTCGCGTCGAAGGACATTTTCGTCTTCTCGGCCGACCGCAACGGCAAGGTGACCTGGAGCGTGATGGTCCAGTCGCCCTATGCCGGGATGATGCACGACTTCGCGGTGACGCAGAAGCATGTCGTGCTGTTCCTGACCGCGATGGTGCCCAATCTCGACCAGATGAAGGCCGGCGGGGTGCACTTCTCCTACGATAGCACGCTGCCGGTCTATATGGGCGTGATGCGCCGGGGCGGGGACGGCAAGGACCTCAAATGGTTTACCGGCCAGCATCTGTTCTGCACGCACACGATGGGCGCCTGGGATGCGGGCGCCGACAAGGTGATCGTCGACATGGACGGCGGCGAGAGCAACCAGTTCCCCTTCTTCCCCAATCTCCACAAAGACTTCGATCCGGCCAAGGCGTCTGGGCTCGTCCGCCGCTTCACCATCGACCTTTCGAGCAAGACCAATGACCGCTACACGGTCGAGACGCTCTATCCGCAGGTCTCTGGCGCGCTTTCGCGGCAGGACGACCGCTTCCACACATTGCCCTATCGCTATGGTTACATGAACGCGTTCGGGCCGGGCGGGGGCAGCTGGGCGATGTTCGATCATCAGACCCAGCAGGTGCAAATGGTCTCGGTGCCGGGCTATTCGCTCTCCGAGATGACCTTCGTGCCGCGCAGCAAGAAGGCGGGCGAGGGCGACGGCTATCTGGTCGGGCTTGGCGGCAGCCAGAAGGAGGCCGGGCGCTCTGACCTGATCGTCGTCGACACCAAGGATTCTGCCGCGGGGCCGATCGCGCGGGTCAAGATGCCGTTCAAATGCGTCGGCCAGGTCCATGGCTTCTGGGCGGACGCGAGCGACCTTCCGGTCGAGGGGCAGGCGCGCAAGGCATGATCGCTTGGGGTCGCGCCCGCATGTCGCGGGCTGTCATTGCCGTTGCGTCGCTGCTGATGCTCTCGGCCACGCCGGCGCAGGACAAGGGGCCTGCGCGTGTCGATCAGGCGCGGCTGCTGGCGGCGGACAAGGAGCCGGGCCAGTGGATGAGCGGCGGGCGGACCTTCGACGAACAGCGTTTCTCCCCGCTCACCCAGATCAACGACAAGACCGTCCAGAAGCTCGGGCTTGCCTGGTATGCCGATATCGACACCGAGCGCGGCATGGAATCGAGCCCGATCGTCATCGACGGGGTGCTGTACAATGTGCAGCCCTGGAACATCGTCACTGCCTATGATGCGAAAAATGGGCGGAAACTCTGGACTTTCGACCCGCAGGTGCCGCTCAAATATGGGCGCCTCGCCTGCTGCGACATCGTCTCTCGCGGGCTCGCGGCGTGGAAGGGCAAGATCTATGTCGCGACGCTCGACGGGCGGCTGATCGCGCTCGATGCGAAGAGCGGCAAGCCGGTCTGGTCCGAGCTGACCGTCGACGACAGCGACCGCGCCTATACGATCACCGGCGCGCCGCGCATCTATGAGGGCAAGGTCATCATCGGCAATGGCGGCGCCGAGCAGGGCGTGCGCGGCTATGTCTCGGCCTATGATGCCGAGACCGGCAAGATGCTCTGGCGCTTCTACACCGTGCCCGGCGACCCGGCGAAAGGCTTCGAGAACAAGGCCATGGAGATGGCCGCGAAGACCTGGACCGGGCAATGGTGGAAGCCGGGCGGCGGCGGCACGGCCTGGGACGCCTTCGCTTATGATCCGGCGTTGCACATGGTCTATATCGGTGTGGGCAACGGCTCGCCCTGGTCGCAGCATTTCCGCAGCCCGGGCGGCGGCGACAATCTCTTCCTTGCCTCCATTGTCGCGCTCAATCTCGAGACCGGGCAATATGTCTGGCATTATCAGACGACGCCGGGCGAGGAATGGGATTATACCGCCACCCAGCAGATGATTCTGGCCGATCTCACGATTGCTGGAAAACCACGCAAGGTCTTGATGCAGGCCCCAAAAAACGGCTTTTTCTACGTGCTCGACCGCAAGACCGGAAAACTGATCTCGGCTGAAAAGTTTTCCCAGATCAATTGGGCGAGCAAGGTCGACATGAAGACCGGCCGGCCGGTCGAGAATCCGGCGGTGCGCTACACGACAGCGCCCGCGATGGTCTCGCCGGGCGCGGGCGGCGCGCACAACTGGAACCCGATGGCCTATAGCCCGATCACGAAGCTGGTCTATCTGCCGGTGTCCGAGACCTACATGGCCTATGCGCAGGCCGACAGCTACGATCTCGACAAGCATCAGGGCCTTGGCACGGCGTTCGCGGGCCATGACGAGGAGCGCAAGAAGATCGCGGACTATGGCGATGCGCACACCAAGGGCTGGCTCAGCGCATGGAACCCGGCGACGCAGAAGGAAGTCTGGCGCGTCGCCTATCCGCTGAACGGCAGCGGCGGCACCTTGGTCACGGCGGGCAATCTCGTCTTCCAGGGCACGATCAGCACGAGCATGGCCGCCTACAGCGCGGACAAGGGCAAGAAACTCTGGGAGATGCCGGTGCAGAATGTGCCGGTCGCGGCGCCGATCACCTACACCGTCGATGGCGAGCAATATGTCGCGGTCAATGCCGGCTGGGGCGGCGGCCTCGCCCATGTCGAGCGCGCCAAATATACCAGGCTGTTCCTCGGCAAGCCGCGCCTGCTCGTGTTCAAGCTCGGCGGAACGGCCAAGCTGCCGCCGATGCCGCCGGAATCGCGCATCGTGCCGGAATTGCAGGCGCCGCCCAAGGTGACCGGCACCGCCGACCAGATCGCGCGCGGCGAAAAGCTTTACGGCGCCAATTGCGTGCTCTGCCATGGCGTGGCGGCGCGTGGCGGAGTCAAGGATTTGCGCCATATGGAGCCGGCGACGCACAAGGATTTCCTGGATATCGTGCTTGGCGGCAAACGTGCCCGGAACGGCATGGCGAGCTTCGCCGACACGCTCGGCCAGGACGATGCCGAGGCGATCCACCAATATCTGATCAAGCGCGCCAATGACGATTGGGATGACAGCGCAACGGCAGGAAAATAGCGAATGTTCCGCGGAAAACCGAGCCAATCAGAAACGCAGACGGATGAACCGCCGCCGAACTGGATTGTCGGATTTTTGGTTCTTGGTGTGTTTATATGCATTGCGCTCATTTCGAGCTTGGAAAAAGCATATGCGTCGACTGTATTGTTCGGAATCTTTTGTGCGATCGTTCAAACGAAATGGAAAAGCAGGCATCACATCCGCTTTTGGGCGATATTGTTATTATTATTCATCCCTCCAGCCATCGTAATAACCGTCATCGATTTTCCGCACATTGAGGCGCGGCTTTAACGACATTCCATTTGCCAATTCAAAGGAGACGGTGCCTATGCCCAGCCTGTTCAAAACCTCGGCGCTCGCCGCCGCCGCTCTGATGCTCGCAGGAGGAATGACCATGTCGGCAGAGGCCCAGCAGCCCAAATATGGCAAGACCTATGGGCAGGACCGCGCGCAGATCGAGGATCTGATGGCGCGCTATCTGTTCGCGATCGATTACAGCGACTGGGATGCCTATGTCGGCACCTTCGCGCCGGACGGCGAACTCACCTTCGCCAGCGGCACCAGCAAGGGCCGCGAGGCGATCCGCAAGGCGGTGACCAGCTTCGCCGCGGGCATCGGCAAATTCTATCACACCGCCGACGGCAAGCCCGCCAAGCTGCGCCACATCATCCTGCAATCGGTGATCCGGGTGGAGGGCGATCATGCCTGGGCGCGCTCGCAATGGCTGGAAATGGCCAATCATGGCGAGGGCGACCAGCCCAAGATCGGCACCTACGGCATCTATGAGGACGAGCTCATCAAGATCGACGGCGAGTGGTATTTCTCGAAGCGCAATGTGCTCAACGAGTTCATCAAGAACCGAAACAGCGGCCCCGACAATCCGGTGCGCGACATGGACAAAAAGGCCGACGCGCTGATCGGCAAGAAATAGCGCCGCCTAGGCCTCGGGGATGTCCGGGAAGCCGAGCATGTCGAAGGTGAGGAACTGGAGCAGCGCTGGCAGATCGATCGCATAATCCTCGGCCGGCAGGGCCGGCAGGATCGTGAACAGCGCGGCGGTGATCAGCGCGAAACTGCTCGCGAGCGTGCGCGAATTTCGCCTGGTGTCGGCAAAGTCGATGGCACGCATCGCGACGGCGCCCATGCCCCGCCGCAATCTCTGTCCGGCGCTCGCTTGGGACGGCATCCGTCCAGCCGCGAGAGCGAGCTGGAGCATGCTGCGATAGGCGAGCAGGCTGGCGCGGGGCAGCGTGACCGGCCGGCGCCGCTCGCTCAGCATGCGCTCGATGACCGGGCTGCGCGTCTCGGGATTCTCGATCTCCTCGATCGATCTCCCGAGCAGCCGATTGAGTCCCGCGAGCGCCAGATCGGTGACCGACGGGAAATAATAGCTGATGAGGCCGAGCGAGATGCCCGCCTTCTGGGCGGCGAGCCGACTGCTCACGCTGTCCAGCCCCTGTTCCGCGACGATGTCCGCCGCGGCTTCGATGATCTGGGCGCGGGTCCCCTTGGCGGCCTCTGCCTCGGTCTCGTCATTGGCCGCTTCCCTGCTCTGGGCAAAAAATGCTTCTGCCAGGTCCGGCAGGCTGTCCACGGCGGACGAACCGATTTTCAGGAAAATGCCGACGATCTCGGCCATCGAGCCCCGGGCGACGAGCCGATAGTGGAGCGAGTCGCCGCAGCTCAGATGAAAGCAGCTCTCCGTCAGGACCAGCAGGCTGAGCGTGTCGGAAGCCACCTCTGGAAGATCGAAGGTATGGCCCCATTGCCGGAAGAGTTCGCAACGCTCGCGGAGCCAGGCGGCCATGACCTCGGAAAAGAGCGGATTGCCGTCCGCCGAGAGGACCAGCTCCATGATCGCCAATGTTTCCGTCCGGTGGCGGCTGGCGTCGTCGTCGCACAGCTCCCAGAGGATGCTGGCGGCATAATAAGGCGACAGGCCGAGACTGACGGCTTCGGCGAAGCGTTGGCGCGTGCGCTGCAAATTGCTTTCGGCAAGCTGCCAGAAACATTCGGCGATGATCTTGTCCTTGCCGCCGAAATAGGTCGCGAGGTTGCCGAAATTAACCCCCGCTTCCAGGCCGACGTCACGCAGGCTGGTGCCCTTGATGCCGTTCTCGGCGACAAGGCGCGCCGCCGCGTCGATAGCGCGCTGGAAATTGGCGGGAATGGGCGACGATGGCGCGCGTAACTGGGCCGGCATGGCTATCAGCCTAGCCAGTTTGGCTGTCCGGAGCCAGCCTTTAGGAAGTCGCCGTCGGCGCCCTAGAGGAAGAGCCCGTCGAGATCGTCGTCACCGCCGTCGTCCTGCGGTGCAGGGGCAGAAGGCGCCGCCACTTCGGCCTGCCCGTAGCGCTGGTGGATCTGCCGCTCGCGCGCCATGGTGTAGGAGCGCGCGATCTCGCCCAGCAACTCGTCCGCCGCGGGCTCCGCATCCATGCCGCACGACGTGGCCGGTACGGCGTCGAGCAGCGTCGCGAGGCCGTCCTGGGCGACATCGAGCTGACCTCCATCGTCTAGTCCGCGCGCGGTGGCGTCGATCAGGTCGAAGACGGCGCCCGATTCCGTGCGTGCTTGCTCGGCGACCAGATTGACCTTGTCGCAGGCACTGCCCACGGCGCGCATGGTGCGTTCCAATATGTCGCTGATGTCGGTCTTGGCGGCGAACTCATTCTCGTCGCGTAGGCCCTCGCTGAGCTTGGCCATGGTCTCGAGATGGGTCGCGATCGACTTGATCGATTCGTTGAGCTGCATGGAATAGCGGCGCACCTCGATGGCGATGATGGCGACGGCATTGCCCGTGGCGGCGGCGCGATGGCATTTGAGATGCACGTTGACCGCGATCTGCTCGACATCGGCGCGCAGGGTGCGGACGATGCGGATGCGCTCGCCCAGCTCCTCCAGCGAGCTGAACACGGTGCTGACGATCTGCGCGATCTGGGCATTGGTGGCGCGCACCTGCTCGGTCAGCTGGCTGACCCGGGTGATGCTCTTGTGCAGGTCCTTGAGCATCGCCGTGCCGCCGGCGCCGTCATCTTCCTCGGCGTTGAACGAGCGCAGCCGCGCCGCATCGCCCGATAGGCTGCCGAGCGAGCCGGACAGCACGGTCACCTCCGACCGGAAATTCTCGGTCGTGTCGGCAAGCTGGTCGGCAAGCAGTTCGAGGATGATCCGCCGCGCCGCCCCGCTCTCTTGCTCGGACATGTCGTCGAGCCGGGTCTCCAGCAGCAGCAGGCCGGAGGCGATATGCTCGATGCGCTGGCGGGTGGTGTCGCCGATCTGCAAGGCACCCAGGATCGCCGCGACCTTGACCTGCACGCCGCGGGCCACATTGGCGGTGGAGGAGGCGCTGCGCGCGATATGCTGCTGGTATTGACCGAGATTCTCGGCGCTTCTGACAAGCTGTTCGGGGACGATCGGCAGGACATGCTGCGCCTCGGCGGCGAGATGGCGCACCGCTTCGACCGCGCGCCTGATCGCCCGGGTGAGCACGGCGATGATGTGGCTGAGCGGCGTCAGCTCGCGCTCGCCGACGCTGAGGCGCCCGACGATATCGTCGACGAGATATTTGAAGCTCGGATCGTCCATCGTCGCGATGCGAATGTTGACCGAGAGGATGCGCAGCGCCTTCAGGATGGTCTGCGTCGCCATCACGTCCTTTTCGAGCTGCGCCGCGGCATGGCAGATGCCGCTGAGCAGCGCCTCGCGCGATGCGCTGCGCACCGGCACTTCCGCGATCAGCCGCGAGGCCTCGCGCAGATCGGCGATGGCGCCGCCGGCCTGTTCGGGACTCAGCGCCTCGTGCATCGCATCGAGCCGGCCCATGAACTGGTCGACCGTCTCGATGAGATGCGTGAGCGTCGTGCCCGCCTGGACAAAGCGCGTGTCGAGCCCGACCGCCAGACTCGTCAGGCCGGCGCCGACCGAGCGGGTCGTGACGGGCTGCGCGGAGTCAAGGGCTTCGGCCGGATCGATTCTGCTCGCGAACATGGTGCGTCCCTGTCCTTTTCTCTCGTTCGCGTCAGAGGCTCGAGGCCAGCAGCAGCTCGTTCGCGATCTTGCCGAGGCTCACCACCCGGTCCGCCGCGCCGCGGGCGATCGCTTCCTTGGGCATGCCGAACACGATCGAGCTTTCCTCGTCCTGCGCCATGGTCTTGGCGCCCGCCTGCTTCATCTCGAGCAGGCCCCGCGCGCCGTCGTCGCCCATGCCGGTCATGATGATGCCGACCGCGTTCGAGCCGGCGCAGCGCGCGGCCGAGCGGAACAGAACGTCGACCGAGGGGCGATGGCGCGAGACGAGCGGGCCGTCCTTGATCGCGACCTGGTAGCGCGCGCCCTGGCGTTCGAGCAGCATATGCTTGCCGCCCGGCGCGATGAGGACATGGCCGCGCAGCACCGGGTCACCTTGCTCGGCTTCCTTGATGTCGACCTCGCAGATGCCGTTGAGGCGCTTGGCGAAAGCCTTGGTGAAATGCTCGGGCATGTGCTGTACGATGACGATGCCGGGCGAGTTGGCAGGGAGGGACTGCAGCACTTCGCGCAGCGCCTCGGTGCCGCCGGTCGATGCGCCGATGCACACGACCTTTTCCGTGGTGCGGCTCATCGCGCGGCCGCTCGGCGGCGGCAGCACCGCGTCGGCGGTCAGCTTCTTTTCGGGCGCGCCCGCCCGCGTCTCACGGACCTGCGGCCGACCGCGCACGCGAGCCTTGGCGGCGGCCTTCACGACGTCGCGAATTTCGAGATGATGCTCGGCGAGATGATCGGCGGCATAGGCGCGGGGCTTCAGGATCACGTCGACGGCGCCGGCTTCCATGGCCTGGAGCAGCGTTTCGGACCCTGCCTCGGTGAGCGAGGAGCACATCACCACCGGGACCGGGCACTGGCTCATCAGCTTGCGCAGGAAAGTGATGCCGTCCATGCGCGGCATCTCGACATCGAGGGTGATGACGTCGGGCACCTCGTCGCGCAGATGACGCGCCGCCGCGAAGGGGTCGGCGGCGGTGGCCACGACCTTCATCTCCGGATCTTCCTCGATGATCGCCGCCATGGTCTGGCGCACGCTGGCGCTATCGTCGATGATCATGACGCGGATTGGCGCCTTGCCCGGGCGAGGAAGCTCGATGCCCATCAGCCGTTTTTCCGGAAGATGGTGCTGCCGACCTGGCTCACCGGCACATCGAAGCCGGTGATGGATTCGGCATGGCCGAGGAACAGGTGGCCACCGGGCTTCAGGCAGCGCACAAGACGCTGCACGACCAGCTCCTGCGTCTCCTTCTCGAAATAGATGAGGACATTGCGACAGAAGACCATGTCGATCTGGTTGCCGACGCCATAGCTCGCATCCATGAGATTGAGCTGGCCGAAGGCGACGGCGGCGCGCAGCCTGGGCGCGATGCGAACCTCGGAGCAGCGCGTGTCGCGCGGCTTCATCACATATTTGCGGTGAAGCGCGGGCGGCACCGGCTCCAGCAGCTCTTCATTGTAGATGCCGCGCCGGGCATGACCCAAGACCTGGGTGTCGATGTCGGTCGCCAGCACCTGATAGCTCACGCCCTGGCGTTGGCCGGCGAAATCGTCGAGCAGCATGGCGATGGTATAGGGCTCCGCGCCGGTCGAGCAGGCCGCGCTCCACACCGTGATCTTGCGCTGCCCCTGCCGCGCCATCTCCGGCAGGATCTTGTCCTCCAGATATTCGAAATGCTTGGGCTCGCGGAAGAAGTCGGTCTTGTTGGTGGTCACCGCATTGATGAGATGCTGCTGCTCCTCTTCGGCATGGCCGGCGAAGACATAGTCGCAATAATCGTCGAGATCGGCGACCCCCACCACCTTCAGGCGGCGGCGCAGGCGCCCTTCCAGCATCACGCGCTTCTTCTCGCTGATGGTGATGCCGCAGCTCTGGCGGATGTGCGAGACGATGCGCGCGAAATTGCGCGTGCTCAGATGATCTTCGTTGGTTTCCGCGATTGCGACCCGGGCAGCAAGCATGTGAACCTCTTGTTGGAACGGGCGGGACATCGGCGTGGCGCCGACGCCCCGGCCGGTCAGGCGGCTTTGGGGATGCTCGTCAGCAGCGCGGCATCGCTGCTGTCCGAGAAGATGTGCTCGACGTCGATCAGGACGACGAAGCCGTCATCGCGGCGGACGACGCCGAGGATGTAGTCGGACGGCCAGTTGATCCCGATGTCCGGCGCGGCTTCCATCTGCGCCTGGGTGAAGCTGCTCACGTCCAGTACCCGGTCGACGACCAGGCCCAGGGTCAGCACGCGCCCGTCGAGCGGCGCGTCGATCACCAGGATGCGCGTCGCCGGCGTAACCTCGGCCAGCGGCAGGCCGAGGCGGGTCCGCAGATCGACGGTCGGCACGCCTTGCCCCCGCACATCGGTGAGGCCGAGCAGCCAGGCCGGGCCGTTGGGGATGCGGAATGTCTCGCGATAGTCCAGGATCTCGCGAACGAGAGTCACCGGAATGGCGAAGCATTCCGCCCCGAGCCCGAACGTGACCGCTTGCACGATCATGTCGTCGCTCATGCCGCGGCGTCCTCGAAGTCGAGGTCGTCGCCGTCCGGGCCGCCGCTCGTCATGTCGAGCGCGAAGCCGCGCAGGCGGGCCTGCTGGTCGCCGACCGAATTGACCTTGGCCTTGGTCTTGGCGACCGGCGCTGGCTTTGCCTTGGCCCGGGCCGGTGCCGCCGCGCGACGCGGAGCCTCGGCTGCGCGACGCGTACCGCCGCCGACAGCATCGGTCTTGAAGAAGGCGATGCTGCTCTGCAGTTCCTCGGCGCGCGAGGCGAGATCGCCGGACGTCGAGCTGATCTGTTCGGACGCGCTGGCATTCTGCTGCGTGACCTGGTCGAGCTGCTGGATCGCCTGGTTGATCTGTTCGGCGCCGATGTCCTGCTCGCGGCAGGCGGCGCTGATCTCGGAGACCAGTTCCGCCGTGCGGCGGATGTCGGGCACCAGCTTGGTGAGCATCTCGCCCGCTTCGGTCGCGGCCTTGACCGTGTCGCCGGAGACCGAGCTGATCTCGGCGGCGGCGACCTGGCTGCGCTCGGCGAGCTTGCGCACTTCCGAGGCAACGACCGCGAAGCCCTTGCCATGCTCACCGGCACGAGCCGCTTCGACCGCCGCATTGAGCGCGAGCAGGTCGGTCTGGCGCGCGATCTCCTGCACGATCGAGATTTTCTCGGCGATCGTGCGCATGGCGTTCACCGCATTGCTCACCGCGACGCCGCTCGCTTCGGCGTCCTTGGACGACTGGCGCGCGATCTTCTCGGTCTGGGCGGCATTGTCGGCGTTCTGCTTGATGTTCGAGGCCATCTGCTCCATCGACGCGGAGGCTTCCTCGGCGGCCGAAGCCTGCTCGGTTGCGCCCTGCGAGACCTGCTCGGAGCTGGCCGAAAGCTGCTCGCTGCCGGCCGAGACGCTTTCCGCCGCGGCGAGGGCATCGCCCACGACTTCGCGGAGGCGAGCGACCATGTTGACCAGCGCGTGGCCGAGCTTGTCCTCGTCGGACAGCGGCTTGTGCTCCACGGTCAGATTGCCCTGCGACACCTCCTGCGCGACATTCGCGGTCTTCTGCAGGTTCGCCGTCATGGTGTTCATCATGTCGGCGAGGTCGCGCGTCTCGTCATTGGTGTTGACCTGGACCGGCGGGGGCAGGTCGCCGATCGAAAGGCGGCTCATCGCCTCGGTCACGGTCTTGACCGGGGCCGAGATACGCTTGCCGATCGCCCAGGCCACAGCGGCGCCCATCGCCATCGACGCCAGCACGGTCCCGATGATGACCAGGGTCAGCGTGAAGTAGAGCGAGTTCGACGAGTCATAGACCTGCTTGGCGACGTCGAGCTGGACCGTGGTCAGTTTGCTGATGACGTCCGTGATCGGGTCGATGTCCTGGTAAAGATGCTCCTTGCGGAACTGCGACAGCTTCTGCGCGTCATGCGCCTTCAGGATCTGCTCCAGCTCGAGCACGGCTTCATCGGCCTTGTGCATGAGCGGCGTCGCTTCCTGGACCAGGCGCGGCTCGTCGCCGTCGAGCTGGGAGTCCGTGTAGGCCTTCCAATGCTCCTTGATGATGTCCTGCGCCTTGTCGATATTGTCCTGCGCCTGCTCGAACGAGACGGCGCCCATGTCGACCTTGTGCGTGGTGTCGACGATGTTGACGGCATAGGCGTCCGACACGGCCTTGAGGTCGCGCAGCGCGACAACGCGGTCTTCGTAGATGGTCTTGGTGTTGGCGACCATCGACTTCATGCCGAAGAAGCCCACCACGCCGATGACCAGCATCAGCGTCAAGAGGACGCCGGGGATGATCAGCATCCGCTTCAGGATTGTTGTGCGACCCTTCATTACATTCCTCCAGCTGACCGGTCCGCGGGCTCTTTCCGTCGGCGCCGGTCATGTTTCAAGCGATTGAAAAATTAATCAAAATCAGGCGGCGTCTTCTTCGAAATCCAGGTCGTCCGCGTCCGGGCCGCCGCTGGTCAGGTCGAGCGCGAAGCCCCGCGCGCGGGACTGCTGGTCGGCGACCGAATTGGCCTTGGCTTTCGCTTTGGGTGCGGGCTGCGGCCGGACCGCGGGCGCATTGGCGCGCGGCGGCGCGGCCTTGACGGCCCGCGGGCGCTTGCCGCCGCTGCCGACGCGGAAGAAGCCGATCGACGCCTGCAGCTCCTCGGCCTGGGCAGCCAGCTCTTCCGAGGTCGCGCTGATCTGCTCCGAGGCGGAGGCATTCTGCTGGGTGACCTGGTCGAGCTGCTGGATCGCGGTGTTGATCTGCTCGGCACCGATGTCCTGCTCGCGGCAGGCGGCGCTGATCTCGGAGACCAACTCGGCGGTGCGGCGGATGTCGGGGACCAGCTTGACCAGCATATCGCCGGCTTCGGTCGCGGCCTTGACCGTGTCTGCCGAAACAGCGTTGATCTCCGTCGCCGCGACCTGGCTGCGCTCGGCGAGCTTGCGCACTTCCGATGCGACGACGGCGAAGCCCTTGCCATGTTCGCCGGCGCGGGCGGCTTCCACAGCGGCGTTGAGGGCAAGCAGGTCGGTCTGGCGGGCGATCTCCTGGACGATGCCGATCTTTTCGCTGATCGTGCGCATCGCCTCGACGGCCTTGCTCACCGCGACGCCGCTCGCCTCGGCGTCCTTGGACGACTGGCGGGCGATCTTCTCGGTCTGCGCGGCATTGTCGGCATTCTGTTTGATGTTGGCCGCCATCTCTTCCATCGAGGAGGAAGCCTGTTCGGCGGCGGAGGCCTGCTCGGTCGCGCCTTGCGAGACCTGCTCGGAATTGGCCGACAGCTCCTGGCTGCCTGCCGCGACATTTTCCGCAGCAAGGCCGGCATTGCCGACGACTTCACGTAGCCGCTCGATCATGGTGTTCACATGGCCGAGCAGTGTGCCGATCTCGTCGCGGGTCCTGATCTCGACCGTGCTGGTGAGATCGCCGTCGGCGACCTGGCGCATGGCGCTGCCGGCCTGGGCCAGGCCCCGCGCGATCAGCCGGGTGATGAAGAAGGCGGCGCCGAGCGCGATGAGCACCGCGCCCGCGGCCATGCCGAGCATCTCGGTGCGCGCGGCGGCATAGCCCTCGTCCTCGTCATGATCGGCGTCGCGCATGTCCTTGTCGGACAGCTTGACCAGCTCATCGACTTTCCCGGCCAGTTCAGACGCCTTTTCCT
>Ga0335083_10006746_pt1 | contig 14245 bp, 13 predicted proteins | sample Lox_Sample_42_FD_206716 | JGI IMG/M metagenome (GOLD analysis project Ga0335083, IMG submission 206716) | Soil microbial communities from Loxahatchee National Wildlife Refuge, Florida, United States - Lox_Sample_4.2 | ecosystem: Environmental > Terrestrial > Soil > Wetlands | place: USA...
CGGGCGTGGACACGTTCGGCGACGGTGGCGCGGAACGCGGTGAGGCGTCGCACGGTAGGCAGGACGCCGCGGAACTTCTCTGGCTGCGCCGAGTCCATCAGGGCGTCCAGTTCGGGGTCGGGGCTGGGCTCGGCGGCCGTGAGGTTGCGGATCATGAAATGGGCGACGTGAGCCTGGTGGCCGAGATGCCAGCCGATGGCACTGGAGTTCTCGTGCGGGCGCCAGGTCACCTCGTCCGGGGTGAGGTCTTTCCACAGGTCGTCGGTGTAGGTGCGGGCACGGTCGTACTCGTGTAGCAGTGCTTGCAGTTCGTGCATTACTACATCGTCGCTCTTTCGGGCCCGCCGCCGGGGACCGCTCGTGCTTCAGTCGTGACGCAGGCCAGCCTGCTTCATCAGCGGCAGCACGTGCTCGCCGAAGTACTTCATCTCCTCGTTGTAGTCCAGGAAGCCCATGATCATGCCGTCCATGCCCGCCTCGTTGAGCCGGCCCAGTTCCTCGACGACCTGCTCCGGCGTGCCGACCACGGGATAGCCGGCCCAGCCCGCGATGAACCGTTCCTGGAACTTCTTGATCTGCTCGTTGAAGGACTGGCTCTCCATGCCCGCGACCTTCATGACGTTCCCGGCGGCGCCCCAGTCACCGTGGTCGATGATGGACTGGAAGGCGTCCTTGGCGTCCTTCTCGGTATCCCGGACGACGACCAGGCCGTAGGTCATCGTGGAGATGTCGCGCCCGTAGTCGTCGTGGGCCTTGCGCCGGATGTTCTTGGTGTAGTCGGCCATGGTCTCGATGGTGTCGAGCGATGCGAAGTTGATGTCGACGTTGCGCGCCGAGAAATCCACCCCCGAGGGTGAGTTGCCCGCGTTGATGAGCACCGGCTGCGGCGCCTGGTACGGCTTCGGGTACGCCTCAAGCCCTTCGCCCTGGAAGAACTTCCCGTCGAAGTCGAACGAGCCCGGCTCGCTCCACAGCTTACGGACCAGGTCGATCCACTCCTGGCCGAAGGCGTAACGCTCGTCGTGCTCGAGCTGGCTGCCGTGGAACATGTCCATTTCCGGGCTGAACCAGCCCATCACCAGGTTGAGGCCGAACCGGCCCTTGGAGATGTGATCGTTGGTGACGGCGGCCTTGGCGGCCACGATGGGGTGCACGGTCGGCAGGTGCGAGGTGGAGAAGATGGCTATCTTCTCGGTGGCCTGCAGCAGGCCCGCCGCCCACGTGTAGGTCTCGAAGCAGTTCCCGTTGAAGTTCGTCGTCCCGCCGAAGCCGCGCCAGCGCGCGATGGGGACGAGCGCCTCGAAGCCGAGCGACTCGGCCCGCCGCGCGATCTCCAGGGTGTGATCCCAGGTGGCCACGTAGGTCGAGGGGGCGTGGGACATGGTGAGCCCGTAGGAGCAGTTCGTGCCGAACAGCCCGAGCTTCATCTTCTGGTCGTTGAACATCGGGTTGGTCAGCGTCCGGTCCACCAGGGGCTGCGTCTCCTCAGCTGGCCGCGGCGCCGTGGGGTTCAGGTCGAGCGTGGTCATGTCGTGGTCTCCTCGCGGTTCAGCCGAGCTGGAATGGGTCACGGGTCGCGCCGGTCAGCTCGACCCAGACGGACTTGTTCTCGGTGTATTCGTTGAGCGCGTCGATGCCGTTCTCGCGGCCGAGGCCGCTGTCACCGAACCCGCCGAACGGGACGTTCGGCGCGAGCACCCGGTAGGCGTTGATCCAGACGGTCCCGGCGCGCAGCTTGGCGGCCACCCGGTGCGCCCGGTGGACATCCTTGGTCCATACCGCCCCGGCCAGGCCGTACGGCGTGTCATTGGCCAGCTTGAGGGCCTCTTCCTCGTCGGTGAAGGTGAGCGCGGCCACCACCGGGCCGAAGATTTCCTCCCGGACCACCGTCCGCGTCGGGTCGACGCTGGTGATCACCGTCGGCCGGACGAACAACCCTCCGTGCTCCGCGGACGGTCCCCCGCCGCAGGCGAAGACCCCGCCCTCGGCGCTCGCCGTCTCCAGGTAACCGAGCACCTTCCGGTACTGCGGCTCGTTGGCCATCGGGCCCATCTCGGTCTCGGGATTGTTGGGATCGCCGAGCTTGATCGAGTTCGCCCGCTCCACGAGCAGCTCGACCAGCCGCTGCTGGACGCTCTCGTGCACGATGAGCCTGGAGCCGGCCATGCAGGTCTGCCCGGTCGCCGCGAACACCCCGGCCACGATGCCGTTGGCCGCGGCGGGCAGGTCGGCGTCCTCGAAGACGATCTGCGGTGACTTGCCGCCCAGCTCGAGCGTTACCCGGTTGATGTTGGCCCCAGCGGCCTTCGCGACGGCTGCCCCGGTGGCGGTCGAGCCGGTGAACGCGACCTTGTCCACCCCCTTGTGAGCGGCCAGGGCGGCGCCCAGCTCCCGGCTCGACCCGACCACCACGTTGAAGGTCCCGGCGGGGAATCCGGCCTCGTGCACCAGTTCGGCCAGGGCCAGGGTGGAGGCGGGCGCGTGCTCCGACGGCTTGCAGACCATCGTGCAGCCCGCCGCCAGCGCGGGCGCGAGCTTGAAGGTCAGCAGCAGCAGGGGCGAGTTCCACGGGGTGATCGCGCCGACTACTCCGACCGGCTCACGCCGGGTGTACACCATGAAGTTGGGCTTGTCCGAGGGAATCGACCGGCCTTCGATCTTGTCGGCGAGCCCGGCGAAGTAGTAGTACCACTGCGGCAGGTACCTGGTCTGCCCGACCATCTCGCGGTACAGCTTGCCGGAGTCGGAGACCTCGGACCGGGCCAGTTCCTCGGCGTTCCGTTCGATCAGCTCGGCGAGCCTGCGCATCAGCCGGGCCCGGTCGAAGCCGGTCATCTGGCCCCATTCCCCCTGCAGCGCGGCGCGGGCCGCCTCCACCGCGTGGTCGATGTCCTCGGTGGTGCCCTCGGGGAGGACGGCCCAGGGCTCGCCGACGTAGGGATTGAGCGATTCGAACGTCTGGCCGGTCGAGGAACCGACGAACCGGCCGCCGATATACATCTGATATTCCTTGAGCTTTCCTGGCGAAGTCATCGCCGTAATCTCCTTCCGTGAACGGGCCGCTGGCACGTGGTCAGATCTGTCCGCCGGCGTCCGCGATCACCTCGCGCACCAGCGTCTTGACCTGTTCGGCGTGCTCGTAGATGAGCTGCTTGGCCCGGGCCGTGTCACCGTCACGGCAGGCCTGGGTGAGCTGGGTATGGTGCTGGACGTCGAACTTCAGCCACCAAGGCTGGTCGGAGATCGCCCGCCGCCACAGCGCGGAAATCCCCAGCCGGTCGTAGGTGTGACTGAGCTGCGAGCACCTGGCCAGGCCGACGAGGTAGCTGTGGTAGCCGTGACTGGCGTGCAGGAACTCCGCGATGTCGGGCGCATCGCTGGCCACGATCTGGGCCAGCTGGGCCGCGAACGCCTCCAGCGTCGCGATGTCGGCCTCGCTCAGGTGGCCCACCGCGGCATCGGCCACGCCTATCTCGATCACGCACCGCGCGTCGAACATCTCGTCGGCCAGTTCGGCGGTGAGCGGCGCTGCCATGTACTGCCCGTCGGCGGTCCGGCTCACCAGCTGCTCGCTGGCCAGCTTCATCAGCGCGAAGGCGACCTGCGCGGGTTCGAGATCGAGCTTCCTGGCCAGCGGGGCCAGTTCTAGCGGCTTGTTCAGCGGCACCTGACGGGTCAGCACGAGGTCGCGCATGGAGCCGTAGGCGACTTCCTCCCGGGTGCTCTCCAGGCGCCCGAACCGGCCCCGGAAGTAGGTCAGCGGCGCCCCGTCGCGGCCCTTAGCCATCGCCACCTGGGCCAGCAGCACGGTATGCGTCCCGCCGGTGACGGACTCGGTGACCTGGCACTCGATGGTGGCCAGGCCGTCGGTGAGCAGCGGAACGCCGGTTTGCCCGGTCTCGACGGCGACTCCCTCGAACTTGTCCGGGCCCTTCCTGGCGAACTTGTACGCCAGCTCCTCCTGGCCCTCGGCCAGGATGTTGACGCCGAAGACGCCGGCCTCGGCCACGGCGCGCCCGGTCTCGCTGGTCTTATTCAGGCAGACCAGGAGCATCGGCGGATCCATGGACAGCGAGGAGACTGCGCTCGCCGTCGTCCCGAAGGCGACACCGCTGGCGCTGGTGGTGATGACCGTGACACCGCTGGCGAAGCGGCCGATCACATCGCGGAATACCTGCTGCTCGACGACTGCTTCCTCGGGCTCGATTACCTTGTCTTTACCGGTCACGGGTGACGACCTCCGTCCCGTTCTCAAATGACATGACCGCTGCGGAGCCTGCTGATCTCGGCCTGCTCGAGGCCGAGCAATTCCCGCAGGACGTCGTCGGTGTCCGCGCCGAGCGGCGGGCCCGCCCGCCGCACCCGGCCGGGAGTCTCCGACAGGCGCGGGAAGACGCCCTGCATGACGATCTCGCCGTACTTCTCGTCGGGCACCCGGACCAGCGAGTTCCTAGCGGCGAAGTGCGGGTCGTCGAGCATGTCCCTGGGCTCGTAGAGCAGGCCCGCGGGGACGCCCGCTTCGTGCAGGCGGGCGAGGACTTCGGCCGAGGAATGCGTCAGCGTCCACGCGGTGACGATGGCGTCGATCTCGGCCACATGCCCGGCCCGGGCCTGGTGGCTGGCGAAGCGCGGGTCGTCCGCCAGCCCCGGATGGCCCATCACCCGGACCAGCCGGGCGAAAACCGAGTCCTGGTTGGCCGCGATCAGGACCTGCCCGTCCTCGGTGGGGTAGACGTTGCTCGGGGCGATGCCGGGCAGGGTCGGCCCGGTGCGCTCACGGGACAGCCCCTCGGCGTGCCAGTCGGTGACCAGCGCCTCGGTGACGGCCAGCACCGACTCGTAGATGCTGGCGTCCACCATCTGCCCGCGGCCGGTGCGATGGCGCGCCTCGAGCGCCGCGAGCGCGCCGAGTGCTCCGAACATTCCGGTCAGCGAGTCGCCGATGCTGACCCCGACCCGCGTCGGCGGCCGGTCCGGGTACCCGGTGAGGGCCCGCAGGCCCCCCATGGCCTCGCCGATGGCGGCGTAACCGGCCCGCGAGGCGTACGGTCCGTCCTGCCCGAAGCCGCTGATCCGGACCATGATCAGCCCGGAATTGAGGGCCGACAGCTCGGCCCAGCCCAGTCCCCACTGCTCCATGGTCCCGGGCCGGAAGTTCTCGACCAGGATGTCGGCCTGGGCGGCGAGCCGGCGGACAAGTTCCTGGCCCTCGGGTTTACGCAGGTCCACGGTCACGCTGCGCTTGTTGCGGCCGGTGACCCGCCACCAGAGGGAGTCGCCGCCGCCCGGGCGGTGTCCCCACTGGCGCAGCACGTCGCCGACGCCGGGGGGCTCGATCTTGATCACGTCGGCGCCCAGGTCGCCGAGCAGCTGCCCGCAGAACGGGCCCGCGATGACCTGGCCGAGCTCGAGCACCCGAATGCCGTCGATGGCCTCGTACATCAGGTGCCTCCCGCGCCTACCGCCCGTCGGCGTCGAGCCGGTAACCGACCTTGATGGTCACCTGGTAGTGGGCCACCTCGCCGTCGGCCAGATGGCCGCGCAGCGCGACCATCTCGAACCAGTCCAGATGCGGCAGGGTCGTCTTGGCGTGCTCGACGGCGTGCTTGATCGCGTCGTCTATTCCGTTCGCCGAGCTGCCGACGAGCTCGGTGATCCCGTACGTGTGATCGCTCATCTCCCTCTCCTTCGCCTGACGTCATCCGTGGCCGGATCGCAGCGTGCGCGCGGGCAGCCGATGCGAGGAGAATAAAAACGCGCGCCGTCCGGGTTCTATCCGCGTGGCGCGAGGTCACTATCCGGGCAGCGCGAGCCTGGCCGGCAGGCCTGCGCCCAGCGGCTCGCACCTCGCACGCCGGGGATATCCGCACCTGGCCTCTTGTTCCTAGAGTCGACGGAGCAACGTTTCCTCGCGCTCAGGAGCCTCCGATGGCCGACGTAAACATCGTCGAGGTCAGCCCGCGAGACGGGCTGCAGAACGAGAAGACGCTACTGTCCACGCAGGCGAAGCTGGAGCTGATCCAGCAACTGGTCGACGCGGGCGCCAAGCGGATCGAAGCCGTCTCGTTCGCGCACCCGCGGCTGGTGCCGGCCATGGCGGACGCCGAGGCGGTGATGGACGGGGTGCCGCGGGTTCCCGGCGTCTCCTACGCCGGCCTGGTGCTCAACCGGCGCGGGCTCGACCGTGCCGTCGCCTCGGGTGTCGACGAGGTCAATTTCGTGGTCTGCGTCAGCGACACCTTCAGCCGCCGCAACCAGAACGCCTCGACCGCCGACAGCATGCGGGCCGCGGCCGACGTGGTACGCGCGGCCAGGGACCGGGGCCTGTTCGCCACCGTCACCCTGGCCACGGCGTTCGGCTGCCCGTTCGAGGGGGAGGTCAAGCCGGCCGAGGTGGTCCGGCTGGCGGCCGAGGCGGCCCTGTGCGGGGCCGACGAGATCGCGCTGGCCGATACCACCGGCGTCGGGGTGCCGACCCAGGTCCGCGAGCTGGTCGGCGCGATCCGGTCGGAAACCGGGCCGGGGCCGCGGCTTCGGTGCCACTTCCACAACACCAGGAACACCGGCTTCGCAAACGCGCTCGCCGCCCTCGACTCCGGCGTGACGGTGCTCGATGCCAGCGCCGGCGGCATCGGCGGGTGCCCGTTCGCGCCGGCCGCCACCGGCAACATCGCCACCGACGACCTGGTCTACATGCTGGAACGGATGCGGCTGCGGACCGGGATCGACCTCGCCGCCCTGCTGCCCACCGCCGGGTTCCTCGGCGAGCAGCTCGGCTACCGGGTTCCGGCCATGCTGCCGCGGGCCGGCCTTTTCCCGCCCCAGGAGGCGCCCGGTGCCGCTGAGCCTCACCCGTAAGGTCCTGGAGTCGCACCTGGCCGCCGGCGATCTCGCCGCCGGAGCGGACGCCACCTTCCGCGTCGACCAGGTCCTGCTCGAGGACGCCACCGGGACGATGGCCGGCATGCAGTTCGAGATGCTCGGCGCGACCGAGGCCGCGGTCCGGCTCGCCGTCCCGTATACCGACCACAACGTCGTCCAGATCGACGACCGGAACATGCAGGACCACCGGTACATGCGTTCCTTCGCCGAGCGCTACGGCCTGCGCTTTTCCCCGGCCGGTCACGGCATCTCCCACTACGTCCACCTCGAGCACTTCGCCCGGCCGGGTGAGTTGATGGTGGGAGCCGACTCGCACACGACCATGGCGGGGGCGCTCGGGATGATCGCCGTCGGCGTCGGCGGCCTGGAGGCGGCCGTCGCGCTGGCGGGCTACGGTATCGAGCTGCGCGGCCCGCGCGTGATCGGAGTCGAGCTCACCGGGAGCCTCGGCCGGGCCGTGGAGGCGAAGGACGTCGTGCTCGAACTGCTGCGCCGCTACGGGGTCCGGGGCGGCCGGGGCGCGGTCTTCGAGTTCTTCGGCGACGGGGTCAGGCACCTGTCCGCCACGGGCCGCGCGACCATCTGCAACATGGTGATGGAGACCGGGGTGCTGACCGGCATCTTCCCCGCCGACGAGCAGACCCGGCGGTGGCTGGCCGATCACGACCGGGAAACGGATTTCGCCGCGCTCGCCGCGGATCCGGGCGCGTCCTACGACGCGGTCGAGCGCATCGACCTGGGACGGCTCGAGCCGCTGGTCGCCGTGCCGCATTCGCCGGGAGACGTGGTGGCGGCCGCCGAGCTCGCCGGTACCGAGCTCGCCCAATTCCTGATCAGGGTCAGGACGCCAGATGGCGTTTGACGGTGTCGGACGGAAGCTCGCCGAACCGCTCCCGGTACTGCTGGGCGAACCGGCTGGGATGGAAGAAACCCCAGCGCATGGCGACGTCGGTGACGCGGATATCGCCGCGGCCGGCCCGCAGGAGCTCGGTCCGGACGTGGTCCAGGCGCAGGCGGCGCAGGTAGGCCATGCACGAGATGCCCAGTTCCTGCTGGAACGTGGCGTGCAGGGTGCGCACGCTCATGCAGCCCACCCGGGCCAGTTCCTGAGGGGTGAGCGCTTCGTCGGCGTTCATCTCCATGTACTCGACCACCGGCTTGAGCCGGGACCGCGGCACGGCCTCCGCGGGCCGGAGCAGCTCGTCACTGTACGGGCTGGGCACCGCGGACAGCAGCTCGGTGAGGACGAACGTCTCGAGTTGCTCCCGGGCAATCGGCATCTCGGCCACGCCGCCCGGCCGGTCAAGCTCGCGGGCCATGAACTCAACCGCCGACAGCAGGCTGCGGCCGCACGCGGTGGTCAGGTCGAAGCTGAAGTCGAAATCGATCACCGAGTCAACGCGGTGGCCGATCAGGTCGGTCAGGTGAGATTCGAGCCGCCACCGCGGCACCTTGAGGATCAACTGCTCGGCGTCGCCGGTCCACCGCACCGTATTCAGCTGATCGGGCAGCAGCACCAGGCCGCTGGAATGGGCAGCGGTCATGGCGCGGCTGCCGTCGGTCCGGGACGCGAACGTCTGGCCCATCGTCGTCAGGTTGATGTGATAACTGGTCTCGGTGGGCGGCATGTCGAGCCGCGTCTTGGCGCCGTAGACGAGAAACCCGACGGTGAAGCGGGCCGCCTCGGCGGCGTTCAGGGTCATCCGGAGCCGGTCACCATCGGCGCTGTCCAGGCGATGCGGCAGGTAGACCCTGGTAACGGCGTCCCGGGCTTCGTCCAGCCTGGCGGTGCGGACAATAGGGAACCGGCTGAGCGGCTGGACACTGCCGCTAGCCTCCATGGCAACCTCCGGAGAGCCTTCAGAACCAGGTTACGGACTTGGGAGATACATGAGAATGCCTGGTTAAGCCTGCGGACGCAGCGCCTGGATAGCCTGGGAGCTCCGGATCGCCGAGCCGAACGACACCATGGCCTCGCCGTAAAGCGCGGCCGTATCTCCCGCCTCCTCGGACAGGCCGTCCTCGTCGGTGAAGTCAGCCGGCGAGAAGTAAAGGCCGGGCGCGAGGACCTGGCAGGCGAAGAAGCCGCACAGCACGCGGCGCAACTCGTCCACCGCGAGATAGTGATGCAAGGACGCGCCCGTCATGTAGATGCCGGCCGGCTTGCCGAGCAGCGGGGCGATGGTCTCTCCCCACATCCCCCTAGGCATGTGATCCAGGAGCGTCTTGAGCGGGTAGGCCATCCCGCCCCGGTAAACAGGGCATCCGATGAGCAGGCCGTCAGCGCTGTCGCAGGCCTCGACGACTTGAGCGGGCGGCTCGCCGGCCAGGCTGATCATTTCGACCTGGCTGTTCGCCTTGGCGATTCCGGTCGCGATGGCATCCGCGACGAGGCGGGTGCGTCCCGCCGGGTTCGGCGACCCGAGCAGACCAATGAACTTCATCCAGCCTCCCGGTGGTTTCTCCCGGGCCCGTCACGATCGTGTCAGTTACTCCCCCGTGAAACGAGGGCGGAAACGCACCGGGTACGGGGCTCAGCCGTGCGGCTGGCGTGCCGTCGTCTTCTCAGCGTCGGCGTCGGCCGGTATCAGCTGGCCAGAGGCCGTGTGCCGGGTCCAGCCCGCCGGAACTGGCCACCCTTGCGGCCACAGGGCGCCGGTCAGCTCCGAGCGCGTGAGGTCGGTGCGGGTAAGGTCCGCGCGCGTCAGGTCGGTGTCGGCGAGGTTGGCGCCGGTGAGCCTGGCGGCGGTGAGGTCCGCGCCGGTGAGCCTGGCGCCGCCGAGGTCCGCGCCGGTCAAGTCCGCGCCGGTCAGGTCCGCGCCGGCGAGGTCGGCGCCGGCGAGGTCGATGGGCCCGGTGTCGCGTCCGGCAAGCCGATGCCCGATCGCGGTCATGGCGGCCTGAACGTCGGGCCGCAGTGCCCGTCCCCGGACCTGGCCCGCGGGATCTGGAGGCGGCCATTGCGGGTGCGAGTGCTCGCGGATGAAGGCCGTGAGCGTCTCCATCACGGCGGCGTGGTCGGCGGGCGAGTCGCGGGCGACGCGCTCCAGTGCGCGGATGCCGCCGATGCGCACGTCCAGGTCTGCCGAGCCAAGCTGTTCCACCGCCGTGGCGCAGCGGCCGGTCACCCGCCTCTGGCGGGACCGCGCAACGTTTCGCGCGGTCAAAGCCAGCGCGGCCCCGGCGAGCAGCCCGGCACCAAGGGCCAGCACCCGGCCGGGTGCGGTGCCCCGCTGGGTGGCAGCACGCCGCATCATCACAGGCACGACGTTAGGGGAACCCGACCGCCTACGCGGGCCTTTCAGCGACAACGTCGACGATCACGGCCGAACCGGCCACGGCTCGGAGCCCGGCCAGCTGGATAAATCCGGCGATCTCGACGGGCCCGGCGGCGATGCTGCTTCTTGACAGCCAGGTCCGGCTGCTTACCGCCGATCAGGTCCTGCTGGGCCTAGGCCGTGACTTCATTATCAACGCGGGCCGGTGACGGCTGCCTCTTAGTTCTTTTGGTTCTTTCAGTTCTTTTAGTTCGCCGGACGTTTACCAAAAGTTCACTCGCCAGGATCCGGCACCCGGGCCCAGGACGGCAATTCCACGTTGAGGCGGCTTTGACCGTGCAGTACGTTCTGAAGCATGAGCCTGGATGCCCGCTTACCGCGGCTGAGCTGCGGCTCGTGCCGCTGCTCCCCACGCACCTGCCGTTCCCCGAGATCGCCGCGCAGATGTGCCTCTCACCGCACACTATCAAGTCGCAAGCGATGTCCATCTACCGCAAACTGGGCGCCACCACCCGCACTCAGGCGGTCAGCCGAGCCCGGGAGCTGGGGCTCCTGGAGGGCTGAGAGCACCTCGCGCTAGCCATCGCCGGCGCGCTGGCTGGTCACGCACGGCCGCCAGGAGGAGGCCGACCAGGTGATGGCCAAGATCGAGGAGCAGGTCCGCGCCTCCGGGCAGGACCTCGCGCCCATCGATGAAGCCAAGGCGATCGAGATCATGCCGGAGACGCGGTACGGCTACCTGGTCAGCGGTCATGTTCGACGCCGGCGTGCTGACCGCCGCCACCCAGACCATCATGTGGGTGGTGATCTTCTTCTTCGCCTCGGCCGGCGCCAGCGCCGCCTACCTGACCGTGTCCGAGACCTGGCCGATCGAGATCTTCCTCGGCGTCCAGGCCGCAGGCAAATCACTGGAGCAGGTCACCAAGCCACTCACCTCCACCGACCAGCCAACCCAGGACGCAACCGCGGTGGCAGCATAGAACACCATTAACGAGGAGCCGCCGGCGGAATGCCCGCCGGCGGCTCCCGGCCATTCGTGGGACCGGTGCCCTGTTATTTCATACTTTTCGGCTGATGAAGCAAGCCCCTAGCGCGAGATGGGATGGTGTCCTGACGGCGGATTGTTTTGGGGTCGACATGATGCGCGTAGTGGCCGATGGGGCTCTGGCCGGGACAGAAAACGACCGTGGGAAAGGTCCCGCGGTGCGGACCGCGACGGTGGAGCGCGGTGCCGCACCCGGCGCGCGGTTCGCGGTGGCGAAGTTCCGGCCGCCGCCGCTGCCTGCCACGCTGGTTACCCGGTCCGCCCTGCATGACCGGCTTACGGCCGGGGCGGGCCAGCGGCTGACGCTGGTGGCGGGATCGGCGGGGGCCGGCAAGACCGTGCTGCTGTCGAGCTGGTCGGCGGCCCGGCCAGCTCTCACCTTCTGGCTGTCATGTGACGCGGCTGACGCCGACCCGGTCCGGTTCTGGGCCGGGTTCATCGAGGCGGCCCGGGCCCGGGAGCCCTGGTTCGGCGCCGACGCCGCCGACCTGCTGGCGATGGACGGGGTCATGTCGGCCGATGTCACGGCGTCGATCGCCAACGACGCCGCGATGCTGCCGGCCGGGTCGGCGATCGTGGTGGATGACTTCCACTACGCGGCGGAAGCGGCGGCCGCGGACATGCTCGCCCTGGCCGAGCGGTGGCCGGCCGAGACCGTCCAGCTGGTCCTGTCGGCCCGGGTCGACCCGCCGCTGCGGCTGCACCGGCTGCGGATGGCCGGTGAGCTGTGCGAGCTGCGCGACCGTGATCTCTGCTTCTCCCTGGCCGAAAGCGGGGAGCTGCTGGCCAGCTTCGGCGTGCGGGTGGCAGCGGCCGACCTGGCGCTGCTGCACCGGCGGACCGAGGGATGGGTCGCCGCGGTGCAGATGGCGGCGCTGTCGCTGCGCGGCACCGGCGATCCGGGGCGGGCAGCGCGGGCGCTGGGCGTCCGCGGCTACGCGATCGCCGGGTATTTCAGCGATGAGGTCCTGGAGCAGCAGCCGGCCGAGGTGGCCCGGTTCATGCTCGACACCTGTGTCCTGGGCGAGCTGACCGCGGAGGCGTGCGCGGCGGTCACCGGCAGGCCGGACGCGGCGGCGCTGCTGCACAGCATCGATGCGGCCAACCTGTTCGTGGTGGCGCTGGATGAGGAGCGGACCAGCTTCCGCTACCACCACCTGGTCCACGAGATCCTTCGCACCCGGCTGCGGGCCAGGGACCCGGCCCAGGAGCGGGCGGTGCACCTGCGGGCGGGTGAATGGTTCGAGTCGACGGGTGACGTGCGGCGCGCGGCGCGCCATTTCCTGGAGGCGAAGCAGGCCGACCGGGCGCTGGCCCTGCTGCAGGACCGGGTCTTCACCAGCTTCCAGCGTGATCCGGCGCTGCCGCCACCGCCGGATCTGAGCATGATCGACCCGACGTTGCTGCTCGATGCCCCCGACCGGCTGCTGGGCCTGGCCACCGACCTGCTGTTGTCGGGGGACCCGGTCCGCGGCGGCGAGTACCTTGACCTGCTGGAGCGCGCACGGCCGCCGATCCCCCCCGACTCCGGGCTGGCGGCCCGGCTGGCCGAGGCCCGGGCCCTGCGCTGCATGATGACCGGTCAGGCGGAGGAGGCCGTGGCTGAAGCCCTCGCCGCCCGGGCCATGAGGGAACGGGCACGACTGCAGGACGAGTGGAGCGCCGCCGTCCCGCTGATCCTCCAGATCGTCTGCACCTGGCTGGAGGACTACGAGCCGGCGGAGCGCGAGGCGGCGGCGGCGCTGGCGGCGCCGGAGCTGACCGAGCCGGCCAAGCAGGTGCTGGTGCCCGGTGTGCGGGCGCTGGCCCGGCTGGAGGCCGGGCACCTGAGCCAGGCCGCCGAGGCGGCCGCGGCGGCCGAGGCGGCGGCCGGGCGGCTGGGATTCGGCCGGCATGTCTTCGCCGTGCCCTACCTGCGTGCGCTGGCCGGCCTGGCGCTGGAGCGCCGCGACCTTGACTCCGCCGCGGACCTCACCGAGCGGGCCCTGTCGATAGCGGAGCGGGGGTGGCCCGCCTTCCAGTTCCTGGCGCTGCTGGACCGGGCCAGGATCTGGGCCGCCCGCGGGCCGGTCCGCGACGCGCTGACCAGCATCGAGACGGCACGACTGGTCCTGGCCGGGACCGGGTCGGCGCTGCTGGCCCGCGCCGATGAGCTGGAGGGCCAGCTGCGGCTATCGCTCGGCGACCTGCGCACCCCGGCCGAGCTCGCGGGCCGCCTGCCCGCGGCCCGCCGTGCCCTCCTGCTGGCCCAGATCGCGCTGGCCGCCGGCCACCATCACGCCGCGCAGCAGAACCTGCAGTCGCCGCCCGAGGAACTGACGCCGCGGCGTGCCCTGATCCGCGAGCTCCTGCTGGCCGCGGCCGCGATCAGCCGGGATGACCCGATGACCGCCGGCCTGGTGGCCGGCGCGCTCGGGACGGCCCGCCTCGGGGGGTTCTGCCACACCGTGGTGACCACCGCGCCTCAGGTGACCAGCTACCTGATCGAGCATTCCGCGCCGGCCCACCCGGACCCGTTCACCGGGCAGCTGATCGGCGCGGCCGTCGAGGTGCGCGCCGCCCAGCCGGACGCCGGCGGGTCACGCCGCCGGGCGGCCGAGCCGCTGACCGCGGCCGAGCTGCGGGTGCTGAAGCTGCTGCCGACCAGCACCTACCCGCAGATCGCGGCGGCTCTGTACGTTTCGCGCAGCACGGTCAAGACCCATCTGCAGTCGGTCTACCACAAGCTCGGGGTGGCGTCGCGCGCGGAGGCCATCGAGCGGGCCGTCGACCTGCGCCTGCTCTGAGTCACGGACCGTCCGGGTCGTCCAGCGCGGCCTCGATGTCATAGCCGAGCGCGGCCGCGACGTCGGGCGCGGCGCAGACCACCCGGCCGAGCCCGGTTACCGGGGCGATGGCCAGCAGCGTGTCGGTGATCTCCTCATCGGTCGCGCCCGCCGCCAGCGCCCGGCCGGTGCTCCACCCTACGCAGACCGGCGGCGCCCCGCTGGCCACCGACGCGCCCAGCTGCAGCAGCGCCGCCGTCTTGGGATGCAGGGCC
>Ga0335083_10006747_pt1 | contig 14244 bp, 14 predicted proteins | sample Lox_Sample_42_FD_206716 | JGI IMG/M metagenome (GOLD analysis project Ga0335083, IMG submission 206716) | Soil microbial communities from Loxahatchee National Wildlife Refuge, Florida, United States - Lox_Sample_4.2 | ecosystem: Environmental > Terrestrial > Soil > Wetlands | place: USA...
CGAGTTCGTAGGTGGCGTCCTGACTGGCGTCGTCGAAAACGGCGATCTCCTCAACGTTTTTCCAGACGTTGGGCGTAATGCGCTTGAGGACTTTGGTCAGAGTGGTGACGGCGTTGTAGGTGACGATCAGGATTCCAATGCGCAGGCCGCGGCTGTCGGCAAACGGCGTGTCGTCCTGGAGCGCGCTGGCGCGAAATGCGGGCGCGGGCTCGAAGGGCAGCTTGTCCAAAGCTTGGTCGATGCCGGGAACCCGGGCGCTGGCTGCGCTCTGGATCGCTGTCGGGTTCATTAACTCCTCGCACTTACTATGCCATTTTGGGCCGGGTGGCAGCAACGGTCCGAAGGTCCTGGACCTCGTAGGCACCTTGTACCCGAGCCCACGAACTTCGGCGACCACCGCGCTAAACTAAAGTCAATGACCGATCAAGAACGAATGGCGCGCCCTCTCTCGGTAGTGGATCCGGAGGTCTATGAGGCGATCCAGCACGAGGTGGAACGCCAGCATAGCCGGTTGGAGCTGATCGCTAGCGAGAACTTCACCTCCGAAGCGGTGCTGGAGGCCACCGGCAGCGTGTTCACCAACAAGTACGCCGAAGGCTATCCAGGCAAGCGCTACTATGGCGGCTGCGAATACGTGGACGTCGTGGAGAACCTGGCTCGCGAGCGCGTGAAGAAGCTTTTCCACGCCGAGCATGCCAACGTGCAGCCGCACTCCGGATCGCAGGCCAATCAGGCCGCCTACGCGGCGGTGCTGCAACCGGGCGACACCATCTTGGGGATGAATCTGGCGCACGGCGGTCATTTGACGCACGGGCATCCGCTCAACTTTTCGGGCAAAACGTACAAAGTTGTTCCGTACGGCGTGCGGCGCGACGACGAGCGCATCGATTACGAAGAACTTGCCAGGCTGGCCGAAGAGCATAAGCCGAAAATGGTGATCGCGGGCGGCAGCGCCTACCCGCGCATCATCGATTTCAAGCGCTTTCGCCAGATCGCCGATTCCGTGGGCGCGCTCTTTCTAGTGGACATGGCGCATTTCTCCGGGCTGGTGGCGGCTGGTGTCTATCCCAACCCTTGCGAATACGCCGACATCGTCACCTCCACCACGCACAAGACGCTGCGCGGACCGCGCGCGGGAATGATTCTCTCCAAGGCGCAGTACGCGGCTGCGATCGACAAAACCGTTTTCCCGGGCATGCAAGGCGGGCCGCTGGTGCACGTCATCGCAGCCAAGGCGGTTTGCTTCCTGGAGGCCATGACGCCCGAGTTCGTGGCGTATCAGAAGCAGGTCGTCGTCAACGCCCAGGCGTTGGGCGAAAGTCTGCAAGCTGAGGGGTGCCGCATCGTCTCCGGTGGAACGGATTCGCATTTACTGCTGGTGGATGTCTTCTCCCAGGGCGTGCGCGGCAAGGAGGCCGAGAAGGCCCTGGACGAGGCTTACATCACGGTGAACAAGAACGCCATTCCGTTCGATCAGAACCCGCCGCTCAATCCCAGCGGCATCCGGCTGGGTAGCCCGGCGGTGACCACGCGCGGCTTCCGGGAAACAGAGATGCGCGAAGTGGGCGCGCTGATCGCCGACGTGTTGCACAACATCAGCTCGCAGGATACTTTGGCGTCCGTCCGGCGGCGCGTGACTAATTTGGCCGAGCGTTATCCCTTGTACGGTTGGAAACTGGCGCGCGCCACCGCATAGCTTAACTTGGGCTTCCATGGACCGCATTGCTTTATTCGGAGCGGCGGGCGCAATTGGTACCAGCATCGCCGCGGAGCTTCGCGAGAAAGGCCTGCCGTACCGCGTAGTCGGCCGCGGCCGCCCGGTGTTGGAGCGCCATTTCGGATCGGATCCCCGCGCCGAAATCGCCACCTGGAATCCCGACGATCCTGCCAGCGTGCGTGCGGCTGCGCGAGGGATCGACACGATCTTCTATCTGGTTGGCGTGCCGTATTGGCAATTCGAGCTGCATCCGCAGCTCATGCGCAAAACCCTGGACGGCGCGATTGCGGAAGGCGTGCAACGTCTCGTGCTGATCGGGACGGTGTATCCCTTCGGACGTGCGCGATCTGAACGCGTGAGCGAGGATCATCCGCGCGAGCCGCATACGTTCAAGGGCCGGATGCGAAAAGAGCAGGAGGATGTGGTGCTCGCCGCCGATGCCGCCGGCTCGATTCGCGGGACCATCCTGCGTCTGCCGGACTTCTACGGCCCGGACATCGAGAGGAGTTTTCTGGCGAGCGCGTTTCAGGCGGCAAGCCAGGGCGGCCGCGCGCAGTTGGTGGGGCCCATCGATACGCCGCATGAGTTCATGTATGTGCCGGATGTCGGCCCCGTGGCCGTGGCGCTGGCCAACGAGCCAAGGGCGTATGGGCGCGCTTGGAACTTCGCCGGGCCGGCAGCCATCACCGTGCGCGCTTTCGTGGAACGGATCTTTCACACGGCCGGCCGCAAGCCCAAGTACATCGTGGCGAATAAAACTATGCTACGCGTGATGGGCTTGTTCAGTCCGCTCATGCGCGAAATGGTGGAGATGAACTACCTTTTCGAGACGTCCGTGATCATGGATGATTCAGCGATCCACGGCCTGCTCGGAAATATCAAAAAGACGTCGTATGAAGATGGCATTCGCCAGACCCTAAGCCGCATGAAATCGCAAGCCACTCAGGCCGCATAGGGCCACGGCGACAGCGGCTGGCTATGATGGTGCTAGCCATGCAAACTTCCACTGGGTCTGCCGCGGCATGAAAGCACTGGTCAAGAGCAGACGCGAGCCGGGACTATGGCTCGAAGAAATCCCCAAGCCCACCATCGGCATCAACGACGTGCTCATCCGAGTGCGCCGCGTGGGCATTTGCGGGACCGACGTGCACATTTACAACTGGGACGAATGGGCCCAGCGCACCATTCCGGTCCCCATGGCGATCGGCCACGAATTTGTGGGCGAGATAGTCGAGACTGGTTCCAACGTAAATGATTTTCATCCCGGCGACATCGTCAGCGGCGAGGGACACGTGGTGTGTGGCCGCTGCCGTAACTGTTTGGCAGGACGGCGCCACCTATGCGCTCACATCATGGGCGTGGGCGTTAACCGGCCGGGCGCTTTTGCCGATTACATCGCCGTGCCGATGACCAATATCTGGCGGCACAAGGACAATGTCGATCTGGATGTCGCCGCGATTTTCGATCCCTTCGGCAACGCGGTTCATACCGCCTTGTCGTTTCCCGTGCTGGGAGAAGACGTCTTGATCACGGGCGCCGGTCCCATCGGCATCATGAGCGCGGCCGTCGTTCGTCATGCCGGAGCCAGGCACGTTGTCATCACCGACCGAAACGCCTACCGGCTCGAGCTGGCGCGCAAGATGGGAGTCACGCGCGCTGTAGACACATCGCAGATCCCACTGGGTCAAATCCAAAAAGAGCTGGGCATGCAGGAGGGCTTCGACGTCGGCCTGGAAATGTCAGGCGCTGCTTCGGCGCTGCGCGAGATGATCGCCAACATGAGCCACGGAGCCAAAATCGCCATGCTCGGGATTCCCAGCGGTGAGATTGCCATCGACTGGACCGCGGTCGTTTTCAACATGCTCACCATCAAAGGCATTTATGGCCGCGAGATGTACGAGACCTGGTATAAGATGACCGTTATGCTGGAATCGGGCCTGGACATCCGCCCGGTCATCACGCATCGCTTTGACTACCGGGATTTCCAAAAAGGCTTTGAAGCCATGCGCTCCGGCAATACCGGCAAGGTGATCCTGGAGTGGTCTTGACCGGCGGCGCCAGACTTAGCTAACAGGATTCCAGACGTACTTGCCGTCTTTATTGATGTAGCCCTGGCGATTTCCCACCCAAACCGGCGCGATACCAGCGCGGAAACTTCCTCCCTGGTCGAACTGAGGATTGATGGCAAAGCGCCCTGACTTGTCGATGTAGCCGTAGCGGCCCGCAATCGCCACCGGCGCAAGACCGTCGGAAAAATCGCCGGCTGCGTCGTACTGTGGACCGATCTTCATCCTTCCCGACTTGTCGATATAGCCGAACTTATCGTTCAGCCTCACCACCGCCAGGCCGTCGTGAAAATCTCCTCCGGAATCGAATTGGGGAATAATGACCATCTTGCCGGAAGGATTGATGTAGCCGTACTTATTAGCGCTTCGAACCGACGCCAGGCCTTCGGAAAAATTGCCGGCCTCCTCGAATTGAGGATTGATCATCATTCGTCCCGCCGTATCGATGTAGCCCCACTGCCCGTTCATCATCACCGGCGCACGGCCGTCACCGAACTGGCCGGCTCCGGCGAACTGGGGATTGATGGCATACTTGCCGCTTTTGTCGATATAGCCGAGATGCGGGCCGGTACCCACCAGCGCGAGACCTTGCGAGAATGGGTCGGCCAGATCGTACTGAGGCGTAATTACCAGCTTGCCGGATGTATCGATATATCCCCAGCGATTCCCGATTTCGACCGCCGCCAGGCGATCGGTGAATGCATCCGCGTGGTCGAATTGTGGCTGAATCGCGACCTTGGCGGATTTCGTAATGTAACCGTACCGGCCGTTCAGCACCACGGGGTACAGGGTGCGAGGACCGGCCAAAAGCCAAAGTCCGATGCCAATCAGGATCAGCAGCAAGGCCACTGCGGCAGCGGCCAGGAGGTGTTTTTTTCCAAGCCCTAATGGTGGGCGTGTAGTTATTACAGGTCGCAGGTGAGAAGTCATAGATGTGGCCCCCTTGGCGGGGTCAGACAAACCCCTAAAAGCACATTCCCGGCCAATTGGCATGAAAATGGCTAACCCTTGTTCAAGGTGGAATCATGAATCTCAAGAACGGACTAATTGCAGCCGCGTTTGCGGTCATTGCCGTGTTTGCAGCCATTGGCTGGACTCGTAATCAGAACCCGCAGGCATCGACTACAACACCGGCGTATACTCAGCCGAGCAATGCTCAGCCTAGCGATGCTCAACCGAGCGATGCTCAGCCGAGTTACGCTCAGCCAAGCAATCAGCAGCCTGGATACGCCCAGGCCTCCTACGCGCCCGGGTCCTATCCAGCGCCCGCGCCCTACGTCCCTCTGATCCCCAGCCCGGTCGCGGTGCGTCCACCGGCGCTCGAACCGGCTTATGCTCCTGCGCCTCCGCCCCCTCCCGAGCCAGCCGGCAGGCCGGAATATGTTTACCGTCATGAGCACCATCATCGTTCCACAGGCAAATCGGTTGCGATCGTGGCAGGCAGTGCGGGCGTCGGCGCGGCTGTAGGCGCGCTGGCCGGCGGAGGCAAGGGTGCTGGAATTGGCGCGCTGGCGGGGGGAGCAGGCGGATTCATTTACGATCGCCTAACGCGCCATTAAAGACTCCCGACTGAGGCCGCGCCGAATCGCCGGTCACTACACATCTATCTGTAACCGAAAAAATACTTGCCCTTCGCGGCGATTCGAAGGAAACTGTGAGTTGAAGCTTTATTTATTGGAGGTGGTCTGCTGTTGAAACTGAGCGAAGCTGTCGCTTGGGAACCAACCGAGCGTTGGAGCATCACGGACGCCAGCGAACTATACGACGTCGCCAGCTGGGGCAAAGGCTATTTCTCCATCGGCTCCAACGGTCACCTCTGGGTCCATCCCAATAAGGAACCGGCGCGCGGCATCGACTTGCGCGAGCTGGTCGAAAAATTGGAGCTGCGCGGAATTTATCTCCCGATTCTGATCCGTTTCGCGGAGATATTGAAGCATCGGCTGGCCGAACTCCACCAGGCATTTGAGAACTCCATCGCCGAACACGGTTACAAGGGCAGCTACTGCTGCGTTTATCCCATCAAAGTCAACCAGCAGCGCCAGGTAGTTGAAGAGGTCTTGAAGTACGGCCGCCCGTATCATTTCGGCCTGGAAGCTGGCTCCAAACCGGAACTGCTGGCGGTGCTGGCGATCGCCGACAACGAAACTCCCATCATCTGCAACGGCTTCAAGGATGACGAATACATCGAGATGGTGATGCTGGCCAAGAAGATCGGCCGGCGGATCATCCCCGTGGTCGAGAAGTACACCGAGCTGGACCTGATCCTGAAGCACTCCCAGCGCGTCGGTGTGCGCCCGGTGATCGGGCTGCGGCTCAAGCTGGCCAGCAAAGGCTCAGGCCGCTGGAAGTCCTCCGGCGGCTATCGATCTAAATTCGGATTGACCGTGAGCGAGGCCCTGCAAGCGCTGGATCAGATGAAGGCGGCCGGCATGGAGGACTGCCTGGAGTTGCTGCATTTTCACCTGGGCAGCCAGATCACCAACATCCGCCAGATCAAAGCCGCGGTGAATGAAGCCGCGCGTATCTACGTCGAGCTGAAGCGCGCCGGCGCCGGTCTCAAATATCTGGATGTCGGCGGAGGCCTGGGAATCGACTACGACGGTTCGCAGACCGACTTTGAGTCCAGCGTCAACTACACGCTGCAGGAATATTCCAACGACGTCGTTTACCACATTCAAAACGTGTGCGAGGAAGCCGACGTCCCGCACCCCACCATCATTTCCGAAAGCGGCCGCGCCATCGCGGCCTACCACAGCGTTCTGGTTTTTAACGTTCTGGGCGTAAGCGGCTTTGGCGACGATACCGTGGCGCCGGTTCCGGAAGACGCCGAACAGCCGCTCATCGATCTCCAGGAAACTTACAAGTCGCTCAGCTCCAAGAATCTGCTCGAAAGCTTTCATGACGCCCAGCAGGCGCTGGATTCCGCTCTGAATTTGTTCAACCTCGGCTATCTTCCGCTGGCGCAGCGCAGCCAGGCCGAAAACCTGTATTGGGCGATTTGCCGGCGCATTCTCAAAATGGCCAAGGAGCTCGAATTTTTCCCCGAAGAGCTGGAAGGCCTGGATGGCATGCTCTCGGACACCTACTTCTGCAATTTCTCACTCTTCCAGAGCGTTCCCGATAGTTGGGCCGTCAAGCAACTGTTTCCGATCATGCCCATCCATCGGCTGAACGAAATGCCTTCGCGCGCTGCGGTGCTGGGCGACATTTCCTGCGATTCCGACGGCAAAATCGACCAGTTCATCGATCGCCGGGATGTCAAGAAAACGCTGCCCCTGCATCCGTTCAATGGCGAGCCGTACGTGCTGGGCGCGTTTCTTGTGGGCGCCTACCAGGAGATTCTGGGGGACCTGCACAATCTCTTCGGCGATACCAACGCGGTCCATGTCAGCCTGGGCGAGAACGGCGACGTTATCCTGGACACCGTGATTCGCGGCGATACGGTTCGGGAGGTCCTGGATTACGTTCAGTTCAGCGCCAAGACCTTGCTCGAAGAGTTCCGGCGCGACGTGGAGACCGCGCTGCGGGAAGGACGCATCGGCTATGAGGAATCCGGCCGGCTGCTGCGCTTCTACGAAGAGGGTTTGAACGGGTACACCTACCTGGAGCAGTAATTGCCTCGCTCGCCAAGCGGGGCGGTAGAGCACGCGATCGTTCGCAAAAACCTGCGCGTGGTGCTGGTCTCCACTCGCAATCCACTGAACATCGGCGCTGCCGCTCGCGCCATGCGGAATTTTGGATTCCGGCATCTGCGGCTGGTGAATCCTTATAAAGTCGCCTATCAGGAAGCGCGCTCGGCAGTGCATGCGGCTGAGATTCTTAAGGAAGCTGAAGAATTCCCGACGCTCGCGGAAGCCATTGCGGATTGCAACCTGGTTGTCGGCACCACTTCGCTCGGTCATCGCGAGTTGCAGCATCCTCTGCGGTCGCTCGAATACGGCGGCCGATTAATCTCGAAACAGCTCGCGTCATCCAAAGTCGCGCTCTTGTTCGGGTCGGAAAAATTTGGGCTTTCGAATGACGATTTGAGCTATTGCCATTGGCTGCTCCGCATCGGCACCGAGGGATCGATGAATCTGGGCCAAGCCGTCGCGGTTTGCCTTTACGAGTTGACCCGCCAGCGCGGGGTGGCGAAACCAGAGCCGCGCAAGCGCGCCCCGGCCGTGGACCTGGAGAGGCTAACCGGGTTGCTTACCGGCGTGCTGAAACAGTCCGGCTACATTCACTCCGCCGGAGCGGATGCCAAGATCCGTCGTCTGATTCGCCGGCTCGACCTGCCGGCCCACGATGCCGAAGTATGGCTGGGAATGCTTCGTCAGATTAAATGGAAGCTCACGCGCGAATGATATCCTGAGGTCAGACTTCCCAAGAATGACAAAGATTCAACTCGAGTACGACCTGGTTCGTCCTTTAACGGATCAAGACGCGCGCGCCGTGGCCGACGTGCATAGCTGGTACGGCATTCTGCACGTGCAAACCACGCCGGCGCTGGACAAATTGCGAGTGGAATACGACGCGTCCCGGCTCAGTGAAAAGGATGTGGAAGCCGTGTTGCAACGTTTCGGTTTGCCGGTAAAACGCCAATGGGCGGTGCCTTAATGACCCTCGATCAGACACGTCGCGACACCGTTGCGGTAGCGAGGGCACCCCGCGGCCAACAAGGCTGAGATCTCCGCGTCATGCTGGATGCAATTGGTGGCGATTTCACGATGCAGCCGGCACACCGTGCAAAGAACTGCCTGGCGATCGTAGCTGGCCAGTTTCTCGAGACATGGCAAAATCTCCGGAACGCTACGCCCGGCCAGGATCTTCTCAACGACACCGTCGAATGTCGCTACGGACTCCATTCTATTCTTCATATCGGCTTGGCCGTGTCTGCTCTTAAGAAAGTCAACCGACTATTCGCCTTGTCGTGGCTGCTCGCGATGCTGCTCTGGGCGGCGGGACCTGGCTTTCGTTCGCAGGCCCAGCTCGACGAACATTATCAGAAGCACGGCTCGGAATTCGGACACATCAGCAAGCAGGACTATCTGCGGCTGGCGCAGGAATTGCGGGATGCGCCTGTGGGCGGTCCGATCCTGGAAGCCAGGCGGCCGGATGGCGAGTTCAGCCGCTTCGATCGCCGGCATGGCTACTTCGGCGCCTACAACCCCAACCGCACCATCCGCACCTTCTTCATCCCCAACGACGGCGAGCGCTACTTCGTGCGCCAGGCCCGGAGACCCCGTTCGTGACCGACGACCAGATCGCCGAATATCTCCAGGCCAACGGCTACCCTGAGCACTTAGTGCGTGGCGGGCGCGCCGGCTTGATCGAGCGCTGGCGCCGCTTTGTCGAGGAGGTCGAGCGCGGCTACAAACTCGGCTTGGAGGACTACCGTAACGACCTCGACTTACGCGGGATCATCGCCGTTTTTGGCCTGGACGATCAAGTTCAGGATCTCGACCGCCGCTTTGAAGCTCTCCTGACTCATCGCACCGTGCGGGTTTGGGAAACCTCCGCCGGGGACCCCCCTTGGGACTTCGGCTATCCAAGTAACGCGGGCAAACAAATACTCGAAGACATTAAGAGCGAAGGACTTGAATGAAAAGCATCCTAATGTCGATGGACATCATCTAGATTAGCGTGATATGCTTCCTGTGATGCCGCACCTGGGACATCTGCGCCTGCTGGAAGCCGAAAGCATCCACATTCTGCGCGAAGTGGCGTCGGAATTCCAGCGCCCGGTGATGCTCTATTCGATAGGTAAAGACTCCTCGGTATTGCTGCGGCTGGCGCAGAAGGCATTCCATCCGGCGCCGATCCCGTTCCCGCTGCTGCACATCGACACAACCTACAAATTCCGCGAAATGATCGAATTTCGCGATGCCTACACGCGGAAAATCGGGGCCAAACTGATCGTCTATACCAACCAGGAGGCAATCGGTGAGGGCGCCAACCCGTTTCGCCTGGGGACGCAGCGTTGTTGCGGATTGCTCAAGACCAAAGCGCTGCTCGATGGACTGCGTGCGGGCGGGTTCGACGCGGCCATCGGGGGCGCGCGCCGCGATGAGGAGAAATCCCGCGCCAAGGAACGCATCTTCTCATTTCGCGACGACAAGGGCCAGTGGGATCCCAAGAACCAGCGCCCCGAGCTGTGGAATCTCTACAACACGCGGATTCATCCGGGCGAGAGCCTGCGCGTGTTCCCGCTCTCGAACTGGACCGAGATGGATGTCTGGCAGTACATTCACGTCGAAACGATTCCGATCGTGCCGATGTATTTCGCCAAGGACCGCGAAATGTTGGTGCGCGGCGACACGCTGATCCCGGTGGAGCAGCCCTTCATTCCATTGGCGCCGGGCGAGAAGCCGCAGTGGGTGCGCTGCCGGATGCGATCGCTCGGATGCAGCCCGTGCACCGGCGCCATTCGGTCGGACGCCGACACGGTGCCCAAGATCATCGAAGAGTTGATCTCCTTCCGGCGTTCGGAGCGAGAGAACCGAGTGATCGATCATGACCAGGACGGTTCCATGGAAATCAAGAAGCGCGAGGGATATTTCTGATGGCCGCCTTGGCGGAACGGGCCTTCCAGATCGAAGATTTCCTGGCCGAGGAGCAGGCCAAGGACCTGCTGCGGTTCTCGACCGCCGGGAGCGTCGACGACGGAAAATCCACGCTCATCGGCCGGCTGCTGTTCGATTCGCAGAACATCTACGAAGACCAGCTCAAAGCAGTCACCAAAGCGTCGGTGAACCGTTCGGCCGGTCCGATCGATTTTTCACTACTGACGGACGGCTTACGGGCGGAGCGCGAGCAGGGCATCACCATCGACGTAGCTTACCGCTACTTCGCGACGGCGCGGCGGAAGTTCATCATCGCCGACACGCCCGGCCACGAACAATACACGCGCAATATGGCTACAGGCGCATCCACGGCGGATCTGGCCATCATCCTGATCGATGCGCGCAACGGCGTCTTGCCGCAATCGCGCCGGCATGCCTACATCGCGTCGCTGCTGGGAATCCCGAATTTTGCAATCGCCGTGAACAAGATGGACCTGGTGGGTTACGATCAGGAAGTCTTCCGCGCGATTGAAGCCGAATTCCGAGCGTTTCTCGACCAGGTGAACGCGCCCGAAGCCTACTTCCTCCCGATCAGCGCGCTGGCCGGGGACAACGTCGTGCGCCGCAGCCGTGAGATGCCGTGGTTCCACGGTCCCAGCCTGCTGGAATTCCTGGAGACGGTTCCGGTCTACCACCGCACCCGGTCCACCGCCTTTCGTTTCCCGGTGCAGCGCGTAATCCGGCCCGACCAGGCCTTTCGCGGTTACGCGGGCCAGCTCGCGTCCGGGACCGTCCGGCCAGGAGATGTGATCCTGGCGCTTCCCTCCGGCAAACGGTCGCGCGTCAAGAGTATTGATACCTTCGATGGCGCGCTGGACCAGGCCGTGGCGCCCATGTCTGTGACGCTGGTCCTCGAAGATGAGCTCGATATCAGCCGCGGCGATCTGCTCGCTTCCGCGCACAATATTCCCGAGGTGGCGCGCCAGTTCGAAGCCGCCGTGGTGTGGATGAGCGACAGCCCGCTCGATCCGGCCAAAACCTATTTGCTGAAACACACTTCGCAGACGCTGCCGGCCGAGATAAAGGCCGTTCGGCATCGCGTGGACGTGAGCACGCTTGACCAGCAGCCAGCCGAACGTCTGGAGATGAACGAAATCGGCGTGCTGCGAATTGAAACGGCTCGCCCGATCTACTTCGATGCTTACCTTGAGAACCGCGCCACGGGCAGCTTTGTCCTGATCGATCCGGCCACTAATGCCACCGCAGGGGCCGGCATGATTCTGGAGGCGGTCGCGCGCGAGCGGACGCAGCCGTCTCGCGTTCGCGTTAAAGCCGACCGAGTGACACCAGCCGAGCGCCTTGCCAGGTACCGGCACACCGGCGCCGTCGTGCAGCTCGGTCCAAGGCCGGAGCTAGCCGCGACGTTGGAACGAAAGCTGTTCGATCGGGGCTGCGCCGTAACCGTCGCTGAACGAGCGCCGGACGAGATCATCGACGCGCTTGAAAAGGCCGGCCTGCTGATCCTGCTCATCTCCGACGCGGAAGCCGCCTGGGATCTTCCGGAGGACAACCTCGCGGCTGCGAATCTGACTGTGTCCAAACTCGAAGAGGCCGGCGTGCTCTTGGCCGAAGAATCCCTGACTGGAGGCGAAGGAATTTGATGCTAGATCAGAAGATCGACCAAGCATCCGGATTGATTCGCGAAATCTTCCGTGACCACTCCGAGCCGGCCTGTGTGACTTGCAGTTTTCAGACCGACTGCATGGCCATTCTCGACCTGCTGATCCAGCAGAAACCAGACATCCCGGTGCTTTTTCTAGACACCGGCTATCATTTCGCCGAGACCTACGCCTATCGCGACCAGATGACCCGCAACCTGAAGCTGAACCTTATCAACTTGCTGCCGAAGCTGACCGTCCCGGCACAGGAATCGCAGTTCGGAATCTTATATCAAAGCGCGCCCGACCGTTGCTGTGGAATGCGCAAGGTGGAGCCGCTCTTTGCGGGATTGGAAAGCTATGACATTTGGTTTACAGCGCTCCGCCGCGAACAGTCTCCTACGCGCGCGAACTTACAAGCCGTGGATCAATTCCGTTTATCCAGCGGAAAGCCATTGCTCAAGGTGAGTCCGTTAGCAACCTGGACGAATGCGGACGTCTGGGCCTACCTGAAGCGCCGCGGCATTCCTATTCTGCCTTTATACGAAAAAGGCTACACCAGCATCGGTTGTGAGCCCTGCACGACGCTGCCAGTCGATCCTGAGAATCTCCGCTCCGGGCGCTGGGGCGGCCGCAAGCTGGAGTGCGGAATCCATATTTCAAGCGAATAACGCCATGGAGATTCTGCTTGGATTCCTGATTGCGGTTGCCATCGGCATCACCGGTGTCGGCGCGGGCATCATCACGGCTCCCGTTTTGATTCTCTTCCTGCACGTCCCGCCGGTTCGTGCAGTGGGAACAGCGCTGGCATTCGGCGTTGCGGTGAAACTTCTGGTGGTGCCGATGCAGCTCTATCGCAAGCAAGTAAACTTCCGCGTGGTCGGCTACATGCTGGCGGGTGGTTTGCCTGGAGTTCTGCTCGGATCCGTAATACTTTCGAAACTCAACGTACCCAGCCGCCAAGGAATTCTCTTTGCGGCATTGGGCTCCACCATCGTTGTGATGGCCGCCTTGAATCTCTACCGGCTGTGGCTGAATCCGGCGCGGGAGAAGACGCGCGATCGGTCTCGCTGGCTGCCGTTTATCACCTTTCCTATCGGCGCGGAAGTGGGTTTTTCTTCGGCCGGCGCGGGCGCGATGGGCTCGCTGGTGTTACTTGCCATTACACCGCTGACGGCGGCGCAAGTGGTAGGCACGGATCTTTTCTTTGGACTCTGTGTTTCGCTTGTCGGAAGCGGCTTTCAAGTCACCGCAGGTAATTACGACCCTGCAATCCTTACAAGCCTCGTCGTTGGAGGCCTCTTCGGAGCTTTCGCCGGCACATACGTCGCCGCCATTGCTCCGCAAAAGGTTTTCCGATTCGCTTTGTCCTTCTGGCTCATCGCGCTTGGCATCCAATTGTGCTGGAGCGGCGTCCATCAGCTTTGACGCTGATCCTTTAAAAAGGTCTGTGGCAGCGTTAGGAACCGTAGGTCGACATTAAGTCAAGAACCAACGGTAATCCGAATGCATCTAACGTACGGGGTTTGAGTTGTGAATCACCCTGTACGCGATTGGGCGGAAGAGTTTCTCCTGGAACCGGCCTGGAATTGGACATCCTGGCTAAAATCTTCGTGGTCGAAATCCAAACGGTTTCAGCGGACTGTCATAGCGTTGGCGGCGGGCGTGTTCGTTCTGCTGGCAATTATTGTAGATCTTAGGACTTCCTGGTTGGAGTCGTTGATTTTTCGGTCTTTGGACCGCAAGATCACGTTTCAGTTAGAGCAGGGCCCCAGCCAGGAGATTCAGTATCCCAAACCTGGCCCTTACGACTGGACTCTCGGGTACGCGCGGCTGCCGGATGTTTTGAAGCATCTTAAAGCGGCTGGATACCGTGTGGACGCTCAAGTTCGCGATTCGCATCTGGCTTCGGTTCTCTACCGCGGCGGGGTCTATCCGGTTTATGGCCACAAGGACCAAGCCGGGCTGCGCATCACGGACTGGCAGGGCAACATTCTTTATGGTTTCCGCCGTCCCGAGCGCGTTTACCAAACTTATTCCGATGTTCCGCCCGTGGTTGTCGATACTTTGCTGTACATCGAGAACCGGCATATGCTCGATTCCGACCATCCCTTCCGCAACCCGGCCGTTGAATGGGACCGTCTGTCAAAGGCGATGCTGGATTACGGAATTCACGCCGTGGATCACGGCCATCCGGTGATCGGGGGCAGCACGCTGGCCACACAACTAGAGAAGTTGCGCCATTCCCCCAACGGAAG
>Ga0335083_10006749_pt1 | contig 14243 bp, 12 predicted proteins | sample Lox_Sample_42_FD_206716 | JGI IMG/M metagenome (GOLD analysis project Ga0335083, IMG submission 206716) | Soil microbial communities from Loxahatchee National Wildlife Refuge, Florida, United States - Lox_Sample_4.2 | ecosystem: Environmental > Terrestrial > Soil > Wetlands | place: USA...
CACGAGATGCAACAAGGCGGCTTGCGCAATGATCAAGGGCAAGGTAACCAGGGCATAAGCGTCTTTATGGGCATCGAACAAATGCTTGAGCCAGCCCCGCAGGGGAAGCAAAACGGCGAAATAATATCCTACAATAAAGGCCCCATAGATCGCTGTCTCGACGGCGAGCCACAATGCGATTTTCATTGGATGTTCCTTGTGCGCAATTCCTTTGTTCATAAAAAAATTATTACCGATGCATTTATCTGAGGCCGTGAGAGCAGCGCAAATCACCGGACAGGGCGCGGCTCAATCTCCTTTGCACTGACGAAGATACCTCAACTGTATGGTATTGTCACGCAACCGGACTTGATCGCAGAAAAAAAGAACGAGCCGGTGGAATTTACCACGCGAGGGCCAGTTGAAGCTGGAAGACGGAGCAACTGCGGGTATTGTGGAATGCGGGATCCCAAATCTGCTGGAAATCGGGCATGAGTTTAACCGTGGGAGTCAATTGGATGACGTAAACGGTTTCCCAAATATATTCATTCTCATGGATTACCGGCTTCGTGGTCGCCGCCGGCTGGCTCCAAACAAAACCAGAGCCCAGGAAATCATTGCTGGTGCGGTGAAACAGTAAATGCGTAAAAGGCCCCTGCGCCACAAAACCGGTGCCAATCTCCCGATCAGCCGTGGTGGAAACTTTGGCGTTCCCAAAACCAAAACGCCCGAACCAGCCGAAGGGCGAGTCCGGTCCCAGTTTTTGTTGCATATCAAAACAAAGGCCGCCACCGGTAGTCCCATTCACGCCGGCCGCGAAAGGCTGGATGCGGTAGATACCCGGGCCGAGGCCAAAAACATTGGTCGGCGCATAACCAAGTTCAATCGGGAGCGACCAGGTCTTCCAGCTATAATCGATCCAGGGGAGCAGGCCCGCGCTGGCATTGCCCGCGTTGCCGCCCACCATGGCGTACCATTCCTCCAGCGGCTGCCATTGCAGGTTGAACCCGAAGTCATAACGTCCCAGCGGCAACACCTGGCTGTTGATGAGCGCCGCGTTCATGAATTTGCTGCGTCCGCTGTTGGCGTAGGCATTATCGTCCATGTAATTGCGCTGGCTGACCACACCGGCCACGGCGACGAAATGACCATTGAAGAGAGACTGCTGCCAGGCCAGCTCGGGCACCCGGACATTGTTGGTGCCGGACCAGCTCACGGTCGGATTGACCAGCGTGCCGAGGTTGGATTTGACAGATTGAGTGCTGGCAGCTGTACCCAGCCCGCTCTTGGCCTGGACCTGGGCGCTGAGCCAGCCGGCGGTGACGGTCGGCACGTCGTAGATGGCCCATTTTGATTTCATGTCGAGGGTATATTCCGCCATGGTATCTGAGCCCTGTTTAACATTGCTCATGTTAATGTAATCAAAAGTTTGCTGGAGCGAATAACGGAGACCATATCGGGACAACTGATATTTCGCGCCATCTACCCAGGGTTCAATAGGCGCATACGAGAACATGGGATTGGGAGTCAATGCGGTATTGCCGTATTCGTCCTGGCTGGCCAGGTAGGGCATGAGCCCAGGAGGAACCGCCGGGAAAAATTCGGCGTGCGATATGGCGTTGCGCGCCCGCTGCAGAATGGCCATGGGTGCGAGGGTGCCGCGCGCATAGGTGGGAATCTGATCATTGACTCCCAGGTCCGACGGCGGGCGATAGCCGGATGGCACCTGGTTGGTCGAAACGGTAACGAGACGTCCAAGGCTGTCAATCAGCAGAACGTCATTGGTGGTGGAACCGGCGGCCGCATTGGTGGTCGAGTTAGCAATCGTATTCGTAGCTGAATTAGAATCCTGCGGCTGGTCCTGGCCAAAGCCGACAGATGCAGTGAGCATGATGGCCGTCAGACTTAGTATAGGAGCAAGTCGTGACGGCACACTCATGATGATAAAAACTTGAGATTGGCTGACGTTTATTTGTCGAAGAAGCGAACCTTGCCTGTGGAAAGGTCGTACATGCCGCCGACCAGTTCGATTTGGCCGGCGCCAATCATCTCTTTCAAAATCGGGCTGCGTTCGGGAATCTCTTTCATCACGAGGCGAACGTTGGCCTCGGCAACTTCATCCACAAATTCTGCATTCTTTGACGTGCGCGGCTGGCCGTTGTCCGGCACGTCATTGATGGCCGGTTTGATTTTGTCGAGGAGGCCGGTGAGGTTGCCCAACTCGACGTTATCAATGGCGCCTTTCACGGCGCCGCAATTGGAATGGCCCATGATGACCACGAGCTTCGCGCCGGAGACTTTGCACGCGAATTCCATGCTGCCCAGGATGTCGTCATTCACCACGTTGCCGGCGATGCGCGCGCTGAAGATATCGCCGATGCCCTGGTCGAGGATGATTTCGATGGGCTTGCGGGAATCAAGGCAGCTCAGAACAACGGCAATGGGATATTGGCCGGAGGCACTGGCTTTGACGGCGGCCTGCATGTCGCGGTGGGTCGGATGGCCGGAGACGAAACGGGCGTTGCCGGCTTCCAATTCAGCGAGCGCGGCTTGAGGGGTCATCGCCGCCTGCTGTTCTTTGGTGATCGGGGCCGCGGAAACGGCTGACGAGCTGCCCGAATCGTTGGTCGTTTGGCAGCCGCCGATCAGGACTACGGCTGCGGCCAAAACCAGGCCGGCCGTTAAACGGCTCAGGAATTTATCTGCGCTATGCTTTTTCATGGTGTCTTCCTTTCATTTTGGATTTCAAGGTTGCAGGTTTAATTGCAGGTTTACGAGTGCCTGTTCAAAGGGAGCGAGGCGAATCAGTCCGACGCTGGGAAATTCGAAATCAAGAATCAGGTATAAGGCCATGGTGATGGTGGCCACAAAGGCGAAGCTATGGAACCAATTACGCCTCCGGCTTCCTCCCATGCCATAGCCGACCAATACCGAGCCACCCATGACGAGGAACACCAGGATAGCATAAATCAATAACGGCGTATGAGTAAGCGCCTGCATCACGCGGGTGGTGCTCAAATCAAACATATCGTTCATTGCAGGCAGGAGCATCGAGGTGGCGGAGGGAGAGCCTGAGTCCCGGCAGTCGGCGATCGCCTCGGTCCAGATTTGCTTCTGGAGCGAGGAGGACTTGTTGAATTCGGCTTTCGCGGCGGTAACGTTGGGCAATACCTGGTCAAAGGCGACACGGGCCGTAATATATTGATGCAATTTTTCGCGTAAGGACGGTTGTACGGCCGAAGGGAGCAAATCCAGCCGGAGCCACACCGTGCCGATGGCATTGGCTTCTTTTACCGCGGTTTCGCGCCGCTCTTGAAACCGGCTCGCCGCCCCGGAAAAAGTAAAAGCGATCAGCAAGGCGATTAGGCTGAACACGGCGCCTTCCACCGCTCCGATTCCAGACTTGGCTGCTTCCGCATCCTGGCTCAACAGGCGGTTTTTCAGCCAGCGCCCGGCCTCCATAAAAAACAACATGCCCGCGGCTATCCCCAGAAATGTAAAGGCGCTCAGGAAGGATGGATTAATTCCAGAAATCATGAGTGATGAAAGCTCGAAAGCTCACGTTTTGGTTTCGGAAGATTTGCGCCCGCCACCGGTGAGCTTATGGGCCAGGACCCGGTAGACCAATCCGGCGACGACTAATCCGACGAGTAAAATAACGATTAATATCAGCCCCATGATAAAGGCCTGGTGCACCACCGCGTCAGCGTTGGCGGTCATCTGGTCGCCAATCTTATTGATTTGCGGCATGCTGTCGTTGGCGGTGGCGAGGAGGTTGTTGACGTTGGTGGCCATGGCGCCAATTTTCGAGGCGGCCGTGCCATAATCGAGAATGTTAAATGGAGGAGAACTGTTTGTCCCTTCGGGTTGAGGGCTGCTATTGGTCGGGGTGACAAACTGGACAAAAGCCGTCAGGCTCAGGAGGGCGGTGTTGATGTTCGACGCAGCGGTTGATGCCGCTTCCAGGGTCGCGCGCGTATTGGTCATCAACTGGCTGGCCTGGTTTTGTTGGGATTCCAAATTAGCAAAAATTTGGTTGATGGCGGCCTGCCGCTGGTCGTTGATGAGCTGGGGCAGTTGCTGCCCGGTTTTGGATAATACGGCGGCGGTGTTGGCAAACTGGTTCATATTGTCCATCATTTGGACGGACTCAGGCTGCCGGGCGAGCTCGTAAATCAGCAATTGCGTCTGCCAGTTCAGCAATTGGGGCATTCGCTGGGTGTAATACATCGTGCGCTCGCCCAATTGCCGGATGCCTTCGATGGCGGCGGTGGTAGGATCCAGGCCGGATAACGGGTTCAAGTAGAGCAAACTGAAAATACTGGAAGGCCTGCCGCCGGCCAATTGCGATCCCTGACCCAGCGCTGTGGCGAATTCGCGAAAACGAATGGCTCCCACGTTATGCTGGTGCGGAAATTTCTCGTGCCACTGCTCGATCAAGCCTCTCAATTCTGCCTGTTGTTGTGGCGAGAGGATGGCGCTGGCCATGGTCCAACCATTCGATTCCATGGCGATTTGCGCGGACAACAGCGGCTGGACGGCATTCGTGCCATAAGCCGTGACTCCATAATCTTCAACGACACCACGGGCGATGGTCGCCAATACCAGCAGATCCAGCGCATTAGCCGAAGGATTTTCGCCGGTGGCATCATTGTAGGCGGCGGTGGCCTGTTGCAGCTTCCAGCGCAACGCAACGAGACGGACACTGGGGTTGGTCGTCGCGGCCGTAATGTCATCGCATCCCTGGGAAACCATGGCGACGTAAGTATCGGCAAAACGCATAACCTGCGACTGTAGGATGGCAGAAGTAACCACTCCAGATGCGGAGTTAGTGAGTTGAGACGACGAGACCCGGACTTTCGACGGTCCGCCGGTAAGGGGGTTAGAGGCGCATCCGGCCATGGTCAGCAACAAAACAACGGCCAGACCAAGCCAATAAAAATTGCTAAATACGTGTCCCCTGCTTTGTTCCTGCATCTCCAACCGTTTGAAAGTGACTTTCATAAATGCCTGAGAATCTCCAGCCCCACAGATAACCTTTGTTATCTCCCAGGGCTAGAAAAAAACGGCAGTATCAACTGGTTTATTATCAGAAGGCGACAGTAACTTTGAACCAGGTAAAGTTGCCCTGCGGAGTGTTCCTCGTAGTCACTTGCGGCAACCATGAGATATCCGCGATCAGCATTGCCTTGCCGAGCTTATGCACATAAGAAACCGTGGGACCCACAGCGACGGATTGGGCCTCGAAACTGCCGAGCCGCGCACCCGAACCGCTATCACCGGTGAACTGGTTCAGGTAACTCACCGTACAGCCCGCACCGGCGATGCCACCGAGCAACGGCAGGTGCTGCGCCAGGGTGGCATCGAGATGGAAGATGTCGCCAGACTGGTAATCAGTGCTATGATTTACGGTATTAAAATCCATGGCGGGAAAGAGCGTAAATTCCGTGCCGAATTTGGTGCTCAGCCAGCTAAAGGCAAGCATGGGTTCAAAAGTCCAGTAACCCAGGCCGGGATTAGCCAATTGGCCGGCATTGTAATCTCCCGTGGGCGCCCACATGTTAAACAGGCCGCCCACCTTAAAATCGCCATTGGTCCAGACCCCCATGATAGGGGTTGTCATAATATCGCCAAACCCATTGACTGATTGCTCCCGTGCGCCGGAAATCTGATGTTGATCCCGGTCAAAAGTGGCCGAGACTTGCACGCTCGACCAAACCCACGAAGGGTAAACACCCGTGGCAAAGGTGATGTTGGCGACCTGCCAGGGATAAGCATAAACCGCAAAGGGCACTTCGCCCTGGAGATTGGCGGTCACCCCCACGCCTAAATTGCCACCCAGGGGCAGCTCCTTATTTCCTCCGAATTTGCCATTGCCGTAATTCAAGAAATAATTACCGGCATAAAGACCCGGCTCGGAGGGTGGCACGCCGGTGAAATCCGCGAAGGTACCCGGGATGTAGTGCCCACTGCCGCTTTCTTCAGCGCGGACGGTGATAGCCAACGCCAAAGCGCAGACTGTGATGAGGTAAATGATTTTGTTTTTCATGGCTTTATTTTTTGTCTGCACCGGTCACGGTGTCGTCGATCTTTTTCGCGTCGGTCTTCACATCAGTGGCGGCCTGCCCGGCATCCTTCTGGACGGTAGACTCAAGTTTTTGGTCCGCAGGCCTTTTTTGGAAACAAACACCCAGGGCGAACCCAATCGCCAGGACGAGAACATAGGAGATAATTTTTTTCATAAGTTGGTTAAGCGTTATTTGTTTTTTCGGTGGTGAATTCGCGGGCCGTGCACGCACAGCCCGCGTGGTTCACAATCGAATCAGCTCGTGCGATTAGGGCTTATAATTAGAGTAGCCGGGCCCGGTCTTGTCGTACACGTTATAGAATTCATCAGGCATGATGGTGGCCACGCCAGTCTCGGGAATAAGAATCAAATCCTGGTCGAGGACTTTCGTGCGGAATTTCCAACCGGGCGGCAGATGCTGGAAATGGCTGGCCGGATCAGCGGCAAATTCCTGGAACGTCCATTTTGGATTCATACCTATCTCAAAGCCCTTCATAATCCAGGTATTGCCTTCGGCATCATCAATCAGATACACCGTCGTGCCTTTATTATATCCAAGCTTGCTCGTGCGTTCGATGGTGGTCGTTTGATATCCCACTTTCCCCATAGTTTTCAATTGGCTTTTGGTGAGGTGCAGGGTTGCACACCAGGGAATTTCCCTGCCGTTGAAGTCTTCATCTTTACCGAGAGGAAGTTCAAACCAATCGATCATCCAGAGCTTGGGCCCGTTGAGAGCCACGCCCAAGGCACCAAACTGTTTTTTAATCTGTTCGGTACTTAGACCTTCCACGTATTCCTGCGGAGCAGAGTCTTTGGTTGTGGCGCCATCGAAACCTGGAATCAGTGAGGTATTATAAACGTTCGCGCGCAGGTTGCCGGTGATGCCGTTACCCCCCACGACAAAGATTTCCAGATAGCGGACCTGGTTCAGGTTATCGATACGGGAAACTTTGGCATCCGCACCATCATCTTTCAGATTGGCGCAGCCTGTTAACATAGTTATGGTCGCAACAATGGCCGCGACCCCGGTGAGTTTGTTTAGTATTTTCATTGGTTGTTTTCGTTTGTTTATGTCTTCGTGATTTATTTTACCACTTCGATCCCCGGCGGCTTCCACGTGCCATGACCCGGCGGCAAAACCGAGGGAGGCTGGGTCTTCGGCCAATAGAGGCGCATGACTAGATAGATCGGGCCATCAGGCGCGGGCAGCCAGTTGGATTCCTTGTCCGCGCCGGGCGAGTCATGCTGGATATAAATCGTCAATGAGCCGTCATCATTCTTCTTCATGTTCGGCAGCATGGGCGAGTTGATGAGGTAACGGTCAATCGGGTTTTTGATGAGCAATTGCGATTTACCGTCGTAAATGGTTACGGACCAGAAGGCGTTCACCGGAGGCAATTCTCCGGCCGGGAACGTGAGCGTGTAATTATTTTTGCTGCCATCCAGGGGATCGCCGTTGGCCAGGTTACGGGTCATGGGATACATGGCTTCATCTGCGTCGTTGCCATAAATGCCCGCCTTGGCGGCTGCGGCGCGCAACAACCAGTCGCCATGATAAAACTTGCGGTCGCCAAACGGGGCCGCGACCTGCCAGCCGTCGATGTTGGTGCCGGCGGCGGCGACTTTTTCATCCACTTTTTCCTCGCCGTCTTTCATGCCGATGGCGACTTCAAGTTTGTGCTCGAGGTCGAGCGAGTCAAAGGTGAACACCTTCCCCGCCCCGATGCCGATGCGGGCGAGCTGCGCGCGAACGGCCTTTTCCTCCGGCCCGGGCGGCGCGAATTGCAGGGCGAAATCGAGATACTGGAAGAAATTCGTCTTCACCATTTCTTCGGTGATGGGCGGAAAATCAATGGCCGGCGCAGCGGGCGGTGCGGGCTGATGCAGATACGCCGAGAGTGGTTGCACGTTATAACCCTCCTGAATTTTGACTACGTTCGGCATATCGTCCGCGGTGAAGAGTTGTGTGCGAAACAGCACGAGCGAAAACTGCGTGCTGGACCGAAATACTTTTTTGATGCCATGGGGCGTTGAGCCATGCCAGTTCGGCCCGGCAACCAAATAATCCCCCGCCGCATTCCCCGTGGCGCGGCTGCCGATATAACCGTAGTTGAACGTATTGCCGTCGCAGAATTGCACGGAGAAGTAACGTCCCGCAGGCACGGCCGGCACTGAGATCACGAGCGGCTCCGCCCGCAAATCCGCGTAAACAAAAGAATACGGCGTATCGCTATTGGGCGTCACCACGGCGGTGTCCTGGTAAGTGAAGACGCGGTGCTCATTGTAAATCTGGTTGAAATTGGTTTTGTACTGTCCTGAATGCTTGTCCACAAAACCCGTGTACATCACGGCATAATTCATCACGATCGGCAGGCCATAGATTAATCCGCTCTCGGCAATATCCTTGGTCTCGGCGATGCCCGGGGCATTCGCCTCGTGCTTTTCTGTTTGAGCAATCGCATCGTTTTTCGTCGCGCATCCGACGAACAGGGTGATGGCGAAAGCGCAAGCTGCCGCCCCGATTAAAATTTGCCTTTTGGTCGCTTTCATTCTTAATTTCCCATCTCTTCGATATCGTTTGTGAATTCGCGGGCCGTGCGAACACAGCCCGCGCGTTTCACAATCGTCAATGAATCTCTCGCAACTGTCAACGGACACGGTGATTGGGGCTTCCCACGTCTCACCGCTATCGTTTCAACTAGTTGTTTGAATTGTAGTCAAAGTTATGCACCTGCAGCGTTAGCTGCTTGGCAGGCACGGTCACTTCGGCATACTGCAAATGGGTCAGCCCGGCCTTCAGCGTCGCGTAGGAAGCAGTCAGTTGCACCGCGTCCTGTTCGTACGTGGTGTTAATCAGTATTTTAGTGACGTGCCGCGTGCTCGCGTTGATCCACATGGTGTAGGTGTCGCCCGGCGACAATACATTGCTGCCGGCGACCTGGAGCAGGCCGTTGGCATCCGGCGCGGAAATCTGCGCCTGGCTGACAAAGTCTATGACCTTCCCGGCCGAAGGCAGGGTGTATTGGTCCAGTAATTTGCCCAGCGCGGCGAAATATTTCTCGACCTTGGCCCGTTCATCTTCGGCAATTTTTTTCCGCAAAAAACCAGACGGGAGCGGCGCGGCCTGGTCGTTAACCAGCGTGCGCTGCAATTGGCCGTCGGGCCCGTAGGAAACCAAGTTAATGCGAGTGTCTTCGACTTTTCCGTTGTCGATCAGTTCCGCGCGGCTACTCCAGGAATACTGCTTGAGCAAAGCCGCATCGGCCTGGCGGGCGGCAATGATTTTCATGGCCAGCCCCTCGTTGGCAATTTGGGCAAAAGCGGTTGGCGCACTGCCCCCAATAAGCAACGCCGCGATAAGGATTAGGATTTTCTTCATGATTTTTTGATTTTGAATGCGCGGGCCGTGCTGGCGCACAGCCCGCGTGATTCACAATCGTTTACTGTGATTTTTCCACGTCAATCGCCACCGATTCGGTAACGTTGATGACCACCGTTTCACCGACCTTGCGTTGGGTCAGGTCCACGTCCGGCCGCACGGGCACGGTCTTCTTCGAGCCATCCGGAAACTCAAGCGTGACCTTGTGTTTATCGAGGTTAATGTCAGTGATCGTGGCGGTAATCTGTGCCGTTTGCGCCACCACGCCACCCGGCTTGGCGCCTACCGGGGCCAGGGCTACGACGGCGGCGGCACCGTTATCCTGGGAGGAGGCATCCGTGCCCATCGCCACGACGAGTTGGTCCGTCACAGTGGCAGTGACTTGGTCGCCCACCTGGATTTGCGCGAAGTTGACCACGTTCGGCCCGCACTTCACGACGAAGTCTTTGCCGTCTGAACCAACGAGCGTCACTTTGCGGGTTTCCGCATCGATGGACTTCACCGTGGCTGTCATTTGATACGTGTTAATCATGACGCCGCCCGGGACGCCGGGCTGGGCGGAGACGACGGTTGAGCCTTCCACCTGGGCTGAATCCGACGACGAACAGCCGGTCAGCATCAGCGCCGTGGCCGGCGCGATGATTAAACAAGCAAGTATGGTTTTTTTCATAGTTAGGATTTTCTTTCTTTAGTTGGTTTCGATTTTAGTTTTCTTTGTGAATTACGGGCCGCCCGAAGACGGCCCACTTGGTTTAATTAAAATATCTGCTCTTTTGCTTCGGGAACTTCCCAGGTGCCGTCAAGAATCGAAGGCGGAGTTTCCGTCGGCCAATACAGGCGCATCATCAGGATGAATTTGCCTGAAGGTGCCGGGAGCCAGTTGGATTCCTTATCCGCGCCGGGTGACTCATGCTGGATGTAAAGGTCGATTGAACCGTCTTCATTGGGCTTCAGCGAATCGCGCGCACTCAAGGTGTAGCGGTTCAAGGGATTGGCCACGAAGAAATACTGGGCATCGTACATCGTCAACGACCAGAATCCTTTGACCGGCGGCAATTCGCCTTTCTTAAAATGCATCACATATTTGTGTGTGCCGTCGTAAGAGCGGAATGGGCCGGGGCCTTCGCTGGTCGGATAGATGGCGTCCTGCGGTCGATTCGCGCCCAGGCCGATGGCCGTGATGAACGCGCGCTGGAGGTAGTCTGTGCCATAAAGGCCGGTATTGGTCGTGTACAACCAGCCATGAGAATATTTATTTTTGCCTTTCCAAATGCCTTTCTTCAACCAGCCCATGATTTGGCTGAAGCCTTCATTTGGCACGTCTTCGATTGCCTGTTGCACTTCGGGGCTAAGCTGGGAAGCATCAAAAGGCTGTCCGGGAACAATGCCGAGCCGGGCCATGTCGGCCACGATCGGCGCGTCGGCTGCGGTGGGCGGATTATCTTTCATCAATTTGGCGAGCACATTGAAAAATTCTTCCGTGTTCAGGGCATTCACCTGGTCGCGCACGGGTGTCACCATATCAATGGTCGGGTCTACTTCACCCGCCGGAGGCGAGTATGACTGGCCATAGGAGCTTAAAGGCACCAACGAAATCTCGTCCTGCATTTTGTGCACGGCATCGTAATCTTCCGGCGTGCCGGTGCAATAGATGCGGCCAAGGATCCAAACCATGGCCGTGGGAGATTTGTATTCCACCACGCCTTCGGGAAGCGTGCCCGTCCAGCCCGGGCCGGTGATGGCATATTTCTGCGGGCCGGTGCCAGTCGTGCGTTTGCCCGGCACCTGGAACACATCCGTCCAGCCATCGAGCATCGGCATGAGATAATAACGTCCATCAGCGTCCGGCAGACTCAGGATATACGGCTCTTTGCTCACATCAATCCATGCGGTGGTGTAGAGGGTATCCGCATTAGGGGCGGTGACGACTTTATAGGACGCATCCGGATAGGTCCGCGACTTCAACAACCAGCCCATGGGAGCGTGCCCAAAATTCGGCTCGCGCACATTGGTCATAACGCGGCGCGTGTATTCCATGGTGACCAGGGAATAGCCGTATTCGTAGGCATCTAAAGCAATGCGATGCGCCTCCTCGGGCGTCAATTTTTCCGAAGATGTCCCGCAGGTGGTTTTGCAACCAGTGAACAAGGTGATGGCCACAGCAAGCGCCGTAACCCCGGTTAATATTCTAAGTGTTTTCATTTTTATATTTTTAACTTTCCGAAGATTTTCGTTCGTGAATTCGCGGGCCGCGCTTGCGCACAGCCCGCGTGTTTCACAAACGAATTACTGGGCGGCGTCAGCCGCGGCGGACTCGGCCTGTTTCAATTTCTCCATGTCCGCCGGTGTCAGCACGGGCGGTTCCACGGTGATGTTGAGGTGATCAATCGTGCCGGTGAACGCAAACGGCACCTTGTAGTCATCATCATCCACCGGCGTGCCGGTGTCCGAGCCGATGTCGAACGTCTCATCAATCGGCAGGAGCAACGGAATGGTTTTTTCCACCGTTTGGGTGGAAACCACCTGGCCATCCACCTTGAAGGTGCCGGTACCGGGGCGGCCCAGGCCACTGATGCTGTTAAATGCGAGCGTGGCAAAGCCCAGCCCGTCATACTTGAAGTCATACTCGAGCTTGTGCTTGCCGGGAGCGAGCGCTTCCGTACCTTCCCATTTGATGCGCTTGAGGTCGAGCAGGTTCCAGGTAAACACCGGCTTGCCGTTCAGCAAATACATGCCAAATCCGCCGAAGCGTCCGCCTTCCGTCACGATGACACCGTTGGCATTGCTATCCGGCACGTCAATGTCCGCCGTGATCGTGTAGGACGTATTCAAGAGATTCGGAGCTGCGCTATCCGGGATACCGACGACCGGTTCACCCGAATAGTTAAACACCTTCCGTCCCGCCGTCAGGTTGGGACGCGGTGAAACCACGCGGGTCGCCACCGAGGCATCCAGCGGGAACACTTCGTATTTCTTGAATTCGTCAAACATCATCTTGTGCATTTCTTTGACCTTGTCCGGGTACTGCGCGGACAAGTCATGGTTCTGGGTCCAGTCTTTGCTGACATCATAAAGCTCGTACTTGAATCCCGTGGCCGGGTCAGGCATGGCGGCACCGAGCAAATCCCAGGGCGGGCGGGTAGGCACAGCGCTAAGCATCCAGCCGTCATGGTAAAGCCCCTGTACACCCATCATTTCAAAGTACTGGGTCGTATGCCGTGAGGGAGCATTGGCGTTGGCCGCATCGAACGTGTAAGCCAGGCTCGTGCCTTCAATCGGCTTTTGCTTGATGCCATCCACCATGTCCGGCGCATGGATGCCGGCCACTTCAAGGATGGTCGGAACAACGTCAATCACATGGCCAAACTGGGTACGAATGCCACCGTCATCGGTGATATGGCCCGGCCAGGAAACTGCCATGCCGTTGCGTGTGCCGCCGAAGAATGACGGAATCTGCTTGGTCCATTTAAATGGCGTATCGAATGCCCAGGCCCATTGCACACCCATATGGTTATAAGTATATTGCGAGCCCCAGACATCGTACCATTTCATTTGAACCTCTGGAGGCAGAACGATACCGTTAAACAACATCATTTCGCTGGGAGAACCAACGACAGAACCTTCAGCAGAAGCGCCATTGTCACCGCTGATGTAGATGATGAGAGTGTCGTCCAGTTTTCCTTCCTTGGCGATCTCGTCAATCACGCGGCCAATTTCATGGTCAGTGTAGGCGAGATAAGCGGCATAGACATCCGCCTGGCGGATGAAGAGCTTCTGCTCTTCCGGCGTGGATTGGTCCCAATTTTTAAGCAGGTTCGTCGGCCATGGGGTCATTTCCGCATCCTGTGGAATTACGCCCAGGCGTTTTTGGTTTGCAAAGATCGTGTCACGGAGGTTGTTCCAGCCGTTGTCGAACAGGTGCATCGCACTGATCTTCTCAACCCATTCCGGCGTCGGATGGTGCGGCGCGTGGGTGCCGCCGGGAACATAGTACATGAAGAATGGCTTGGCCGGGTCAATATCGTTCATGCGGTTCAGCCACGCGATGGCGTCATCGGCCATCGCCGTGGTCAAGTTCCATTTGCCTTCCTGGCCTACGAACGGATAGATGGCCGTGGTATTGCGGAACAGGTTTGGCTGCCACTGGCTCGTGTCACCGCCAATAAAGCCATAGAAATATTGGAAGCCCATACCGCTCGGCCATTGGTCAAACGGACCAGCCTGGCTCGAAGCGTAGGAAGGCACGTTGTGGTCCTTGCCAAACCATGACGTGTTATATCCGTTATCCAGCAGGATGCGTCCGATGCTCGCCGAGTCTTTGGGAATAACACTGTTGTAGCCGGGGAAACCCGTGGACTGCTCCGAGACCACACCGAAGCCCACCGAGTGGTGGTTGCGGCCCGTGATAAGCGCAGCGCGCGTGGGCGAGCAAAGGGAGGTCGTATGAAAATTGATATAACGCAAACCGTTCGTCGCGACACGGTCCAGCGTGGGCGTGGGAATGACACCGCCGAAAGTGCTCGGCGCGCCGAAGCCGACGTCGTCGGTCATGATGAGCAGGATGTTCGGTGCTTGCTTGGGCGGGACAATGCGCGGCGCCCACCATGCCTTCGATTGAAGGGCGTTGTCTTTGATTTCACCCCCGAACCGCGGATCCGGCGCGGGAAGCTGTTTGCTTGAGACGGTCGTCGTGGCGGAAGGCGAACCTGGTTCGCCGGTGGTTTCGATGGGTGTGCCTGATTCGGAACTGCCGGTACTGGCGCATCCTAGGATGGCCATAATTGTAACGGCTAGAGTTACATTAATTATGTTTTGGGA
>Ga0335083_10006750_pt1 | contig 14243 bp, 10 predicted proteins | sample Lox_Sample_42_FD_206716 | JGI IMG/M metagenome (GOLD analysis project Ga0335083, IMG submission 206716) | Soil microbial communities from Loxahatchee National Wildlife Refuge, Florida, United States - Lox_Sample_4.2 | ecosystem: Environmental > Terrestrial > Soil > Wetlands | place: USA...
CGGCTCGCATCTCGCACGTCCCCCAGAAAATATCGCAAGCTGGGGTGGTCAAGCCCCGAAGCGCGCATGTCATGCTGCTTGAGTTCATCGCGGCTAAGGATCACCAGCCTCTTTGGCTGGTACTCCTTCAACATGATTTCGACAAACTTCTTCCCAAAAGACCCGGTCCCGCCAGTCACCAGAACTGCCTGCTCCGACCAATTCATCCCACTCGCCTCGTTACCGTTAAAATCAGATTTGTTGGCGCGAAACCGCTCCAACACACATTCTCATTTCGATAAAACGCGGCCATCGCGATCTCTTGCCTTCTCCAGCCGCCGGTTGGGTCTTACGTTGCCGTAGTATATCGGACTTTCCTGCAACTCGCGTGCGGCACCGTTATCAGAATCGCCTCACGCGAAAATTGGCCGCAGTTTTTTTGCCCATCCAATGCTAAAATGTCCCACGAACTCTTCATCACTCAGTGCAAAATAATTCCCTGCGCGACGGACCAGCCCTCTTCGACCCGGGACAGAGTTATGCGTGTGCAGAATAGCCCCATTCGAGCTATTGGAGCGGTTACAGAATCGTTGAGGAGCAGGCATGGATTTCGGATCCCTGGTACCGGCGAATAACCCTGTCGTTCGTGAATTACAGCCGTCCCAAATCTCGGACTTGGGACGGCCGACGGGACCGCGCCTCTATCCCGATCTTCCCTCGCACGACTCCCCACTCGGCGAGTCTCTTCGCATTCTGCGCAAGCGCAAATGGACAGTCATTGGATGCCTCGCAACGATTTTTTCCGTCGTCGCCATCGCCAGCCTGAAAATGCCCAAGATCTACGAAGCTGGCGGGACCATTGAGATCAACAAGCCCGATGCCAGCCTGAATTTTCAGAACTCCACAACATTCAGCTTGGATTATTTTGATCCGACCGAATTGGAGACTGAGATCAGGATTCTACAAAGCGATCTTCTGGCTCTGCAGGTCATCCGGGAACTCAATCTCGATCACAATTCGGAACTGGCCGGTCAGGCGCCGCCCTCGCCTTCTCCCGATCTCGCTCCCGATCCCTTACAGACGGATCCCGCCCTGGCCGCCTCCATGGTGGGCGGATTCAAGGGAAATTTGAGAGTTGCTCTCGTACCGAATACCCGCATCATCGAAGTTCACTACCGGGGTCCCGACCCTCAGAGAGCTGCTGTCGTCGTGAATACCCTGATGCAGACGTATGTCGAGAACAACTTTAAGTCCCGGTTCGATTCGACCATGGCAGCTTCCAGCTGGCTCCAGGGCCAGCTCAGCGACCTGCAGATCAAGGTGGAGACGTCCCAGGAGAAACTTGTGCGTTATCAGAAAGAGCATGAGATTCTGGGCACTGACGAGAAACAGAACATCACCATGGCGAAGTTGGACGAACTGAACAAACAGCTCACCGACGCCGAGAGTGAGCGCATGGACAAAGAGGCCTTATACCGCCTCGTTGAGACTGGAGACCCCGACGCTGTCGCCTCCGGCGCCAGCAGCTTGGGCGATTCTGGGGACGCCACCTCGCAAACCCCCTCGGCACTGCTCGATAGCTTGCGCGCCAAGCAGGCGGATCTCAAGATCCAGGCAGCAGACTTGAGCACGCAGTTCGGCCCGTCCTATCCCAAGCTGGCTCAGCTGAACAATCAACTCAAGGAAATCGATATCCAGCTTCAAGGGGAGATGAAGAAAATCGCCAGCAAGGTTCGCGGCCAATACACCACCGCCCTGCAGCGCGAAAACATGCTCCGCGACGCTCTCGAAAGACAAAAGCAGGAAGCCAACAAGCTTAATGAGAGTGCGATCGAATATACGATTCTCAAACGGGATGTCGAAACCAATCGCCAACTTTATGAAGGCCTCCTGCAGAAGCTGAAGGAAGCGGGCGTGTCGGCAGGATTGAAATCCAATAATTTCCGCATTGTGGACAGAGCGGCGCCGCCCACGGGACCGATTGAACCCAACATCCCGCGAAATCTGATGTTTGCCGTTGTCCTTGGCCTCGCCTCCGGTGTGGGATTAGCTTTCTTGCTCGAAGGATTGGACAACACGGTCCGCACAACCGAGCAGGCCCAGATGATTTCAGGCTTACCATCTCTCGGAATGATTCCTCTCGGCTCCAAGGCTGCTCGTGAAGGCCCCAATCCTAAGCGCCTTGCAATTGCTACCTCAAAGGAAGCCGTTGAGCTTGTGACGCAGGTCCGGCCACAGTCGCAAATGGCGGAATCGTACCGCGCCCTCCGCACTTCCCTGCTGTTATCCAATCTTGGCGCCCCTCCGAAAGTCATCATGGTGACCAGCGCCTTACCGCAGGAAGGTAAGACCACTACCAGCATGAATTGTGCGGTCGTACTGGCTCAGAAAGACGTGCGTGTTCTACTCATCGACGCCGATTTGCGCCGGCCTAGCATTCATAAGAATCTGGGCATGGGACCGCATCTCGGACTGAGCAACGTGTTGACCGGCACGACCACGCTCGAGAAGGCAATCACGCACACCGCGATCCTTCCAAACCTGGATGTGCTCGCCGCTGGATCTCCGCCGCCTAACCCGGCCGAATTACTGGCATCTAGCAACATGCGGGAAATGCTGGCTGAGTTGCGCGAGAAATACGACCACATCATCATCGATACGCCACCATCACTTTCGGTCACGGACGCCGTCGTGCTCTCGCCGCGAGCCGACGCAGTCATGCTCGTGATTCGCGCCGAACAGACCACTAAGCAAGCGTTACGCCGCGCGCGCGATATTCTCGCTCAGGTCAACGCCAAGGTCGTCGGAGTTCTGCTCAACGCCGTAGACCTGAGTTCCCCGGATTACTACTACTATTACGAATATCAAGGCAAGTATGCCCAGTACTACCGCGAGGGAAACTCCTCCGAGCACGATGAAGACGCCGACCTCGAGGAGAGCACCCCGTCGTCCAGCAGCGCATAGCGTATCTTTCCACAGCAACGCATGAAGATCCCTCTCACTCCCGCGCGCAAATGGCTGGTTGTGGCTACTGCTGCTCTCGTGGCTATGTTGTTTATCACGTTGGCTGCGAGCCAGTTTGTCGCGTATTGGTTGGGAAATCCAAATCGCCTCGAACTGGGCAGCTTGCCCAGACTTCGAAGGGCCGCCCGGCTCGATCCCGGCGATGCAGATTATCGAGATCGCCTGGGGAAATTCTATGACTTGGTCTCTCGCGATCCCGCCTCGGCAGTTGCGCAATACCAAGCGGCAGTTAAGCTGAACCCGCATTCCGCCGAGTACTGGCTCAATCTTGCGGATGCATATCAGGTCATGGATGACACCGCCAACCAGACCGCGGCTCTGGAGCGCTCCATTCAGGCCGAACCCACAAATCCCGACGTCGCTCGGACTGCCGCGAACTTCTATCTGGTCCTTGCCACGAATGAAAAAGACCCGTCAATCGCCCAGAGCCTTACAACGAAAGCCTTACGAGAATTTCGCGTCGTCTTGGCCAATGACACACCCTCGGCTCCCGAAGCGATCAGGAATTGCTGGCGCATCGAACCTGACGTTGACATTCTGCTGCGCGACGTCGTGCCTCCGCGGAGCGAAGCCTACACCGCATTTCTTACTCTGCTCCAGCAGGATGCGAGTCGTTTGCAACACGAGTTAACGTTTCCGCCCGCCAATCCCGACGCCGCCTCCCCGGCGCAACTGCAGGAGAAGCGGGCGCAAATGCAGAGGGAAACGGCCGCCACGTTCAAGGTCTGGAATGCGCTCATCGAAAGCCGCCAACCCTTCGAGGAGCGCTATCCTTACGACTACATTCGCTTCCTCATCCAGATGAAAGAGGTAGATCAAGCCGAGTTAGTTTGGCGGCAGACCGTAGATCAATTCAAGCTTTCGTCTTATTTGTCATCTTCCGACAATCTCATCGTGAATGGCAAGTTCAGTCTTCGCCTGCTGAATGCCGGCTTCGACTGGCAATACCAGAAGCAAACCGGTATCAATCTCACACTCCAGCCTCCGAAAAATCCGGATGGCTCGCGCTCCCTTCTGATCACTTTTGACGGGCCCGGCATTTCCGATGCGGGAATTTTCCAATTCGTTCCCGTGCAGCCCAACACTACTTACGAATTCTCCGCCCACTACAAGAACGAGGGCGAACTCGAGGGCGCCGGCGGCCCTCACTTCACCGTTCAGGACGTCTACAGTCAGGCCGTCTATTACGAGAGCGATACTTTGAAACCAGCGACTGACTCGAACGATGACACTGAACTGAACGACTCGAATTCGCGGAAATTAGTGCAAGGCGAATTCACGACTGCTCCGGACAGCAAACTGGTTGTGGTCCACGTCCGTCGCCTTCCGGAGCGCAGTCCGATCCGTGGTAAGCTCTGGATCGACGGATTTCGTCTCATCAAAAAACCGTCCTGAGCAACGGACTGCAACAGAATAAAGCGATTGAACCGAATGCATCTTCGCAGGAAAAAACCGGTGGAGGGGATTCGCCACAGATTAAAGGCCGATCTCCAATGGTTCGCCGCCCACCTCGACTCGATCCTCCTTTATTCAACCTTCGGGCTGCTGATGTTCGGCCCGCTTGCCTTCGGCGCGGTCGAACCCTGGTCGATTTTCATTCTCGAAACCGGTTCTGTTCTTCTGGCCCTGCTCTGGCTCCTCAAACAAGTTCTGGGTAGCGAATTAACCATCCAGTGGAATCCACTGTTCCTTCCCATGGCGGTATTTGGCGTCCTCATTCTTCAGCAGATTGTTTTGGGCACGAGTGCTTACCGCCACGATACGATCTCTGGGGCTCTTCTATACTGCGCGTATGCCCTGCTCTGCTTTCTGGCGGGCCAAACCTTGTTGCGCAGCTCACAGGCCCGCAAGATCGCCGTAGTTCTCGCAGTTTACGGAGCAGCGATCGCCGCGTTCGCCTTGCTGCAAGGCATCTCTCCCAATGGCAGGTTGTACTGGCTTCGCCAGCCCCGAATGGGCGGCGCGATTTACGGTCCTTATGTGAACCACAATCATTACGCGGGCCTGATGGAGTTGCTCGTGCCTATTCCGTTGGTCCTGGCGCTTACTCGCCTGACGGGCGAGAGAGAACGCATCGCTGCTGGCATCGCAGCGGCCGTCATGGTAGGGACGATTTTTCTCTCCGGCTCGCGCGGCGGAATGCTCGCCATTTTCACCGAATTGGTCTGTCTTGCCGTTCTGCTCCTTCGCCAGCGGGTCTCGCTCTTTCGCCATAACAAAGGAGTGCAGGTTGCCGTTATGGCGACCTTTGCCTTAGTGCTCGTTGGCCTGCTCTGGTGGGTTGGCGGTAAGCAATTGACGTCCCGCGTTTCCAGCATCGCCACTGAGACCCACACCGAGCTTTCCGGCGGAATGCGTCTCTCCATCGACCGCGATGCCCTCCGCATGTTCCGCCGCAAGCCAGTGCTCGGCTGGGGGCTGGGAACATTCCCCATCGTCTATCCGGAGTTCCGCAGTTTCTATACAACTTTCTTCGTCAATCAGGCCCACAACGACTATCTACAACTGCTCTCGGAGATGGGCTTGCTGGGTTTCGGCACGATGATATGGTTTCTGATCGTCCTATATCGTCGCGCCATCCCCAAAATCGGAAACTGGACGTCGGAGGTGAGCGGTGCCGTAACCCTGGCCTGTACCTTGGGCATCACTGGAATCATGGTCCATAGCCTGCTCGACTTCAATCTGCAGGTCCCCGCCAACGCCGCACTCTATTACGTGATTTGCACCATTGCTGCCGCCCCGCCTCTCCTGCAGCGGTCGCGCAAGCGTCGGCCCGTCTCGACCGAAGAGGAAGTACGCTTTCCCGCTTCAGAAGTGGTTTAGCCCCGATCGAGTCCTAACCGGACACAGCTTTCGGCGGAGCATTCTCGAGTGCATGCGAATCGCAGCGTGGCGACTCTGCGGCAACTATGCTCGATGGGTGGGGCCAAGCAGTATGCATCCGACATACCTTGGCGCTGCTCGAGCGCGAGGAATGGGCGAATCCGCACACTCTTCCGCGCTAGTGGCAGGCAATTAAATTTGGGATGGAAATGAAATTTCTGAAGAACCGCTAGGGCTTCGTCGGACTGGCCGGGTTGTCGTTCTTGATGAGCACCCACGTCGTAAGACCAATAATGGCCGCCCCACCGACTCCGACCGCGATTGGGGAATTCATAATCCCCCCTCCCGCCGCTGGAACCGCTCCCGTTGCCTGCTTCTTATTTTTCTTCTTCTTGCTGTCTGAAGCAGGATTCGTCTCGTCGCGGGTCGTGTCTTGCCCTTGCGCCAGCGTAACCACATCCTTGCCGTCGTTGATGCTCACATCACCCTTGCTGGCATGAATCCTGACTGTCCCATCGACGTCGGTGACATTGAATTCTGTCCAAGCATTCGAGGCAGGCGTCACCTTTACATCTCCAGCCGTGGCCGCGATCCCTTTCGACGTCGAAACAGTCACGCCTCCGTGCTGAATATCCACCGACAGGCCCTCGAACTGCACGAGCGAATCAGCTAAAACCGTGATGGTGGAACCGGGCTCATTGATATTCGCGGCAGAGTCACGATGGGTTTGCAGAAGGTCGCCAGAAAAAATAGTCGAGGACGAACGGGAAACGTGCGCGCCGTTGACCCAGGCTGCGCCGTTCGTATAAAGCATGGCCGCATTGGAATCGGCCGCAAACAACGAACCGGGGAACAGAACCACTAGCACGCAACTGACCATACCGCGAAACGCGGACTTACCCATTCCCACACTCCGTTAATAACTATCTTGGTGACCTAGTCTCGAATCGTACCCTCCTCGTTGTTGTCAGTCAATGCCTTTTGTGCTAGTGAAATCGTTTTCCGGTGGAAAACTTATTTTTGCGATTCCTACACTTCCCGCTCTACGCAGGCGATTCTGCTTAACGCCAACGTTCCACTGCATTCCACCACAACGACCTCATCCACTCGTCTAAACAGGTCTTGGCCCATTGCCGATGAGTCCACCATCGAGTTCCGAACTGCCTTTCGTCTCGCGCTGCCGCCGCGGAGAAGAATCTTCCCGGAAGTTCATGGCGGAATATGCTCAACGACCGGCGAGTGTGAAACTCTGATGTGACAATCAGAACGCGCCGGCCTTCTTCACCCGCGAGGCATTTCTTCACATCATGCGCTTCCTCCCAGGTCGAGAGGCCCTCGATCGGACAAATTCTCACCGATGCCGCCTGAGGAAGCGATCCTATATATCTTTCGGCTACTTGGAGTTGAGTTGTGTCATAGATCCTGGCTGCGGCGGGAACGTCAATTACTACTCGGCGGCCATATCCCTGGTCGAACAACTGCAATGCTCGCGCCGGACGGCGGTCCGTCTCACCGGCCAGCACGACGATCACATCCGAAGGCTGTGGATCGTCCACCACCAGCATCCGTCCAGCATTCGCAGCGAATACCACAGCGATAAACGCGCCCGCAACTGCAAACGTCCAAGCCCATCTCTTTTTCGTCAACCGATAAGTCCTCTGACAGCTCAGAATTTTACTCGGGGCGCTTGCTCGGGTCGCTCAACGAGAAGGCGGCGCCCCTCTACATGGTAAAATCGAACTGCTTCATGCTTCGCACCTATCATTTATCCCGGAAAACTTCATGACGCCTTCTGCCGCCGAGACATCTCTTGCACAGTTCAAAACCAGAATTCAACAACACCAGGCTCGCATTGGCATCATCGGCCTCGGATACGTCGGTCTTCCGCTCGCATTGCTGTACAGCGAACAGAAGTTCCAGGTTACCGGCTTCGACATCGACGCCCGCAAAGTCGACACCCTGGCCAAGGGCGGTTCCTACATCTTCCGAATTGCCCCCGAGGAGATCCAGGCTGCCCAAGCCAATGGCTTTACCGCCACGTCCGACTACTCTCAGATCTCCGCAATGGACGCGATCATCATCTGCGTTCCCACGCCGCTGAATGAATATCACGAACCCGACCTCAGCTTCATCACCGACACCACTCACTCCATTGCTCCTCATCTCCGCGCGGGGCAGTTAGTCGTGCTCGAAAGTACGACATATCCCGGCACAACCGAAGAAGTGATGATCCCGATCCTCGAAAAAGAAAACAAAGCCGGCCTCAAAGCCGCGCGCGATCAGGCTCTCACAGGAAAAGAATTCTTCGTCGCGTTCTCTCCCGAACGCGAGGACCCCGGCAACACTACCGTCGCGCGCCGTGATATCCCAAAGGTTGTCGGAGGGTTAAACCCTCAAGCCTCGGAACTCGCCGGCGCTCTTTACGGCTCCATCTTCAATCGCACCGTTCCCGTCTCCTCACCAGCCGCAGCCGAGATGACCAAACTGCTGGAGAACATCTATCGCTGCGTGAACATCGCGCTGGTCAATGAACTCAAGCTGTTGTGCTTGCGCATGGACATCGACATTTGGGAAGTCATCCAGGCCGCTTCTACCAAGCCTTTCGGATTTCACCCCTTCTATCCCGGCCCAGGCCTCGGCGGACACTGTATTCCCATCGACCCCTTCTATCTCTCCTGGAAGGCTAAAGAATTCGACTTCCGCACCCGCTTCATCGAGCTTGCCGGAGAGATCAACAACAACATGCCGTACCATGTTCTCTCGTCCGTGGGCAACGCGCTCAATCGCCACAAGAAGTCGGTGAACGGCTCGCGTGTCCTCATTCTCGGTGTGGCTTACAAAAAAGACATCGACGACCTGCGCGAGTCGCCCGCCCTCACCATCATCGAACTCCTGCAGAAGGACGGGGCGCAGGTCAGCTACCATGATCCCTACTTTTCTTTCATCGGTAAGGGCCGGAAATACGATTTGCAGATGAAATGTGCGGAGCTGAAAAATCTCGGTCAATATGACTGTGTTGTCATCGTGACCGATCACTCTGACTACGACTACCGCCACATCGTTCAAGAGTCCCAATTGGTGGTCGACACCCGCAATGCCACCCGCGGCATTGAAAACGACAAAATCGTACACTGCTGAGCCCACCCGGCGCTTTTCACGGCTCTAGGAAAAGTGTCTCGATAGGGTGTATTTTTTTGCATTTCCTTCCGCGTGGCCTTCGCCCGGCCCAGTCGGATATCTCGTAACACATTGACTCCGACCGAGTTGCCGCACTTTCTTTCAAGACACGAAATGGCCTCTGTCGTGCAGACCCCTAGCCGGAGTAAACTTTTCGTTAGCCCCCTGCCTTCTCAGGTTCCCGTCGTTTCGCAAGGGCAGGAGAAACTTTTACACTAGCTCCGGGGTTTGAAACGCTGACCTACCAGAATTGATATGGCGTCGCAGTCCAACGAGTTGTCCCTGTTCTCATCGCTCCCGCAGTGGAAGATGCCGTGGTCGGAGTTTTTTCTGAGCTATGGCACCCAAGCCGTGGTCATTGCGATTCTCGTTTGGATCCCGGTTCTCCATCCCGAAATTCTCGAAAGCCCGAAGAAGGATTACCACGCGATCGAGTTGGTCCCCACCCCGGTCCCGGTGAATCACGCGCCACAGCGGCAACTTCCGAAACCGCTTCTGGTGGCGAAGCTCGATCCGCCTCCCGCAGCCTTACGTCTGCCTGCGCCTCAACCTCAGCCCAAGCCGAAAGTGGAAGACACGCCCGCTCCTGAAGTGAAGATCGCCACCAAGAAGCTTGACCCTCTGCCTCCATCCGCAGCGCCTGTCGTCCCCAAACAAGCGGTACGGACGAACGTTTTTTCGACCGGAAGTTCCGCGCCGCAAACCATTGCTCGCGCGCCGGAACAAGTCCAGACTGGCGGCTTCGGCGATCCCAACGGCGTGCCCGCAAGGACTGCTCAAACCCGGGCTGTGAACATCGCCCAATCTGGCGGGTTCGATATGCCCACCGGACCCGGCTACGGCAACGGAACCGCTGGAGCGAATGGTGCTCGCGGTGTGGTTGCCAGCAGCGGATTTGGCGGCGGGGTCGCCAACGCGCCAGCTTCCTCTCCACGAGGCGTCGTTCGCCAAGCCGGCTTCGGCGACGCCGATGTTGCCGCTCCTGCGACCGTCCAATCGCGACCCGCGACGCAGGAAGCCGCAAGAGTCGTAATGCCAGAAATCCTTTCCAAGCAAAAACCCATCTATACTGAAGAGGCCAAGGCGAAGCGCATCGAGGGTGAGGTACTCGTCGAGGCTGTATTTGAAGCTACCGGTAAGGTACGGGTATTGAGAGTAGTTCGCGGACTCGGGTATGGTCTGGACGACGCGGCGATCCACGCCGCCGAGCAGATCCGATTCAAGCCAGCCCTAAGAGACGGCCAGCCTTCGGACCAGACGGTCGTTCTGCATATCATTTTTCAGCTAGCGTGATCGACCCAGAAGGTCTTTATGCGAATCGTTCGTTCGGGTTCCGTTGTGATTTTGGCTTCATTGGCCTGTGTGCTCGCCGCTGCACAGCAGCCTGCTTCTTCCGCTCCGCAATCGGCACCGAATCCGACGACCGCACCCAGTTCGGCTCCCGCTCAAAGGATTGAGCCGCTTCCTCCCGCGGCAGTCACGCTGGACGCAGTACTCGACCGCGTCGTGCAACGCGAACACCTGTTCATGGCGCAGATGCGTCACCTCCACCCCATGGTGGAAACCTACCTGCAAGATCTGAAGACTGACGCGAGCGGGAATTCGACCCCCGTCAAGGATCAGTATTTTCTCGGCCGCCTCGACATGAGCGACGGCCCCGAGGACGTTTCCTTCGTGGGTCAGCCCGGATTCGGCCATCGCATGCTCGCGAAGATGACCGGCGTGTACTCGCTGCACTACCTTCCTATGGGTTTCGCCCAGATGGTAGTGCTCGACTCCGATTTCCAGAAGAAGTACTACAACTTCACCTTCGTGCGCCGCGAATTCCTCGGAGAACTCCGCTGCCTCGTCATCGACGTTGAGCCCAAGGACGGCCAGAAGGTCGCGCGCTTCAAGGGCAGGATCTGGGTCGAGGATCAGGACTACAACGTCGTCCGCTTCAACGGCAGTTACTATCCCCAGCCCAAGATCAATTTCTTTTTTCACTTCGATAGCTGGCGTCTCAACATGCGCCCCGGAACCTGGCTGCCCGCCTACGTCTACACGGAAGAGTCGAACCTGAAAACCGGACTGAGCAAGAGTCTCCACTTCAAGGCGCAGACCCGGCTCTGGGGATACGACCTCAAGGGTCTGAACAAGAATGAAGAGTTCACTCAGATTCTGATCGATTCTCCTGAGAATGTGAACGACCAGAGCGCCGCCGCAGCCGATGCTACGCCTGTCGTCGCCGAGCGCATGTGGGAAAAACAGGCGGAAGAAAACGCCATCGACCGCCTTCAGAAAATTGGCCTGGTCGCGCCCTCCGGCGAGGTCGACAAGATTCTCGCGACCGTCGTCAACAATCTGCTGGTCACCAACAACATTGATCTTCAGGGAGACATTCACTGCCGCGTCTTGCTGACCGCCCCCCTGGAATCCTTCACGATCGGCCATACCATCATCATCAGCCGTGGCCTGCTCGACGTCCTTCCCGACGAAGCTTCCCTAGCCATGGTTCTGGCGCATGAGCTCAGCCACATCGTCCTGGGGCATCACTTCGACACGAAGCTCGCCTTCAACGACAAGATGTTCTTCCCGGACGAAGAATCGTTCCAGCGCCTCGATTTCAAGCGCAGTCCGGCCGAAGAAGAAGCAGCGGACACGAAGGCGCTGGAGCTCTTGAAAAATTCGCCGTACAAAGACAAGTTGGGCAACGCCGGATTATTTCTGAAGGCGTTGCAGGAGAAGGGGCCGGACCTTCCTCATCTCATTCGCCCTCACCTGGGAAACAGCTTCGCTGGCGGCAAGAGCATCCGTATGTCGAGCTTGCTGGCCGCCGCCCCTGCGCTGGATGAGAAACGACTCGACCAGATCGCGGCTCTACCCTTGGGCGGCCGCATCAAAGTTGATCCCTGGACCGATCAGGTGGAACTGTCGAAGGCCAAGCCGGTGGCCCTCACGTCAGCCCGCGAAAAAATGGAGTTTGAGATCACTCCATTCTTCCCCTACCTTACCCGCTTATCTCCCGCTGGCGCGGAAAAAGTGGCGCTCACGACATCCTCGTCGTCGCAGACCGAACAAAAATAATGGATCAGGAATCGGTGCGAAGAAGGAAAGCGCCGCACCTTTACGAGTTTGCCAGAATCCGGCACACCCGCCTGTTCAGCTCGCGCTCTCGTCAAGAACTACTTAGGATTGCTCGTTACTGAATCGCGCTGCCGACTTGGGAAAACACGTTGTTGGCATTCGACCCGATGAGCCGGATCGTCCCCACGACAATGACTAGAATCACAGCCAACATCACTGCGTATTCCGCAATGTCCTGTCCCTGCTCATCGTTCCATAGCTGCTGTAAACGCTTTGCCACGGTCTCCTCTTTTCCTTCGGCTAACTGTGCTCCCAGTGCAATCGAGGCAGCACGATACACGACTTCGCCTCTGAACCCACAGTTCTCCTGCACTGGCCTCTACCTGAAAAGTCTAGTATCCGTAGTCTTTGCCGCCAATGGCACGGAAGTGCCAGCGAACACCACCTTCTCCCCACGGCCTGCTCAGGCAATACTTTTCAACGGCAGCGCCTGATTCACTGCAAACAAAGCCAGTTCCAGCCGGGTCGAGACCCCCAGTTTGTCAAATATGTTGCTGAGATGATGTTTGACCGTATCTTCGCTGATTTTGAAATATTCCGCTATTTCCTTGTTGGAGTACCCCGCCACGACTGCCGAAACGATCTCCAACTCGCGCGGTGTCAGTCCGAATTTCTTCTGCCTCGCCTCATCATGCGAAGATTGCATCAGCGTGCGCAGGTACTGCACCAAGTTCGAGACGCTCTCCCGTCCCACCCAGTATTCTCCCGCCATCACGGTGTGAATCGCCTTCAACAGCAACTGCGTAGCGGAATCCTTCAGCACCACTCCGCGCGCCCCCAGTTGCAGCGCTTCCACGATCTGGCTTTTCTCCGCTGCCGCCGTCAAAAGAATCACACGCACTGGCGTCGCGTTCGCCGGCATGCTCAAATCCCGCAACGCCTCCAGGCCCGGATGTTTCGGCATTGCCAGGTCCAATAACATAATGTCGGGCTTCAACTGCTTCGCCAGCTTTACCGCCTCGGAGCCGTCCGACGCCTCTCCAAGGACCTTAAGGTCCGACTCCGCCTCCAGCAGACGCCGCAAACCATCGCGGAAAATCGGGTGGTCATCGGCGATCACAAGTCGAACCGGCTGCGCTTTTTTAAAGTTCATGTGACACTTCCCCGTTCCGAGGCACGCTGATCTCGAGCCGCGTTCCTTGTCCGGGATTCGATTCTACAGTGAGTTCCCCGGCAATCAAACGCACCCGTTCCTTTATGATCATAGGCCCTTTCCCTGCTTCCTCCAGTTGATCCTGGTTGTATCGCCCCCCGAAGGGGAACCCTTTTCCGTCATCTTCCAGCGTCAGGCTCCATCTTTGTGCGTTCGATCCTAGACGTACCAGCGCATGACGCGCTCCGCTATGCTTCCTGACGTTGACCAGCCCTTCCTGCACAATCCGAAGAATCTCCCGGCATACCCGCTGCGGCATGTCCAGATTCTCGAGGTCAGTGACAAAGCGCGCACTAATCCCTGTCTCCCGCTGAAATCGTTCCACCGTGTCATTCAAAACCCCGAGCAGCCGTTGCGAATCGACGTCGATCGCTTTCATTTGCTGCATCAGTTCCCGCAGCTTGAGCACTTCTTCGCGCAGCAACCCCTGGATTCTTCCTAATTCCGATCCGATCGGCTTGCCGGCGTCCGCTTGCCGCCGCAACACGTCCACCTGCATCTCCACCGCAATCAGCGACTGCACCGCGCCGTCATGCAGTTCCCGCGCAAACCGGGCCCGCTCCGCAGCTCCCGCGCGTCGTCGCAATCGGTGCAGCAAATAAACGTTATAAACGGCCGGCCCCACCTGGTGCACCATATCCAGCAGAAACCGTAACTCTTCTTGCTTCTCGCCCCGCCAGGACGGGTTGAACAGAAACACTCTTCCCCGCCACTCGCTCCCGAACAGAAACGCCACCGTCACCATCGAGTCGAAAGCCTGCACCTGCCGCAATTGAGAAATTGACACCAGGTTTGCCACGGGCACTTGCCGCCCAACCTCATCCAACGCAAGCGTTTTCCACCGCTCCCCATTGATCGACGCGTAACACGCGTCCCCGGGGAAATCATCCAGATAAGTCTTCGCGTCCCTCGAACTCGATTCCAACCAGCGAAACTCCGACGGCAGCCGTCCGTCCGCCTT
>Ga0335083_10006752_pt1 | contig 14242 bp, 13 predicted proteins | sample Lox_Sample_42_FD_206716 | JGI IMG/M metagenome (GOLD analysis project Ga0335083, IMG submission 206716) | Soil microbial communities from Loxahatchee National Wildlife Refuge, Florida, United States - Lox_Sample_4.2 | ecosystem: Environmental > Terrestrial > Soil > Wetlands | place: USA...
ACGCGATCGCGACCGCGACCACGGCGAGCACCGCGGCGCACGCCTCGTTGCCGATCAGGACCGTGCCGATCAACCGGCGCGGCCTGGCGAGCACCTTCGCGATCCGCCGATCGAGGCGCGACTCGCTGCGTCCGAGCTGGTCGCGCTCGATGCGGCGCAACGAGAACAGCGCGACCTCGGCGCCCGAGCAGAAGCCGGACACGACCACGCAGGCGGCGGCGACGACCAGTGAAACCCAGAGCACGTCGAGCATCAACTACGGCCCTCGCCGGCCGGGAACGTCGCGACGAACGTCGAGCCTTGGCCGGGGGCGGTATCGACCCAGATCCGCCCGCCGTGCGCCTCGACGTACGCCTTCGCGAGCGTGAGGCCGAGGCCGGTGCCGCCGAACGCACGCGTCGACGACGAATCGACCTGGAAGAACGGCTCGAAGATCTTCGCGACCAGCTCGCGCGAGATGCCGATGCCCGAGTCCGAGACTACGAGCTGGACCGCGCTGCCCGCCTCCATCTCGTGCGGCGACAGCGGGCCGGGTCGCACGGCGACGCCGACGTGGCCGCGGTCGGGCGTGAACTTGACCGCGTTCGACAGCAGGCTCGACACGATCTGCCGGATCTTCTTGCGATCGCCGAGCACGGTGCAGCCCGGCTGGGCGTCGAGCTGGATCGCGATGCCGCGCCGCCCGGCCTGCGCGGTGAACAGCGCGACCTCCGTCGCGACGAGCTCGGTCAGCGATAGCGCCGCGCGATCGAGCGCGAGCGGCCCCGATTCGAGTGACGCGACGTCGAGCACCGACGTGATGAGCCCGAGCAGCTGATCGGCCTTGCCGAGGATCGTCGTCAGGTATTCCTTCTGCTCGCCCGACACCGGACCGGCGAGGCCCTCGACGATCATCTCGGTGTAGCCGATGACGCTCGTCAGCGGTGTGCGCAGCTCGTGCGACATGGTCGCGAGGAAGTTCGACTTCAAGCGATCGAGCTCCTCGAGCCGCGCCACCGCGCGCTCGAGCCGCTCGTTGTGCTCGGTGAGCTCGCCGAACGTCAGCCGCATCGCTTCCTCGTGCGTCGTCGCGGCGAGCTCGCGCGCGTTGGCGTGGTGCGCGAGCAGGCCGAGCGTGCCGGCGAGCAGCTCGAGCGCGGCCTCGGCCGATGGCCCGCTCGCCGCGAGCTGCGCGAGCGGCTCGCCATCGTGATCGATGCGGCGGCGCGGCGAGCCTGCGGCCTCGCTCCCGGCTAGGCGCGTGCCCTTCGGATCGAAGATCGCGAGCTCGCCGCCGAGCGCGCGCCGCGTCACGGCGATCAGCTCCTCGAGCTCGCCGGGCGGGACCAGGCGAGCCAGCTCGATCGGGGCATCGAGCAGGCCTCCGCTCACTTGCTCATTGTACCATCGATGCCGACACCGACATGTTCGGCGAGAGCTCGCCGAAATGCTTGGGAATCGACGCCGAGCCGCGTCGCGAGCTGGAGCTCGCGATCGAGGTGTTCCCACGCCGCGCCGACGAGCTCGTAGAACGTCGGCACGACGCCGTCGCCATCCTTCGCGCACGCCTCGTGGATGCGGCGCGTCGCGTCGCCGAAGCGATCGCACTCGTCGATCGGCACGCGATCCGGCAAGTCGCGCTTGTTGTACTGGACGACGATCGGGATCTTGTCGAGCGCGAACGCGGTGAGGTTCGCGGTCAGGTTCTGCCACGACGCGCGATTGGCCTGGCGCTGATCCGGGCTGGAGTCGGCGACGAACACGACCCCGTCGGTGCCCGCGAGCACGACCTTGCGCGTCGCCTCGTGCACCGGCTGGCCGGGCACCGTGTACACCTTGATGCGAAACGAAAAGTTGGAGGTTCGAAAGAAGATCGGCAGGAGATCGAAGAACAGCGTGCGGTCGTCGCGCGTGTCGAGCGTCATGAGCCGGCCGCGGTTCTGACTCTCGACCTTCGCGTGCAGCGCGCGCAGGTTGCTCGTCTTGCCCGACAGCGGCGGGCCGTAATAGACGAGCTTCAGCGTGAGCTGCCGCTCGGCAAAATCGACCTGCGCCATTCGGACCAGCTTACCGCGTCCAGTTCGCGCGCGGCGGCGGAACGGGCTGGTGGGAGCCCGAATCACAGGTCGAGAGATACAAGAACCCGAGCACGAGCGTGAGAACCACGGCGGCGGCCAGCACGCCGAACAGCCGCACCACGCCGAGGCTCTTCGGCTTCTTCGCACGCGACGGCGGCAGCAAGCGGTCGACCGCGACGTCCTTCAGCCGCGCGAGCTGTCGGTCGGCGATCGGATCGCCGGCGCGCTCGCGATAGCGCGCGGCCGCCCACGCGTAGCAACCGTGCTCGGCGACTAGCGCGACGAACGCGTCGTGACGCGCGGGATCGTCCCAGGCCTCGCCGAGGTGCTGCCACACCGCGCGCACGGCCTCGGGAACCGGACGATCGTCGGGCATCTAGCTGGAGCTTGTCACACGATCGCAGATCTCGCCCAGCGTCGTGCCGCTCGCCTTACCACTGGTACGCGAGGCCACCGCCGGCGGCGACGCCGTCGTAGCCGTGCTGGGTCGCGACGAGCTCGACCTCGGGACGGATCCGCAGGCCGGCATGGAGCCGCATGTCGAGGCCAGCCCGCGCGGCGACGATCGGCGCGTTGTCGACCGTGGTCATCGCCAGGTGCTGGTCCACGAAGATCTCGCCCTCGTAGGTGTACGTGGTGCGCCGTTGATAGCCGGCGTCGACGCCACCGAGCTCGCACACCGCGCCATCGAGCTGGCACGTGCGGGCCTCGACACCGAGCCGCGCCTGGAATAGCCCGACCTGCGTGCTGCTCAGCCAGTTGTCGTCGACGCCTCCGTACGCAAGCTTGCCGTGCAACCACAGCGGCGACTCGCCGAGGCGATAGCCGCCCTCGAACGCGACGTCCGACCCACTGCGGTGATCCGACGTCACCAGCGCCACCTGCGTCGTGACGTAGGAGCCCGCGTCAGCGCGTGCCGGCGGCGTGTCCATGGGTTCTTGCGTGCCGTCGGCGAGCGCGAGCGACGAAGCGCAGACGACGAGCAGGCTGCTCGACAAACGTAACAGCGCGTGTGATTTCATGGTGACCGCCGCCACGAGCAACGGTCATGCCACGCACAACATGGCGAGACGATTCTTCGTCGGTGGTGGATACTCCACTGTCCGTGGCAAGCGTGTTCGCTATCGCGCGCTGCTCGCGTCACCGCGCTGCAACAACTGTTGTCACAGGACCTGGCGGAACGGCACCGGCATCGCGATCAGCACGAACACGACGAGCATGCCGAACGCGAGCTTTCGCCGCAGCGGATCGAGCGGCGTGTCGGAGACCGCGGGGTGGTATTCGCCCGACGAGCGGCGCATCCACGCGAGGAGCAGCGTCCACACGAGATAGGGCACGAGGCCGTCCTTCGCGTAGTCGAGCGCGCCGACGACGTCGCGGCCGGCGCGCAGCGCGAGCGCGAACATCACGCCGCCGATCGCGAAGCCGACGATCGGCAGCGCGACGTGAAAGCGCGCCGACCACCGCTCGTGAGCCTGGCCGAGCGCCGCGCGCGCGACGTGGCCGCCGTCGAGCTGGCCGATCGGCATCAGGTTGATCATCGTGACGAGCAAGCCGACCCAGGCCGCGAACGCCATCGGGTGGAGCCGGACGTCGACGCCGTCGCCCGGCAGCCAGCGCCCGAACACGACGTACTTGAGCAGCGCGTAGAGGATCGAGTTGCCTTCCTGGAACGAATCGGGGCCGGCCGGCCCGACCGTCGACAGCGACAGGCCGATCGCGAGCAGCGGGATCGCGACCACGAGGCCGGCGATCGGCCCGGCCGCGCCGACGTCGAACAGCGCGTTGCGATCGTCGATCGGCTTGCGCATGCGGATGACGGCGCCGAGCGTGCCGAGCGTCGCGATCGGCGGCAGCGGGATGAAGTACGGCAGCGAGACGTCGATGCCGCGCCGGCGCGCGACGAAGTAGTGGCCGAGCTCGTGGCACGTGAGGATGCCCATCAGGGTCGCGCCGAACACCGGGCCGCCGACGATCGTCGTCGTGACGCAGCACGCGAGGAACAAGCCGCCGTGGACGTAAAGCTGGCGGCGCGTCACGGCGGAACTGTAGCTCAAGGCGCGCTACGGCGCAGCGACCAGCTCGTCGCCTTGCACCTGCAACACGATCGGGGTGCGGACGATCTCGCCGTCGGGGCCGAGCGCGGCGGGGCCGCACGCGCCATCGGGAAGGCGAGCATGCGCGAGCGCGGCGCGCACCGCGGCGCGCGGATCGGTGGCGCCGGCCGCGGCCGCGCGGGCGAGCGCGACGAGCGCCGCGGCGTCGTAGGCCTCGGCCGCGACGTCGCTCGGCGCGTGGCCGGTCGAGCGCTGGAACGCGGCGCCGAACGCGGCCGCCTCGTCGCCGCCGAGATCGCCGGCGAAGTCGTCGACGATCAGCGCGCCTTGCACGGCCGGCCCGCCGCGCAGCGGCAGCGTCGCGCTGCGCCAGCCCGCGCCGCCGACGACCTGCACGATCTGCGGCATGCGGCCGCCGTGCTTCCTCGCGAGCGCGGTCGGATCGGGAAAATCGCTCGTGCGCACCTCGACGTTGAAGTACGGCAGGAACGCGGCAACGAGCGCGGCGCGATCGGCGCGGTCGGGGATGTAGAGCAGCGAGAACGCGATGTCGGGCGAGAACGTCTGCCAGCCGTGCTTCGGATCGCGCGCGAGGTGCTCCGCGAGCCGCGGATTCCGCGCCGGGACCAGCTCGAGGAAGTCCTTGATATCGGGCTCGAGGTCGCCGCCGGTCGGATCGTAGGCGCCGGCCGCGGTGACGGTGAGCCCGCGCCGCTTGGCCTCGGCCACGAACGCGGCGGCCGCTTCGGCGCCGACGTCGTCGCGCGGGGCGAGCACGGCGACGGTCGGGAAGCTCTCGTTCGCGGCGAGGCGCGCGACCGCGCGGCCTTCGTCGCCGGGCGAATCGACGAGCCGGAACACGCCGGCGTCGGGATCGGCGCCGTCGTCGGGCGCGAGCAGCGCGATCGGCAGCCCGTGCAACGCCGCCGCGCGCGCCGCGGCGATCGCCTCGCGCGTGCCGGCCGGGCCGAGCACCGCAACCGCGCCGCGCGCGAGCGCGGTCTCGATCGCGGCGGTCGCGCCATCGGGCTCGCCGCGCGTGTCGAGGAACAGCCACTTCGCGCCGTCCGGAGGCGCCAGCTCGATCGCGGCGCGCAGCTCGGCGCCGACCGACGCGAACCGCCCGGTCAGCGGCAGCAGCACGGCGATCGTCGCCGGATCCACCGGCGGCGCCGCGAGCTCGGTCGCGAGCTGCGCGACCTGCGCGTGCACGGCGGGCTCGTCCTCCGCGCTCGCCGCGCGCGCGAGATACGCGCGCGCCTCGGCGTCGTCGCCGCGATGATGCGCGAGCCGGGCCGCGCGCAGCGCGAGCGCGGCTGCCGGCTTGCTGTCGCCGAGTCCCTTCAGCGCCGCGACGACCGCGGGCTCGTCCATCGCGTCGGGATCGCCGATCGGTGCGGCGCTCGCCGCTTCGTGGGTCGCGGTCGCGTGCGGCTCGTGCTGCTCGAACGCAGGCGGCGCCGTCGTCGAGTTGCAGGAGAAAAGAATTACCGCCAAGGCGCCGCAGACGCCTTGGCGGTAACTCTGCTCTTCACTCATCGAGCAGCGACCGCACTCGATCGATCAAGCGCTTCTTGGGCGCCTGGCCACCCGCGGCCTCGCCGGTCGCGCGCGCGAGCTCCTCGATCAGCTCGCGCTGGCGCGCGGTCAGCTCGGTCGGAACCTCGACCTGTACGCGCACGAGATGATCGCCGCGCGGCGCGTTCTTGCCGGCCGCTTGCGGGATGCCGCGGCCGCGGATGCGGAAGATCCGCCCGGGCTGCGTACCCTCGGGCACGCGCATCTTGATCGGCCCGTCGAGCGTCGGCAGATCGATCACCGCGCCGAGCGCGGCCTGCGCGAACGTGACCGTGTGCTCGCTGTGCACGTCGAGACCTTCGCGCCGGAACATCGCGTGCTCGGCGACGCGCACGATCACGTGCAGGTCGCCGGCCGGCGCGCCCGGCTTGCCCGGCTCGCCCTCGCCCTTGAGCAGCTTGACCGTGCCGTCCTTCGTGCCGGCCGCGAGCACGACCTGGTGCTCGCGCACCGCGCCTCCGGCTTCGGGAACCTTGATCGTCTTCTCGCAGCCGAACGCCGCCTCCTCGAACGTCACCTCGAGCGTGTAGCGCAGGTCCTTGCCCTTCTGCTTGCCGCGCCGGCGCCGCAGGATGTCGTTGAACATCTCCTGCGCGGCGTCGACGACCGCGCCGAGCCCGCTCGAGCCCTCGTCGGCGTGGCCCCAGCGGTCGTAGCGGGCGCGCGCCTCGCGATCCGAGAGCACCGCGTACGCCTCGTTGATCTCGCGGAACGCCTCGCCGGCGTCGTCGGGGTTGACGTCGGGATGGTGCTTGCGCGCGAGCTCGCGAAACGCGCGCTTGACGTCGGACTCGGTCGCGTCGCGCTGGATGCCGAGCACCAGGTAGTAGTCGCGCTTTCGCCTCGATGCCATCGGTCACTCCGTCGGCTCGCCGCCGCCTCCTCCGACCGATTCCGCGGCGGCGTAGATCGCCTCGCCGATGCGCTGCGCCGCGACCTCGAGCCGTGCGACCGCCTCTTCGACCACGCTCAGCTCGTCGAGCGCGATCGCGGCGCGGCACTCCTCGAGCTCCTGCGCGAGCACGTCGCGCTCCTCGGGCGGGATCAACCCGCCGAACTCCTCCATCGCCTTGTCCGACGAGTAGAACAGGCCCTCCGCCTTGTTGCGCGCCTCGGCGATCAGGCGGCGCACGGCGTCGTCGTCCTGCATCTGCTCGGATTCGGCGACGAGCGTCTCGATGTCCTGCTCCGACAGGCCGGTCGTCGGCTGCACGACCACCTTCTGGACGCGCTTGGTGCCGTGATCGATCGCCGACACGCTGAGCACGCCATCGGCGTCGATGTCGAACGACACTTCGATCTTCGGCACGCCGCGCGGCGCCGGCGGAATGCCGGTGAGCTCGAAGTGCGCGAGCGACTTGTTGTCGGCGGCCATCTCGCGCTCGCCCTGCAGCACGTGCACGTTGACGAACGGCTGGTTGTCGATCGTCGTCGAGAAGATCTCGGTCGCGCGCGCCGGCAGCGATGTGTTGCGCAGGATGAGGCGCGTGAACACGCCGCCCGCGGTCTCGACGCCGAGCGACAGCGGCGTGACGTCGAGCAGCAGCACCTCTTGCACCTCGCCGGTGAGCACGCCCGCCTGCACGGCGGCGCCGACCGCGACGACCTCGTCGGGATTGACGCGCCGGCTCGCCTCCTTGCCGAACATCTCGGCGACGACCTGGTGGATGCGCGGCATGCGGGTCTGGCCACCGACGAGGATGACGACGTCGATGTCGCGCGCGGCGAGCCCGGCATCGGCGAGCGCGCGCTTGCACGGCTCGAGCGACGCCTGCACGAGCGGCTCGACGAGCGCTTCGAGCTCGCCGCGGCCGAGCTGCAGGATCAGGTGGCGGGGCTGGCCGTCGGGCCCGGCCGCGAGGAACGGCAGGTTGATGTCGAACGTCTGCGCGCTCGACAGCTCGATCTTCGCTTTCTCGGCGGTCTCCTTGAGTCGCTGCAGCGCCATGCGATCGCCGCGCAGGTCGAGGCCGCCGTTCTGATCGGCGAACATCTGGATCATGTGCTCGACGATCGCGTTGTCGAAGTCCTCGCCGCCGAGGAACGTGTCGCCCGCGGTCGAGCGCACGCGGAACACGCCATTGTCGAGCTCGAGGATCGAGATATCGAACGTGCCGCCGCCGAGATCGTAGACCGCGACGCGCGCCGCGCTCTGGGTCTCGACGCCGTACGCGAGCGCCGCCGCGGTCGGCTCGTTGACGATGCGCAGCACGTTCAAGCCGGCGATGCGGCCGGCGTCCTTCGTCGCCTGGCGCTGGGCGTCGTCGAAGTACGCGGGCACGGTGATCACCGCCTCGGTGACCTCCTCGCCGAGCCAGTCCTCGGCGGTCTGGCGCATCTTGCCGAGCACGATCGCGGAGATCTCGGGAGGCGAGTAGTCGCGGCCGCGCACGCGCACGTGCGCGTCGCCGTTCGCCGCGGCGACGACCTCGTACGGGCACGTCAGGAGATGGCGCTGCACCTCCGGGTCCTCGAACTTGCGCCCCATCAGGCGCTTGACCGCGAAGATCGTGTTCTCGCCGTTCGTCATCGCCTGGCGGCGCGCGGCCTGGCCGACGAGCCGCTCGCCGGTCGAGGCGAACCCGACCACCGACGGCGTCGTGCGCGTGCCTTCCGCGTTCGCGATCACCACCGGCTGATCGCCGTCCATGACGGCGACGCACGAGTTCGTCGTGCCGAGATCGATCCCTACGACCCTGCTCATCGTCCAGAGCTCACTCGGGCGCGGCCTTGGCCTTCGCGACGACGACGAGTGAAGGGCGGAGCAGCCGGTCGCCGGCGCGGTAGCCGCGCTGCAGCACCTGGATCACCGTGCCGGGCGGCTGGTCGCTCTCCTGCTGCGAGATCGCCTCGTGCAGGTTCGGATCGAACGCCTGCCCCATCGCCTCGACCGCGGTGATGTCGAGCCGCTCGAACGCGGTCTGGAACTGGCGCAGCACGAGCTGCACGCCCTCGACGATCGGCTTCTGCGCCGGATCGCTGCCGGCGTGCTCGATCGCGCGCTCGAGGTTGTCGACGACGGGCAGCATTTCCTTGAGGACCTTGTTCTTGGTGTCGAGCCGCGCGTCGTCGAGCTCGCGCTTCTGGCGCTTGCGCTGGTTCTCGAGGTCCGCGGCCGCGCGCAGGTACTTGTCCCAGCTGTCCTTCTTTTCCTTCTCGAGCGTCGCGATCTTCGCCTCGAGCTTCGCTACGGGATCCTCCGCAGCGGTGGCGCCGTCCGGCGGCTCGACCTCGACGGGAATCACGCCCGACTCGCCGGGGTCGGCTGCGGGAGGCGCGTCGTCCGAGGAAGGTTCTCCGCTCATTGCCGCAAGCTAACCACGAATCGACCGATCGCAAAAGCCTTCGACCCGTCTTGCCGGCTAGGACTTGTTGACGAGCTCGGCGAGTAACTGGCTGACCGTGTCGGCCGTGAAGTCGACGACCGACATCACCTTCGCGTAATTCATGCGCATCGGACCGATGACGGCGAGCGCGCCGATCGGCTGCTCCTCCGGACCGTAGGACATCGCGACGATCGAGCTCTGCGACAGCGCCTGCAGCGCAGTTTCCGCGCCGAGGAACACCTGGATGCCCTCCGCCGTGCGCGTGCGATCGAGCAAGCGAACGAGCGTCTCCTTGTCCTCGAGCGCGCGCAGCAGCTCCCCGATCCGATCGGGCTGGTCGTCGACGAGGTTCGCCTGGCCCGCGATCACGACGTCGGCGCTGCGCTCCGGCCCCGACACGAACACGGCGTGGCCGAGCCGCAGCGCGGCCGCGGCGGCCTCGTCGTAGCGGTTGCGGTCCTCGCCGAGCTCGCGGATCACGCGCTCGCGCACCTCCTCGAGCGTCATGCCCGAGAGCAGGTCGTTCAGGTAGTTGTGGATACGCTCGAGCCGGCTCGCGTCGACCTCTTCGACGACGAGCCGGTTCTCGATGCGGCCGTCGGTCGTGACCAGGACCGCGATCAGCTTGCCGTCGCGCAGCGGCACGAACTCGATGCGCTCGAGGCGCTGCGCGCCCGGATCGGGCGTGACCACGACGGCGGCGTGGTGCGTGAGATCCGACAGCAGGCGCGACGCCCGCTGCACGACCTCGTCCGGCGACGGCGCGATCACGCGCTCGCGGATCTCGTCCTTCTCGCGCGGGGTCAGGCCGCGCACCTTGAGCAAGCTGTCGATGAAGAAGCGCAGGCCCGACGCGGTCGGCACGCGGCCCGCCGACGTGTGGCGCTGCTCGAGCAAGCCGAGCTCCTCGAGATCCGCCATCACGTTGCGCACGGTCGCCGGCGACAGCCCGAGATCGTGGCGGCGCGTGACCGTGCGCGAGCCGACCGCGTCGCCGCCGGTCAGGTACTCGGTAACGACGGCGTGCAGGATCTTCTGGGCACGTCGGGACAGATCGCTCGCCATGGGCTCGCTCGTTCACTCTGACTCTACAATGACGCGACGACCCGCGCCGCGATCCGATCGGCCATCAGAAAGCCGCGCAGAGTCGGGCAGATCCGGCCGGCGCGTCGCTCGGCGAGGCCTTCGGCGCACAGCCAGGCCGCGACCGTGGCCGGCAGCTCGCCCTCCGCGACGCCGTCGCTGGTGCGCAGCCCGAGCCAGGCGCGATCGGCCGCCATCTCGGGCGCCGAGATGCGGGTGACCTCCGCGGGGCGGCCGGCCAGGTAGTCGGCGGCGCGGCGCGGGTTGGTCGCGCGCTCGGCCGAGCCGTCGGCGGCGACCGCGAGCGACGCGGCCGACGCACCGAGCCCGAGGTAGGGCTCGCCGCGCCAGTACAGCGAGTTGTGCACGGCGCGCGCGCCCGGCCGCGCGTAGCTCGAGATCTCGTAGTGCTCCCAGCCGCGCGCGACGAGCGAGTCGTGGGTCGCGATGTACAGCTCGGTCAGCGTGTCCTCGTCGAGCGGCTGCAGGCGGCCGTCGCGCACGCGCGCGCCGAACGCGGTGCGGTCCTCGATCGTCAGCTCGTAGATCGACAGGTGATCGACATCCGGCGGCGCGGGCGCGGCGCGCGTGCCGGCCGGGACGCCGAGGATGAAGTCGGCCGAGACCGCGAGGCCCGACGCCCGCGCCGCCTCGAGCGCGACGCGGCCGTCACCGAAGCGGTGATCGCGGCCGAGCACGACCAGCTCGCGCGCGTCGAACGACTGCACGCCGATCGAGACGCGCGTGACTCCCGCCGCGCGCCACGCCGCGAGCTGCTCGGCCGTGCAGTCGGTCGGGTTCGCCTCGATCGTGATCTCTCGCGGCTCGCCCGGCAGGCGCGCGCGAATCGCCTCGATCGCGCGTGCGATGCAGTCGACGCGCCACAGCGACGGCGTGCCGCCGCCGAAATAGATCGACGCGAGCGATCCCGAGAACCGCGCCGCACGCGCGTCGAGCTCGGCGAGGACCGCCGTCAGATACGCGTCGTGCGGCGGAGTGCCGGTCTCGACCGCGAAGTCGCAGTACGGGCAGACCTTGCGGCACCACGGGAAATGGACGTAGACACCTAGCACCAAGTGCCGGCAATCTACCTCGACAACGCCGCCTCGACCCGCGTCTCCGATGAGGTGGTCGCGCTGATGACCGAAGTGATGCGCAGCGCGTGGGGCAACCCGAGCTCGCAGCATCCGCAGGGTGCGGCCGCGCGCGCCTATCTCGATGGTGCGCGCACCCGGCTGCTCGCCGCGCTCGGCGACGCGGGCGGCGTGCGCTCCGAGATCATCTGGACGAGCGGCTGCACCGAGTCGAACGCGCTCGCCGTGCTCGGCGCGGCACGCACGCACGCCGGCAAGCTCGTGATCTCGACGCTCGAGCACCCGGCGATCGCGACGCTCGCCGACCGGCTCGAGCGCGAGGGCCGCGAGGTCGCGCGCGTGCCGGCCGGTCCGGGCGGCGTGCTCGATCCCGACGAGGTCGCGCGCGCGGCACACGGCGCCGGCGTGGTCGCGCTGCTCGCCGTGCAGAACGAGATCGGGACCGTGCAGCCGATCGCGGCGATCGCGGCGGCGGTGCGCGCGGTCGCGCCGGGCGCGCACGTCCACGTCGACGCGGCGCAGGCGCTCGGCAAGATCGCGATCGACTTCGCCGCGCTCGGCGTCGACTCGGTCGCGATCGCCGGCCACAAGCTGCACGGGCCCAAGGGCGTGGGCGCGCTGCAGCTTCGGCGCGGCGCCGAGCTCGAGCCACTGTGGATCGGCGGCGGCCAGCAACGCGGCCTTCGCGGCGGCACGCAGGACGCGCCCGGCGCGGCCGGCCTCGGCCTGGCCGCCGAGCACGCGGTCCGGGCGCTGACCTCGGCGCGCGCGCGCTGGCTCGAGCTCGCCGGCCGCGTGACCGCGCAGCTCGCCGAGCGCGGCGTCGCGGCGCGCCAGCTCGTGCCCGACCACCGGCGCGCGCCGCACATCCTGGCGCTCGCGATCGCGGGCGTGCCGGCCGGCGCGCTGCGCAACGTGCTCGCGAGCCGCGGCGTGTACGTCGCGACCGGCTCGGCGTGCGCCGAGGAAGGCGCGAAGAAGTCACCGGTGCTCGAGGCGATGGGCCTGCCGCCGGAAGACGGCATGGTGCGGCTGTCGTTCGGGCTCGATACGACGGCCGACGATGTCGACGCCGCCGCGAAGATTCTCGCCGACGTCGCGCGCGAGCTCAGCCGCTCTGGAACACGAGCGTGATCTTGAACGTCTTCGTGCCCGACGACTGGCGGAACCTCCAGCCCTTGATGCGATTCGCGATGCACACGCCGAGGCCGTCGGTCGCGTGCGACGACAGCTGGACATCGCCGACCAGGCCTTCCTTGTCGACGGTGAGCGTGACCTGCATCTTCTTCAGATCCTGGATCTCGAGGCCGAGTGCGCCGCGCTGCGCGCGCTTGTAGCAGAAGTTCGTGCCGTCGCCCTGCTTCGCGGCCATGTCCTCGACCTCGCTCGGATCGAGCTCGCGCTTCGTCGGATCGGTGACCTCGTCGGGGCCGTTGTTCGGATTCTTCGTGATCTGCGGCCCGGTGTAGTGGCGGACCGTCTGCTTCACCGGCGGCGTCGCGACCGTTTCCTTCACCTGGTTGATCGCCTTCGTCATGATCTCGTCGGGCCGAGACGTGTCGATGTCGTGCGTGTGACCGAGGCCGACCGGCTGGTCGTCGCTGGAGTCGGAGGTCGCGATCCACACGACCGCGCCGAGCACGCCCGCGAGTAACAGGCCGGCGCCGGCGAGCAGCAAGATCATGCCGCGCCGCTGCGCGACGACCGGCGCCTGCGCGACGATGCTCTCGCTCGGAATCGGATCCATCCCGCCGAGTACGGGTTGCCCGCCCGGCAGCGCGGGCGCGAGCCCGCCGAGCCCCGCCGCGCCGAGCTCGCCGGCGGGATACTTCGGGTTCGACGCGGTCGAACGCAGCGACGGCTGGCGCGCCGTCACGCGCGGCTGGGGCTGCTGCGGGCGGCTCTTGGCGAGGTCGGCGAGGTTGACGACGCGCGAGACCTCGCCGATCTCGAGCGAGTCGTCGTCGATCTGCTGCGTGGTGTCGATCGGCGCCGGCACGGCGCTGGCCTTCGACAGCGGCATCGTCCCGGCACTCGACGCCGCCGCGGAATCGATGCGCTCGAACAGACGCCGCGGCGCGTGCGCCTCGGCCGCGGTCAGGATCTCGTCCGAGAACGCCGGCGCTTCGACCGCGGTCAGCGAGTCGCCCTCGTCCTCGCTCGGCACGTCGAACGCGGCGGCGAGCGCGGCCGCGCCCGGGCTCGCGGCGCCGCCCATCCCGGGCTTGGTGCCGACGCGCGCGGGCAGCGTCGGCGCGACCGCCGGCGTGGTGCTCGGCGTGCCCTTCGCGGCCGGCATCGGCGCGCCGCCCGAGCCGTTCGTCTTCGCGAGCACGCCGGGCACCGGGCCCGAGCCCGGCCCCGAACGATCGACGACGCGCGGCAGCTGCGCGGACGGTGCCGCCGCCGCGCTGGCGCGCACCGGCTGACTCGAGCTCTTCTCGAGCGCGGCCATCGTCGCGGCGAACAGGGGCTTGGCTTCGTCTTCGGCCGGCACCGCGGATAGCCGCGGCGCCACGCGCGGCATCGGCGGCGGCGCGGGTGCGGGCGCGGGCTTCTTGCGCAGGCCGCGGAAGTGGCTGACCTTGTCGACCGGCAGCCAGTCGTCGAAGCCCTCGCTCCAGCAGTGCAGGTCGGCGTCGAACGCCTTCGCGGCGACCCAGCGCTGCGCCTCGGCGAGCGAGAACGGGCCCGACTGCTCGCCGTCGATCGAGACGTACCACTCCTCCTCGAGCGCCGGCGGTGGCTTGGTCATCTGCGACGCGAACGCCGAGGCGAGCGCGCCGTTGCCGCGCGCCGCATTCGCGACCGACTGGGTGTGCGACGCGTTCGGTGCGTTCGTCGTCGGATTCTTGCGCCGGATCGGCCCGCTCTCGCCGGCCGCGGCGACATCGGTCATGCCCTCGCGAACGGTGATGACGTTCGCGCAGTTCTTACAGCGAATCTTGAGGATCTTGCCGCGGACTCGATCGTCGCCGATCGAGTACCGGGTCTTGCAGCGGTCGCACAGGAACTTCACGCCCTGGTCTCCAGCCAAGAGCTTTCAC
>Ga0335083_10006753_pt1 | contig 14242 bp, 11 predicted proteins | sample Lox_Sample_42_FD_206716 | JGI IMG/M metagenome (GOLD analysis project Ga0335083, IMG submission 206716) | Soil microbial communities from Loxahatchee National Wildlife Refuge, Florida, United States - Lox_Sample_4.2 | ecosystem: Environmental > Terrestrial > Soil > Wetlands | place: USA...
ACGGCGCTGCAGTTGGCTGTCAACGCGATTCATTAGCTCGTTGCGCTCGAGCTGATACGCTGTAATTTCGAGCGCCGCCAGCACGCCGACTAAAATTAGTCCATACCAGATTTGCAGCCGCCACTTGATGGATTTAAAAATTTTCATTCGATGCAATAGCCGTGGCCGCGGCGGGTGGCGATAAAATTCGCGCCCAGTTTTTTGCGCACATTGGAAACGTGAACATCGAGCAGGTTTGAAAACGTATCGTCATTTTCGTCGAACAAATGTTCGTACAACTGAGTGCGCGTGACGACTTCGCCGCGATGCAGCGCGAGAAATTGGACCAGCGCGTATTCGCGTGCGGTCAATTCCATCAATTTCCCGGCGCGAGAGATATTTCGCGCAGCGGTATCAATTTTCACATCGCCGATTTCGATAACATTACTTGTTTTATTCGCACTGCGGCGAATGAGCGCGCGCAGCCGCGCAAAAACTTCCGGCAGATCAAACGGTTTAATCACATAATCATCCGCGCCGCCGTCGAGGCCGCGCACGCGGTCACGCGACTGGTCTCGCGCGGTGAGCATGAGCACGGGCGTCTTTTTGATTTTGCGCAGGCGTGAAAGGACTTCCCAGCCGTCCATCCTGGGCAGCATCACATCCAGCACCATGGCGTCGTAATCGTAATTCTCGGCTTTATAGAAACCGTCCTCGCCGTCGTTGGCAGTATCGACGGCGTAGCCTTCCTCGCGCAGGGCCTGGGCCAGGCTCGAGAGCAAGTCCGGTTCGTCTTCGACAATTAAGATTCTCATTCCGGGTTGGCGAGTTTTATCAAAAATGTTTTCGTTCCGCCAGCCATGTGAATTATCGCCTGAGCAACCTTAAGACAAGATGAAGAAAAATCTTTTTGGCTTCACGCGGGCTTAAGGTTCATGTGCGTAGAGTGAGGCCATGAAAAATCAACTTGCCTTAAAATCACACCGGATTCTTTTTCTCGCCACGTTCACGCGCATTTTCCTCATGGTCGCCCTGCCGGCGCAGGCACAGGACGCACGAACGAATTGTTGGCTTACCACTTATGCCGGTCAATACGCGCGTGTCTATACCAATACGTCCATGCAGCTTTCCGGCACGGCGCTCACGACATGGAACAATAGCTCGCTGTCACAGTCCCTGCCGGCCTACTGCGGCGTGCAGGAGGTTTATTCTTCGTCGAATTGGATTTACGTTCGCAGCACCGGTTTGGCGAGCTACACGATGGGACCGTGGTTTCTGGATGCCCAGAAGAAACAACTCTTTCCCAATCTTCCGGTGAATCAACAGGTGTTTTACGCATTTCCGCGCACGAACTATGTGCCGGTCGCCAAAACGGCCAATGGCGGCGGCCAAATCGGGATCTTCGTGGATGGCGTGGCGATGTTCAACAGTTGGGACGCCTATACCTGGGATCCGGTGATGCAATACGATACGAATAATTATTCGGGCTATTGGAACCGCGACGCGTATGTGAACGAGGGGGTGAGCTTTGACCCCGGTTATGCGCACCAGCAAAACACCGGCGTTTATCACTATCATGCTGACCCGCTCGGCTTGCGCTATCTCCTGGGCGACCATGTGGATTTCAACGCGTCCACGAAAGTCTTTAGCGAAGATATCAGTACGCCGACCAAACATTCGCCGATTTTAGGTTGGGCAGCGGATGGTTATCCGATCTATGGGCCTTACGGTTATTCAAATGCGACCAATGCCAGCAGTGGCATTCGGCGGATGGTGTCAGGCTATGTGATTCGCAACGGCCAATATGGAACGAGCAACCTGACGGCGAACGGGCGGACGACGATTCCGGCCTGGGCTGCGCGCCTGTATAACGTCAGCTCAAATCAAACGGCGCCGAACGTCAGCACCAGTTATCCCCTGGGGCGTTACATGGAGGACAATGACTATCTCGGCGACCATATCAATTCCAGCACAGGCACGAATTATCAACAGGGCGTGGATTTTGATTTGGACCAATACAATGGGCGCTGGTGTGTGACGCCGGAGTTTCCCGGCGGCATCTACGCTTATTTCGTGGCGATTGATTCCGGCGGCACGCCGGCTTTTCCTTATGACATCGGCCGTGGTTTTTATGGCAACCCTGTGGGTGGCAGCGTATCGGCGATAGGCGAACCGGTCGTTACCAAATTCCTCGGCTACACCAACTTGGTTTCCACGATGGGTGTGCCGAAGGTAAAAAGTGGAACGGTCACTCTGACCTGGAGCGCGCTGGAAGGCGGCAACTATGAAGTTGTGTCTACGACGAATCTTTCCTCTTCATGGACGACTCTTGCCTCGGCGATTTCACCGAATGAAATGACGGGCAGTTACACCAATAACACTTCTGCTAGCAGTCAATTCTATCGCTCTGCGCGGACGGCGTTGGCATCTTACAGCAGCGCGGGCACGACCGTTTTTGCCACGAATGGCGTCGCGCCCGGGGGCAATGCGTATCCGGGGCAAAATGTGTTGCTGACGATCACGCTTCCGGGTTCGCCACCCAATCCGCCGCTGAACGCGCCGATAACCCCGAGTGTTACGTTGAGCAATACGGCGACGATGGTGATTATCTCCGGCACAAATATTTCCCGCCCGGCAACGAATATCGTGACGGCCATTGTTTCCATCCCTTCCAGTGCACCGTCCGCTACGGAAAATGTCATCGTCAATTTCAACAACATGCCTTCCTACACGCTTACGGGTGGATTCACGATTAATTGAATGAAGAAATTCTTACTGGCCTCCCTGGTGTTGGGGTTCCTTTTTCCCTGGGACCTTGCATTCGCGGCGACGCTGGAGATTCAGATCACTCCAAAGTTTGCCGGAGAAGAACTTCAGCCCGCATCGTTTCGCTATCAGACATCTGCGGGCGAAACCTTTTCCGTCACGCGCATCAGTTATCTCGTGAGCGATTTTGAACTGCAACGCAATGACGGCTCATGGCTGGAGCTTTCCAATTCCGTTGCGTGGCTGGACCCCGGACAAAATCGAGACTCTCTTCGGCTGGAAAACATTCCAGCCGGTGAATTTTCGACCATCCGTTTCCTGGTAGGATTGAATACAAACCTCAATCACGCCAATCCCGCGAAATTCCCCGCCGGCCATCCGCTCAATCCTGATGTGAATAGCCTCTATTGGGGGTGGCAGGGCGGCTATGTGTTTCTCGCGCTCGAGGGGCTGTGGCGCAACGCGGCGGGCGCGCTGGATGGCTGGGCGTATCATTTGGCCCGGGACACCAATGCTGTTCGCGTTACGCTCGCTGCGCCGCTGGAAATAACCAACGAAACACGCGTGCAATTGGACTTCGATATCGCCACGGTCCTGAATGCGCCTTGTCCGCTATCATTTGCGAAAGACGGCACATCCACGCATTCGCGGGACGGAGATCCTATAGCCGCTGCGCTGGTCAAAAATATTTCAGCAGCTTTTCGCGTCCGGAAAGTCACGTCATTGACGGAGGCTGAAATCACCGCGGCGGATCCGAAACCGCTCTACCTGCCGAAGAAATTTACTCCGTATCCTTTCCAGATAAGTGCGACATTCCCGGTTCCCGATTTGCCGCGCGATAATCCATTGACTGTCGAGCGCGTGGAGCTAGGTAAAAAATTATTCTTCGACAAACGCATTTCTATCAATGGCCGGCAATCCTGCGCTGATTGTCATTCAGCGGAACGCGCCTTTACTGATGGCCTGGTAACGGCGCGCGGCGCGGAAGGGAAATTCGGGTCGCACAACACCATGCCGTTGTTCAATCTGGCCTGGAAAAGCGAATTCTTCTGGGATGGCCATGCCCAAAGCCTGCGCCAGCAAGTGCTGCAACCCATCCAAAATACCGTCGAGATGCATCAGTCGCTGACAAATCTCGTCGTGAAGTTGACGGATGCTGCTGATGATTATCCAGCAATGTTCATCGCGGCGTTTGGTTCGCCTGAGATCACTTCAGAGAAGATTTCTTTGGCCCTGGAAAATTATTTGCTCACGCTCACGTCCTTTGATGCGAAATTTGACCGGGTGCTGAACGGCGAGGAAAAATTCACGCCGCAAGAGCAGCGCGGTTTCGAATTATTTTCCACGGAATACGATCCGCGGCGCGGCCAGTACGGCGCGGATTGTTTTCATTGCCATGGCGGGCCGCTGTTCCAGAGCCAGAGTTTCGCCAACAACGGCCTGGACGCTGCATTTTCAGACATTGGCCGCGCCAAAGTGACTGGACGAAATTCGGACGCCGGCAAATTCGCGGTCCCCAGCCTGCGGAACGTTGCCCTGACCGCGCCATACATGCACGATGGGCGCTTTCAAACGCTTGATGAGGTGGTCGAACACTATTGCACTGGGGTCAAGCGCAGTGCCACGCTCGATCCCAACCTTGCCCGGCATCCTGATGGCGGCGTGCCGTTGAGCGAGACAGACAAGAAAGCGCTGGTGGCGTTTCTTAAAACGCTCACGGATGAAAAATATTTGCAGGCCGCTCTTGTGGGAAATTTGGCTCAAAAATAACTACAAAATCTTTGGCGACTTCACGTTCTCTTAAGGTTCACTCGCGTAAATTGGCAGCATGAAAACGGAAAAATCTACCGGCCCAGGCGACAAACGCTGGATGCTCGTTGACGATGATAAAGGCGCGTTGATCTTCATGCGTACCATTGTTTCGAAGCTCGGGGTTGCCCATATCGAATGCTTTGCCAGCGGTGAAGACGCCCTGGCTGCGTTTAAGGCTAATCCCGGCGCGTATGAAATGGTCATCACGGATTTTCAAATGCCCGGCATGGATGGAGTGGAACTATCGCGCCATTTGTACGCCATTGCGCCGAAGATAAAAATCCTCCTCATGACCGGCAGCCACTTGTTCAACGATGAAGTTGCCGCGCGTGAAGGTTTTTCCGGTTTCCTGAAGAAGCCGTTTCATCCCCCGGCACTACAACGCGTTTTGGCAGCCATCGCCGCCGGAACATTTTCTTCCGGCCAAACGCAAAAATGATTTTAAAATTTCACACCCAAAGAAAGAAAAAATGAGAATGAAAACGATAATGAAAGTAGCATTCACGGTGCTGGCGCTGAGCGCAGCAGGGTTCATGGCACACGCGCAAGATAATGGCGGCCCTCCGGATGGCGGACAACCCGGCGACGGCCCACCGCCCGGGCAGGGGTTTCACCATCGTCCGCCGCCTTTGCCTCTGGCCCAGGCATTGGATGTGAACCATGACGGTGTCATTGATTCCAATGAAATTGCCAACGCCAGTGCGGAATTGCTCACGCTGGATAAAAATGGCGATGGCGTATTGACGACAAATGAGTATTTGCCGCCGCGCCCGAAGAACGCCGGCTCGATGGGGCAGGGCTTTCGTCCGCCACCCTCGCCGCTCGTCGAAGCGCTGGATGTGAACCAGGACGGTGTCATTGACGCCAATGAAATTGCCAATGCGCCGGCGGAATTACTTACGCTGGATAAAAATGGCGACGGCCAGTTGACTCCCAATGAATACCGGCCACACCGGCCGCCGGGTCCGCCGCCCGGAAGTGATGATTCATCTAACGACGGCCCTCCGGGACCACCGCCCGGCGGTGATATGCCTGATGGCGGCCCGCCCGGCCCGCCGTCGGATCAGTAAGATTCCATTCGGGTGAATGGAAGCGGCGGGTTGCTGTGAATCCGGGTGTGAAGCAGTCAATCCGCCGCTCTCTTTTTTAAGAGAGCCGTTTTCGAAATTCCCTGCAAGCCTTCGCAGCATCCGGTGCATTGAGAATGGCCGAGACCACGCAAATCCGCTTGGCGCCTGCTGCTAAAACTTCGTCTAAATTTTCCAAATGGATTCCGCCAATAGCGAACCACGGCGTGGTTACATTTGCTGCCGCCCAGCGGACGTATTCGAGCGTCACCGGCTTGGCAGTCGGCTTCGTGCCGGTGGCGAATATCGGCCCGATGGCTACGTAATCCGCTTTGGCATCCAATGCGCGTTTTGCCTGTTCCGGTGCGTGGGTGGAAAGGCCAATCTCTAAGCCGGAATATTTAGTTTTAAATTCGTCCACATGCTTATGACCGGCATCGAAGAAGTCTTCCTGCCCTAAATGGCAAAGCTCCGCACCGACTTTGCTCGCAATACCGGGATAATCGTTGATGACGAGGCCGACGTTTGCCTTTTTGGTGATGGGCACAATCTTTTCCGCCAGGCGGCGAATTTCATCCGCGGAAGATTTTTTGGCGCGTAATTGAATGAGGTCGCTGCCGCCATCGCAAAGTTGTTGGGCGACCAGCTCCGGCGCGCGGCCGTGCAAATACGCCGTATCCACGAACGTGTAGAGCCTGCAATCCGCGAGCGGCTTCATTTGGGCGTTATTATTCTTAGGGTAAGGACGACCTTTCGGTCGTCCGCGGCTGCGCAGGAGCGCAGCCCTACCAGGTCAAGAGCGGCATCAGAGCGCATTTTGTTTCATTCTTCGCGCGGCGGAAAATCAAAGGTGATTTTCCCTTTTTCGTCCATTACCAGGTACGCCGGGAACGGCTTGCCTGCCTTGGAAATAAATTTATCCAGTAAATCGCTCTTTTGGGTTTCGAGGATTTTTTTGGCCTGTGCCGGTTCGATCGGCTGCTCCAGGATGACCTTGCCGATTTTGAATTTGCACGGTTTGGAATCGGCCTGCGACCGTTCGCAAATGTAACCGGCCTCGGTATCAAAAACCTTGCTGCCGCACTTCGGGCATTTGCCGATGACCTCTTTGCCCGTGAAATCAATCTTCGGGACCGGCTCGCCCGGCTTCCCATCTTTCGCAGCCCCGCGCGCCTTTTTCTCTCGCGGCGCAAACTCAAACGCAGTTCCACCATCCTTCACGATCAAAAACGCCTCGAACTTGCGGTTCGTTTTCTTCGAAACAAATCCCTTGAGCAAATCTGTTTTCTTTTCGGCCAGCAGTTTGCGCACCTGTTCCGGCGCAATTTCCTGCTGCAAAATAATTTTGCCTGTCTTAAACGTGCATTTCTTGGACGGCCCCGTCGCATTCTCGCAGATGTAATTCATGCCCGCATCGTACACGTTCCCGCCGCATTTTGGGCATTTGCCCAGCGGCTCTTTGCCGGTGAAATCTACTGGCGCCGAGTCTTCGCCGTTCTCTTTCTTGTCGTTACCAAAATCAAACTCCGGTTTAAACTCCGGTCCCGGTCCCATCTTGATAATGGCGGCAAAGGGAAATCCCTTCGCGCTGCGGAATCCCTGCAACGGGCCGACTGTGCCTTTTTCAATGAGCTGTTCCACTTCGGGAATTTCTAGTTGCCGTCCGGCGACGATTTTCCACAGGCTGAAATCGCATTTCTGGCACTGGAACTTCTTGTAGTTCTCGTGGATCTCGCCGCCACACTTCGGGCACGGCGTTTTCAACGTCCCAAAATCGCCCGGGATGGTATCGCTGGTGTAGCTTTTGGCCTTGGCGACGATGTCGCGCGTGGCTTCGGCGATCTCGCGCATGAAATCTTTGCGCTTCAATTTGCCGCGCGACATCTGGTTCAGCTTGAATTCCCATTCGCCCGTCAGTTCCGGCGAGGTCAATTCCGGTATGCCCAGCCCGTTCAATAGCGCCATTAGAGAAAATGCCTTGGCCGTTGGCTGCAATTCACGTCCATTGCGAGCGACGTATTTTTCCCAAATGAGACCTTCAATAATCTGAGCGCGTGTGGCCGGTGTGCCCAGGCCTTTCTCGCTCATCGCCTCGCGCAATTCTTCGTCATCAATTAATTTCCCTGCGCCTTCCATCGCCGAGAGCAACGTGGCTTCCGAATAACGCGGTGGTGGCTTGGTGACATTCGCCTGTACGTCCACCTTCACCGTCTTCACCTGTTCATTGGGTTCGACCGGCGCAAGCGTGGGCGCTTCGTCCGTATCCGCTTCCTTACCGTACACTTCCATCCAGCCTGCCTTGACCATCACTTTGCCTTCACTCTTGAACGGTTCGCCCTCCACCCGCGTGATGCGCGTCGTCACTAGGAACTCCGCCGGCGGATAAAAGATCGCCAGGAACCGCTTCGTGACCATGTCATAAAGCTTTTGTTCGGGTTCGCTCAAACTTTTTGGGGCCACCAGCGTCGGGATAATCGCAAAGTGGTCCGAGATTTTGGCATTATTAAATATGCGCTTGTTGGGCTTGACCCAATCGTTCTTCAAAATCGCGCCCGCAAACGGGCCGTAGTTCGTGCCGCCCAGCATTTCCATGGTCTTTTTGACCGTGGTGATGTAATCCTCCGGCAAGGCGCGCGAATCAGTACGCGGATACGTCAGCACTTTATGCTTTTCATAAAGCGCCTGCGCCAACCCGAGCGTGTTTTTGGCCGAAAACCCAAACCGCCCATTCGCCTCGCGTTGCAAACTCGTCAAATCGTAGAGCAGGGGAGAGAGCGACGTCGTGGGCTTGCTCTCTTCGGTAACGATGCCGATTTTACCGAGGCATTTTTTCTGGATTTCCTCCGCGCGCGCCAGTTCCCAAAGGCGTTCGGCCCGGAGCTGGTCGTCTCCTTCCTTTTTTGAAAACTTCTCGTCAAACCACCGGCCGGCATATTCACCTGCCTTGGCACCGAAGGTTCCGTGGATTTCCCAGTAATCGCGGGGCACAAATTTTTTAATCTTGTCCTCGCGCTCGACCAAAATCGCCAGCGTTGGTGTTTGGACGCGGCCCACGGTGGTCAGGTGAAACCCGCCGGTCTTGGAATTGAACGCGGTCATTGCCCGCGTGCCATTGATGCCCACGAGCCAATCGCTTTCACTCCGGCAAACCGCCGCGTCTGCCAGTGGAATCATATCGGCGTCCGTGCGCAATTTCTCAAAACCCTCGCGGATGGCGGCAGCGGTCATGCTTTGCAGCCAGAGCCGCTGGATGGGTTTATCGCTCTGGGAATACTGGATGATGTAGCGGAAAATCAATTCGCCTTCGCGCCCGGCGTCGCACGCATTGACCAGCTTATCGACATCCTTACGTTTAATCAGTTTGAGCAGGACCTTGAGGCGGTTTTCGTTTCGTTCAATCGGTCTCAGGTCAAAATGATCGGGGATCACCGGGAGGTGGGCAAACGTCCATTTGCCGCGCTTGGCTTCCGCGCCCTCGGGCGGGATCAACTCAAGCAAATGGCCGACAGCCGACGATATCACATAATCGCCGCTCTCAAAAAACTCACCGCTTTTGTCTTTGGTGAACCCGCCAATCGCCTTGGCGATATCGCCGGCGACCGACGGTTTTTCCGCTATAATGAGTCCTTTACCCATGTGTTAAAGCGAATCTTTAAGCTGCGCCATAGGGTTTGCGCAACTTATTTTTTCATCGCCAGTTCATTTTTTGGGGGTGGAAGGGAGGGTTGGCTAGTAGGATTTCCCCTTATTTTAAGCACCGAATACTGGTCAAAAATGTCCCGGAATGTCTTGGCACGTTCATCGCCAAGATCCAGCCGGGCCAGCTTTTGGCCGCCTTGCCCTATTGTCATCTCATAGACTTTGGCAACAGCCCCTTTTTGAGGGCCAGACAAAATAATGACGCGAGCACCGACTTCCAATGGTGCGCCATTAAATTTTCTGCAAGCAATGAAAATGAACGGCCCACAAAGAAATATACCCAGATAAAGACCCAGCCCGCTTATCGGAACCATAGCGAGTATCAGGAGTAAATCCATTTTCCAGTCGGAAATGATCGAGAAAGATGTGTCGTGTATAATTGACCCGATGACCAATATATTTAAAACTAAAGCGCCTAAAAACCATGTGATCATTACCGGATGGGCGCAGATTTTATTGAATATGCTGGGCTGCATGTGATCGCCGGACTGAGTGTAACGGGTTAACCTTCATTCCGAATCTGCAATGAGTCAACACGATTCATTAAAAAATCCATTAAACCATTTCCAAAATTGCTTTGAGCCGTGGCGTCTTTGCGTTAAAAATCTTGGGGACACAAGCCATGACGACCCAGAAAACTCCCGTTTCCACCGATTCGTTGCTGCACGAAAACCGCGCGTTCCCGCCGTCGCCCGAAGTCACCCGTCGCGCGCTCATCAACGCTGCGCAATACCAGGAGATGTACCAGCGCTCCGTTCGCGAGCCGGACAAATTTTGGCTCGAACAGGCGCAAACGCTGGAATGGTTTAAGCAGCCGTCCATCGCCGGCAAATATACCTGGGAGACCGACGCCCGGAAAATCGAGCATACGTGGTTCGAAGATGGCCAGCTCAATCTCACGGTCAATTGTCTCGATCGCCATCTCAAAACCAAGGCGCGTGATAAAGTTGCCATCATCTGGCAGGGCGAGCCGGAGGAAGACGTCAAGCGCATCACCTACGCCGAACTGCATCGCGACGTTTGCAAATTTGCCAACGTCCTCAAATCCCTCGGCGTTAAAAAAGGCGATCGCGTGGCGATTTACATGCCGATGATCCCCGAAGGCGCCGTGGCCATGCTCGCCTGTGCACGCATCGGCGCGATTCATTCCGTCGTGTTCGGCGGCTTCAGCGCTGATTCCCTGTCCGACCGCATTAACGATTCCTCCTGCAAACTGCTCATCACGGCCAATGTTTCTTTGCGTGGCGGCAAAGCGATTCCGCTCAAGGAAATCGCCGATGCGGCATTGAAGAAAACTACGACCATCGAAAAAGTCGTCGTCATCAAACGCAACGACGCGCCGTGCAATATCGTCAGCGGCCGCGACCTTTGGTTCCACGATTTGATGACGAATGCCTCCGCCGATTGCCCGCCGGAAAAAATGAACGCCGAGGATTTTCTTTTCATCCTCTACACCTCCGGCTCGACCGGCAAGCCCAAGGGTGTTGTGCACAGCACCGCCGGTTATCTGCTCTGGAGCGCGCTCACGCACAAATACGTTTTCGATATCCACGACGACGACGTTTATTTCTGCACCGCAGACATCGGCTGGGTCACCGGCCACAGCTATGTGGTTTACGGGCCGCTTTGCAACGGCGCGACTACGCTGATGTTCGAGGGTATTCCGACGTTCCCCGATGCCGGGCGCTTTTGGAAAATCGTGGAGAAATTCAAGGTCACCAGTTTTTATACCGCGCCCACGGCCATCCGCTCGCTCATCCGTCTCGGTAACGAATGGCCGGAGAAGCACGACCTTAGTTCCCTGCGCGTGCTCGGCACCGTTGGCGAGCCAATTAATCCCGAAGCCTGGATTTGGTATTATAACATCATTGGCAAAGGCCGCTGCCCGATTTCCGATACCTGGTGGCAGACCGAAACCGGCGGGCATCTCATCACGCCATTGCCCGGCGTGAGCACCTTGAAACCCGGCAGCGCCAATAAGCCGTTCTTCGGTGTGGAACCGATCGTCTTGCGCGACGACAACACCGAATGCGCCGCGAACGAGGGCGGCAAGCTCTGCATTAAGAAGCCGTGGCCTGGCATCATGCGCACCACCTGGGGCGACCATGACCGTTTCATTAACACCTACTTTGCCACGTTCAAGAATATGTACTTCACTGGCGACGGCTGCCGCGTGGATGCCGATGGCGATTACTGGCTGCTCGGGCGCGTAGACGACGTCGTGAACGTCTCCGGCCATCGCATCGGCACGGCGGAAGTTGAGAGCGCGCTCGTGAGCCATGCCAAAGTGGCCGAAGCCGCCGTGGCGCCCATGCCACACGACATCAAAGGCCAGGCACTCTACGCCTTCGTCACCTTGAAGGACGGCATCAATGAGAGTGAAGAATTGAAAAAGGAACTGACGTTGCACGTGCGCAAAGAAATCGGCGCCATCGCCGTGCCGGATAAAATCCAATTCGCTCCCGCGCTGCCCAAGACGCGCTCCGGCAAAATCATGCGCCGCATTCTCCGCAAAATCGCTGAAAACCAAACCGATCAAATCGGCGATATCACGACCCTCGCGGATCCGGCGGTGGTGGACGCGCTGGTGAAGGGGAAGCAGTAACGATCATTGTCATCCTCTCCCTCATCGTCATTCTCGATTTCTGATATGCGATTTAAGCGATCAGATAGATGGCGGGAGCATTTTTTAAAGAATTCCGTCTGACATATTGTGAAAGCAATTTCAGAATTGGCGATGTGGATAATGACAATTCACCCGTTTTTCTTTATATTGTTCTCCGCAATCGTTATCTGGAAAGTTCTTCCTTATATTTTTAAAGCGTTCGGAGGAGGCCGTTTGGCGGTACTAAAATTGGAAGATCGAATTGGGGCAATTCTTTTTTTAGTTTGTGCTGTAGTAATGACGGTGATCAGCTTTTGGTATCCAGTCTATTTGTGTGCCTATTACTCTTCTCCAGACGATCGTTATGGCTTTGCGCTTCTTTTTGCGTCTCCATTTTGGTTTGTGAGCGCGGGCATATCGTGTGTTGCATTTCACCGACTATCTAGCGCCGTGGCCAGTGGACAACGCACCATAGCGAATTACATATTGATAATTGGGGGAACGTTGTTAGCTCTGCTTGGCCTTAGTCCGTTTTTATTTGTCCTTTGGAGAATATTAAATTCTTTGTTTTAAGATGAAAGTATTTGTATTTAGAAGTCCGCGCCATCCGCGATTGCTTCACGCCCTCAACAATTCCGGCATCTCTCTGACCTTGTTCCGAACGGAAGTTTCCCATTCGGGTATCTGGCTGTTGCTGAGTTGCAGAAATTCCGTGAGCGGACGCACGCCAGGCAATAAGATAAAAGGAACCAACACCTTTTCCTGCTCGATATGATTGGCCAGGCGGCTGGCCATGCTCGTGATGGCCACGAACCGCTGCCATTCGCCGTCCGGCTTGGGGCTATTGTGCCTGAGCGCCGGCGTGACTACTTCCACCGGCACGCCCCAGCGTTGCAGCAATCGCGCGCCGACTTCATCGTGGTTAAATCCGAAAAGATTTTTTTCCTTCTCACTCAACGACGCGCCCGTGCGTTTGCAATCGTCCATCATCGCCACGTATTTTTCGCGCTCGCCGAGCGCCAGCACCAGTTTGCCGACGTCATGCAGCAGGCCGGCGGTAAAGGCGATGCCTTCCGACTCATCCACTTCCAGCGCCAGTTCGCCCGCGGCGATGGCCGCGATGCTCGAGTGCCGCTGCAACGCCTCAGCTGAAAATCCCGGAATCGCTTCCTTCGGTTTCATTGTTTGCATGCCGGACAGTGAAACCGTCATTTGATAAACTTCGTGAAAGCCCAGTTGGAAAACGGCTTCGTTAATGTCTGTCACCGGCGTATCCAGTCCGAAATAGGAGCTGTTGCAACGCCGCAAGACTTCCACGGACAATGCCGTGTCGCGCCGCAGCACCGCTACGATTTCATCCACGTCTGCATCCGGGTTGCGAAATAGATCAATCAGTTCGACCAGCAACGTCGGTTCCGGCGGCAAGTGTTTAATGCTGTCGAGATAGGCGTCCAGTAGTTCGTACTCCGCGCTCTTCGTCGTATCTAGTTTTGGCATAAATTTCCTGATTTCCCTTTAATTTAGGGCCTTACGTAATCGAAAGAAGCACGTCACTTGCCATCTATAGGGTGAAAAAGCCTTAATATCCGGGCGCTTCCAGGCGCTCGAAAATTGGGTTGAGCGATGGGGTTTGAAAGTCCAGATTATTGGCGTTAGGTTCAAGAAGTCGGCAAATTCCGCAGCATAAAAATTAAACCACTTAACTGATTATGAGCGACACCGAATACAAACCCGTTTCAATTGGAAATTGGATCCTCACTTTTATCCTGCTGGGCATTCCGCTGGTGAACCTGATCATGCTGGTCATTTGGGCCTTCGGCAGCGGCACTCATCCGTCCAAGAAAACCTTCGCACAGGCTCAATTCGTTCTTTTTGTGATCGCGATTTGCATCGCTATTGCGCTGGCGCTGCTTTTACCTCTATTAGGCTACCATCTCCATCCTTCTTCACCGGCGGTATAAGTCTGCGGCAAATACTGCGAATAAAATCCAAACGGTTTACGGATTCGGAACTCTGGCTTCTGGCTTCAGACTTCCGTAATCATGTCCTTCGTCGCTGTATTCGGCGCCCCGCCGGGAGCGTCTTTTCTGCATTTAAGCCATTCATTGAAAGAGTTGCGCCCTGGCAGAAATTAGTATAGTAATAGTTAATCTTACTAATCCCCTTAACGTGGACCGGCCTACAAAAATCGTTTGCGTTATTATGGCGCTTGTCGCAATAGCCACCTTAGAGGCGGCCTTTCTTTGCAAGTTTGCTCTTACGGGTGACCGGATTTTCTGCGCGGTCATGCTTGTGCTTTTGGCTTTCCTCTTGA
>Ga0335083_10006754_pt1 | contig 14241 bp, 9 predicted proteins | sample Lox_Sample_42_FD_206716 | JGI IMG/M metagenome (GOLD analysis project Ga0335083, IMG submission 206716) | Soil microbial communities from Loxahatchee National Wildlife Refuge, Florida, United States - Lox_Sample_4.2 | ecosystem: Environmental > Terrestrial > Soil > Wetlands | place: USA: Florida...
GCCAGCTCCTCGCGCGGAATGCCCCGATTTTCAACCCTACGCTTCGTGACTGTGGTCATGACTTTAGTCATGACACGACATCTGGATCGGCGTCAAGCCGACGGTCAGTCCACCTCCGCCCGCGCCGCGCGCTTGCGCTCGTGCGGGGAGAGTTCCTTCTTGCGCAGGCGGATCGAGAGCGGCGTCACCTCGACGAGTTCGTCGTCCTCGATATAGGCCATCGCCTGTTCGAGCGTCATCGGCACGATGGGCGTCAGCCGCACCGCCTCATCCTTCGAGGTGGTGCGGATATTGGTGAGCTGTTTGGCGCGCAGGGGATTGACCTCGAGGTCGTTGTCCTTGGCGTTCTGGCCGATGATCATGCCCCGATAGACCTTGGTCCCCGGCACGATGAAGAGCTTGCCGCGCTCTTCCAGGTACCAAAGCGCATAGGCCACCGCTTCGCCGTCGCCGGTGGAGATCAGGACTCCGTTGGTGCGGCCGGCGATCGGCCCCTTGTGCGGCGCATAGGAATGGAACATGCGGTTGATCACGCCGGTGCCGCGCGTATCGGTGAGGAACTCGCCGTGATAGCCGATCAGCCCGCGCGAGGGCGCCAGGAAGGTGAGCCGCGTCTTTCCTGCGCCGGTGGGCCGCATGTCGGTCATCTCGCCCTTTCGGCTCGCGATCTTCTCGATCACCACGCCGGTATAGGGATCGTCGACGTCGATGGTGACTTCCTCGATCGGCTCCAGCCGCTCGCCCTTTTCGCCGGTCTTGAACAGTACACGCGGCCGGCTGATGGAAACCTCGAAGCCTTCGCGGCGCATCGTCTCGATCAGCACGCCGAGCTGCAATTCGCCGCGGCCGGCGACTTCGAACGCGCCGTCGCCGGTCTCCTTGACCTTGATCGCGACATTGCCCTCGGCTTCGCGCAACAGGCGCTCGCGGATGACGCGGCTCTGTACCTTGTCGCCTTCGCGCCCCGCCAGCGGCGAGTCGTTGACCGACACGGTCATCGCCAAGGTCGGCGGATCGATCGGCGTGGCGCGGATGGGCTCCGTCACGCCCATGTCGCAGAGCGTATCGGCAACGGTCGCGACCTGAAGACCCGCGATGGCGATGATGTCGCCCGCTTCCGCGCGCGCGACCGGCACGCGGGCCAGCCCGCGAAACGCCAATAGCTTGGTCACGCGCGCGCGCTCGATCTCCTTGGAATCTCGGTCGAGCACCTTGATCACGCGATTCACCGTCATCGCGCCGGATTCGATGCGGCCCGTCAGCACGCGGCCGAGATAGGGATCGGCTTCGAGGGTCGTGACCAGCATCTTGAAAAGGTGCTCATCGCCGGCCAGCGCCATCGGCTTTGGCGCCGGCACATCTTCGACGATGCGGCGGAACAGCGGCGAGAGATCCTTGCGCTCGTCCTCCAACTCGTCGACGGCCCAGCCGTTGCGCCCCGAAGCATAGAGATGGTGGAAATCGAGCTGGCTGTCATTCGCCTCCAGCGCCAGAAAGAGGTCGAAGATGTTTTCCAAAGTCTCCTTCGGCTGCGCATCGGAGCGGTCGATCTTGTTGATCACGACGATGGGTTTCAGACCCAGCTTCAAGGCTTTGGAGAGCACGAATTTGGTCTGCGGCATGACCGACTCCGCTGCATCGACCAAGAGCACCACGCCGTCCACCATCGAGAGGATGCGCTCCACCTCGCCGCCGAAATCGGCGTGTCCGGGCGTATCGACGATGTTGATGCGGACCCCATGCCATTCGACGCTGGTGCATTTGGCGAGGATGGTGATGCCGCGCTCGCGCTCCAGGTCGTTGGAGTCCAGGGCGCGCTCCTGCATGTGCTGGTTCTCGCGAACCGAGCCGGACTGGCGCAGCATCTGGTCCACCAGCGTGGTCTTGCCGTGGTCGACATGGGCGATGATGGCAATGTTGCGAAGGTCCATTCCGGGGCGCCTGTAGGGAAGCGGGGCTTATAGAGAGCGCCTGCAGATGGGGCAATCAGGACGCAGCCTTCCGAATTTCCCCACATTAACAAATCTTTAGCAGCACTCTCTTGGTTTTGAGACCGGATGGCCACGGCAATTCGTTACAAAATTACCGCTCGTCAAGGCAATATTGGCCAAAGCCGTGCTAGGAACCTGCCGCCGCGACCCCAAATAGGGCCCAGAGACACCGACTGCATGAACATCCGCCTTTCCAACGCGTTCGACACGGCCTCCGTGCGCAAGGTTCCCGCGGCGATCCGGAACCCCAGTTCGCGCACGCGGCTGATATTGAGCGTGCTCGGCGTGCTGGCCGCTGTTTTTATTCTCTGGTGGCTGCTGGCGCCCTCTTCCGGGACCAAGGTCCAGGAGATGCCGCCGCCGCCGGTCCGGGTCGGCCAAGTGGGCCAGCACGACGTGACCGTGACCGAGCACACCTTGGGCACCGTCGTCGCCAACGACACCGTGCAGATCACCGCCCGCGTCACCGGGCAGTTGATGTCGGCGGACTTCAAGGAAGGCGATCTGGTGCATCAGGGCCAAGTCCTGTTCCAGATCGATCCGCGGCCCTATCAGGCGACGCTGGCACAGGCCCGTGCCCAGCTCGCCAAGGATCAGGCCGGCCTCGTCAACGCCCGCAACCAGGCGCAGCGTTATACCAACCTGCTCAAACAGGGCGCGATCAGCCAGCAGCTGGTGGACGAGGCGGTCGCCGCCGCCAAGGGTTTCGTCGCCACGGTCCAGGCCGACAAGGCGGCGATCGATGCGGCGGCGCTCAATGTCGGTTACACGACCATCCGCGCCCCGATCGACGGCAAGACGGGCCCCATCCTGGTGCAGCCGGGAAATATGGTGATGAGCGGCAGCGGCAATTCAAGCACCGCCTCCACCAACGCGACCACCGGCTCCAGCCAGACGTCGTCCAGCGGCGCAGCGAGCAGCAATACGCTGGTCGTCCTCACCCAGATCCAGCCGATCAAAGTGTCGTTCTGGCTGCCGCAGAGCGATCTGCCCCGTATCCAGGACCGTTGGCAGACGCACATGCTGACCGCATCGGTCGATTTGCATGACGCGGGACACCACCTGCTGGAGGCGCCGGTGGACTTCGTCGGCAACGCGGTGAGCAACACCACGGGCAGCATCGAGCTGCGCGCGACATTCCCCAATCAGGACGGCAGCCTCGTGCCCGGCCAGCTCGTGGATGTGACCGTGGCGCTGAATACGTTGAAGAACGCGCTGGTCGTTCCGCACGACGCGATCAACATCGGACCCGACAGCCGCTACGTCTACAAAGTGGGCCCGCACAATGCGGCCCAACTGGTGCCGGTCACGGTGCTGTTCGAAAACGGCGCCACGACCGCCGTTGCCGGCAAGCTCAAGCCCGGCGATCGGGTCGTGACGGACGGACAGCTGCGCATCATCCCGGGCAAGCCCGTGAACGTCGTGGGTGCGCCTGCCGCCGCGCACCCATGAACATCTCCGAAATCTTCATCCGAAGGCCGATCATGACCGTGCTGCTCATGGCGGCACTCGTGATCTTCGGCGTGTTCGGTTACTTCTCGCTGCCGGTCAGCGAACTTCCCAACGTCGATTTCCCCACCATCGTCGTGTCGGCGGGACTGCCTGGCGCCGATCCGGAAACCATGGCGTCCGCGGTCGCGACCCCGCTGGAAAGCGAATTCTCCACCATCGCCGGCATCAGCTCGATGAGCTCGTCGAGCACCGAAGGCTCGACCCAGATCACGATCCAGTTCGATCTCGACCGAAACCTCGACGGCGCGGCGCAGGACGTGCAGTCGGCCATCTCCGCCGCGCAACACCATCTGCCGCAGCAGATGCCATCGCCGCCGACGCTGCGAAAGGTCAATCCGTCCGACTCGCCGATCATGTATCTGGCCATGGGATCTCCGACCCTGCCCCTGTCGGAAGTCGACAAATATGCCGAGACGCTTCTGGCGCGGCAGCTTTCGACCTTGTCCGGCGTGGCGCAGGTGAACGTTTATGGGTCGCAAAAATTCGCGGTGCGCATCCAGGCCGACCCTTATGCGCTGGCGGCGCGCGGCATCGGCATCGACCAGATCGCCCAGGCCGCCAATGCCGCCAATCCCAACGTGCCGACGGGCACGCTGAACGGGCCGAAAGAGGCCATCGTCGTTCACTCCAGCGGTCAGCTGCAGAGCGCCGAGGAGTTCAACCACCAGATCGTCGCCTACAAGAACGGCTCGCCGGTCCGCATCGAGGACGTCGCGCGAACGCTCGATGGCGTGGAGAACCCCTATGTCGCGAGCTGGTACGACGGCCGGCGCGCCATCGTGCTCGCCATTCAGCGCCAGCCGGGCTCCAACACCATCCAGGTCGTGGACGAAGTCAAATCCATCCTGCCGCGCTTCCTGCAGCAGCTTCCCGCCACGCTGAAACTGGACGTGCTGTACGATCGATCGATTTCCATCCGCGATTCGGTCTTCGACGTTCAATGGACCCTGGTTCTGGCGGCAATTCTGGTCGTGCTCGTCATCTTCGTTTTCTTGCGCACGCTGTCGGCAACGATCATCCCGTCGCTGGCGCTGCCCATCGCGGTGATCGGCACCTTCGCCGGCATGGCATTTCTGGGGTACAGCCTCGACAACCTGTCCCTGCTCGCGCTCACGCTTTCGGTCGGCTTCATCGTCGACGACGCCATCGTCATGCTCGAGAACATCGTGCGCCATATCGAAGAGGGCGAACGACCGTTCGATGCGGCGCTGAAAGGCGCGCGCGAGATCTGGTTCACCATCCTGTCGATGACTGCGTCGATGGCGGCGGTGTTCATTCCGCTGGTCTTCATGGGCGGGATCATGGGGCGTCTGCTGCACGAGTTCGCGGTCACTATCGTGCTCGCCATTCTGTTCTCCGGAATCGTTTCGATCACCCTCACTCCCATGCTCTGCGCGCGGGTGCTGAAAGCCCAGCATCAGCGCACGCACAACCGCTTCTATCAATTCAGCGAGCGGACGTTCGACCGGGCACAGGCACTTTATGAGCGCACCCTGCACTGGAGCGTGCAGCACGGCCGCGTCATCTTCGCGGTTTTCCTGGCCAGCATCGCGGCGAGCTACGGGCTTTTCACCTTCATGCAGCAGGATTTCCTGCCCACCAGCGACCAGGGCCAGATCTTCGGCCTGACCGAAGCCGCCAACGGTACGTCCTTCGCCCAGATGGTCCGCTACCAGCAGCAGGCCGCGGCGATCGTCGCGAAGGACCCCAATATCGAAGGCTTCATGTCGGCGGTGGGTTCCGGCGGCTCCAGCAGCGGCTCGAACAGCGGTCGCATCTTTGCGAGCCTGAAACCGCTGGATCAGCGCCAGCATAGCTGTCTCATCGCACACATTTTCTGCTGGCATGCGCTTTCGGCGGACGAGATCGTGCGCGAACTCAGGCCGAAACTGTCGCGCATTCCCGGCATCAACATCTACATGCAGGTGCCTCCGCCGATCCGCATCGGCGGCCGGCTGACCAAATCGCAATATCAATATACGCTGCAGGACCTCGACCAGAGCGAACTGCAGATCTGGTCGGAGAAGCTGAAGGACGCGCTGGGCAAAGAACGCGATCTCGTCGACGTCACCTCCGACCTGCAACTGTCGACACCGGCCGTCAACGTCGCGATCGACCGCGAAAAGGCCGCAGCCCTGAATGTCACGCCGACGGCGATCGAGACTGCTCTCGGCGCAGCGTTCGGCGGCGGCCAGATTTCGCAGATCTACGCCTCCTCCGACACCTATCAAGTGATCCTGGAGCTTCTGCCCCAATACCAGACCGATCCCTCGGCATTGTCACGGCTGTATGTCACTGCGAGCGATGGGACTTTGGTGCCGCTGACGGCCGTGACCAAGATTTCGAGCGGCACCATGCCGCTCAGCGTCAATCACCAGGGGCAGCTTCCTTCGGTGACCTTGTCCTTCGATCTGGCGAAAGGTTATGCGCTGAGCGATGCCGTCAGGACGATCGATCGCGTGCAAACCCAGATCGGCATGCCGTCCACGATCTCGACGTCGTTCCAGGGCACCGCACAGGCCTTCCAGGAGTCCACCCAGGGAATGGGATTGCTCCTGGTGGCGGCCCTGGTCGTGGTCTACATCGTGCTCGGCATCCTCTACGAGAGCTTCATCCATCCGCTGACGATCCTTTCGGGCCTTCCCTCCGCCGCGGTGGGTGCGCTGATCACCTTGCTGGTCTTCGGCATTCCGCTCAGCCTCTATGCCTTCGTCGGCATGATGATGCTGATCGGCATCGTGAAGAAGAACGCGATCATGATGATCGATTTCGCGCTCACCCGGCAGCGCGCGGAGAACGTGCCGCCGGAGCAGGCCATCCAGGAAGCCGCGCAAATCCGCTTCCGCCCGATCATGATGACGACCATGGCGGCGCTGATGGGTACGTTGCCCATCGCCATCGGCTTCGGCGCCGGCTCGGAATCGCGCCAGCCTCTCGGCCTTGCGGTGGTGGGCGGATTGCTGCTGTCGCAGCTTCTGACGCTCTACATCACCCCGGTGATCTATGTCGGCCTCGACCGCTTCGGTCAGCGCATCGCCGGCTTCCGCGGCCGACCGACGCGCCACATGCCGGCGGAATGACGCGTCCCGTCATCCCTCGAGGCCTGGGCGCGTCGCGCCGAGTTGGGCCGCGGCGCCCAAAGCGTGCGGCCCTGCACCTCAGATGACGCAGGAGCCTGCTACTTCGTCGTCAGGCGATCGACCTCCGCCACTTCCTCCGGCGTGAGCTCCCATGCGGCCGCCCTCACATTGGCTTCGATCTGCTCGGGCCGCGTGGCGCCTGCGATGACGCTGGCGAGCGTTTTGTGCGCAAGCAGCCAGGAAAAAGAGAGTTCCAGCAGGCTTCGTCCGCGCGCTTGGCAGAACGCTTCGAGCTTGTCCACGATCGTCCAGTTGACCCCGTTCATGTAGCGGTCGCTGAAACGCGTCATGCGGCCGAAGCGGGTGTTCTTCGGCGGCGGCTCGCCATGACGATATTTGCCGGTGAGCAGACCGCTCGCCAAGGGGAAATACGGAAGCAGCGACATCGCGCATTCCTCGATCGCCGGCAGCAATGCCTTCTCCGCATCGCGCACCAGCAGGCTGTACTCGTCCTGCGCGGTGACGAATGGCGAGGATTTGCGCGCACGCGCGATCTGCGCCGCTTCGCGCACGCCGGCCGCCGGCAGGTTCGAGCAGCCGATGGCGCGCACCTTTCCGGACCGCACCAATTCGTCCAGCGCCGCGAGCGTCTCCTGCAGCGGTGTCCGGGGATCGGGCGTATGATACTGATAGAGATCGATCCAATCGGTCTTGAGCCGCTTCAGGCTCGCCTCCACCGCGGCCATGATGTAGCTGCGGCCGCCGCGCGCCGCAGAGGCGTCGTCGACCATCGCCATGCCGAACTTGGTCGCAAGCACGACGTCTTTGCGGCGGGGCCCGAGAATTTGGCCGAGCTGTTCTTCCGACCCGCCGCGATTGCCGTAGACGTCCGCGGTGTCGAGCAAGGTGACGCCCAAATCGAGCGCGCGGGTCACCACCTTGCGCGAAGATTCGAGATCGAGAATGCCGAAATTGTTGCAGCCCAGGCCCACCACGGAGACTTCGATGCCGCTGCTGCCGAGCTTGCGCGTCTTCATGGCCGGGCTCCGGTTCGTTCGCTGCCAAGTCTAACAAAGAAAAGGGGCGCCGGTTGCCCGGCGCCCCGTTTTCGCTGGCGATGACGCTCGGCTTAGAACCGCGCGCCGACCGTGATGCCCACGTTGCGCGGCTCGCCGTAGAACACGCCTGTCCACAGACCGGACGAGGAACTGGTCAGATACTGGCCAGTCACCTGGTTGCCGCCGAGCATGTTGCGGCCGTACAGCGCGACGTACCATGCATTGTCCGGCGCGTTGAGGGTGAACAGCGCATTCATCACGCCATAGGACTTAATCTTGTCGGCCGGGTCGTTGAAGATGCGGCCCCAGCTCGCGGCCTGCCAGTAATAGTCGACGCGGCTGACGAGGTTGAAGCCGCCGCCGACCGGCGTGGTGTACTGGGCGCCGAAGCTGATCGTGTACGGAGGCGTATCGGCGAGCTGCTTGCCGTCGAGATTGACGGGAACGCCGGTCAATGTGCCGCCGGTTGCCGGGTCGGCCGTGGTGAAGCCGCCGGGCAGATCGATTCGGCCGTCCGGTTCGATGATCGCGCCCGGGATGCTGGCGAGAATGCCGGAATTGCAGGTGCCATAGGCCGCGTTCGGGACGCCGGAACTCGACAGACCGTTGAGGCCGCCCGGAGGCGCAAAGAACAGGCCGCCGGTGAAGGCGTTGAGCGTGGCGAAGTCCGCGGAGACGTTGCCGGTGCCGCCGGGGCCGTTGTCATACAGCACGCAGTTCTGGGCGTTGGTCGTGGTCAGGGTCGCGTCCTTCACGACGAGGCCGTAGCTCAGGCCGGCACCCGGATTGCGCGTGTCGACCTGCGCCGTGTTGCCGACCTTGGACTGCGTCCAACCCATATCGAGGTTGAACTGCCAGCGGTCCGTCGGCGCCCACACGAACTCGCCTTCCAGACCGTTCAGGAAGGAGTTGATGTTGGTGTTGACCGACGTGTTCGAGATGATCGAGGAGATCTGGTAGTTGCCGTAGTCATAGTACCACGCAGTCAGGTTCGCCGTCAGACGGCCGTCCATCAGCGTGTTCTTGGTGCCGACTTCGTAGGCGTCGATCGACTCCGGCTGATACACGAACGGAACGCCGATATTGTTGGGCTGCACGCCGGGGTTCGAACCGCCGGCCTTGTAGCCGCGCGAATACGACGCGTAGACCAGGGTCTGGTCGGTGAAATCCAGCTTCGGCGTCCAGTCGATCACCGCGCGGCCGGTCAGCTGCTCGAAGTCGCGATGCGTGTTCTGGTAGATGCCGGGCGTGTTGGTCGTCGCACCGAGATCGCAGCCCGCCTGATTGACGTTGCCCATGGCGAACTGTTCGAAGCAGGTTTCCATGCCCTGGGTGGCATTGGCGGTGCCGACGGGCATGAAGCCGTTGAAGATGCGGATGCCGCCCGTGTAGTCCTTGATATCCTGGGTGCCGCGAAGGCCGATCGTCACCTTCAAGGTGTCGGGAATCGCGGTCCAGTAGGCTTCGCCGTAGATCGCCTTGGAGTCGACGTTACTGCGCGCGGTGTTGTTGTCGTAATACGGCGTGCCCATGATGCAGCCCGTCGTGTTGCAGCCGTCGACGCCCGTGAACGGACCCAGCAAGGCGCCGATCAAGGTCTGGCCATAGTCCAGCGTGTTGGCGCCGACGAAGTAGTCGCCCGCCGCGTCGTATTTCAGATAGTAGGCGGCCAGCATGAAGTTCAGCGGCCCGTCGAAATTGGTGTTGAAGCGAAGATCGGCGGACCACTGTTTCGAGACGCCGTTCGACTGGTCATAGGCGAAGGGATTGGTGGTGTAGCGGTTGATCGAGCCGCCGATGATGCCGTTGTGATCGAAGTTCGACGTCGGCAGCGTGCCCGCGAATGCCGGGTTCAGGATGAAGGCATAGGGACCGTTGACCGGATCGGCATAGGAAGCCGGGACCAGCCCGCCCGCGGCATAAGCCTGAATGGTCGACAGGAACACGAACTCGCTGGTCGCCAGCTTGACGGGATCGAACGTCGCGCCCGGCGAGTTGGTATAGCTTTCTTGCGAGGTGACGTTTCCGTCCGCATAGCCGCCGACGAAGGTCATATCGAGCCAGTCGGACCATTTCTGCTTCACCTCGCCGGTGATCGAATTGCCTTTGCCTTTCAAGGTCGGCGTGAAGTCGGAGTTGATCGAACGCGGGTCCGACGGAACCGCGCCGGCCGGTGCGACGTATTGCTGCGTCAGATCGAACAGGCCCAGCAGCGCCGCGTTGGCGCCGAGCACCGGTCCGAACACTTCCTGCGTCGCCTGCGAGCTGACCGGAATGTTGAAGAACGTCGCGTTCGGGTTCACGGGACCGTTGGCGAGCTCATCCGGAAGACAGCCCAGAACGCCGCTCGGGTCGGTGTGGCAAAGCTGTTTCTCGCCGCGCATGCGCGTGTCGTCTTCTTCGCCATGGCTGGCGATGATGTCGACGGTGGTGTTCTCCGTCGGCTGCCAGCGGATGCTGGCGCGCGCCGACCATTGATCGCGCGCGTCGGGATGCGAATCACCGGCGGCAGCGTCGACATTCGTCGCGTAGCCGTCGTGCCGGACCCAGTCCGCCGCCACGCGGATGCCGAGCTGATTGTCGATCACCGGCATGTTGACCATGCCCTTGAGCTCGGAGGTGTCATAGGTGCCGTAGCTGGCATCGAAGCTGGCAGCGAATGCGTCGAGCTTCGGGCGGGCCGAGAACACGTTCACCGCGCCGCCGGTCGCGCCGCGGCCGTACAGCGTGCTCTGGGGGCCGCGCAGCACTTCGACGCGGTCGATGTCGTAGAATTGGTTCGAGTCGACGGGAGCGGCTTCGTAGAAGACGTCGTCGATATTGAAGGCGATGCCCGATTCCGCGTCGCCGGAAATCACCTGCGTACCGATGCCGCGAATGGCGAAGTTCGTGCCCGTGAAGTTCGTCTTCGAATAATAGACGTTCGGCGTCGAGAACTGGATGTCCTTGAACTGGTTGACCTGGTGCGCCGCGAGATCCTGTGCGGTGTACGCGGTCACCGCGATCGGCACCGATTGAATGTCTTCAGCGCGTTTTTCCGCGGTCACGACCACGGTCTCGATCTGCGCGAAGGCGGGCAGCGTGAAGGCGGTGGTAACGAGCAAGGCACCAATGAATGTGAGGGACTGGCTGGTCCCGAGCGAACGCTTCGCAGGCATTTTGAACTCCCCGTTGCGACCCCTTCGTATGGGTCATGAAATCACCAAGCGCGCCCCGCTCCTCGCGAGCGGACCCAGCTCGACGCATTTTGGCGTTTCAAGATTGAGGGAATGTCAGCACAGGGGCAAGGGGATTATCCCTGCACTCACAGGCACCTGCGCAATTTCGGCGAAGCTTTGTACCCAATATGCCACAGTAATCGGTCGACAAACCGGCCCCAGCGGCAATTTTCACTCAGGAGCTCTAAGATACTGAAAATGCGAGATAATTCTAGACCTGGCGCGGAAAGGGCGCGAACGGGAATGGCGGCTCGTCGCGCACGAAGCCGATAAAGGCCAGAAGCTCGCCCAGGTAACGGACCAGGCCCAGGGTGAAGCTCTTGAGCTCGTCATTGACCCGGCCGTTGATCGCCAGAATCGCGAACTGGGCGAGACCAAGCACAAACAGCAGCCACAACACGATCCATGCCACCACCGCAAAGCCCAGCGCATAGAGCAGGCGGACGAAGGGAAACGGCTTGTGAACCGGCACCGGCAGGGGCTGGCTGGCAGAAGTACCTTGGTCCGACATGAGAGCCTCCAACGCGGTCAAGCCGCTGTTGATATAACTGGCGGCGAAACCGGCGGATTCAAGGGCCCGGCACGGCGGACAGGTCGATTTTCGGCACGAAGCGGTCGAGCACTCCGGCGGCCAGAATGCCGAACACGGCGCCCGCCGCCGCCGGCTGCCAGAGCTGGATCGCGACGGCGCCGGAAGGCAGCACCGCCGTATGACCGAAAAGGAAATTGGCGCCGATCCAGAAGATCGCGAATACCAGCACCTGTGTGGACAAAATGGGCGCAAGCGGCGGAGGCAGCGTTGCAGGCGGCGTGCGCGACATCCATGTGGCGCGTATGGCCGCCAGCGTGACCGCCGAAATTCCTCCGGAGGCACCGACGATCCCGGCGGGAGAATTCCACGCCGTAAGAAGATAAAGCAGCGCGCCCGCAATTCCCCCCGCGAAAAACAGGACAAGAAAGCCCACTCCGCCAAAGCGCCGCGCTGCCGACGTACCGAAGATGAGCAGCAGCAGGCACTCCATCGCCAGGTCGCTTGCATCGGCATGAAGGAAGAGATGCATCACTGGCGACGCCCAGCTCGAGACGGTGAGCCATCCTCCCGGCGGATGCAGCAGGTTCGCCGGAACGAAGGCCAGCCCCCGAAGCAAGGTCTCGCCGAGGGAAGCGGGCAGAAGAATGCGTGCGACATGTGCCGCGACCAATGCGCCGATCAGGGCGAACACTGCCGGCGGCACGTTCAGCGCCCGATCGTTGCCGCCGCCGAAACCGGGACCCTCGCCGCGTCCTGCCCAAAGAAATGCCATGGCGATATCCTTCAGCGCGTGAGCGCGGCCTCGACCAGCGGCAGCCGGTCGTTGCCGAAGTACATATCGTCCCCGTCGACGAACATGGTCGGCGAGCCGAAGCCTCCCCGCGCGATCAGTTCGTCGGTGTTCGCCTTCAGCCGATCCTTGATCTCGGCCGAGTCCGCGCGCGCGAGGATCTGCCCGGGATCGAGACCGGCACTTTCGACGATTTCGGCGAGCACGTCCTTCCGACTGATATCCTTGAGATCGCCCCAATACGACTCGAACAGCGCGCGCGACAGCGCGACCAGGCTCCCCTTCTCTTCCGCCGCGAGCACGCAGCGCATGGCCAGCACCGCGCGAACGGGAAAGACCGGCGGCTTGCCGATCGCGATCCCGGCCAGCCGGGCCCAGTCCTGGAGATCCTTCCCGGAATAGGACGCTTTGCGCGGATCGGGGTTGGCGCGGCGTTCGTAGACGTCCTTGTTCACCGCATTGAACACGCCGCCCACCAGGATCGGCTTCCAGACGATTTCAGCGCCCGTGCGCGCCAGAACATCGTGAATGCGCGTGAAAGCGAGATAGGTCCAAGGCGAGGACACATCGAAGAAGAATTCCAGAGTCTTCATGGTCGCAGCGTAATCGGGATCGATTCTCGTTGGAACAGCATCGCTCCCCCTCCTCCCTTAAGGGGAAGAAAGGAAATTGCATCCCGCTTTGAGACATTTCGCTGCGCCCGGTGCTGGCACGGCGGTTGCTGTCAGGGGAAGCGACACCCTTTGCCAGAGCACCGCCATGTTGAAGACCGCCATGATCGCCGCTGTCGCATTTGCCGCCTCCGCCGGCCTTGCCGATGCGGGCACCTTCGACTCTTCCAGCAGCTACAATGCGCCGGTCGGCATGGCGTCGACGTCCCAGAACACGCCGGTGACGTCCTCGCTGCGCGATGCCAACGGCAATCTCGAGGTCGTGGACGGCAAGATCACGTCGTCGTCGTTCAACGAAGTCGGCGGCGTGCAGAGTTTCAATCCCGGACAGACCGGCATCGGCGCCGGCGTCAACGGCTCGGCCACCGCGATCGGCAATCAGCTCAATGTCGTCACCGCGGGTTCGAACAACATCGTCATCGTCGACTCCACCCAGACCAACAACGGCGACCAGAACGCCAACAACAACGTGCACTGAAGAAAGCGAAGAGGGAGGCCCCATCCCATGACCGCGCGCGGACGAAAATTTCTTCTCAAGCCCCTGGCGCTCGTGATCGCCATGGTCGCGCTTGAAGGCTGCATCAGCACCAGCCCGAGCGAAGACGGCCGCTACACCGTTCCGATCGGGGGCTCGCCGGTGATCAGCAACGAGACCCCCTATTCGCAAGCCCTGCGCTGCATGTCCCGCTACACCGGACAGCGGCCCCTGCGCATCGCTGTCGGCCAGATCGCCGACTACACCGGCAAGATCGAGAGCGACAATTCCGGCCGCAAGCTGACGCAGGGCGCAGCCCTCATGGCGATGTCGGCGCTGTCCAAGGCCGGCGTGCAGCTCGTCGAACGCTTCGACACCTCCGTCGCCGAGATGGAGCTCAAATATGCGAGCAACAAGCTGATCGGCAACGACGACAAGCCGCAGGAAGGTCCCGGCGACTACCGCCGCATCTTCGCCGGCTCGATCCCCGGTTCCGACTACTATCTCGTCGGCGGCATCACCGAGCTCAACTTCAACATCCGCTCGGAGGGCGCCAATGGCGACGGCGGGCAGACCACGACCAACGGCATCAAGGGCTCGGCCAGCGCCAGCCTGTACGTGATGAATGTCGGCCTCGATCTGCGCATGGTCGACACCAACACGCTGCAGGTGGTGGACGTGATCTCGTACCAGAAGCAGATCATCGGCCATCAGATCCAGGCCGGCGTGTTCGACTTCCTGGGCCAGACCTTCTTCGACGCCTCGCTCGGCGAAAGCGCGCTCGAGCCCGTGCAGCTCGCCGTGCGCTCCGTGGTGGAACGCGCGGTGCTGGAAATGATCACGCGGCTCTACCGCATTCCGTCGAACGCTTGCGCCGCCAGTCTCGACACCGACGCCGATCCGCTCGCCGACGC
>Ga0335083_10006755_pt1 | contig 14241 bp, 14 predicted proteins | sample Lox_Sample_42_FD_206716 | JGI IMG/M metagenome (GOLD analysis project Ga0335083, IMG submission 206716) | Soil microbial communities from Loxahatchee National Wildlife Refuge, Florida, United States - Lox_Sample_4.2 | ecosystem: Environmental > Terrestrial > Soil > Wetlands | place: USA...
TCTTCACCTCGGTGGTCAATCTGAAGCGGAAGATTCTTCGCTATAGCCGCCTCTACCAGAAAACCGCCAAGCCATTCTTGTGGAAATACTCGGATGTGCGCAAAAGGGTCCCCGCGTGGTAGCGATGTCTCAGGGACAGCCCACTAGGATGGCCTGTGTCCTTGCGTCAGCCCACTCACTGAGCGACGTTTTGGGCAGGCCGGGTGGCGGCGTGTTCATTGACAATGGCCCGCTCGACCACGTCGCAGAGCGCGTGACCGGCCAATATGTGGCACTCCTGAATGCGTGGTGTTTCATCGGACGGAACAGCGATGAGCACGTCGACGAGCCCGCGGAACCGGCCGCCTGAAGCACCGGTAAACGCAATGGTGAAGAGCCCCAATCGGCGGGCACGCATGATAGCCTTAATGACGCTAGGTGAGTTCCCTGAGGTGCTGATGCCAACAGCGATATCGCCAGGAGCAGCGAAGGCTTCAAGTTGACGCGCGAATACCTCATCATAACCATAGTCGTTGCCGATTGCCGTAACAGCGGAACTGTTGGCATTCAGCGCGAGCGCCGGTAGCGGACTCCTCTGCCGCAAGTAACGCCCTACGAATTCGGCTGCCAAATGCTGGGCGTCTGCCGCGCTGCCGCCGTTTCCGAAAAACAAGGCCTTGTGCCCGCTCCGATAAGCTGCCACTAGAGCCTCCGCTGCCAGAGTCAGGGCCGGAAGACACTCGTGTATGAAAAGTTCGTGCACTTCACGACTCCGGTCAAGGTTGCTGCGAAGAATATCAGCAGTCATATCTTACAGTCCCCACCATCACTGCCGATTCAAGCACGGAGCACCGGACCGCCGGACCACAGTGGCCCTAGAGGAGGCAGATAGAACTGTTAGGTGGCTCCTCCACCAATCGAGCATGTCTTGAAGCGTTCTAACCAGATCTATTTCCGTCGCCCATCCGCTGCAGCGCTGAAATTTGGAAACATCGCCTGCAATGACTGGCTCATCACACGCTCGGATGAGTGCTGGATCCTGCTGTACTGTGAAACTTGTTTGGACGCGGTCCCTAATCACGTCGATCACCTCTTGCACTGAGTAAATCTTTTTACCCCCAACGTTATAGACCTCCCCGGGCTGACAAAACTCCGCAGATAGCCAAAGCGCCCGCACCATATCACGCACATCGATGAGCGCACGACGAGTAGTCAGATTCCCAACCATAAGAGCAGGTCGTGCCATTCCCATCTCAATCTCGATCGCTCTCTTCGTGAGATCAGAGCACACATCTCCTATCTTGCCCGGCCCTGTCGTGTTAAAAATCCGAATACGTATGGAAGGAATTGAATAGTTCGCGAAATATTGTGCGGCCAGCAAATCCTGTGCGACCTTACTGACACCATAGGGATGCAAGGGACGAAGTGGGTGAGTCTCCCGAACGGGCAGATCACTACTTGCCACCGGCCCGTACTCTGCACTGGAGCACGCAACGACCACCACAGGGCTTAACCCAGATGAGCGCAGACACTCGTAAAGGTTTACGGTACCTCCCACGTTCGTGTCCATGGTCTCACGCGGCTCCAAAAGCGATACCGTAGGGTAACTCTGAGCGGCCAGATGAAAGACTCGGTCCGGCCGAAACGTCGATATCAACACCTCCAAACGCGCCGAATCTCGAACATCGCACAATTCATAGGCTTCGCCAGCCCAGGAATACGCTGGTTTGCGGATGCCAATCCCCAGTACGGAACAACCAGCTTCCGAGCAGTGCTTCGCAAGAAACTGACCGATGAACCCGTCGGCTCCCGTAATCATTACTTTCATAGCGCCTTCCCACCCACGGGTGACAGCGTATCCAACTCGACATCTGCCAGAATCTCCTGGGCAGTTTGATAGCGCGCCGGTGTTCCGATATCTACGCATGTGCCCAAATGGATAGATGCCCTAAGATGTCGACCCTCGCAAAGCCATTGCCGAAAGAGGTCCTGTTCCAGCGAGATCTGAACTCCAGGGCGTATTTTATGAATCATGCGCCGCGACACCATGTATACTCCGGCATTGACGTATTCCCCGTAGGCGCAGGGCTGCTTTTCGTGAAACTGCGCTATAGAGCCGTCTTTCTTTACTCGCACGGTACCGCAATCATTGCGTCCGTCGGCTGGCACAACGAGCAAGGATACGTCGGCGGTCGATTGGTAATGGTCCGCGACGAAAGCAGCGAGATCGGCGTCAGTGTAACTATCGCCGTTCATAATCAGTGCGGCGTCGGAATCTACAAGGCAAGCAGCATTGCGCAATGCACCGCCAGTCCCCAGTGGCGATGATTCGGCCGAGTATACCAACTGCACACTGAATGCTTGCTCGCCAAAATAAGAGCGGATCACGTTCTGCTGATAACCGACCGCCAGTACCGCACGTTCGAAACAATTGCGTCGCAACTGTCTCAGCAACAGTTCTAGAAAGGGGCGACCACGGACTTCTGCCATTGACTTGGGGCCATTTCCGGTAATCTCGCGCAACCGCAGGCCGGCGCCGCCACAGAGGACAATTGCATCAGGCAGGTTAGGCATAAATGAGAGATCGTTCCTCACTCAACGTTTTATCGTATGCCCCATCGGGCTCATAGACAACCACATGGCTCCCTCTACTGGAGAAGGAGAACGGAACACACAACAGGTTCTTCAATCGGAGCCTAAGCGTCTCGCGCCGGTCCGGCGGAACGAAGAACAGCATGAAGCCGCCGCCGCCCGCGCCCAACAGCTTGCCTCCAAGCGCACCAGCGCTCATTCCAGCCTGGTAAATTTCGTCGATGTTGGCAGTTGTGATCTTTTCTGTTAAGGTTCTCTTAATCTGCCAGCTCTCGTGCAATAATCGGCCAAAATCATCCAATGGTCGGCCCGGACTGGCGAGAATAGCCTCCGCCTCTGTGACGAGCTGAGCCATCACACTTAGCTCTCTTTTCTTGTGCGGCGTCGTCTTGAGTTGTTCCTGTGCGACTTCGGAAGCGGTTCGCGAAAAGCCTGTGAAGTAGAGCGCCAAATGACGCTCAAGCTCGGTGAGCCGGCTTGGTGGAACAAGGATCCGATTTACCTCAATTGTGCCATCCGTGTGGAAATTGATTCGATTGAAGCCACCATAGGCAGCGCTCACCTGATCCTGCGACCCAACGGCCTCGCCTATCACGTCTTGCTCAACGTGGATTGCATCGTTGGCGAGCATGTGCTTGTCGCGCATCTGATCGTTGAGCGCATAAAGACCGAGTAAAAGCCCCACCGTAAAGGCTGAACTTGTGCCCAAACCGGTTCGAGCCGGCAAATCGGCGACGTGGTGGATTTCCACACCGTCTTCCATACCCAGGAATTGCAAGCAGCCACGCACCGAAGGATGCTCAATGGCGTAATTGGCGCAAACATTCTCTACTTTCGAGTATGATATCCGGCTATGGAATTCAAAGAAAGGAGGTAAGCGCCGACAGGTAATATAGCAGCACTTGTCGATCGTCGTCGACAAGACTGAACCTCCATGCTCGCGATACCAAACAGGATAGTCGGTACCGCCGCCGAAAAACGAGATGCGAAGCGGTGTGCGCGTGATAATCATGGTTTGTAATCCCCTTATTTACTCAATGGGATGACAGATGCGAGGCGGACCTTCTTACGTTCCCAAATGGGGCGCCAAGTGCCGTCTTTCCAGGTGAAAGAGCACCTTGTCTTTGTACCGTTCCAACGACCACCGGACCGCCGGCATCAGTACTCGAACACGCTTGGCCAGGCCCCAGCCAAAGACGGCTTCGATCCACGAATACTTCCAAGACAGCCTAGGGACTCCTAGTTGCCCCCCGAACTGCGCGGCCATTTCTTCTGCCCGCTTAACGATGTCGAGTCTTTCCGGATAGAAGCAGATCAGCCAATTTCTCAAATAAGTCACGCAAGCGGCACGAACTCTCTCGGAGTCCTCAAACGAGCGCAGATACGCGACATGCAATTGCATCGAGCGCCACAGGGCCTCAAGCTTCTTGTCCGATCGGCCGATGTAGCTCAGGCTGTTCGTTCCGGAGGCGCGGTAGTACACCTTCGCGCCTGGAACGAACCGGACACCATCGCTAGCGAGAAGGACACGACAGAAGTACTCCCCGTCATCGTCAGACAAGAGTCCAGTGTTCCATGGCCCGGCGGCCTCGGTCAACTCACGGCTTACAAGCCAGGTGGCGGTCTGCATATGGAGATTCTCGGCCATCTTGCGTAACAACCACTCCTTAGGAGACAGATCACACCACAACGAGGTCGGAGTGAACTCAGCCCTGTAGTAACGGTATAGAAACCGCCCCCATGCCGAGGAAAAGAGCGTCCGTTTGCTCGAACACGATTCCAATGCCTGCATCTGCCTGGCAATCTTGTCAGAAGTCAGGAGGTCATCTGCGTCCAGCCATTGAATATAGTCTCCTCGGCTGAGGGAGAACGCCTTGTTTCTGGCTGCGGCAGCACCCTGATTCTTCTGCGTGACGACACGGATGGAATGCGATTCGAACCGCCGTGCAATCGCCAATGTCTGGTCGGTGGAACCATCATCAACGATGACGATCTCCTTGCTTTCCCACGTTTGTGCGATCGCCGAGCGGAGCGTGTCGACGATCCATTCCTGTGCGTTGTACGCGGGGATTAGAATTGATACTAACGGTTTCACGATATCTCCCTCATCAGCAACTCTGCATATACCGCACAAGTTGCTTCTGCCACCGCGTCCCACGAGTGCGTTGCGCTAGTGTACGCCCGTATCTCCTGCCGCCAATTGTCCAACTTTCTAAATAGATCGCTTTCGAAGTACGTCTCGATAGTGTGAGCCAATTGAGCCGGATCACATGGCTTGCAGAGAAAGCCCGTTCGACCTTCAACTATGTCGTCCCCCAGAGATCCCACGTCGGTAGCGACTACGGGCAGGCCAAAGCTAAATCCCAAAAACAGCACACCGCTCTGCGAGATGTGAGTGTAAGGCAGTACCAGGAGATCGGCGCCTTTGAAATATAGTTCTGTATCCTCGTCCGGAATGTACTCGATCCTCTGGCGAACCCACTCCCGACTAACGTCTCCGGCAATCGTTCTCTGGATTTCCTGAAAGTATTTCTCGGATCCTCCCCTCACCTTACCTGCGATAATCAGCCGATAACCTGTATTCGTGGACGCAAGCAGCTGAAATGCAGCCACAAGGTATTCGAGGCCTTTATAAGGCCCGATGTTGCCAAAAAACAGAATCGTCTTTTCATCACTCCCGATGCCCAGGCGCTGCTTTGCCTCGTTGGGAGTGAGATCTGTGACCGGTACAGCGTTGTTAATTCCGAAAGGAATAACGGACACCGCTCCTTCAGACACACCAAAAGTCGCCACGAGCTCACGTTTCATCTTTTTGGTATGAACAAAAATGCGATCGGCAAGCCGATACTGTATCCTCAACGTGAGACGATTGTGCCACGAATCATTCGAGTCTCTTATGCCTGCATTGACGTTGTGCGCAGTAAAAACAATCTTCTTCCCTCGAAGCTTGTAATACAGCATTAGAAAGGTGCGATCCAATAGTTGAAGCTTATTGTTCCACAGGATGTGGAAAAGCTTTGGCTTCGCAATAGACACGTAATGGATGAGACGAGCGTAGTAAATCAGCACGCTCATTAATTTGTTAGCAGTGCCACGACGCGACTGAGCTCCTTGCAGGTTGAGAAAGTTCAGTTTGGGCGTGTCATGCAGTTCAGGGCTATCCACGCCATCGCTTCCGATGATATCCAGGTACACCTCTCTTGAGACAAGCGCCTTCGCCAATCCAAGTACGTAAGGTTTGTCAAAACCGCCAGTAAGCAATACAACCTGGATCTCGACCGGTCGCGTCAGCCCCACGCGGTTCGGGGAAGCTGTCACCGCAGACTCCGGATCCGACGGCGGCGGAGTTCGCGATTTTCTTCAAAACAATTGGAGGCTCGATTTAGCACGAACGATTTCACAAACTCTCTCACGCGCTGTTTGTCATCGATGCAACCTGAGGACCTAGTTCGGGTGCGGCCTGCACGAGGGTCGCCTCCCTGGTAACGTGAGCTTTGGATACGACAATATTGGCCAAGAGTAGACAAATCCACACGAGATTCATCGTCTTGAAAGCGGCCTCGGTGAAGTTGTAAGCCACCGAAGCGACGAAATACCCCAGTGCGAGAGTGCCGGCCTCTTCGTGCCGATAGACTGCGTAGACGATCCTGCGGTATCCGGCCACCATGACGACAGCCAAAAGGACAACCCCAGTCCACCCCAGATTCAAAAAGGTTTCGATGTAGCCGTTATGAGCCTCGCTCGGGCGCCACCAGTAAATGCTCCAAAGCTTCTGGAGCCTGGGTCCCAGCCAGAAACTTTCGAAGCCCGCACCTAACAAGTGGTTGGGAGCCATGCCGAGCACCGTATTCCAAACGTCCGTCCGACCAGTGAGCGTGGGGTCTCTTCCCATTGCCATCACGAGGCCAGTGCCGAGATTGAGGAACAGAGCGGAAAAAGCGATGAGTAGTACGGTAAACACGAGTACGTGCACCAGTGCAGGCCTTCGGACTACCAGCGGTAAGCTGGTTGCTGCCATCAAACAGCCTGCCAAAACGAAACAGGCGAGTGAGGTCATCGAATGAGCTATCGAAAGTAGCCACAGGGCGGTCGCGAAAACGACAACGTGAGCAATCAGTTGTCGCATTCGATGAGCACGTTTTCCGTCACGGAAACACTGGAGCAAGCGCCACCACGATGCGAGCCCGAGAACCAGGCATAGCATGCCGAGCATATTTTTGTCCGTTGTGACGCCGGTGTAGGACGCCGTTCCTACCCAACGGTCATATGTCCGCCCGAAGGCGGGGTAATATTTGATAAACAGGACTGAAAGAGGTAAAAGAATAAAAGCGGTTCGTGAAAGAAAGCGCTTGACCGCGGCGGAAGTGTCAGGATCGGTCAAGACGATCAAAATCATCACTAGGTCACCCACGGATTTTGTCCAGCGCTTGAATGCCACACCTGGATAGTCGGACCAAAAGATGCTTAGGCCGCAGTAAAGGAAATATACGAGAATCGGTCCATTTGCCCGCAGCAGCGCTCCAATCTTTTGCCCTCTTGCAAGAAGGATGATTAGCCCTACCGCTAAGAAGCCCATCAGGATGTTGCGGTCGAGGGGGCTGCCATCAGACAACTGGTCGACCGACGTAGACGGCGTCATTTCTAGCCACTGGGAAACCATTCGCGAGCCGGCTATTGACACCCAAACCACAGGAAGCCAAAGGGTGATGGACGTCCTGCCCCCCCGCTCCCGGTTAAGTATAAAGAGCCCTAAGATTCCCAACGCGTAGATAGCTGGAGCAATCTGGGTCATCTAGCGTCGACGAAAAGGCGGTGAATGAGTTCGAGCGTGAGCACCTTGTGAATCGCGAAGGTATAGTTGCGGTCTCCTCTGAGGTGCCCTCGCACTATGGCTTTGAGTCGATTCCGTTCGAGGTATGGCCGACAAAGCGTGCGTGAATCGAGAAGCATGTCCCGAACGTACTCAGAGAGGGCGTCTCGGTACCAAATTCGGAAATGGCAAAGCTTGTGCCTTCCGAGGAAGAGCCTCTCCATGTGAAAGGGAGACAGTAAGTGATCTATTCGCGCTAGCCATTGGGGCATGCCGTAGTCGTAAGCGTATTCCGCCTTGAACAGAAACTCCAGGAAAGTCCGGGAGATTGCGGCCGCGAGATGTCCTGGGGGCCCGCCAAAGCCTCGGTCGGTCCGCATCTTCCCCAGAGCCGAATTGCCTTCCCTTATTAAGCGAACGCGAAGGTCGTTGTTAGAAGAGGCCGACTTCGGTGAACGGAAAACCGTCCGGATAAAATCGTTGTCGAGGAACGGCGTTCGGACGGTTATTTGAGTCTCCTCCAGCGCCAGGATTCCGTAGTGGTGCCACGGCGCCTGTCGGAAAACTGAAAAGGAAAGCGGGTGCTCCTGAAGTAGACCGTCGTACGTCGTCTGCGCTTCTCGAACATGTGAGAGAAACTCTGGAAGGAATAAGTCGGGCGTGGGTTCCACCGGTTTGAACGCCGGCAGATGCCGGAGCACTTCGTCCCCATAGAGCCCCGTCATCCTTACCGGAGCGATTTTGCGGGCTCTTTCGCTGAGGTACAAGTCCGGGGAACGGAGCAAGTCGATGCAACCGTCCGTAAGGTACACGCTGCGTTGCGCGTAGTGGGGAAAGCTGGAGAGGAATTCGTCTCCTACCGGGATAACGTCGTGAGGCTGATGGCACATGCTTGCCACTTGCTTCGCCACCGAAACGTCTTTGCATTCGCGGAACATCCCTCCATACGTGTAACAGGGAAGCGATCCGGGTTTCAGCCTCTGAAAAGCCATTACCGCGCGCGTGTCGAGTCCACCCGTGAGGGACATCCCTATTTTCTGCCGGCCATTGAAGTAGCGAGGCAGGTTCCGCGCGAACGTATCCCTTAGTTCCTGATAGTAGGATTCGGGTTCCAAGGGCGCTTGCTCCTCCCACTCCCGCTGATGGAAGTACGAGCCTTTTCGATGGACTGAACCGCCTCGAAGAACCCACGCTGACGCAGGCGGCAAAACATGAATACCTTCGAAGAGTGTCCGGTTCTCCAGAACGCAACCACAGGCGATGAACTCCCCGATTCCGCGAGGGTCTGTTGACCGGAGTTCCGGGCGGACGGCGAGGATCGCCTTGGCTTCGGCCGCGAAATAGAAGCCCTCCTGCGACTCGTGATAATAAATCCTATGGATGCCGTATCGGTCATTGAAGAGTGTAGCCGTTTCGCGGTTCCGGTCGATCACAATGCCGTGAAACCTGCCGTTGAGCCCAGCCGGAAATGTCGGATCTTCCTCGTACAGGTGCACCAAATACGAAGGTCCTTCCGGCACGAGCGCATGGCCTTTCTCCTTGAGGCGGCGAGCGGTTCCCGGTTCTGGATATTCCTCCCCGGAAAACACAAGAGTGATATCCCCGCCTTCGTTCGAGAGCGGCATGCCATCCGAGAAGGAATTCTCCTGCAGAGCCCACCCGACATACAAGCCCAAAGATTCAGCAAGCCGTGTCCCTGTGACATAGAATGCCTCATGCCGGATTGTTGCGAGCATGCGCATCAATTCCGACACGGCCACTTCCCGTCGCTTCTTAGTGATGAGACCAACGATTCCCGGCATATCTGAAACCTTGCGATTGAGCTGAGTGGCTGCTCTGCAAATAATGTGGTAGTCAGGTTGGGAGCCGCCCGGGAGGACCCGCACACCCATCTGCTGATTACGATTCCCGGAACCTACGGTTGTACAAGGAACCGCAACTCCCAGAGTGTGGCCATAAGCAACTTAGGAAAATTATCGACAACAGTGCGGTGCCAGAGCCAGCCTAAACAAAACCTTGGAACATATTTCTTGGCGCTGGCTGACCACGGTGGGCCGTCCGGGATCTTTGGCGGAGAGGGGAGGGATTTGACCCCCCGGATGGTTTGAACGGCAACGGCCAGCCAGCTGACCGCTGCCTTAACCAACGGCGACCTCTCCTAAAACTCATTGGGAATCATCCCAATCTCGGGTATAACGGCACCGACCACTACAGGTATGTCTTCCTTGCGCCACAGCGAAACGCGAACGCGTAATCCCCGTCCCCGCCACAGGTTCCTCGAACGATTGTGCGCTTATCGTTGACGGGCGGTGCCGGCACTATGACCCATTTGCCTCTTACGCTATCTCGACACCGAAGTCTGCCATAACTTCTTCCGACGCAGTTTGGCGTAGTGCATTTTCAGAACCCACGATGGAACCTCGGACGCTAGGCACCGTGACCTCTGCCACCTGGGGAAGTCTGTTCAGAGAGGAACACACTGGCCGGCAGTCCTCCTGGACTCGTTCGCTCTCGCGTTGAGTTGCATGAAGATCATATCCATTATCCTTGTAGTTAGAAGAATTTCACGGTATGCGATCGGTGGAGGAGCGCCCTCAATGATAGACGCGTAGAAAGATTCGATTAGGTACTTCATTCCAGCTTTCATCTGGAAGTCCTTGTGAACAAAGGTCTTCAAGTTCGTCGCCACGTTTCCGGCTTGCTGACGTGCGATCGTCAGAGGTGGAATAAACTTCTCGAGGTAGCTTGGCAGTCTACCCCCGCTAAGCTTTATAAGTGTTTCTCGATCTTGATCAAGAACAAGACCGTTCTTTGTGCCGTAGATACGGAACTGGTGAAGGGCGGGTCGCATTTGAGAAGAAAAGGTAAAATAGGCTGAGACGCGCTCGTTCTCAGCAATGATGACTCTCAACTCGTCGATAATTTCGGTCTCCCCTAGCCCTTTCAGTAGCGGACTGATAAAACCATACGCCATGACTTCTGGTGATTCTGTCGTCAAAAACTCGGCAATCCGGGCAATTCCGTGGCTGATGATATTGTGCAGCAATTTGCCGGGCAGTGTACGGACCCAATGCCGTTTATCGCCTAGAAGTGCGCCGGCGTAGCCGGATCGGCTAAGTTCGTAGCAATAATGGCTCTCCATGTGAACGGGCCCTTCGCCGAGGTAGCCGCTCTGGACCAAGGCTCGCATGCGGCGTGCGACGTGACTGAACTGGTCGTCGTGCCCCACTGTGATCTTGAGCGCTTTCGAGTTTGCGAGGCTAACCAGTCTTTGTGCCTCGTCGCCGGAACTCGTGAAGGGCTTTTCGATATAAACATGGCATCCGCGCTCCAGGCAACGTCGCGCGATCTCGAAATGACTCTCCGGCGGGGTCGTGATATGTACAACATCGGGTTGGACACCGTTCAAGAGTTCTGTCAAATCGCCAAAATAGTTTTTTACGGGAAACCTCTCGTACAATTGCTGCGCCATTAGCAGCTCGCGGTCGCAAACGCCTACGATCTCGCATCCTGTAATCCTTCGGATCTGGGAGGCGTGCGAATCTGCGATCTTGCCGCACCCCACGATAGCCACCTTAAGCATATCGTTGTTTATCCTTGCACGCCTCGAAGTACCGCTTCAGCCCCTCGGCCATCGAAACCTTTGGCGTCCAACCCAACCGCCTCTTCAGCTTTTTATTGCTGTAGTACGTCTGCTTCCAGGATGCGTGCCATTTTCTTCGAGTGAACGCAAGAGGTAATTGCCCCTCTGACCAGTTCGAATATTGCTCCCACAGATAACAGAGGAGATAACTGACGAAATGTGGGACATAGAGCGAATTGAACTGCTTGACATTCCGCTTGTATAGACGCAAGAACTGCCAGCTTGAAAGCAGGTTGTCGTCGACGACGTTGAACACCTCACCGTCAACCCCTCTCCTCAAGCCCGCCAACGCAATCGCTTCAGCGCAATTATCAACGTACGTGAACGGTATTGCGTTAAAACCACCAAGGTGCAAAAACACGCCGAATGTTCCGATGCCAACTCGGCCGGTGATACCCGCATTGCCGGGTCCATATACATACCCGGGCCTGACGATGACACACGGGATTCTGAACCTCTTACTGTAATCTGTGACGAGTTCCTCTTGTTTTACTTTGGCGAAACAGTAGGCGTCTCCCCGGAGGTCAGGACGTGCTTCAATCGGACAAGTCTCATCCAGCAGTCTCTGGTGAGGCTTCTGCGTGTTGGAATAAACCGAAAACGAACTCACGTTGACAAAGCGCCGTAGCAGCCGATTCTGAAGGGTTGCTTCGAGAAGGTTTCGCGTCGTGACCACGGAGTTCATGAATGCGTCGGGAAACGATTTCTCCCCTCTGGCTGCGGCAAGGTGGAAGACAACCGTCGCATCCTTTGTAGCCGCCTCGCAGTCCTGACGCGACAAAAGATTGCCTTTGACTACAGCAATCCGTGCCTCGTTTGCTCGGCGACTAACAATACTTTCAAGCCGACTTGCGTCGCTCGAAGGCCGGACAAAACAAACCAGATTTCTAAATCCGAAATCAAGCAATACTTCTATTAGCCTGGACCCGATGAATCCGCTCGCACCCGTTATTAGTATTGGACTGTCCGGGCCAATGATGAACTCGCTAGCTCCTGCAGGTATCGTGGTTGTGACAGTTTCGGCCGGATTCAGCTGTGTAGTCTGGTGTAAGTTCATAACTGCTTCCTATATAAGCAACAGGTTCGTTGAAACAGAGGTTGCCCGTAGTTCCGTTGAAAGTTAGCGACCCTCGGTTTCATGGACAACGCGACAGCGGCTCCTTTCTCAATGGAGTTCTTAGAAACAGCATTGGGCGTCGAAGACAGCAACAATGAAATCTGACGATGGCCGATCACGTCCCTGAACTGCCTCTCGGCGATGAGCAGGCCGGAGCCGACCCAGCGCTCGATCTGATCGCCTGGCTGCCGGCGCTTTACGTTGCGGCAGACGTCTCGACGATGGAAAACCCGCACGCGATCACGTTGGTGCAACACAAAGTGCGACGCAACTGATCGGGGACGGGCAGTGGATGCACGGTGGGCGGTTTTTCCTGACCTTGCTCTGTCCGCCTGCCCGAACCCAATCCTATCTCCTCGACCGCTCTCCTCTGTCTGCCTGGTTGCCTTACCTAGCGCTGCGCCGGATATGTCCACGCCTATTCCAAACAGTGTACACACAGTCGCCAATCGTATCATCGATGAAATTCTAATACGCTTGAGAGAAGGTTTCATTACAAAAAGCGTCTTGGCGCTTGAGGATGAGCCGTACAGTACGAAAACCGGGACTGAAACCGAAGTGCATTAAAAACAAGCTATCCGTCACAGTTGCAGTTTGTATGCTGATCTGGGACAGATGCATTATTTGTAAAGTACAAAGTCTGAAGTGTCAAGGCTTAAGGCTCTGGCAAAACACGACTGTGCGGTTGCGTGTCGACTTAGCGAGACCAAGGCTCTCGCTTGTCTTATATGTCCCGTTCGGTGCGTTCATCGCTCTTAAAGAGATTCCACCCCATTCGGTGCGTTCGTCCCTCTTAAAGAGATTCCACTATTGCACCGATGACCTGGCAAGCACCTTAAGAGAGTTCGGTAGATAGCCCCTGAAGTTTACGGTTATACCATCTGTGCCGGAGTGTTCTGAGCCTGGCAGCGAGTGATTCCGGAATGTGATCAATCAACCTACGGTGCATGCCACACCGTAGGGCAAGTTGGCCCGTGACTGTTAACGGGACATAGTAACGGGGCAGATCGACTCTCCGAAAACCGTTGCGCTCCTTAAAATCACTGAGGCTATCGTGCTGTTTCTTGCCATAGGCGAAGTTCGAATAGACCAGAAATGGAATTCTCCGCTTCGCGCAGGCTCGCACTGCCTCGGCAACCAATGCATTAGTCGGCGCCTTGTCTTTATGACCAATCATCGACGTAATGTGCATCAGGCCGGCTTGTGTGTGAGTCTCATCAATCACTAATTTGATGAAACCGATCAAGCGTCCGTCTACAAAGGCACCAATGAAAACGCTACTCTCGAGGAACGTACCAGCCATGTTTCGGACTGTTTCAATATCTTTGCCGTAGTGCCAAAAAGGCTTCCCCTGCCGGACCGGAGACTCGTTATATACCTCCCAGATCCCTCTAACGAGGGCGTCGTCGAAAGGCACTTCACGGAGTGTCACACCCTTCTTTTCAGCTTGCTTGGCCTTATTCCGGGCCTTGAAGCCGATGGTCTCTCCCCACCATTGCTCAAAAGTGGATATCGGTAAGACGGCCAGGTTATCCCACTCCATTGCATACTGATACTTTGGGACCCGGTCCAAGACCTTTTGCATAAATGTGAAGACGTCAATCCGCGTTCCACATTCCCGGAGCTTGGGAATGAACTCGTCGGGGGACTCGAGAAACTTGAATTTCTCACCGTCGAGGCGGGCGATTCGGACCACCCCACTCTCGACCCGAATATTCCTCTCACCAAGATTAATTAGGCGCATAGCTCTCTAAGAGATTAAGAGTCCTTGTGAAAAGGGATGGCGGAGAGGGAAGGGATTCGAACCCCCGAGTGACGTTGATCACTACGGCTGGCAACGCCAACCGCTGCCTTACCAATGGCGACCTCTCCGCAAAGTTCAGCTAGACAATCACTATTCTCTGGGACGACTACTTGAGCGGGCGCGGACAGACGAACTATCTGCTTTGACCTACTAGTGGGCTGTCCCTGAGGCATCGCTACCACGCGGGGACCCTTTTGCGCACATCCGAGTATTTCCACAAGAATGGCTTGGCGGTTTTCTGGTAGAGGCGGCTATAGCGAAGAATCTTCCGCTTCAGATTGACCACCGAGGTGAAG
>Ga0335083_10006756_pt1 | contig 14241 bp, 10 predicted proteins | sample Lox_Sample_42_FD_206716 | JGI IMG/M metagenome (GOLD analysis project Ga0335083, IMG submission 206716) | Soil microbial communities from Loxahatchee National Wildlife Refuge, Florida, United States - Lox_Sample_4.2 | ecosystem: Environmental > Terrestrial > Soil > Wetlands | place: USA...
GTGAACAAGATCGACCGCGTGCGGCGGCTGATCGACTGGATGATCGATGCGTTTTCGCCGCGGACCTTTCCCTGGTTCCGCGACGAGTTGATCCATCCGCGCGACATGCCGAACCTGGTGGGCAATCTGCCGACCCGAGCCTGGTTCGAGGGCTTCACCGTCGGCACGCCCTTGCCGGGGGTGCCGGCCAGCAAGCAGCGGATGCCCGTGGGCATGACCCACGACTCCTAGGCGCGAAGACGCGATTGCCGCTCGCGACGCCCGTTCGGCTCTCTAAGCATCTGAAAAAGTTGAAGAAACCACTGCCTTTTCCGCGAACCCGTCGTGTGCCATATTTGGAACGCCTTGGATGGAAACAAGCTACAGGCACGGATGGGATTGCATTGTAACCTCTTAAAAAGAAACGGTATTTTCTGTCTTCTTCCGGGGCATTGGCAAGCAAGCGGGATGTTTGGTGTGGCGAGAGAAGAACGGGTCGCGGAGAGGTTGTGGGTGGTCACCGGCGGGCACGGTCAGGCCTTGCCGAACCGTCTTGCACGGTTCGACGCCGGTCACTCCGAACGCATCGCAGGCGCGCTGAGCGACTGCATTGAAAAACTCGCAGCGGCGGGATTTCACGGCACCGCCGATCTGGTGCGGCTTGCCAAACTCGATCTTCTGGTACGGGTGCATGGCATCGACGACAGCGAACTCGACGCCCTTCGGCTGTCGCTTCAGGGCGAAGAAGACGTCACCCTGTAGCAAGGCCCGCATGGTCCGCCCGGCAATTCGAACGACCCAAGGCGCCGTCGCCGCGGCCTCGACCGACGCGGTGAAGGTTTCAATGCCGGCGTCGGCTTCCAGTTCCGAGGCGCGGAAGGTCTTCCGCCTCAAACCTTGGCGAGCTTCCAGGCGTCGCCGGCCGGCGCCGTGCCGCTGTCATAGGGCCGCGCCAGAATCATGTAGAGCGCGCCCGCGCCGACGATGGCGAGCCAGGTCACGCTCATAGACCAGTCGATGTACCACGGCGCATCGGGCGTGCGCGGCCACGCCATGTCGACGATCGCGCCCACGCCATAAGCGAGCGCCACGACGTTCACCGGCATGCCCCAGGCGCCGAGCCTGAACTGGCCCGCCGGCTTCCAGCCGCGAAGCCGCGCCGTCAGCGCGCCCAGCACGATCATCTGGAAGGCGCAATAGATGCCGATGATGGCGGAGTTGACGATGGTGGCGATGGCGTTCTGGAAGAAGTAGCCCAAACACACGATGGCCGCCGCCACAATGCCCGACATCACCAGCGCGCGCACCGGCACGTGGGTGTGCGGCGAGATGGCGGAGAAATAATCGCTGCCGAGGATCATCCTATCGCGCGCATAGGCGAAGACCAGCCGCGATGTCGCCGCCTGCAGCGACAGGATGCACGACATGAACGACACCATCACCACCGCGACCACGAGCTTGGCGCCGATCGGTCCGAACACGGTCAGAAGCACGGTTTCGACCGGCGTGGTGTTCTTGCCCGCGATCACTTGGGCGATGTCCGGTTGCGCCAGGATCAGCGCCAGGCACACGAACGCGGCCGCGGTCATGCCGACATAGATGGTCATGCGCATGGCGCGGGGAATGGCGATGCCGGGATTGGGCGTTTCCTCCGCCACGTCGCCGCACGCCTCGAAGCCGTAGCAGGTGAACAAGCCCGTCACCGCGGCGGCGAAGAAGAACGGCCAATAGGCGCCGGGCGCGCCGATGTTGAAATTGTCGAACACCACGCCCACCGGCTGATGGCGATGGAAGGCGAGCAGATAGCCGCCGACGACGACCGCGCCCAAAATCTCGCAGATGAATCCGAACATGGCGACGCGGCCCAACACCTGCGTGCCGGCGAGATTGACCAGCGTCGACAGCGCGACCAAGCAGAGCGCAATGAGCGTGGTGATCAGCGGCGTGCCTTGGAATCCCAGCAGCGTGGCAAGGAAGGGGCCCGCGCCCACCGCCACCGCGGCGATGGTGGTGAACAAGGCCCAGCCATAGATCCATCCCGCCATCCACGCCCAACGCTTGCCGGTCAGCCGCCGTGCCCACGGGTAGAGCCCGCCCGAAATCGGGAATTGCGACACCACTTCGCTGAAGATCAGGCAGACCAGGAATTGTCCCGCGCCGGCGATGAAGTAGGACCAGAACATCGGCGGGCCGCCGGTCGAAAGCCCCAGATCGAACACCGAATAGACGCCGACGACGGGCGAGAGATAGGTGAAGCCCAGCGCGAAATTCTCCCACAGATTCATCTTGCGGTCGAAGCGTGCGGTGTAGCCCAGCGCCGCAAGCTGTGCGGCATCCGCGTCCTTGCCCTCGATCATCGCCGTCCCCCTGATGCGGTTCCATTTCTGGACCTGGGCTCGCGATTCGGTCAAGCTGGGCGCGGGCTTCGGAGGCTTTCCATGGACCTATCCCTTCTCATCGGCGGCCGGTTCGAAAAGGGCCGCGGTGCCGCGGAGCCGATTCTCAATCCGCGCAGCGGCGCCGTCGCCGCCGAAGTGCCGGAAGCCTCGCACGAACAGGTGGACGACGCCGTGATGGCCGCGGATGCCGCGTTCGAAAGCTGGTCGCGCACCACGCCGGCCGAGCGTAGCGGCATGTTGCTGAAGCTTGCCGATCTGATCGAAAGCGATGCGGAAGCCTACGCCGATCTGGAATCGCTCAATTGCGGCAAGCCGCGCCATCTGGTTCTGGCCGACGAGATCCCGGCCATCGCCGATTGCTTCCGTTTCTTCGCCGGCGCCTGCCGCACCATGCACGCCCCCGTCGCCGGCGAATATCTGGCCGGCTTCACCTCCATGATCCGGCGCGACGCCATCGGCGTGGTGGCAAGCGTGGCGCCGTGGAATTACCCGCTGATGATGGCGGCGTGGAAGCTTGCGCCCGCGCTTGCGGCCGGAAATTGCGTGGTGCTGAAGCCTTCGGAACAGACGCCGCTCACCGCGTTGAAGCTCGCCAGGCATCTGGCAGAGGTGTTTCCCGAAGGCGTGGTCAACATCGTCACCGGCCGCGGCGAGAGCGCCGGCAACCGTCTCATCAACAACGCCAAGGTGGCGATGATCTCCTTGACCGGCGACGTGGGCACGGGCCGCAAGGTGATTGCCGCGGCGCAGGCCACGATCAAGCGCACGCATCTGGAGCTCGGCGGCAAGGCGCCGGTGATCGTGTTCGACGATGCCGATCTCGACGCCGTGGTGAGCGGTTTGCGCAGCTTCGGTTTTTACAATGCCGGCCAGGATTGCACCGCCGCCTGCCGCGTCTATGCCGGGGCGAAGGTGTACGAGAATCTGGTGGCCGATCTGTCGAACGCCGCATCGTCGCTCGTGTTCGGCAATGCGGACGACGGCAAGAACGAGATCGGCCCATTGATATCGGCGCGCCAGCAGGAACGCGTGTCCGGCTTCGTGGATCGCGCACGAGCGATGAAGCACATCGAAATCGCCGCCGGCGGCCGGCAGGGCGACAACGGATTCTACTATCGGCCCACGGTCGTGGCGGGCGCCAAGCAGGACGACGAGATCGTGCGCCGCGAAGTCTTCGGCCCGGTGGTCTCGGTCACGCGCTTCTCCGACGTCGACGAAGCCGTGGCCTGGGCCAACGATTCCGATTACGGGCTCGCCTCGTCGGTTTGGACGCGCGACGTCGCGCGCGGCATGAAGACGGCGGCGCGGCTGCGCTATGGCTGCACCTGGGTGAACTGCCACTTCATGCTGACCAACGAGATGCCGCATGGCGGGCTGAAGAGCTCCGGCTACGGCAAGGACCTCAGCACCTACGCGCTCGAAGACTACACCGTCGCCCGCCACATCATGGTCAATCTGCAATGAGCGAGAAGAAATCGTGCCCGCTGGGCATGGACAAGAACATCGACCGCCGCGATTTCCTGAACGGCATGGCCGTCACCGCCGCCGCCCTGACCGCGTCGCTTCCGGCGCAAGCGCAGGTCACGCCCGGCACGCAGGACACGCCCGGCTATTATCCGCCGATGTCGCATGGCCTGAGGGGCAGTCATCCCGGCTCGTTCGAGACCGCGCATTCCCTTCGCGACGGCACGTTCTGGGATCATGCCAAGAAGCCTGAGGACACGCATGCGATCTACGATCTGATCGTGGTCGGCGGCGGCATCAGCGGTCTATCGGCGGCGTGGTTTTTCCGCAAGGCCAAGCCCAACGCGAAGATCCTGATCCTCGACAATCACGACGATTTCGGCGGCCACGCCAAGCGCAACGAATACCATCTGAACGGCCGACTGGAACTGATGAACGGCGGCACGATGCTGATCGACAGCCCGCACCCCTATAGTCCCGTCGCCGCGGGATTGATCGCGCATCTCGGCATCGATCCGGCGAAACTCGCCAAGACTTGCGACAAGCGCGCGATATACAAGGGCCTTCAACCCGCCACCTTCTTCGACAAGGAAACCTTCGGCGAGGACCGGCTGGTCGTCGGCCGCGAGCGCATGGACGAATTTTCGGGCTCCATCTCGTGGAAGGATTTTCTCGCCGAATGTCCGCTCGATGCCGCAACCCAAGCCGACATCCTGCGCGTTCAGGAGGGCGGCGCCGACCCGATGCCGGGCATGACCTCGGACGAGAAGAAGGACAAGCTCAGCCGCATTTCCTATCTCGAATTCCTGCGCGACCACATGAAATGCGGGCCGACCGCGCTCGCCTTCTATCAGTCGATCACGCATGACGAATGGGGCACGGGCATCGACGCGGAGCCGGCGCTGGATTGCTGGGGCTTCGGACTTCCCGGTTTCAAGGGGCTTAATCTCGCGCCCGGCTCGATCCATCGCATGGGCTACACGGCGGCGGGCTATGAGGACAATCCCGACCTGCCGACGTTTCATTTCCCCGACGGCAATGCGACCATCGCGCGCTCATTGGTGCGCGATCTCATACCCGGTGTCATCCCGGGTCGCGGGCCAGAGAACATCGTCACCGCGCCGGCGGACTATTCCAAGCTGAACAAGGCGGGCGCCAAGATCGCCATCCGTCTGTCCTGCACCGCCGTCGGCGTGCGCAACATCGGCACGCCGGAGAATTCCAAGGGCGTCGAAGTGGCCTATGCCCGCGGCGGCAACGTCTATCGCGTGCGCGGCGCCAATTGCGTGCTGGCCTGCTGGAACATGATGATCCCCTATCTCTGCCCGGAACTGCCGGACGCGCAGAAGGCGGCGCTGCACACGCTGGTGAAGATTCCGCTGGTCTACACCAGCGTCGCGATCCGAAATTGGCGCGCCTTCCACAAGCTGGGCGTGATGGGAATCTCATCGCCGGGAAGTTACTGGTCCGGCATCCGCCTCAACTGGCCGGTCGACGTCGGCGCCTATAGCTCCGTGCGCTCGCCCGACGATCCGATGCTGCTGTTCCTGGTCCGCACGCCGACGAAGCCGGGACTTCCCGAGCGCGATCAGCACCGCGCCGGCCGCTACGAACTTTTGTCCACCAGCTTCGAGGATTTCGAATTGAAGATCCGCGACCAGCTTCAGCGCGCATTGGGACCGGCGGGCTTCAGTGCCAAGGACGACATCATGGCGATCACGGTCAACCGCTGGCCGCACGGCTATGCCTACGAGTTCAATCCGCTGTTCGACGATTTCTCGCTGCCGCCGGATCGATGGGCCAACATCGTCGGCCGCCAACGCTTCGGCCGCATCGCCATCGCCAATTCCGATTCCGGGGCGCGGGCCTATACCGATTCGGCCATCGACATGGCGCATCGCGCGGTTGCCGAATTGTTGCGCCTCTAGATTTGGATTGTGCCTGAATATCAGGCACTTAAGCGCGATCGCGGCGATCCCGCGATTGACGAAGCCGGCCATATCGCGCAAGGTTTCCTCTTTCGAGGGGGACTGATGATGCATAGGCGTTTTGCAGGGCTTTTCTTGTCGGCCGCGACGGCGGCGTTCACCGTAATCGCGTCGGCGGCGGCGGCGCAGACCGCCTCGTCCGGCATCGAAGAAGTCACGGTCACCGCCACGCGGCGCGCGGAAAACATCAGCAAAGTGCCGGAAAGCATCAGCGCGTTTACGACCGACAAGATCGATCAGCTCGACGCCAAGTCGATGGCGGATCTGGTGCGCTTCACCCCGGGCGTGAATTTCGATCCGACGACCGACAACATCTCCATCCGCGGCATCAATTCGTCCGCCGGCGACGCCACCACCGGCATCTATATCGACGACACGCCGATCCAATTGCGCACGCTGGGCTTCGGCTCCGACAACACGCTGCCGGCGGTGTTCGACCTGGCGCGCGTGGAGGTGCTGCGCGGGCCGCAGGGCACGCTGTTCGGCGCGGGCTCGGAAGGCGGCACCGTGCGCTACATCACGCCGACGCCCAGCCTCACCGATTTCAGCGTCTACGGAAAGACCGAATTGTCGTCCACCGAATACGGCTCGCCGTCCTATGAAGGCGGGCTCGCGCTGGGCGGTCCCATCGTGGACGACAAGCTCGGCTTCCGGGCCAGCGGCTGGTGGCGGCACGACGGCGGCTGGATCGACCACGTCGACTATTACACCGGCAACACCATCAAGAGCGACGACAACTTCACCAACACCTACGTGCTGCGCGCGGCCCTTCTGTGGCAGGCGAGCGACCATCTGACAATCACGCCCAGCGTCTATTATCAGAACCGCCACGTGAACAACGACGACGAATATTGGGTGGCGCTGTCGGACCCGTCGCGAGGCCACTACATCAACGAAACGCCCGAGAACATGGGCAACAAGGATCATTTCATCCTGCCGGCGGCGAAGGTCGATTGGGACATGGGCGGGGGCGTGGAGTTCATCTCCAACACCTCCTATTTCGACCGGCGCCAAGTGGTGCAGGACTACAGCGGCACGCTCTACAACCTCTCCTACTTCCAACAGAGCACGACCACATATGACGACACGAAAAAGGCGCATCTGCCGGGCCATCCCCTGGGCACCTATCTCGATCCCAATTATCTGCCCTGCCCCGGCGGCATTTGCCTGGACTACACCGCGGATCAGCACGCCGATCCGAACTTCGTGCCGACGCCGCTGCTTCTGGCCGGCGGCATCAATCTGCCGGGCTTCGGGCCCTACAAATCCGTCAACTACATCACCAACACCCAGCAGAACTTCACCCAGGAAATGCGGATGCAGTCCGACGATCCGACCGACCGCTTCGTCTGGGTCCTGGGCGCGTTCTACACGCATCAGAGCCAGTTGAGCGTGGAAGAGATCAACGATCCGCAGCTTCCCGCGCTGACCCAATATCTGTGGGGCGAATCGATGATGGATCTGTGGGGCGAGGAGCTGCTGCCCAACGGCGACGACTACATCAACCACACCAACGGCCATGAACGGCAGATCGCGTTCTACGGCAATGCGACCTACGCGCTCACCGACCAGTTGAAGGTGCAGGTCGGCGCGCGCGCCGCCAAGACCCATTTCGACTTTTCCAACTTCTCCGACGGCGCGCAGAATTTCGGCCCCTTGACCGGCAACGCCGGCAAGCAGAACGAGAAGCCGTTCACGCCGATGGCGGGCGTCACCTATCAGATCGACGACGACGACATGGTCTATGCCACGATCTCGAAGGGCTATCGCATCGGCGGCGCCAACCCGCCGTTCCCGGTCGGCGCCTGCACGGAAATCAAGACCGCGCCGGGCGCCTACGATTCCGACACCGTCGTGAGCTACGAGGCCGGAACCAAGGACGCGTTCATGGACCGCCGGGTGCAGGTTTCGGGCAGCGTCTTCTATCTCAAATGGAACAACATCCAGCAGGACAACTATCTGCCGTCCTGCGGATTCAAATACACCATCAACGAGGGTCAGGCGGAGAGCAAGGGTTTCGACCTGCAGGGCGAGGTGCTTTTGACCGACTCGTTCGATGTCGATTTCAGCCTGGGCTACACCGACGCGGTCTACACCAGCACCAGCACGGCGGGCGGCTTGCTGCTCGCGTCGAAGGGCGACCGGATTCCCGGCTCGCCATGGACCTTCTCCATCGGCGCGGAATACAGCGCCCCGGTGCTCGGGCACGATTCGTATGCCAGGCTCGATTACGAATATTCGAGCCGGGAGCCCACCGCGCTGGTGCAGCACGATCCGCTCGCTTCGTCCTACGACCCGGCGCTGGTGCCGGAGCCCGAGACCAATCTCGTGACGCTGCGCGCGGGCGCGACGTTCGGCGATCTGGACCTCTCGGTATTCGCCGACAACCTGCTGAACGCGCATCCGGTGCTGGACCTGAACCATCAGGACAGCGACACGCTGTTGTTCGAGGCATCGACGCTCAGGCCGCGCACCGTCGGGATCACCGCGATCTATCGCAACTGAGGACCCGATGCACCACACCGAGCTGAAGGCCGGTTCGCTGTCCTTCATCGAGTCGTTGGTGATGGGCGTGGCAGGCTCGGCGCCCGGCTATACCATCGCGGTCACCACCTCCGTGCTTCTGGGCGTGGCGGGTACGCTGTCGCCCGGCGCGCTGATCATCTTCGCGGTGCCGATGCTGGGCATCGCGGTCGCCTATCGCGCGCTCAACAGGATGCACGTGCACGCCGGCGCGGCCTATCAATGGACCAGCGTCTATTTCGGCAAGTTCCTGGGCTTTTTCTCCGGCTGGGCGCTGCTGGTGGCGTCGATGGTGTTCATGGTGACGGGCAGCCTGCCGCTCGCCACCTCGACGCTCGACTTCTTCGATCCCGCGCTCACCGACAATGTGGTGCTGAGCGCGGGTGTCGCCAGCCTCTGGTTTCTGGCGATCGCAACCGTCCTGATCGTCGGCATCGAGGTAACGAGCCGCGTGCAGATGGCGATGACGGGCATCGAGCTCGTCATCCTGACCGCCGTGGCGATCGGAGCCTTCGTGCACGCGGGTGCGGTGGGCGCGGCGAACGTCTTCCAACTTTCCTGGTTCGGATTCGGCTACACGCCGGCAGCCTTCGCCACCACCGCGCTGGTGGTGGTGTTCTTCTATTGGGGCTGGGACGTCACCGCCAATCTGGCAGAGGAAACGGCGAACCCCGAGCACAGCGCCGGCAATGGCGGCTTTATCAGCATCATCGTCACCATCGTCTATTATCTCGCCTTCGTCTTCGCGGCACTGTTCCTGTTCAGCCTGGCCGACGCCAAGAGCTTCAACGCCAACATCATCTACAATATCGCGGTGACCGCGGGCCTTGGGCGCACCGGCGGATTGCTTGCATCGATCGCGGTCATCCTCTCCAGCATCGCCACGCTCGAAACCACGATGCTGCAATTCTCGCGCACGCTGTTCGCCATGGGCCGCGACGGCGCCATGCCCAAGGGCTTCGGCGTGGTCGATGCGCGCACCAAGACGCCGGTGCGCGCCATGCTGGTGCTGATCGGCGTGGGGCTTCTGCTTCTGTGGGGCTCGTCGCTGATGCCGACGGTCAACCAGATCATCGCCGATTCGGTGCGCGCGGTGGGCGTGCTGGTGGCGTATTATTACGGGCTCGCCGGCCTCGTTTCGGCCTATGTCTTCCGCAAGGAGCGCAATCCGCACTGGTTTCTGCTTTGCGTCTATCCGGCGTTGAGCGGCCTTTTGCTCATCGTCCTTGGCATTTACGCCATGGCGACGTTCGACACCGTGACCGACGTCGTCGGTATCGGCGGGCTTCTCGCCGGAATCGTCTTCTTCCGCCCGCGCCGTTTCACCGTCGAAGCCGCCCCCAAGCCCGTGCCCGGCGCGGCGGATGCGCCCATCGCGGAAATTCTGGCGGATTGAAGCCGAACGATCGGGGCCCGGTCTCTATACGCGGGCTATATGGCGCGGCCGGGCGACGCCCGCTCGAATCTATACGGCTGCTTCAACAACTATTCGCGTGGACAAGACAGCCGGCCCGATCCGGCAAGGCAGTTCCGCCATGCGCAGATTCGATCATCCGCAAGCATTCGCCGAAACCCATAGCCGCTTTACCTCGGACGACCCTGAAAGGGCCGCCCGCATCGCGTGGCAGAACCGCCCAGCCGCGGTCTTCCGCGAGATGGCACTGGTGATCGGCGGAACGGCGGCGTTCGTGCTCGCGGTCAATGTGGTGTTGGCGGTGCTTCACCTGGGCTGAGCACGCCTCTTCAACATGGAATTTATATTGTTGCGCCGCAACATCCACACTAGATTACATAGGGCTTGCGTACGATATACCGTGATGACAAAGGAGCCGTGACCATGCTCGACGCGGTGTTCATCGCCACCGGCATTTTCTTCTTCGCCGCCGCGATCCTCTACGCCTTTGCGTGCGAGCGGCTTTAAGGAACCGGACATGCTGTTCGACTACGCGCTCGCCGCGCTCGTGACGCTCGGCATCCTCGTCTACCTCGTCTACGCGCTCATCCGCCCCGAGCGCTTCTAGAGGCACGCCCATGACCTTCAATGGCTGGATCCAGATCGCGATCTATTTCGCGCTCATTTCGATTTGCGTAAAGCCGCTTGGCGCCTTCATGGCGAAGGTGTTCGAAGGCGAACGCACGTTCCTTTCGCCGGTTCTGCAACCCGTCGAGCGGGCCATCTACCGCATCTGCGGCGTGAACGAAGCCGAGGAGCAGCATTGGACCACCTATACCGTCGCCATGCTGCTGTTCAGCGTGGCCGGATTCGTGTCGCTCTATGCGCTGCAGCGTCTTCAGGCCGTGCTGCCTTTCAATCCGCAGCATATGGGCGCGGTGTCGACCGATTCCTCGTTCAACACCGCCGTGAGCTTCGTCAGCAACACCAACTGGCAAGGTTACGGCGGCGAGACCACCATGAGCTATCTGACACAGATGGCGGGATTGACGGTGCACAATTTCGTCTCGGCCGCCACCGGCATCGCGCTCGCCATCGCGCTGATCCGCGGCTTCGCGCGCCGCTCGGCCAAGACGGTGGGCAATTTCTGGGTCGATCTCACGCGCTGCACGCTCTATATCCTGCTGCCGATGTCCATCGTCATGGCAGTGGCGCTCGTGGCGTTGGGCATGCCGCAGAATTTGGACGCCTACACGGTCGCGCATACGCTCGATGGCGCAAAACAGGTCATCGCCCAAGGTCCGGTGGCCAGCCAGATCGCGATCAAGCAGCTCGGGACCAATGGCGGCGGCTTCTTCAACGTCAACTCCGCCCATCCTTTCGAGAATCCGAACGCGATCACAAACCTGATCGAGATGTGGGCCATCCTCGTGATCAGCGCGGCGCTCACCTACACGTTCGGCCGCATGGTGCGCGACACGCGCCAGGGCTGGGCCATCTTCGCGGTGATGAGCGTGCTGTTCCTGGGCGGCCTGGCCGTCGTCTACGCGTCGGAAAGCGCGGGCAACCCCGCCTTCGCCGCCGTGCATGTCGATCAATCCGCTTCGCCTTTGCAGGCCGGCGGCAACATGGAGGGCAAGGAAGTCCGCTTCGGCATCGCCAATTCGGCGATATGGGCGACGGCCACGACGGACGCCTCCAACGGCTCGGTCAACTCCATGCACGACAGCTACACCCCGCTCGGCGGTCTCATCCCGTTGCTGAACATCGAATTGGGCGAGATCATCTTCGGCGGCGTGGGATCGGGGCTTTACGGCATGCTGATGTTCGCCGTCGTCGCCATGTTCGTGGCCGGCCTCATGGTCGGACGCACGCCCGAATATCTCGGCAAGAAGCTGGAAGCCAAGGAAGTGAAGATGGCGATGCTCGCCATTCTCATTCTGCCCGCCTCCATCCTGGGCTTCACCGCGCTTGCCTGCGTTCTCCCCGCGGGACTTGCGGGCCTGAACAATTCCGGTCCGCACGGCTTCAGCGAAATGCTCTATGCCTTCACGTCCGGCACGGGCAACAACGGCAGCGCGTTCGCCGGTCTCAGCGCCAACACGCCCTTCTACAACACCACCATCGGCATCGCGATGCTTCTGGGCCGTTTCGCCTTCATCGTCCCCGCCATGGCGGTCGCAGGCTCGCTCGTGGAAAAGAAACTGGTGCCGCCGTCCGCCGGCACCTTTCCAACGCACACGCCCTTGTTCGTGGGGCTTCTGACCGGCGTCATCCTGATCGTCGGCGGCCTCACCTTCTTCCCGGCGCTCGCGCTCGGCCCCATCGTCGAGCATTTCGCGATGCTCTCCGGCACGCTTTATTGAGGCCCCGGTCATGGACTCGACAACACCCCTGAGAATCGAAAAAATCCGCAAGCGGATGCCGGTCTCCACCTTGACCGACACGTCGGTGCTCTTCCCGGCCATCGGCGCCGCGTTCAGGAAGCTCAATCCCCGGCACATGATCGCCAATCCGGTCATGTTCTGTGTCGAGATCGTGGCTGGCCTGACGACGGTCCTTTTCCTGCGCGATCTCGTTACCGGCGGCGCCGGCCTCGCGTTCGCGTTCCAGATCAACCTCTGGCTCTGGTTCACGGTGATTTTCGCCAACTTCGCCGAAGCCGTGGCGGAAGGGCGCGGCAAGGCGCAGGCCGCATCCTTGCGCAAGACCAAGACCGAAGCCGCCGCAAAACTCCTGGAAAGCGGCTCGACAAAGTGGCGCGCGATCCCCGCCACCGCGCTCAAGGAGGGCGACGTCGTTCTGGTGGAGGCGGGCGATCTCATCCCCAGCGACGGCGACGTGATCGAAGGCGTGGCCTCGGTCAACGAGGCCGCGATCACCGGCGAATCCGCGCCCGTGATCCGCGAATCCGGCGGCGACCGTTCCGCCGTCACCGGCGGCACGCAGGTGATTTCCGATTGGATCAAGGTCAAGATCACCGCGGCGCCGGGCCACACCTTCCTCGACAGGATGATCGCGCTGGTCGAGGGCGCCGAGCGCCAGAAGACGCCCAACGAGATCGCGCTCAACATCCTGCTCGCGGGCATGACGCTGATCTTCGTCTTCGCGGTCGCCACCATCCCGAGCTTCGCGGCCTATGCCGGCGGCCGCATCGCGGTGCTGGTGCTGGTGGCGCTGTTCGTGACGCTGATCCCCACCACCATCGGCGCGCTGCTGTCGGCCATCGGCATTGCCGGCATGGACCGGCTGGTGCGCTTCAACGTGCTCGCCATGTCGGGCCGCGCGGTGGAGGCGGCGGGCGACGTCGACACGCTTCTGCTCGACAAGACCGGCACGATCACGCTCGGCGACCGCCAGGCATCGGAATTCCTGGCTCTTGCGGACGTCGGCGAAGGCGATCTGGCCGATGCCGCGCAGCTTTCCTCGCTGTCCGACGAAACCCCCGAAGGCCGCTCCATCGTCGTCCTGGCGAAGGAGAAATACGGCCTGCGGGGCCGCGACATGGCGGCGCTCAATGCGACGTTCATTCCCTTCTCGGCCCAGACCCGCATCAGCGGCATCGATGCCAGGGGCGTTTCCATCCGCAAGGGCGCGGTCGATGCGGTGCTGGCATGGGCGGGGCCGGGCGCCGATGCGGCGGCGATCAACGCGCTGGCCGACCGCATCGCCAAGACCGGCGGCACGCCGCTGGCGGTGGCGAAGAACCGCAAATTGCTGGGCGTGATTCATCTCAAGGACGTCGTGAAAGGCGGCATAAGAGAGCGTTTCGGCGCGCTGCGCAAAATGGGCATCCGCACCGTGATGATCACCGGCGACAATCCGCTGACCGCCGCGGCCATCGCCGCGGAAGCGGGCGTCGACGATTTCCTGGCGCAAGCGACGCCCGAGACCAAACTCAAGCTCATCCGCGACGAGCAGGCGAAGGGCAAGCTGGTCGCCATGTGCGGCGACGGCACCAACGACGCTCCCGCGCTCGCCCAGGCCGACGTCGGCGTCGCCATGAACACCGGCACCATGGCCGCGCGCGAGGCGGGCAACATGGTCGACCTCGACAGCGATCCGACCAAGCTCATCGAGATCGTGGAGATCGGCAAGCAGCTGCTGATGACGCGCGGGGCGCTGACGACGTTCTCCATCGCCAACGACGTGGCGAAATATTTCGCCATCATCCCGGCGATGTTCATCGCCTTCTATCCGCAGTTGCGGGCGCTCAATGTCATGGGCCTGCACTCGCCGCAAAGCGCCATCCTGTCGGCCATCGTGTTCAACGCGCTGATCATCGTGGCGCTGATCCCGCTGGCGCTGCGCGGCGTATCCTATCGCGCGGTGGGAGCGGCAAGCCTTCTGCGCCGCAATCTTCTGGTCTACGGGCTGGGCGGTCTCATCGTGCCGTTCGCCGGCATCAAGCTGATCGACGTGGCGGTCACCGCCATGGGCCTTGCGTGAGGATGTCATGGGAAAAGAACTTCGCCCCGCAATCCTGATGATTGTC
>Ga0335083_10006757_pt1 | contig 14239 bp, 13 predicted proteins | sample Lox_Sample_42_FD_206716 | JGI IMG/M metagenome (GOLD analysis project Ga0335083, IMG submission 206716) | Soil microbial communities from Loxahatchee National Wildlife Refuge, Florida, United States - Lox_Sample_4.2 | ecosystem: Environmental > Terrestrial > Soil > Wetlands | place: USA...
GTGGCAGGAGCACCAGGTCCCGTTCTACGCGTCGGTCGACCTGCGCAACGCCGGATTCAAGCTCGCACCGGTCGACACGAACCTCTTCCCGGGCGGCTTCAACAACCTGAACCCTTCGTTCCTGCCCCTTTGCGTGCAGGCGATCCAGGCGGGGGTCGAGCGGGTGTGCCCGGACGCGCGCGGCGTGCTCCTCATCCCCGAGAACCACACGCGCAACCTCTTCTACCTGCGCAACGTGGCCACCTTGGAAAGCATCCTGCGCCAGGCCGGCATGCGCGTGCGCATCGGGTCGCTCAATCCCGAGATCACGACGATCACCAAGCTCGACCTGGGCGACGGCAGCTCGCTCGCGCTCGAGCCCGTGCATCGCAACGGCCGCCGTGTGGGGCTGTACGACTTCGACCCGTGCATGGTGCTGCTCAACAACGACCTGTCCGCCGGCGCGCCCGCGATCCTCGCCAACCTCGACCAGCCCGTGGTGCCGCCGCTCGCGGCCGGCTGGTACAACCGGCGCAAGTCGCATCACTTCGCCGCTTATTCGGCGGTGTCGGACCAGTTCGCCGCGCTCGTCGGCATCGACCCCTGGCTCATCGATCCGTTTTTCGCCGTGTGCGGCCAGATCGACTTCCAGGAGCGCGCGGGCGAGGAGTGCCTCGCCTCCAACGTCTCGGATCTGCTTGCGCGCATCGCCTCCAAGTACGCCGAGTACGGGATCGCGGACAAGCCGTTCGTGATCGTCAAGGCCGATGCCGGGACGTACGGCATGGGCATCATGACCGTGCGCGACGTCGACGACGTGCGCGCGCTCAACCGAAAGCAGCGCAACAAGATGGCCGTCGTCAAGGAAGGCCTCGAGGTCACGCAGGTCATCATCCAGGAAGGCGTGCCGACCTTCGAGTCGATCGACGACGCCATCGCCGAGCCCGTCGTATATATGATCGACCGCTTCGTCGTGGGCGGTTTCTATCGCGTGCATACGGCGCGCGGCAAGGACGAGAACCTCAATGCGCCCGGCGCGCAGTTCGTGCCCCTCGCCTTCGAGGCCCCCTGCATTCCGGACCTCCGCGAGCCCGCCGGATGCCCGCCGAACCGCTTCTACGCCTATGGCGTCGTGGCGCGGCTCGCCCAGCTCGCGGCGGCGATCGAGGTGGAAGAGCTCGAGGCGACACCGCCCGCGGAACCCGTGCCCGCGTGATCAGCACCGAGCATTGCCGGCTCCTCGCCCGCTACAACCCGCGGATGATCTTCCCGGCGTCGCCCGAATTCCCGGTTAGCGCTTGCGCTTGGCGCGCGGGTGCGCCGCGTCGTACACCTTCGCGAGCGCCTGGAAGTCGAGATGCGTGTACACCTGCGTGCTCGCGATCGACGCGTGGCCCAGCATCTCCTGCACCGCACGAAGGTCACCCGAGGATTGCAGCACGTGGGAGGCGAACGAATGGCGCAGCATGTGGGGGTGCACGTGGCGGTCGAGCCCCTGCAAGAGCGCCCACGCCGCGAGCCTGCGCTCGATCGTGCGTCCCGACATCCGCCTGCCCCCGGCGCCGACGAACATCGCGGTCTCGGCGGAGGGCGCGATCGCCGAGCGCTGGCCGATCCACCGCGACAGCGCCTCGCGCGCGGCCGCGCCGACGGGCACGACGCGCTCCTTGCCGCCCTTGCCGAGCACGCGCACCTCGCCTTGCGCAAGATCGAGACGCTCGACATCGAGCGAGGCGAGCTCCGACAGGCGAAGCCCCGAGGAATAGGCGAGCTCGAGGAGCGCGCGGTCCCGCAGCGTCCAGCGGTCGCCTTCGGGGAGCGCCACGAGCTGCACGGCTTCATCGGGCGTGAGTGCCGAGGGAAGCCGCCGCGGCGACTTCGGCGGCTTCAACCCCGCGCAGGGATTGTCGGGAAGCGAGCGGTCGCGCTCGGCGGCAAACGCGTAAAACGCGCGCCACGCCGAGAGCATGCGCGCGAGGCTGCGCCCGGACAGGCCGCGGCCGTGGAACGCCGCGAGATGCCGGGCAAGCTGCGGCCGCGAGAGCTTCGTGAGCGCCACGTCGCCGCACTCGGACGCGAGCTTGCCGACGTCGCGCAGGTAGGCCTCGCGCGTCAAGCGCGGCCGGGCGCCGAGGTGCGTCGCGAACGCGGCCAGCAGCGCCGCGTTCGGATCGGCCTTCGGCATGGTCGGGGCGCCGCTACAACGGCGGCAGGAAGCGCGCCGTGGCCACGCTCGCAAGCTCGGCGAGACGCGTCTGGTACAGCGTGCCCATTCCGGGATGGAAGCGGTCGGGGTCCGGGCTGCCGAGCGCAAGGACGCCGAACGTCTGCGCGGTACGCAGCGGGAGGAAGGCGAAGGATTGCAGGATGTCGCCGTCCTCGAACCATTCGCGCGACTCGAACGCGGCCACCGGCCCGCAGTACGGCTGCCCGAGCTGATCGGCATACTGGCGGATCTCCGAGGACGTCGCCGCGAGCTCCGGGAGGTAGGACTGCTCGGGGACCTTGCCCCAGAGCCTTGCCGCGACCTGCGGCACGCCGAAATCCTCCTTGAGGCTGTGATAGAGCACGGCGAGCGTGGTCTCGAGATCGGGCGCCGCGAACAGGGCAAGCGTTGAGCGGTGCACCTTCTCGCTGATCTGGTCGTTCTCGGTCCCGTAGGCGACCAGCTCCCTGAACTTCGCCTCGAGGTCCTGGACCTTCTCGCGCAGCGTGACGATCTGCCGCTCCGCGATCGGAATCGCGTGCCCGCCGTGCGGATGCGGCACGAAGATCTCCGCGACGACGTCCGCGTATTCCTCGAAGAACTTGGGATTCTGCTTCAGGTACTCGGCGACCGCCGCTGCGTCCATTCGCGCGCTTCCCGCTTGTCGTTGTGGCCGGTTACCGCGGCCATTCTCCCTCGAATACCGTCGAGGCCGGGCCGGTCATCATCACCGGCTCGCCTTCGCCGCGCCACGCGATCGTCAGCTCGCCGCCTCGCGTGATCACCCGCACCGCCGAGTCGAGAAGCCCGAGGCGGATGCCGGCGACAACCGCGGCGCAGGCTCCCGTTCCGCAGGCGAGCGTCTCGCCCGCGCCTCGCTCCCACACGCGCAGCCGAATGGTAACGCGATCGACGACCTGCATGTAACCCGCGTTGACGCGGCTCGGAAAGCGAGCGTGATGCTCGATCACAGGGCCTTGGGTGGCGAGCGGCGCGCCGTCGACGTCGGGCACGCGCTGCACCGCGTGCGGGTTGCCCATGGAAAGCACGGACATCCGCACCGGCACGCCGGAAACGTCCACGGTCTCCTCCGGCGCGCCCGTGCCGCCCAGGAAGGGAACGTCCTCGGGACGAAAGCGCGGCACGCCCATGTCGACCGTCACCCGGCCGTCGTCGTCGAGGCGCGGCACGATGAGGCCGCCCGCCGTCTCCACGCGGATCTCGCGCTTGTCGGTGAGCCCGTGCTCGCGCACGAACACGACGAAGCAGCGCGCACCGTTGCCGCATTGCTCGACCTCGCCGCCATCGGCGTTGAAGATCCGGTAGCGGAAGTCGGCGTCGCCGCGCGGGGCTTCCACCACGAGCACCTGGTCGCAGCCGACGCCGAAACGGCGGTCGGCGATCGCCCGGACCGCCGCGGGGTCGAGGTCGACGCGCTGGCGCACGCCGTCGAGCACGACGAAGTCGTTGCCGAGCCCTTGCATCTTCGTGAAGCGCAGGCTCATCGCGTCGGCGCGGTGATGGAGAGCCCGAACTCGCCGCTGCGCGAGAATGGCACGACCGTGCCGCCATCGAGCGTCGCTGCGCCGCTCACCGCGTAGCGCACCGTCGGCGGTGCATCGCCGCGGCTCGCCAAGCGCCGCGCGATCTGCGCGCTCGCCTCGAGCGATGCCACTAAGTCGGCGTGGGCGACCATCGAAGCGGTCGTGTCCCCGCCCGCCGGCAAGCGCACGGGGGTCGAAAGGCGCGCCGTACCGACCGGGACGTTCTCGATGCGCAACTGCGCTTCGATGCCGTCGACCGCGATCTCGCGGTCGTTGGGATTGTGCAGCGAGACGATGACGGTGAATTGCGAGTCGGCGGCCGTGAAGTAGTCGACGCTGACCTTCTCGACGCCGACCTTCGGAGGCTCGAGGCGCGCGGTCGCGCAGGCGGCGAGCAAGGCGGCGCAGAAGATGGCGCTGAATCGGCCCATGGCGCTTAGACGTTGAATCGGAAATGCATGACGTCGCCGTCCTTGACGACGTATTCGCGCCCCTCGAGTCGCATCCTGCCCGCCTCTTTCGCCCCGTGCTCCCCCTTGCACGCGACGTAGTCGTCGTACGCGGTGACCTCGGCGCGGATGAAGCCCTTCTCGAAGTCGGTATGGATCACGCCGGCCGCCTGCGGCGCCGTGTCGCCGCGGTGGATGGTCCACGCGCGCACTTCCTTCGGCCCGGCAGTGAAGAAGGTTTGCAGGCCGAGCAGCGCGTACCCCGCATGGATGACGCGGTCGAGGCCCGGCTCGGTCATCCCCATGTCGGCCAGGAACACCGCCTTGTCGTCCCCGTCGAGGTCGGCGATCTGCGCCTCCATCTCGGCGCACACGGCCACCACCGGCGCGCCCTCCTTGGCGGCGTGCGCGGCGACGGCGTCCAGAAGCGGATTGCCCGCGAAGCCGTGCTCATCGACGTTGGCGACATACATCGTCGGCTTCATGGTGAGCAGGAAGAACGGCCGCAGCAGCGCTTCCTCCTCGTGGTAGAGCTGCGCGGTGCGCGCGGGGCGGCCCTCGTCGAGCACCGCGTAGACCTTCTTCAACGTCGCCTCGATGCGCTGCGCCTCCTTGTTGCCGCCCGCGTGCGCCGACTTCGCGTATTTCGCGAGCTGCTTCTCGACCGTGGCCAGGTCGGCCAGAGCGAGCTCGGTGTTGATCGTATCGATGTCCGAGACAGGATCCACCTTGCCCGTGACGTGCACGACGTTGTCGTCGGTGAAACAGCGCACGACGTGCGCGATGGCGTCGGTCTCCCGGATGTTGGCGAGGAACTGGTTACCGAGGCCCTCGCCCTTCGAGGCGCCCGCCACGAGCCCCGCGATGTCGACGAACTCGACCACCGCGGGAATCACTTTCTCGGGCTTGGCGATCGCGGCAATCGTCGCGAGACGCGGATCGGGCACCTCGACGATGCCCACGTTGGGCTCGATCGTGCAGAACGGGTAGTTCTCCGCGGCGATGCCCGCCTTGGTGAGCGCGTTGAAGAGCGTCGACTTACCGACGTTGGGCAGTCCGACGATGCCGCATTTCAAGCTCATGTGCTCTTTGTGTGTAAGTACATCATGGCGCGCTCCATGTCGCCCCTCGCGATATCGGGCCACGCGTCGAGCGCGCGCGCGACCGCGGACTGGATCGCGGACGATTCCTCCGCGCGGGGCGGCTTCAGCACGTAGTCGACCACCTGCTGCTCCGTGAGCTCGGAGTCGCGCGGGTGCCCGATGCCGAGGCGCAGACGCCAGAAATCCGCCGTACCGAGCTGCGCCTGGACGTCGCGCAGCCCGTTGTGGCCCGCGTGGCCGCCGCCGAACTTCATCTTCGCCTCAGCGGGCTTCAAATCGAGCTCGTCGTGCACGACGAGGATCTCTTCGGGGGCGATCGAGAAGAAGCGTGCAACCGCTGCCACTGCACGGCCCGAGAGGTTCATGTAGGTCGAAGGCTTCACGATGCGCACGTCGCCCGACTTCGCGAGCTCGCCCGCGAACTTGGACTCCATGGCGAACGACGCGCCGAGCTTCGCCGCCAACGCATCGGCATACCAGAATCCCGCGTTGTGCCGCGTGCGCGCGTACTCGCGCCCCGGGTTGCCGAGGCCGGCGACGAGGCGGATCGGTTGCGCCATGGGAGTCGAGAGCTAATCCGAAGTCTTGCAACGAAAAAGGCCCGCGTACGTGCTGCGGGCCCGCTTTCGTTGCCGTCCGCGCGGCGACTACTTCTTCTTGTCGTCCTTTTTCTCTTCCTTCTTCTCGACCGCAGGGGGGGCAGCAGCCGCGCCTTCGGCCGTAGCGGCCGCCGGGGCCGCGCCTTCCGCACCCGCCGCAGCCGCGGCAGCGGCGAGCTCTTCCTCGGTCTCGACCTGCGCGCGCGGCACCACGGCCGTCGCGACGACCGGGTCCGTCTTCTGCGGCACCGCGATCACGCCGGCGGGCAGCTTGAGCGCCGACACGTGCATCGAGTGACCGACGTCGAGCTCGATCAGGTCGACCTCGATGAACTCCGGCAGGTCCTTCGGTAGGCAGGAGATGTCGAGCTCGGTGGTGACGTGGCTCACGATGGCGCCGTTCAACTTGACCGCCGGCGAGTTCTCGCCGTTGATGAAGTGCAGCGGCACCTTCATGTGGATCTTGCGGTTCTCGTCCACGCGCTGAAAATCGACGTGCAGGATCTCGTTGCGGAACGGGTGCATCTGCACGTCGCGCAGCAGCACTTTCGTCGCGGCGCCATCGAGCCTCATCGTCAGGATCGACGAATGGAAGGCCTCGTTGCGCAGCGCGTGGAAGAGCGCGTTGTGGTCGAGCTCGATCGGCGTCGGCCTGGCGGTGCCGCCGTAGACGATGCCGGGTGCCTTGCCGGCGCGGCGCATGCGGCGGGACGCGCCGCGACCTTCGGTCGCGCGCGGGAAAGCGGTGAATTCGATGGCCATGGAAAGCTCCGGTTGTCTGCGGCCTTCCGGGCGGTTTACCTATCCGCACCGGTCGTCCGCTGGGGTTGGCGACAACCGCCGGGAACGGGCGTCGGCCCGTCGGCGGGAAAGCTTTGAATTATATGCTGAAATGCGGTCCGGCCGCAATCAGTCCGTGAACAGCGACGACACCGACTCCTCATTGCTGATGCGCGTCATGGTCTCGGCCAGAAGCTGTGCGCAGGAGAGCTGGCGGATGTTCCTGCACTGCTGCGCCTCGGCCGACAGCGGGATGGTGTCGGTGACGACCACCTCGTCCAAGTCCGATTCCGCGATCCGGTCCACCGCCCCGCCGGAGAGCACGGGATGTGTGCAATACGCGACGACCCTCTTCGCACCCCGCTCCTTGAGCGCCGAGGCGGCCTTGCACAGCGTGTTCGCGGTGTCGACGATGTCGTCCATGATCACGCAGGCGCGCCCTTCGACGTCGCCGATGATGTTCATCACTTCGGCGACGTTGGCCTTCGGGCGCCGCTTGTCGATGATCGCGAGGTCCGAGTCGAGGCGCTTCGCGATCGCGCGTGCGCGCACCACGCCGCCCACGTCAGGCGACACGACGATCAGGTCCTCGTAGTTGCGCTTCCACAAGTCGCCGAGCAGGATCGGGGTAGCGTAGATGTTGTCGACCGGGATATTGAAGAACCCCTGGATCTGGTCGGCGTGAAGGTCCATCACCATCACGCGCTGCACGCCCACGGTGGAGAGCATGTCGGCGACCACCTTGGCCGTGATCGCCACGCGCGCCGAGCGCGGCCGCCGGTCCTGCCGCGCGTAGCCGAAGTAGGGGATCGCCGCCGTGATGCGCCCCGCCGACGCGCGTTTCAGCGCGTCGGCCATCACCATGATCTCCATGAGATTGTCGTTGGTCGGCGCGCAGGTGGACTGCAGGACGAAGACGTCGCGGCCGCGCACGTTCTCCATGAGCTCGACCATCACCTCGCCGTCGGAGAAGCGGTCGACCACGCAGCGGCCCAGGCTGATGTTCAGATGGCGGCACACGGCCTCCGCGAGCTTCGGGTTCGCGTTGCCCGCGAAGATGCGCATGCGCTCGAATGCCATGGTCGATCCGCCTTCCATCCCTCGATCGGAGCCGTGCGAGTCTATCCGAAAACGGCCGCAAAAATGATCGCCGGAATCACGGCGGCCATCGTGCCATCGGGCGGTCAGTTGGCTGGGGAGGTAGGGATCGAACCTACGAATGCCGGAATCAAAATCCGGTGCCTTACCACTTGGCGACTCCCCAGCGGAAGGAACGCTGTTCTCCGACCGGATTATCGCGCGAACCCGGCCAGCGGATGACGCGCGAGCGTTCGCACCACGCGGCCTTCGCGGCCCGCGATCGCCGCGATCGCCTCGCTTTGCGTCGCGAACGCGGCGAACACGCACGCCCCCGAGCCGGTCATGCGGGCCTCGGGTAGCGCTGCGAGCGCGCCGGCGACCTCCGGGAATTTCGCGGCGGTCACGCCCGCAAGGTCGTTGCGGCCATAACCCTCGGAAAAGACGTTCATTTTCGCCGACGGCGTATCGCGTGTCAATTCTGGCGCGGCGAAGATGTCGGCGGTGCGCACGTGCACCGGCGGCGTGAGAAGCGCGAGCCAATGCGTCGGAAGCGTGACGGGCGTGAGCGCCTCGCCGATACCGCGCGCCACCGCATTCTGACCGCCGACGAAGAACGGGACGTCGGCGCCCAGGGTCGCGCCGAGCGCGGCAAGCCGCGCGCGCGGCCAGTCGACTCCCCAGATGCGATTGAGCGCGAGCAGCACGCTCGCCGCATCCGAGCTTCCGCCACCCAGCCCCGCGCCCAGCGGAATGCGCTTTGCAAGCGCGATGGTGACGCCCCGATCGATCGCCGCGGCGTCCCTGAGCGCACGCGCGGCGCGCAGCGTCAAGTCGTCGTCGATGCCTGCAACCGCGTGCGCGGCGGCCACGACGCCGTCCTCGCGCAGCGCGAGCGTGATCGAATCGGCGAGGTCGACCAGCGCGAACAGCGATTCGATGTCGTGATAGCCGTCACTGCGCCGCCCGGTGACGTGCAGGAAGAGGTTGACCTTCGCGGGCGCCGCGACGGTGAGCGTGCGCGTCACGGGCTTTGCGTGAAGCGGTCGATCGCGATGCGCACCTCGACCGGCTCGCTGCCTGGGTAGCGCATCACCACGCGCGAAGGTCGGCCGCCGCCGTCGTCCGCGTACGCGTAGACGATCTCCCAACCCTGCTGGCGCAGCACTTCCGGACGGCCTGCCGCGTCGCGCTCCACGTCGGAGGCCGCGCCCGCGTCGGGGACGCCCTGGATCCAGGAGGCGAGCCCATCGACCGGGATCGCAACGCCGAGCACCGCCTGCGTGAGCGCGCCCCAGTCGGCGTAGCCGGCGGGCGCCTCGTTGGGCCGCTCCACGCGCACGCCCGAGGCGTCGCGCCGCATGCGCGCGACGACCTGGCCGAGCGGTGTCGCGACGTCGAAGTCGTCGGCGGCCTGCGCGTGCCGCCACGCGAAGTGGACGGCGACCGCGTCGCTGCCGCGGCGCGCGGACAGGCGGCCGTCGGCTTCGAACGCCGACACGACGATCGCGGGCCCAGACGGCGTGGAAGGCGGCGCGGTCGCGCAGCCCGCAGCGAGCACGGCGGCGAGCGCGGCAGGCAGCGCGCGCACCGCGCCTCCGTTACTGCGCGAGGCGGCGAACCGTCTGGAGCAGCACTTCGTTGTCGGGCGTGACCTTGAGCTGCGACTGCCATACTTCCTGCGCGCGATCGTGCTCGCCCTTCGCCCACAGCACTTCGCCCAGGTGCGCTGCGATCTCGGCGTCCGGCCGCTCCTTCAGCGCGCGCCGCAGGTAATTCTCGGCGTCGGCATAGCGGCCGAGGCGGAACAGCGCCCAGCCCATGCTATCGAGGATGAACGGATCGTCGGGCGAAAGCTTGTTCGCGCGCTGGATGAGGTCGTAGCCCTCGGCGATGCGCGGCGTGCGGTCGACGAGGGTATAGCCCAGCGCGTTCAACGCCTGTGCATCGTCGGGCTTCAACTCCACGACCCGGCGCAGACGCGCCTCGGCGTCGTCGATCTTGTCGAGCCGCTCGGCGACCATCGCGGTGTCGTACAGCAGATCGGGCGAATCGGGATGCTCCTTGAGCGCCTGGACGAGCACCGCGTAGGCGCCTTCGTTGTCGTTGGCGTCGCGCAGGAGCTGCGCCTCGGCCTGGCGCACCTGCACGCGCTGCTCGATCGTCACCGCGGGCAGGTCGGCCAAGTACTTGCGCCCGTCGGCGACCTTGCCGAGCTTGCCCATCATCGCGGCTACGCGGAGCTTGGCGAGCCAGCCGCGCTCGCCTTCCGGCACGGCCTTGTAGCGCTCGATCGCTTCCTCGTAACGGCCCCTCTCCTCGCTGATCTGCGCAAGATAGAGCTCCACGGCGCCGTTGTCGCCGTAGTTGGCCTTCTTGAGGTCGGTGAAGAGCGATTCCGCGGTGTCCCAGTCCTTCATCTGCATCGAGATCACCGCGACGCCGAACTCGAACTCGCGGGAGGCGCGGTCGTTGTCCCAGAGCTTCTGGAACACCGCGCGCGCTTCGGCGTAACGCCGCTGCTCGACGTAAAGCTGCGCGAGCGCGCCGGTGGCCGCGCGCGCCTCCGGATTGGCCGCGCTGAACTGCGCGAGATAGGTGATCGCGTCGTCGGGGCGCTTGCGCGCGAGGATCTCGCCCTTGAGCAATGCGGCGCGCTCCCAGTCGGGCCGGAGCACGAGCGCGCGGTCGATCTCCTCGATGGCGACGGCGTCGGCGCTCGCCTCGGGAACCCCGCCGTTGTACGCGGCGAGCGCGACGGCGAAATGCGCCTCGGGGTTGTTCGGGTACGGCTTCGCGAGATCGCGCACGAGCTCGTAGACCTGCCGCCGGTCGAAGGCGTCGCCGGCGAGACGGTTGAGCTGCAGGAAGATCTCCCCCGGCCCGCGGTCGGTCAGCGCGGCGTCGGCGAGCGCCTTCTCGAGGCGCGCCTTCACTTCGCTGTCGTAAGTCACGTCGCCGCCCTTGCCGGCGCTGGTGGCCGCGAGCGCGGCGAGGATCTGCTTGGGGCGCTCGGCCGCCGGGTCGATCGACGCCCACAGCTTGGCGGACTCCTGAGCAAGGCCGCGCATGCGCGCCTCGAGCGCGACCTCGGCCGCTTTCCTTGCGAGCCGGGGGTCGCGCGATTCGCGCGCGGCCTCGTAATAGGCGCGCGCCGCGAGCGAGAGCTCGCCGCGCTGGCGCGCCACCTCGCCCAGGATCACGCGATAGAAGATGTCGGCGGTCAGTCCGCTTCCGGTGTCGTCCCGCGACGGCGCAGCGGGCGCCGGGGAGGCGCCTTGCGTATCGGACTGCGCGAAGGCGACCGACGCGGCGGTCAGGAGCGCGCCCGACACGACGGCGAGCGTGGCGCGGGCGAGGATCGAACGTGGGCTGGCAGAAAACGGCATAGGGACTCGCTGCGTACGGATGGGGGCAAAACCGCCTGAGACAAGGCGGGACACTCGGTCGATGTTAGGCTATATCCGGCAGCGCAACAAACGGGCCCGCGACCCTTCCATGCCCGAATTGCCCGAAGTCGAAACCACACGGCGAGGTGTGGCTCCGCACGTCGTCGGCCGAAAAATCGCGCGGCTCACCGTCTACGACCGGCGCCTGCGCTGGCCGGTTCCCGCGGATCTCGAAGATCGGCTCGCCGGCCGAAGGATCGATCGCGTCGATCGCCGGAGCAAGTACTTACTGTTTCGGATCGGAGCCGATACCTTGCTCGTGCATTTCGGCATGACCGGAAGCCTTCGGGTCTACCGAAAAGCTCCGCCGCGCAAGCCGCACGACCACGTCGACCTCGTGCTCGACGACGGCACGCTTCTGCGCTACCACGACCCGCGCCGCTTCGGCGCCGTGCTGCTCCTTGCGGAGCCCGCTTCGGCGCACCCGCTGCTCGCGCATCTCGGCCCCGAGCCTTTCGACGAGGCCTTCGACGCGGCGTACTTGTGGGCGGCGCTGCGCTCGCGCACGACCGCGATCAAGCTTGCGCTTATGGACAACGGAGTGGTCGTCGGCGTGGGCAACATCTACGCCAACGAGGCACTCTTCCACGCCGGCCTCCGGCCGACCGTCCCGGCGCGCAAAGTGTCGCGGCCGCGCATCGCGCGGCTGGTGGTGGCGGTGCGCACAGTCCTCGCCGCGGCGATCGACAAAGGCGGCAGCACGCTTCGCGACTACGTCGACGCCCGCGGCGAGCCGGGGGAAGCGCAGCTCGATTACTTCGTGTACGGCCGGGAGGGCGAGCCGTGCAAAGTCTGCGGGACCGCGATCCGCGTCAGGCGCCTAGGCGGCCGGGCGTCGTTCTTCTGCCCGCGTTGCCAGCGCTGACCGTTCGAACGCTGCCCGGCACGTGCCGACGCTGGCCGGCACGCCGACGGGCGGCCCGTCGTGGGGCGTCCCTCGTGCGCCAACCGCTTGTCCGGAAGGGCATATTTCGTGCTTGAAGGGCCATGCTACAGTTGCGCGGCCTTGCCGACGCGCCCAGCGAAGAGGCGCATAGAAACAACCGAAGGAGCGTCATGGTCCCCTCCCGCGACCTCGCGGCCCGCTTCGAGGCGTACAGCGATTGGCGTCGCCGGCTTTCCGCCGGGGTGCTGCGCCTGCACGAGTGGATGCAGGACCAGGAGCTCGCCGATCCGCAGGCGGACCTGCGCGTCCAGCAGCTTCTCGAGCGCCTCCACCAGGACAAGCTGATCGTCGCCTTCGTCGCCGAGTTCTCGCGCGGCAAGTCCGAGCTCATCAACGCGATCTTCTTCGCCGACTTCGGCCAGCGGCTGCTGCCGTCCTCGGCCGGGCGCACGACGATGTGCCCCACCGAGCTCCTGTACGACGCCTCGCGGCCGCCGTCGATCCGCCTCCTGCCGATCGAGACGCGGTTGAAGGACGCCACGGTTGCCGAGTTCAAGAACTACGCCGACGAGTGGGTCACCTTCGCACTCGATCTCTCCTCGGCCGAGAAGATGGGCGAGGCGCTGTCGCGCGTGTCGCAGGTGAAGCGCGTGCCCGTGGAGCTCGCGCGCAAGTACGGGCTGTACGGCGAAGGCGAGGACGACATCCTCGCGGCGCTCGAGCACGGCGACGAGGGCAGCGTGGACATCCCCTGCTGGCGGCACGCGGTGATCAATTTCCCGCATCCGCTGCTGCAGCAGGGGCTCGTGATCCTCGACACGCCCGGCCTGAACGCCATCGGCACGGAGCCCGAGCTCACGCTCAACCTCCTGCCCAACGCACACGCGCTCCTGTTCATCCTGGCCGCCGACGCAGGCGTCACCAAGACCGACCTCGAGGTGTGGAACCAGCATCTGGCCGGCGACGACCCGGCGACCAAAGCCGGCCGCCTCGTGATCCTCAACAAGATCGACGGGCTGTGGGACGACCTCAAGTCGGACGCGGACATCGAGCGCGAGATCGACCGCCAGGTCCGCACGACCGCGCACATGCTGAGCATCCCGGTGTCGCAGGTCTACGCGACGTCCGCGCAGAAAGCGCTGCTCGCGAAGGTCAACGGCGACGACGCGCTGCTCGCGCGAAGCCGCCTCCCGGCGCTCGAAGCGTCGCTGTCGCAGAGCCTGATCCCGGCCAAGCGCGACATCGTGGGCGCGGCGTCGCAGGCCGAGGTACGCGCGCTTTCGGCGAACGTGCGTGCGATCCTCGAGGCGCGCGTGGCGGGCGTGAACGAGCAGCTCGTCGAGCTCACGGCGCTGCGCGGCAAGAACCAGGACGTGGTCGGCCACATGATGGAGCGCGTGCGCCAGGAGAAGGAGCTCTTCGAGCGGGGCCTCGCGCGTTACACGGCGCTGCGTAACGTGTTCACGCAGCAGACCAACGACCTCTTCGACCACATCGGCCTCGAGGCGCTGCGGGCGAACGCCGGCCGCACGCGCAGGCACATCGAGGACAGCCCGTTCACGCGCGGCGTACGCGGCGCGATGAACGACTTCTTCCGCCAACTCCACGGCGACTTCGCGGCGGCGGCGCGGCAGTCGGCGGAGATCCACGACATGATGCGCGCGATGTACGCGCGCTTCGCGAAGGATCACGGCCTCGAGGCGTTCAACCCTCCGCCTTTCTCCGTGCTCAAGTACCAGAAGGAGATCGAGCGGCTCGAGCGCGCGTACAACACGCACTTCAACACGCTGTGGAACATGGTGAGCAAGGCGAAGTTCGCGCTCATGAAGCGCTTCTTCGAGACCATCGCATCGCGCGTGAAGCACGTGTACGTGGTCGCCAACCGCGACGCCGAGGCGTGGCTCAAGGCGGTCATGTCGCCGCTCGAAACGCAGGTGCGAGAGCATCACCTCCAGCTGCGCCGGCGCTTGGACAGCATCAAGCGCATCCACCGCGCCAGCGACGAGCTCGAGGAGCGCATCGCGGAGCTCACGCAGCAGGCCGAGGCCGTGCGCGCCCAGGTCCGCGGCCTCGAGCACAAAGTTGCCGAAATCGACGCAATCGTCGAAGCGCCCGATCTTTTGCCGTTGGCAGCCAACGCATGACGCCAAACGGCGACACTTTTCGG
>Ga0335083_10006758_pt1 | contig 14239 bp, 12 predicted proteins | sample Lox_Sample_42_FD_206716 | JGI IMG/M metagenome (GOLD analysis project Ga0335083, IMG submission 206716) | Soil microbial communities from Loxahatchee National Wildlife Refuge, Florida, United States - Lox_Sample_4.2 | ecosystem: Environmental > Terrestrial > Soil > Wetlands | place: USA...
CGCTGGCCGAGGCCGAGGCGGTGGGCGCCCCGGACGCGGCCGGCGGCGGGGTGGCTCCGACGCTGACCCTGGTGCCGGCGGCGTTCGCCGACGCGCTGGACGACGACCTGGGCATCCCGCAGGCGCTGGCCGTGCTGCACGAGACGGTCCGGGCCGGCAACAACGCGCTGGCCGCCGGGGATATCGGCACGACCGAGACCCGGCTGGCCGAGGTGCGCGCCATGCTCGGCGTGCTCGGCCTCGACCCGCTGGCCGAGCCGTGGGCCACCGCGGGCCCCGGTGACGACCTGCACGCCGTGGTGGACGCGCTGGTCGGGGTGGCGCTGGCGCAGCGGCAGGCGGCCCGGGAGCGGAAAGACTACGCGGCCGCGGACGCGGTCCGTGACTCGCTGCGCGACGCGGGCGTGCTCATCGAGGACACCCCGCAGGGCCCGCGCTGGGAGCTGAAGCGGTGAGCACCGGATCAAGCGGATCGGGCGGGGGCGCGGCCCGGCCCGGTAAGGGCGGCCGGACCAAGTCGGGCAAGCCGCGGCCGGGAACCGGCGGCTACGGCAAGAAGCGGCTGGAAGGCAAGGGGCCGACGCCGCCCGCGCACATGCGGCCCGGGCATCCGGCCCAGCGGCGTGCCGCCGCCCAGGCGGCTCGGCCCGCCAGCGGCGGCCGGGCGGGCGGTACGGCACGGGCCAGTCGCGAGCGTTCGGCTGAAGAGGCGGCACCGGAGCGGGCCAGGGGCGCGGGGGACGCGCCGGAAGTGGTCGCCGGGCGTAATCCGGTGCTGGAATCGCTGCGCGCGCGGGTGCCGGCCAGCGCGCTGTACGCCGGCCCGCGGCTGGATGCCGACCAGCGGGTGAACGACGCGATCCGGCTGGCCGCCGACGCCGGGATCCCGCTCATCGAGGCGGGCCGGCCCGAACTGGACCGGCTCACCGGCGGCGCGGTGCACCAGGGGCTGGCGCTGAAGATCCGGCCCTATGAGTACGCGCACCCGGCCGACCTGCTGGACCGGGCCCGTGCGCGGGGTGAGCAGCCACTGATCGTCGCGCTGGACTCGGTCACCGACCCACGGAACCTGGGCGCGATCGCCCGCTCGGTGGCGGCGTTCGGCGGGCACGGCGTGCTGGTGCCGGCCCGGCGCAGCGCGCCGGTGAGCGCGGGCGCGTGGAAGGCCTCCGCCGGGGCGCTGGCCCGGGTGCCGGTGGCCCGGGCCTCGAACCTGGCCCAGGCGCTGGCCAGCTACCAGGAGGCCGGGCTGTTCGTGGCGGGCCTGGACGCGCAGGGGCAGACCCCGCTCGGGGAGCTGGACCTGGCCGAAGGACCACTGGTGCTGGTGGTCGGGTCCGAGGGGCACGGGCTGGGCCGGCTCATCGCGCAGCGCTGCGACGTGCTGGCCCGCATCCCGATCGCGGCCCAGGCCGAGTCGCTGAACGCCGGCGTGGCCGCGGGCATCGCGCTGTACGCGGTGGCCGCCCGCCGCGCGGGCTAATCCGCCGGACCGGCTCATCCGGCGCCGCGGTGGCTGGGTGCCGACCCGTCCCGGCGGGCATGAAGGGACACTGGGCCTGAAGGACACGGGGCCTGAAGGACACGGGGGCGAAGCGGAGGTGGGCGTGGACCGGTTGCGGATCGGGACGCTGGGCGCCGCGCGTGTCACCCCGGGCGCGCTGATCAAGCCGGCCCGCCAGCTGCCTGAGGTGACGGTCAGCGCGGTGGCCGCCCGGGACCCGGACCGGGCCCGCCGGTTCGCGGACAAGCACCGGATCCGCCGGGTGCTCCCCAGCTATCAGGCGCTGCTCGACGACCCGGCCATCGACGCCATCTACAACCCGCTGCCCAATTCGCTGCACGCGGCCTGGACCATGCGGGCCATCGAGGCGGGCAAGCACGTGCTGTGCGAGAAGCCGTTCACCGCCAACGCCGCGGAGGCGGCCGAGGTCGCGGCCGCGGCCAAGGCATCCGGGCTGGTCGTGATGGAGGCGTTCCACTACCGCTACCATCCGCTGGCCCGCCGGATGCAGGAGGTGGCGGCCGGCCCGCGGCCCGGGCTGGACGGGGAGATCGGCCCGCTGCGCTACCTGGAGGCCTCGCTGTGCTTCCCGCTGCCGCGGTTCTCCGACATCCGCTACTCCTATGAGCTGGCCGGCGGGGCCACCATGGACGCGGGCTGTTATGCGATCAACTGGCTGCGCATGCTCGGGCCCGGCGAGCCCGACGTGCTGGCGGCCCGGGCCAAGCTGCAGAGCCCGCGGGTGGACCGGGCCATGTCGGCGTCGTTCCGCTTCCCGGGTGGAGTGCTGGGCCGGATGACCGCCTCGCTGTGGTCCGGCCAGCTGCTGCGGCTGGACGCCAAGGCGGTGGGCGACCGCGGGGTGATGCGGGTGTTCAACTACATCTCGCCGCAGCGGTACAACCGGCTGACGGTGGCCGCGGACGGGTACACCCGGCACGAGCGGATCGGCGGCGAGTCCAGCTACACGCACCAGCTGCGCGCGTTCGCGGCCGCCGTCCTGCACGGCGACCCGGTGCTCACCACGCCGGAGGACGCGGTGGCAAATATGCTGACGATCGACGCGGTGTACCAGGCCGCGGAGTTGCCGGTGCGCGGCACGGGCTGACCGGCCGCTAGCCTCTTGCCGCTAAGCGCGCTATCGTTCGCTATGTGAACACTGATGGCAGCGAGCCTGCCAGCCTGTCCCCGGATGAAGCCATCAGCGACACCGAGCCTGATCCCGTCGTCACCGGGACCGGCGGGCGCCGCACGGACTTCGTGCAATCCCTGGACCGCGGGCTGGCCGTCATCCGGTGTTTCTCCTCGGAACGGCCGTCGCTGACGCTGTCCGAGGTGGCCGAGCGGACCGGGCTGACCCGGGCGGCGGCCCGGCGGTTCCTGCTCACCCTGCAGGAGCTGGGCTACGTGGGCAGTTCCGGCCGGCAGTTCTCGCTCCGGCCCCGGGTGCTGGCGCTCGGCTACGCCTACCTGTCGTCGTTCAGCGTGGCCCAGATCGCCCAGCCGCACCTGGAAGACCTGGCCGAGGAACTGCACGAGTCCTGCTCGGTCAGCGTGCTGGACGGCGACGACATCGTCTACGTGGCCCGCGCCTCGGCCAACCGGATCATGACGATCGCGCTGACCGTCGGCACCCGGCTGCCGCCCTACCCGACGTCGATGGGCCGGGTGCTGCTGGCCTGGCTGCCCGAGGCGGAACTCGACGCCAGCCTGAGCCGGACCACCTTGCGCAAGCTCACCGAGCACACGGTGACCGACCCGGTGCGGCTGCGCGAGATCCTGGCCCAGGTCCGGGCGCAGGGCTGGGCCGCGGTGGACCAGGAGCTCGAGGCCGGGGTGCGGTCCATCGCGGTGCCGATCCGTGATAGCTCAGGCCGGGTCGTGGCGGCCATCAACGCCAGCGCGCACGCGTCCCGGGTGCCAATGCGGACGCTGGAGAAGCAGTTCCTGCCCCGGCTGCAGGACGCCGCCGCGCAGATCGACGCCGAACTGGCCACCCGGATGGCGGTCGGGAACCGGGTGCGGTGATTAGTCCGGGGGGACGCCCCCCCTGGACCCCCCGATCGCCGCTTCGCGCCGAGCGCCTTCTCGGCGAGCACCCGCCTGCGGCGGGCCCCGCCTCGGCGCCGCAGTAGCGGGCCAGGGCGGGCAAGCTTAGCTACGCGTTCGCGCGGATGTAGCTGGCCAGGGCGGCGTCGGTGGCGGGCGCCGGGCCCGCCGCCCCGGGGATGGCGGACCTGCCCGCCGGGAACTGACGGGAAACCAGCTCGGCCTGGACCTCCTGCAGATGCGAGGGCATCCCGGCGGACGGGCCGGGCCCGCTGGACGTCGGCACCGTCACCCCGGCCAGCACGTCGTCGGTGCGCGGCGCGGCCAGCGTGAGCACGTCACCGAAGCCGGGCGCGGCCGCGTCCCGCGCGGTCAGCGCGGGCAGGCCCCAGCGCTGCTCGACGGTCTTGAGAACCGAGGTGTGGTCCAGCGGCGTGCTGCCCGCGGGCACCCGGTACACCGTGCCCGGGGCGATCAGCGGGGAGACCAGCACGGTGGGCACCCGCACGCCGAACCGGGTGAAGTCGAAGCCGAACTCTCCCGCGTCGGCGTCCGGTGGGGTGGCGCCGTACGGCGGCGGCACATGGTCGTAGCAGCCGCCGTGCTCGTCGTAGGTGATCACCAGCAGGGTCTGCGGCCAGCCCGGTCCCTCGCGCAGCGTCTCGTACACGTCGTGGATGAGCTGCTCGCCCAGCGCGACATCGTAGTTCGGGTGCTGGCTGTTGCCGGTGGAACTCCAGCTCGGCTCCAGGAACGTGAACGCGGGCAGGGTGCCTCCCTTGGCCGCCGCGGCGAAGTCACTGAACACGCCGAAATGGCTCGGGCCGGCCTCGGTGATGTCGGTGAACGTGTCCTTGGTCAGCGGCTGGGCGTTGTAGCCATAGATGGCCCAGGGCAGGTTGTGCGAGTTGAGCAGGCCGAAGATGGACGGATGGGTGAACGTGTGGGTCTTGTCGTCCATGTGCCCCTGGCTGGTGCCCGAGCAGGCGAACGCCCGGTTCGGCAGCGTCTCGGTCGGCACCGAGGAGAACCACTGGTCGCACACCGCGTACCCGGTGGCCAGCGCGGACAGCACCGGCAGGGTTTCCGGCGCGAAGCAGCCCATGATGTCGCTGGCCGTGGTGCCGGGCAGGATGGACCAGCCGCCCTCGCGGGACTGCCAGCCTAAGGTGTACGCGAAGTCCTGGACGAAGCCGTCCATGGCGGGCGCCGCGCCCGGGCTATCCGGGCCGTTGATGCTCCCGAACAGCTGGCTGTTGGTGGACATGTATCCCTCGCCGGGGTCGGCGCCCGGCATGAAATACGCGTTCGGCGTGCTGGGCTCGATCTTGAACACGGTGACCGGCGCCCCGGAACTGGGCGAGTTGGTCTCCGTCCCCGTCAGCCCGTCAAACGGGTGGCCGGCCGGCGACACGTTCCCCGAGCCGCTGTACAGGAAGCCGAGCATGTGATCGAAAGAACGGTTTTCCAGCATCAGCACCACGACGTGCTGGATCGTAGACAGGTTGGTTTCACCTGACGTCATCGCAGCCTCCCGCGTTCGAGGTTCGAGGTGACCCCGCGGCGCTCCCCTGAGATGCCGCGAAACGGCAACCATGGTGGCACGGGTGCACCCAGATGCGCAGAGATGCGGCCGGTAAGGTCGCGGATATCGGCTTAACTTTGGGAGAACAGATGCGGCTCACCAAGCTGGAACATGCCTGTGTCAGGCTGGAAAAAGACGGGGTCGTGCTGGTCATCGACCCGGCCGCGTGGAGCATGCCGCGCGCGCTGGAGGGGGCCAGCGCGGTACTCATCACCCATGAGCATTTCGACCATTTCGACGGGGACGGGCTGCGCGCCGCCCTGACCGCGGACCCGGGCCTGCAGCTCTGGACGAATGCCGCGGTGGCCAGCGAGTTCGCCGGGTTCAGCCAGGACCAGGTGCACATCGTGGACGACGGGGACGCGTTCAGCGTGGCCGGCTTTGACGTGCACGCGTACGGGCACCTGCACGCGGTGCTGCACCGGGACATCCCGGTGATCCAGAACACCGGGTTCCTGATCGACGGGAACGTGTTCCACCCGGGCGACTCGTTCACCGTGCCGCAGGACCCGGTGCGGACCTTGCTGCTGCCGGCCAGCGGGCCGTGGCTGAAAACCGGCGAGATGATCGACTACGCCCGCGAGGTCGGCCCGGAGCGCGGCTACGTTATTCACGACGCGCTGTTTGGTGACACCGGGCTGATGGTGCTGGATAACTTCCTGCCGATGTGCAGCAAGGACGACGACGGCACGTTCCGCCGGGTAGACGTGGGCGCCGTTATCGACGTCTGAGCTCGTTTCCCGGCTACGCCGTGGTGCCCGGCGCGCGCAGGTGGTCCGCCGTGGGCACGCCGGGCCGCGGCGAGCCGTCCAGCCATTCGCTCCCTTCCTGGTACAGCAGTTCCACCGCCGGTCCGCGCACCCCGGGCAGGCCGGGGGCGATCTGGTAGCCCAGCTGGAACTGCAGGTAGGCCAGGTGCCGGTAGCCGGCCGGGAAGCTGCCCAGCAGCTTCGGGTCCAGGCTGAGCTGGGCCGCCGGGTCGACCGGGTCGAGCCGGTCCTTCTCGTAGATCGGCTGCCGCCGGACGATCCCCCAGCGGCCGTCCCGCTTGGCCAGGAAGTCGTAGAACCGTCCGGTGCAGGTGGCGTCGGCGGTCTCCCCGTGCACCTCGGCCCGCTGCAGGATCTGCATCTTGGTCTGCGCGATGGCCCGGTCCCCGGTCTCGGACCCCGTGGTTGAAGACAGGGTGCTGATGGTGCCACCGAGGAAGTGCAGGATGTTCACGCCGGCCTCGAAGCCAGCCTGGCTGACCCGGACGAACTCGGCGGCAGGCCCCTGGAACCAGGTGGCCGTCATCCAGCCGTCGTCGTGCCACACCGACGCGAACAGCGGCCAGTCGCCTGAGTCGCGGGCGATCGCCCAGGTCTCGATGAGCCTGCGGATCCTGAACTGTTCTGCCTCGTGCTCGGTCAGCATGCGGGTGACCTCTCTGTGGCGCCCGAGTAGGACGGCGGTTACCGGGTAGCGGCGCGGGGCGGCCGGCGGCTCGGTGAGGGCAGGCCGCCGGCCGCGCTCGCCGACGATTCTCCTCCGGCGAATAGCCCGGGGCCGCGTGGGTAGCCGGGCCAGAGCGGCCCGGACCGACCGGAAGGAGAACGCGGTGAGCAGACAGCCGAGCCCGCACGGTATTGACCATCTGGTGCGGAACATCCGCACCGGGCACTTCGAGCGCAGCCTGTCCGCGCTCACCGCCGCGGGCGCCCTGGTCACCGCGGCCGAGATCTTCTTCGAGCATGACAGCGCCAGCTTCGGGAACAAGATGATGTGGCTCCCGGTCGCGCTCGGCCCGGTCGGCGCGGCCGCCGGGGTGGCCGGCGTGCTCAGCCGACGGGCGGCCAAAACGGCGCTGCCGGTGTGCTCCGCCGCCATCGTCGCGAACGGGCTGCAGGGCACCTACCTGCACGCCCGTGGCATCGCGCAGAAGCCCGGCGGCTGGGCCAACGCCCGGTACAACATGGAGATGGGCCCGCCGCTGCTGGCCCCGCTGCTGGTCACCATGGTCGGCGGCATGGGCCTGCTGGCGGCCATCCTGCGGCGGGAAACGTGAGGCGGCGCCGCCCAGCCGAGGCCCCGCCACCAGCGTCTGGGCAGACCCCGCGCGGAGGCCCGGAGCGCTTCCCGGGCTTCGACGTGTCCGCCGGGCAAGGGCGCTGGGACCCGGCCACCGCCGCGGTGGTGAGCGGTCGCGTCGGCCGGCCGCCGGACATCCGGTTTTTCACCCCAGCCGAGGAGGCCATCGCCACCGCACTGCTCGACCTGCTGCTCGGCCAGCAGGAACCGGATCCGCATACCGTGCTGGGCGCGCGCTCTGCGGACCAGCAGCGTGGCCGCCCGCGGATCCCGGTGACCGCCATGATCGACAGCCGGCTAGCCGAGGCGGAGACCGACGGATGGCGTTATGCAAATATGCCCGAGGATGGGCAGGCCTGGCGGGACACGCTGCGCTACCTCGAGGGAGACGCGCAGGCGAAATACGGGTACGGCTTCGCCGATTGCCCGCCCAGCGACCAGGCGGCGCTCATCCAGGCCGTGCAGGATGCGGGCTCAGGTGACTGGCATGGGCTGCCGGCCAGCCGGGTGTGGAGCCTGTGGACCCGGTACGCCTGCACCGCGTTCTACGCGCACCCGTGGGCCTGGAACGAGATCGGCTTCCCCGGGCCGGCTTACCCGCGCGGCTACAAGAACATCGGCGTGGGCAAGCGCGAGCCTTTCGAGGTGCCGGACGCCCGGCCGGCCGCCGACCCGGCCAGGGGGGACGGATGACGCGCGTACAGGAGCGCAACGAATCCGCCTGGCTCATCCCAAACGACGGCACCCGGGCCAACCACGGGCTGCGCCGTGACATGCGCCGGTTCGCCGACGAGGACCAGATCGACCTGGTCATCGTGGGCTGCGGGGCGGGCGGTTCGGTGCTGCTGCAGCGGCTGGCCCGGGCGGGCTGGCGGGTGGCCGCGCTGGACGCCGGGCCGTTCTGGGACCCGGACACCGACTGGGTCAGCGACGAGGCCGGGTCGCATCACCTGTACTGGACCGAGCCCCGGGTCATCGACGGCGCCGACCCGGTGCCGCTCGGCTCGAACAACTCCGGGCGCGGCGTGGGCGGGTCGATGGTGCACTACGCCGGGTACACGCCACGCTTCCACCCCAGCGATTTCCGCACCTGGAGCCAGGACGGGGTCGGCGCCGACTGGCCGGTCAGCTACCCGGACCTGCTGCCTTACTACACCGCGATCGAGGAGGAACTGCCAGTCGCCGGGGAGCACTGGCCGTGGGGCGACCCGCACGGCTACCCGCACCGGCCGCACCCGGTCGGCGGCAACGGCGAGATCTTCCTTCGCGGTGCCCACAAGCTGGGCATCACGGCCAAGGTCGGGCCGGTGGCCATCCCGAACGGCCGGTTCGGCAACCGGCCGCACTGCATCTACCGCGGGTTCTGCCTGCAGGGCTGCAAGGTCAACGCGAAGGCCTCGCCGCTGATCACGCATATCCCGGACGCGCTGTCCCGGGGCGCCGAGGTGCGCGCGGATTCGATGGTGACCCGGATCGCGGTGGACGAGCGGACCGGGCGGGCCACCGGCGTGCACTACATCCGCGGCGGCCGGGAGCGGTTCCAGCGGGCCCGGCTGGTGGCCGTGGCCGGCTACTCGATCGAGACGCCCCGGCTGCTGCTCAATTCGGCGTCGGCCCGCTTCCCCGATGGCCTGTGCAACGACTTCGACCAGGTCGGCCGGTACCTGATGGTGCAGGGCGCACCGCAGACCGCGGGCCGGTTCGACGACGAGGTGCGGATGTACAAGGCGCCGCCGCCCGAGGTCAGCTCCGAGGAGTTCTACGAGACCGACCCGGCCAAGCCGTACCGCCGCGGCTTCGCCATCCAGAACGTGTCCCCGCTGCCCATCACCTGGGCCGAGCACGTGGCCGCGCAGGGCCACTGGGGCCGGGCGCTGCGCGACTACATGAGCGACTACGTGCACTGGTGCACGCTGGGCGCGCTGTGCGAGTTCCTGCCCCAGCCGGACAACCGGGTGACGCTGGATGACGAGCAGGACCGCTACGGCCTGCCGGTGGCCCGGTTCAGCTACTCGCAATGCGGCAACGACACCCAGTTGCTGCACGCCGCCCAGCAGGTCATGGAGGACATCCTGCACGCGGCCGGCGCGGACGAGGTGATCACTATCCAGCGCTTCGCCCACCTGGTCGGCGGCGCGCGGATGGCCGCTGACGAACGCCACGGCGTGGTCGATGGGACCTGCCGCAGCTTCGCGGTGCCCAACCTGTACCTCACCGACGGCAGCGTGCTGCCTACCCAGGGCAGCGCCAATCCGGCCCTGACCATCATGGCCGTGGCGGCCCGCGCGGCGGGCCTGCTGCGCGCCGGGGCCCGCAGCGGGCTGGTTGTTTGAGTTGTGGCTCGGGGGTAGCGGAAGAGCGTCCGGCCCGGGCGTCAGCGGCTGAGCGCCTGGGCCGGGCTTTCCGCTCAGCCGTGGCGGTACGGGTCGGCGTCGGCGGTGCGCAGCTCCAGCCCCAGCCCGGGCCGCCCCGGATCCGGTGTCAGCACACCACCGTGCGGGTCCAGCACCCCATCGAAGAACATCCGCTCGATCCGCTGATGGTCGTGGAAGTACTCGACGTGCCGGAGGTTCGGCACCGCGGCCGCGCAGTGCGCGTGCAGGTTCGGGGCGCAGTGCGCCGATATCTGGGTGTTGTGCGCGGCAGCCAGCGCCGCGCCGCGGAGGAACTCGGTGATCCCGCCACACCGGGTCACGTCCAGTTGCAGGCAGTCGACGGCCCCGGCGGTCAGCAGCCGGGCCGAATCGGCCAGCGTCCAGCTGTACTCGCCCGCCGCCACGTCGGCCAGCACCTGACCGCGCACCGCGGCCAGCCCGGCCAGATCCTGCGAGGACACCGGCTCCTCGAACCAGGTCACGCGGAACTGTTCCATCCGGTACGCGACCCGGATGGCCTGGGCCGCGGACCCGTACCCGCCGTTGGCGTCCACGTACAGCTCGGCGTCCGGCCCGATGACCGAGCGGGCCAGGGCGACCCGGGCCAGGTCGCGGTCCTCGTTGCCGCCCCAGGATTCGCCGATCTTGATTTTCACCCGGGGGATCTGGTCCTTGTCCACCCAGCCCGCCAGCTGGTCCTGGGTCTGGCTCTCGTCGTAGCTGGTGAAACCGCCGCTGCCGTAGATGGGGACGTCGCGGCGGGACCGGCCGGCCAGGTCGGCCACCGCGCAGCCGAGCAGCCGGGCCTTCAGGTCCCACAGCGCGATATCGGCCGCGGAGATGGCGGTGGCGGCGATGCCCGGCCGGCCGACGTTGCGCACCGCGCGGTTCATCGCCTCGTTGGCGCCCGCCACATCCAGCGCGTCCCACCCGGTCAGCACCGGCGCGAGCACCTCGCTCACCAGCGTGGCGGCCACCCCGGCGGCGTAACTCCACCCGATGCCCTGGTGTTCCCCGGCGCGCGCGGTGACCAGCACCAGCGTGGTCTCGTCCCAGGCCAGGGTGCCATCGGCCTCCGGCGCGTCGGTCGGTATGACGTAGACCGCGGCGGTCACGTCCCGCACCGGCGGGCCGCCCGATTGGGTCCCGGCCAGCGGTCGGCCCGGTCCGTTCATAGTCGGTCGCCTGCCTCTCTGGCGCTGCTCCGCTCCCGCTCCCGGCTACCTGCGTGCGCTGTCAGCTACCTGCGTCCGGCCCGGGCAAACCTCGGCCGGATGTTTGACCGCCGCATTGGCGGACAGCCGGGGGTGAGCGACTGACGCGGCAATAACGACTATTTGGGAGGTCCGCACAGTGGCACAGATCGCATCGGAAGCCCTGGTTGAGCGGCTCGCGGACTGGGGTGTGGACACCGTCTTCGGGCTGCCGGGAGATGGCATCAACGGGATCATGGAGGGCTTCCGGCGGCACCAGGACCGGGTGAAGTTCGTCCTGGTCCATCACGAGGAGGCGGCCGCGTTCATGGCCACGGCGCACGCCAAGGCCACCGGCCGGCTCGGCGTCTGCCTGGCCACCTCAGGCCCGGGCGGCATCCACCTGCTGAACGGCCTGTACGACGCGAAACTCGACCACATGCCGGTGCTGGCCATCACCGGGATGCAGGAGACCTCGGTGCTGGGCACCGGATATCAGCAGGAAGTGCACCTCGACCGGCTCTTTGAGGACGTCGCGGTCTACGACCAGATGATCTACAACCCGGCGCAGCTGCCCGCGGTCGTGGACATCGCGGTGCGCACCGCCTACGCCCGGCGCGGGGTGGCCCACCTGACCTTGCCGACCGATCTCCAGGTGGCCAAGGCCGGGGAAAATCCTTACCAGGAAGTGGGCCCGGCGCGGCCGCCGGCCACCGCACCGATCCGGCTGACCGCCCCTGGCCGGCCTTCCGCCGATGACCTGCAACAACTCGCCGACGTACTGAACGCCAGTACCAGGCCAGCCATTCTGGCCGGTGCGGGGGCACTGCACGCCCGCGAGGAGTTGCTGGCGGTGGCCGAGACGCTGGGCGCGCCGATCATCAAGACGCTGCCGGGGAAGGCCACGGTGCCCGATGACTCGCCGTACACCACCGGCGGGATCGGGCTGCTCGGCACGGCGCCGTCCGAGGAGCTGATGAACGACCTGGACACGCTGTTCATGGTCGGCACGAACTTCCCGTACACCCAGTTCATGCCGGCGCCGGGTAAGGCGCGGATCGTGCAGATCGAGGCCGACCCAGCCCGGGCCGGGGCCCGGGTGCCCACCGAGGTGCCGGTGGTGGGCGACGTCAAGGAGGGGCTGGCCGCGCTGCTGCCGCTGCTCAAGCAGCGGTCCGATACGTCGCACCTGGAGAAGTACCAGAAGGGGATGGACAGCTGGCGGAAGAAGATGGCCGCGCTGCAGGACGAGAAGCGCGACCCCATCGCCCCGGAGTTCGTGGTCGGGGTGCTGGACGAGCTTTCCGCCAACGATGCCATCCTGACCTGTGACAGCGGGACCATCGCTACCTGGGCCGCCCGGCACTGGCACATCCGCGGTGACCGGCAGTTCTATCTGTCTGGCAACCTGGCCACGATGGCGCCGGGCCTGCCCTACGCGGTGGGCATCCAGCACGCCTTTCCGGGCCGCCAGGTGATCGCCTACGTGGGCGACGGCGGGTTCGCCATGCTGATGGCCGAGTTCATCACGGCGATCAAGCACAAGCTGCCGGTCAAGGTGGTGATCAACAACAACAACTCGCTCGGCCAGATCCTCTGGGAGCAGATGGTGCTGGGCTACCCGGAGTACGGCGTCCGCCACCCCGATCCGTTCGTGGACTACTCCGCGATCGCCACCGCCAACGGGGCGCTCGGCATCAAGGTGAGCGGCCCGGCCGAGGTCCGGCCCGCGATCAGCGAGGCGCTGCGGCACGACGGGCCGGCGCTGGTCGACGTGAACGTCAACCCGGACGAGCCGCCGATGCCCGGCAAGGTCGAGTACAAGCAGGCCAAGAAGTTCGCCGAGGCGTTCCTGCGCGGTCAGCCACGCAAGGCCACGATCGCGACCACCCTGTTCCGCGACAAGATCGAGCAGCTCAAGAGCTGATCGCGCCAAAGGGGGCGCGCGGGTCCCAGCGCCCCCGGAGGCGCAAAGCAAGCTAGTGGGCCGCGGGGCCGCGGCGCTGCCGGGGCCGTGGCGTGGCCTCGGGTTCCTCGCGGGTCAGCGGCAGGCCCGAGGGGGACTTCACCTCGGACAGCCGCAAGTAGGTGATCAGCCGCTGGCCGCCCCGGGTGGACAGGCGGGCCAGCACCTCCTGGAGTTCGGCTACGTCCCGTGCGACCACGGTGAAGATGTAGTCCATCTCGCCGGCCACGTTGTCCGCCGTGATGATCTGCGGCAGGGCCCGGACCTGGTCTTCGAAGATCTTGGTGGACCGGGGGTCGTGGCGGCCCAGGGTGGCGGCCACGTAGAGCTGCAGGGGGAAGCCGACCGCCTCCGGGTCCAGCCGCGCGGAGATGATCCGGATGACCCCGGACTCCTTCAGGTAGCGCACCCGGTGCAAGGTGGCGGCCGGGGACAGCCCGACCAGCCGGGCTAGTTCGACGTTCGTTCTGTCGGCATCCGCCTGCAGCGCATCGAGCAGCTGGATGTCAACTTCATCAAGTTTGACGGCCATACCACCAAACAATATATCGCTGTGAGCGCTCAACTGCGAATATCAGCCCTGCGGTTGGCAAAATGAATGCATGCGCAACAACAACCGTCGCCCCGCCCTCGCCGCGCTGACCGCGGCCGGGCTGCTGTGGGGTACCACCGTGCCAATGTCCAAGCTAGCCCTGCAGTGGCTGCCACCGGGCTGGCTCACCGTGGTGCGCTTTGGCGTGGCCGCGGTCATCCTGTTCGCGGTGCTCGGCCCCCGGGTCCGGGCCGCGTTCAGCCCGGCCCTGCTGGCCTCGGGCGCCGTCGGGTACGGCGGCACGGTCTTGCTGCAGAACGCCGGTATCACCCGGACCAGCGTGAGCCACGCCGCGCTGCTGATCGGCACCGCACCCGTCATGGTGGCCATCATCGCGGCGGTCTGGCACCGGACCGTGGCCCACCCGGTGGCCTGGGCCGGGTTCGCGGTGTCGCTGTCCGGCGTAGCCCTGATCGCCGCGGGTGGCGGCGGGCAGGCCGATCTGGCCGGCGACGGCATGGTGCTGGCCTCGGTGCTGCTGTCCGCCGGGTTCACCGTCACCCAGGCCCGGCTGCTCCAGGGCCGCGACCCGGTCGCGGTGACCGGCGTCCAGTTCCTCGGCGCTGCCCTGGTCGCGCTCCCGTTCAGCGTGCTGACCGAGGGCATGCCGCCCGCGCCAGCCGGGCCGGGTTCGGTGGCGGTGGTCATCGCGCTGACGGTCGGCGGCACCCTGCTGCCGTTCAGCTTGTTCGCCTACGGGCAGAGCCGGCTGGCGGCCCAGGTGGCGGGCGCGTTCCTGAACATCGAGCCGCTGGTCGGCGCGGTGGCGGGCGTGCTGCTCTTCGGTGACCCGGCGGGCCCGGCCCAGCTGGCCGGGGCCGCGGCCATCCTGGGCGGGATCGCGCTGAGCAGCGTCCGGCGGCCGGCCAGCTGGCGTGTCCTGGATGCGCTCAGCGGCCGCTGGC
>Ga0335083_10006759_pt1 | contig 14238 bp, 15 predicted proteins | sample Lox_Sample_42_FD_206716 | JGI IMG/M metagenome (GOLD analysis project Ga0335083, IMG submission 206716) | Soil microbial communities from Loxahatchee National Wildlife Refuge, Florida, United States - Lox_Sample_4.2 | ecosystem: Environmental > Terrestrial > Soil > Wetlands | place: USA...
TTTCGCGGGCTCGACAACGTCATTTACTACACGCTCGCGAGCGACAAGCGCTTTTACGTGGACTACACGGGCACCGGGAATACGGTCAACGCGAACCACCCGGTGGTTCGTGAGCACATCTTGACCGCGCTCCGGCATTGGACCCTCGAAATGCACGTCGACGGCTTCCGTTTCGATCTCGCGTCGGTGCTCGGCCGTGACGGCACCGGCAAACTGCTCCGCAACGCGCCCCTGCTCGAATCGATCGCGGAGGATCCGATCTTGCGTGACGTGAAGATCATCGCCGAAGCTTGGGATGCGGGCGGCGCTTATCAGGTCGGCAGCTTTTCGGAGCGGCGCTGGGCGGAGTGGAACGGGCGGTACCGCGACGACGTGCGGCGATTCTGGCGCGGAGACCGCGGCATGCTCGGCGCGTTCGCCAGCCGGATTTGCGGCAGTTCCGACCTGTACGGGGCGTCCGGCAAGGGGCCGGACGGAAGCATCAACTTCGTCACGTGCCATGACGGCTTCACGCTGAACGACCTCGTCAGCTATCGCGCCAAGCACAACGAGGCGAACGGCGAGAACGACCACGACGGCACCGACGCGAACTTCAGCGACAATTACGGGTGCGAGGGTGAGACCGCGGATTTCGCCATCGACGCCGTGCGTCGGCGCCAGATCAAAAACTTCTTTTTGACGCTTTTGATCTCACGCGGTGCGCCGATGCTGCTCGGCGGCGACGAATTTCGCCGTACGCAGCGAGGCAACAACAACGCCTATTGCCACGACGACGACACGAGCTGGTACGACTGGGCGCTCCTCGGGCGGCACGGGGACGTCTTCGAGTTCGTGCGCACGCTGATCGGCTTTCGGGTCGCGCACCCGGTGCTCAGTCGCGAGCGGTTCTACACCGACGAGGAAATTCACTGGTTTGGCCCCACCGGATCACTGCCGGATTGGGCGGATCCGGACGTGAAGCAGCTTGCTTGCTTGATCGACGAGGATGAAAACCGCGCGCTCTACCTGATGTTCAACGCGGGCTCGGCTGCGGTGGCCTTCGTCCTTCCTTCGCCGCAAGCGGGGTTCGCATGGGCCCTCGCGGTCGACACGTCGCTCGAGCGCGTCCACGTCCCGCCGAGTGCCGAAACTCTTCCCACGGACTCGGCGGTCTACCGAGTGAGCGCGCGCACGAGCGCGATACTCGTCACGTCCGTCCCTGCGCCTCGAGACTACTGTTAGCGCGGGCCGGGCGACACGATTGCGCTCGCCTGCTCGCGGACGCAAAGTCTGCGCGGCTCCCGTCGTCGTGGTGCGCCCGCAAGCATTCGCACGCGCTGGCCCGCCTGATGCAAGCGGCCATCGCGTGGTCCGACGCCACCGGCCGGGCTACACGAAGAAAGTCCGCCATGTTCGAGCAAGTAAAGGACGCTGCGCGCGCCGAGTCGGTCGCGACGGCCAGGCCGGAGCCCGTCGGACTCACCGCCGACGAGGTGCGTCGCCGGCGCAGCCAATTCGGCCCGAACGCGCTCAGCGAGGTGCGTGTATCCGTGGCGCGCAGGTTGCTCGGATTCCTGTGGGGGCCGATTCCCTGGATGATCGAGGGCGCCGCGGTGCTCTCGGCGCTGGCGCGGCGCTGGGAGGAGCTGGTCATCATCGTCTCCATGTTGCTCATCAACACGGCCGTCGGATTTTGGGAGGAGTTCAAGGCCGACACGGCGATAGCAGCGCTCAAGGCCCGGCTCGCGCTGCGTGCGCGCGTCCTGCGCGACGGCAACTGGATCGAGATCGACGCCTCGGAGCTCGTGCCGGGTGACGTCACGCGAGTGCGCCTCGGCAACATCGTGCCCGCCGACCTCGAGCTCTTCGGCGAAGGGTTCCTGACCGTGGATCAGTCGGCGCTCACCGGAGAGTCCTTGCCCGTGGACCGCAGAGCCGGCGACCTCGTGTACTCCGGCTCCATCGCGCGCACCGGAGAGATGCGCGGCGTCGTCAGCGCGATCGGTATGGAGACCTACTTCGGCAAGACGGCGCGCCTCGTGCAAACGGCTCAAACGCGCTCGCACTTCCAGCAAGCCGTGCTGCGGATCGGGAACTTCCTCATCGGCGTCACCGGGGCACTCGTCGCGCTCATCCTGATCGTCGCGCTGTTTCGTCGCGCGCCGCTGATCGAGACGCTGCTTTTCGCGCTGATTCTGAGCGTCGCGGCGATACCGGTCGCGCTCCCGGCCGTGCTCTCGGTCACGATGGCCGCCGGCGCGTCGAGGCTCGCGAAGATGAAGGCCATCGTGTCGCGCCTGGTCTCGATCGAGGAGATGGCCGGCATGGATATCCTCTGCAGCGACAAGACCGGGACGCTCACGAAGAACGAGCTGACGCTCGGGCAAGCGGTCGTCATCCACGCGAAGGACGCAGCCGACGTCGTCTCATGCGCCGCCTTGTGTTCGAGAGCGAGCGACGGCGATGCGATCGACGCCGCGATCCTTTCGCGCGCCGAGGTGCCCCAGGCCTTCGAGGTCGTTCATTTCGAGCCGTTCGATCCGGTGCGCAAGCGCGCGGACGCGGTGGTGAGGCGAGGCGGGGAAGAGTGGAAAGTGAGCAAGGGAGCACCGCAGGCGATCCTCGCGCTCGCCGGCGCGGACGACGCCTTGAGCCGGGACGTCTCCGCGCGCGTGGACGGACTTGCAGCGACCGGATACCGCGTGCTCGGCGTGGCGCGAGATCGCGGCGCCGGTTGGGAGTTTTTGGGCCTCTTACCGCTCTTCGACCCGCCACGCGACGACGCGCCCGCCACCATCGACGAGGCGCGCGGGATGGGTCTCAGCGTTCGGATGGTGACCGGCGATCACGTCGCGATCGCTCGAGAGACCGCGAAGAAGCTTCATCTAGGCATGAATATCGCCGTTGCGAGCGAGATCTTCGACGAGCACGGACATGCCGCGATGCCCGACGCCATCGAGCGAGCGGAGGGCTTCGCGCAGGTATTCCCCGAGCACAAGTTCGCGATCGTGCGCGAGCTCCAGCGACGGGGGCACATCGTCGGCATGACGGGCGACGGGGTGAACGACGCGCCCGCACTGAAGCAAGCCGACATCGGCATCGCCGTGAGCGGGGCGACCGACGCGGCCCGCGCGGCGGCCGACCTCGTGCTGACGGCATCGGGTCTTTCGGTCATCACCCGCGCGGTGGAGGAAGCTCGACGCATCTTCGAGCGCATGACTGCTTATGCGATTTTTCGCATCGCCGAGACGATCCGAGTCTTGCTCTTCATGACCCTCTCGATTCTCGTGTTCGATTTTTACCCCGTGACCGCGGTCATGATCGTCTTGCTCGCCATCCTCAACGATTTTCCGATCATGATGATCGCGTACGACAACGCGCCGGTCGCGCCGCTTCCCGTTCGCTGGGACATGCACCGCGTGCTTTCCTTGAGCCTGTTGCTGGGCGTCTTGGGTGTCGTCGCGTCGTTCGGCATCTTCTGGTTCGCGCGCGATTGGCTGCATCTTCCGCCGCACATGGTGCGCACGGTCGTGTTTCTCAAGCTCTTGGTCGCGGGCCACATGACCATCTATCTCACGCGCAATACCGGGCCGCTCTGGCAGCCGCCCTGGCCGAATTGGCGCTTGGTGGTAGCCGCGGAGGCGACGCAAGTCGCGGGCACGCTCGCCGCGGTTTACGGCTGGTTCGTCGCACCGATCGGTTGGACGTATGCGCTCGCCGTGTGGGGTTACGCCGTCGCGTGGCTGCTCGTCAACAGCCTCGCAAAGGTCTCTGTCTATCGCCTGGTGCGCCTGGAGCACGGCCCGCAAGCACGTCATCTCGAGCGGATCGAACGGCCGCTCTCGACTTTTGGAAAGTAGGGATCGCGAAGGTCAACTCGCGCCGGGCACGGCGACGAGTTCGTCGATGTTCGGCTGCAACGTGATTTCGATCCGGCGATTCTTCGCGCGCCCGGCGGGCGTGTCGTTCGGAGCGATGGGGTCGAATTCGCCGTAGCCCGCCGCCGAGAGAACTTGCGGCGCGACACCGTGCGCGACGAGGAACCTAACGACCTCCACGCCGCGCGCGGTCGAGAGCTCCCAATTCGACGCGAAGCGCGAGGTCGCGATCGGGACGTTGTCCGTGTCTCCCGCGACCTGAAAGTGACGATCGGGGATGGTTTTCAGCACCGTAGCGACCTGGGCGAGCGCTTGCTGCCCCGCGGGCTTGATCGTCGTTTGCCCGGAGTCGAACAGCACGTCGTTCGCGAGCTGAATGACCATGCGGCCGTCGCGCAACACCACCTTGAGCTCGCCCGAGTCGATCATCTTGTGGAACTTGAGCGCAAGGTCGCGGAAGAGCGCGGCGCGCGCGTCGGCGGCCGCCTGGGCTTTGCGCAGCTCCTCCAGGCGTTTCTTCGCATCGGCGAGCGCCGTCGCCAGCGTGCCTTTCTCCGCCACGAGCGCGCCGGCGTTCTTACCGAGCCGTTCGAGCTGTGACCGGAGCTCCTCGATCAACGCCGTGGCCTCGTCGAGCTTCGCGCGCAGGTTCTGCTCGTCGAGCTGGGCCTGCGAGAGGCTCTCGTTCCGCTGCTCGGCGAGGTCGGATGCTTGCTCGAGCTCGGCCTTCACCTCGGCGAGCTCGGCCGTGAGTTTCGCCACGGCAGCGTCGCACGCGGCCGTGGCGTCTTTGGCCTTCTTCGCATCCGCGAGCGCCGCGTCGTAGCGGCGCGTGGGCACGCAGCCGAAGAGCACCGCACACGAAAGAAGAGCGACAAGCCAACGCAAATTCATCAGTGTCCTTTCGGCCCGGAGCGCCCGGTGCCGCGCGGGGAGCCTATCCCCTTCGCCTCGCTCGGCAACGGGTTGAATCGCCCCGGGTTTCCCAGAGGCTCCGAGAGTCGGGCGCGGCGGCGGGGCCGCGCTCGCCCGCACCGAAATCTTCGGCCCCGTCGCGACGAGCCTCCGCGGCATCCTTTGCCGCGACCTCCGCCGCGCCGAGAACCTCGCGCGAGAGCTGGGGAAGAGCGGCGGTGGTGCGGCTCGCCGCCGAGCGGCTTCCACGACTGGTCGGTCTCGACGCACTGTGCGACCATGCGCGCAGCGTCACGGATGACCGCAGAAGAGCAGCTCGAGAGCTTCATCGCGAAATTCTCACCGCCAAACCAGCGGCTCATTCGCGCGCTCCGCAAGGCCGTCCGCAAGCTGCTGCCGAACGCGAACGAGCTCGTCTACGACAACTACAACTTCTTCGTCATCGCTTACTGTCCGACGGAGAAAGTGAGCGACAGTTTTTTCTCCATCGGCGCGAACAAGCACGGAGCAAACCTGTTCTTCGGCTACAACGGAACCAAGCTTTTTGACCCCGAGCACCTCCTGCAAGGCTCGGCATCACGCAATCGGTTCCTCCGGCTCGCAGCCGCAAAGGACCTCGAGCGCGCGGGCATTCGTGCGCTCATGGCGTCCGCCGTAGAAACGTCCAAACCGATGCACGTGACCAAGGGGCGCCTGCTCATTCGCTCCATCTCGCCAAAGCAACGGCCGCGACAATGACGGCCGATGGTCTCGCGAGAGTGATTCGCCTGTTCGAGGATGCTCGACATTTGCATGAACAATGCGTGGCGGCGATACATTCGCTGCCTGAATGGTCTTCCGCCCGACGGGCCTTTGGTCCCGCGGTAACGGTGTTCTTGAAAGATGGCTGAACTGGGTGAATTCAATGTCGTGTTGAGGCGTGCGCTCATGCTGGCCGGAAACGATCCGGCTGAGGCAGTACGTGTCCTCGAAGAAGGGCTTAGAGCCGCTCGTGAACGCGGTGCTGCATCGGCGATCGCGGCCCTGGCGAAAAATGCTGCCGCGGTTTGTTACACTGTCGGCAGCCTGGAGCTGTCGGCCCGGTACTACGAAGAGGCACAGGCGAGTTCACCCTCCGATGCAACCTTATGGCTAGCGAGTGGCGACGCACGGCTCGCAATGGGCCAAAAAGACTCCGCCAAACATGACTATGCGCAAGCTCTAGCTCTGGCTCGTCAGAGTGATGATTCGGAAATGGCTGATTTGGCCGAGGTCGCCGCTGCTAAGGTTGATGGGCACGAAAGCAGCCACGGTTCGGAATGATGCTTGGCAAAGTGCGTGCGCACTTCAGGCGGAGGCGGCTTGAGCACCAACGACCTGTGATTGCTCGATACGCCAACGTTCTCGACGGGATCTATCGTCGCCGCTTCGAGGGGGCGGACAAGGAGCGATTCGAATTTCTGTGGTGTGAGATTGCTGAGGTCTGTCGGGTCCTACCCGACGAGCTTCATGAGGATGATCAGATTTCTGTCCGGTGCCCAAGCGGGGAGGGTTCGCTGACATCGCGTCTCGAAGACTTGGCTTTCGTGATCATGTCGGAATCGCGAGACCTGCCGCCGCCGAAGAAGCAGGAGACGATCGGCGACGTGCTCGACTACCTGTTGCAGCCGAACCCCGAGGATGACGACGACTGATTTTCACCCCTCAGCCACGGACCATCGTGCCTAAACCCACCGAGCCCCGAAGCCGCCCTGGGGACGAGCGTGAAATGCTATCGAACGGTTTCACGAGCCCTCGGTACCGGCGTCATCCTCTCGTTGCTTCCCGTAGAGCATCTTCACGATCAGCTCCATCCTCGACGCCGTCTTCGTCTTCCTCAGGATGCTCGACATGTGGAACTCGACGTTCTTGACCGTGCAGCCGAGGGCGTCGGCGAGGGCCTGGTTGTAGTCGAGGGGGCTGGCGAGAAGGACGTCGAGCACGCGCTGCTCGCCCTTGGTCAGGTCGGTTTTCGGGGGCCTGGGTCTTCGGTGCCTTGGGTCCCCTTGGAAGCGGCTCGATCACGATCACCGACTGCCGGGATTTCTGCCTTTCCGTGAAGGGCCGATCGCAAGGGTCGACCGTCGCGAAAACCGAGGTTTTTGGAACGGCGCCGAGAGCTCGGTGCAGGGTGGCCACCTTCAGCCCCATCTTCTCGGCGATCCACCGGATGGAGTGGCCTTCGCCCCGGAGCTGGACGGCTTCGACGAGGTCGAAGGTGACCGGCGGGCGGCCGAGCCGGGCGCCGCGTTGGCGGGCGGAGGCCAAACCGGCGCGGGTGCGTTCGCGGATCAGCTCTCGTTCCATCACCACGCTGATGAAGCCAGGTCTCCAGTTCGGTGAATCGGAGCCGCCACGAGCCTCCGCTTGAAAGCGCCGGGTAGCCTGATGCACGCGCTCAAGGCTCACGTTCACAACGGCCGCCTCGTGCTCGACGAGCCCACCGATTTGCCGGAAGGGGACCCAAAAGATGGGCGACCACTACTCGACGGTAAACGCGGGCGACAGCTCGCGAGCATCGAGAAGGTCATCGACCTCTTCGGAGCCTGAAGAGCCACGTCCTCCTCGTCCGAACCATTGGTGGTACCTCGGGTGGTACCCAACACCCCGGAGGTGGTACCCAAAACGAAAAAGCCTGCTAGCGGGGTCCGCTAACCGGCTAATTTATCTCAGCTTTTCGGAGCGGGAGAAGAGATTCGAACTCTCGACGTCCACCTTGGCAATTCAGACTCCAATGCTGAATCAGGCAGTGATTCGGCTAATACCGTCGTTGCCAGTCCCGGACATGAACCGAGCGAAACTCCAGTAAACCAAGGTTTTGCCCCTCGGGGGGTGGACGAAACCTATTCGGGGCTGAGTATCGCCGATCTTGACGCTTTGCTACTCGGCCGGGCTGTGCGCCGGGCCGATGAGTTGGTGAACAGCAAAGGAGGCGAGTCATGACAAAGTGGACGATGGGGCCAGCGGTGTGTCTGGGGGGGGTGCAGCGGCCCCGGGTTCAGCGACCTTCGGGCAAATTTGCCCGGGGGTTCGTCACCCGGTGATAATATGACAAATAATGTCATAGCTGGCGCGGGCGGGATGGCGGGTCAGGGTGATGTCATCACCTCGGGCGCGGGCGGCGAATCGGGCGCGAGCTGGACGGCGCGCTAGCATAGGAACGCCCGCGGCGGCGGTAACCGCCCGGGCGCATGGCTCGAACATGGCGAGCAAAAAGAAAATTGAGACCAAATCGCCGGGGCGCAAGCCCTACCGCGGCGGCACGGGCCAGCTGAACGATGCTGTGCGGGTGGAGGTGCTCCGCGTACTTCGGGAGCGTGGCATCGCATGGTCTGAGGCGCACGAGCGGCACCTGAGGCGAGAGTTGGCGTGGCCGGAGTACGCCGCCGCGAAGAAGCAAGCGGCGAAGCTTCTCGGGCTCCTAACAGACTTAGCGAAAACGCCAGACGCGATCCCCGCTCCCGTCGTCGACTCCGTTCGTTGGCTCGCCGAGTTCCCCGTGTTCGTGCCGCGGCAGCGCCTTGTGGTGATGTACAATAGACGCGGCGCGCGGTGGTGGTGGGGAGTCACCGGGCCGCGCTCCCGTGACCTCGCGATGTTGTCAATTCTCGCCGGCAACATCCCCGACTCGTCCTCAAAACACGAAACAAGCCCCCTCGAGATCATCGAACAAGAGGAACGCGCCATAAACGAGGCGAAGCGGGCGCGGTTCAGGGAGTGAAGCGGGTTACAGAGCGCCCCGCCCGGGCGTTGTAATAGCTGAATTCAGTAGGTCCTGTCAGAAGCATGGGGAGCTCCCCATGCAGACACGACACGCTCACCGAGGCGATCTAGGCGTAGACGCTGCCACGATCCGCGCACTCGCGGTCGAGGCGGAATGTGATCCGCGCAGCATCGAGCGCGAGCTCCGAGCTCAGCGCGGCGAGCGTGCACACGTTCGGGGACTCGCCGGTCATCGCGCACGGCGCGTGCTGGCATCTCACGGCTACATCGCGAGGTCGGCAGCTTGACCGCCCCCGCGAGTATCATCGTGCAGGGCCTCACGCTCAACGAGCTGGTCGACGCCGTCGCGGATGCCGTGGCCGAGCGGATCGGTACGCCGAAGACAGGGGGGTCTGACAACGTAAGACCCTCCCTCGTGAGCACGCCGGTGCTCGCAGAGCAGCTCAGCATCAGCAGAGCCAAGGCGCACAAGCTCGCGGAGGACGGCGTGATCCCGTTCGTGTGGTGCGGTGACGTTCGGCGTTTCGATTTTGACGAGGTCAAAGCTGCGCTGAAGGCGCGCGGGAGGGTGGCGAAATGACCGGGGCACTTTTGGTAGCGGCTACCAAAAACAGGGGGCGGCCGAGGTTGCCCAGTTCGGTGATGACGCCGGGCGCGGCGTCGTGCGAATCCCACAACTCGCGGCGAACCAAGCAGAACCGCGGCTACGCGGCGCACGCGTTGGCAATACTCGGGCACTTCCAAGATCGGCCCGACGTGCTGGAGCTCTGGCACAAGGAGGGCGCGTGGGCCAACACGTTCCACGCTCGATGGGACGTGCTCTGCGAGCTCGGCCGTATCGTCTACCAGTGCGCCGACGATCACGATCGCGCCATACGTGAGGTGCTCGGGTTCGCCGAGTTCTTCTACGAACAGACGCCGCGACTCAAGGCGAAGGAAGCGGCGCGGCTCGTTCGCGCGTGCCGACTCGGGGCGGTGCAGGAATGACCGAACCCGCTCTCGTCCATCAGCTCGCCGAGGTGTTCGAATTCGACTCGTTCGCGTTCGCGCATCTCTCCGATGCCGAACGCGCCGTAGTCCTCGCCCGTCGTGCAGCCGCTCAACCGCGCACCGATCACAGCTGGTCCAAGCTCGAATGGATCGCGCAGACCGACAAGCGCGACGCGCTCCGAATCTGCGCCCGGCTCGGGTTGCACGTGCATCTCCTGCACGGAGTCGACGACCGCGGGCGCTGCACGTGCGGGCGCAAGACCTGCACGGGCAAGAGCCGCGGAAAGCATCCCATCAACGACGGTTGGGAGGTCGCTCCGTTCGATCTCAATCGCGTTGATTTCGGACTGATCGAAGATCCGCGACGGAACCTTGGCGTCCGCATGGGCCCGCAGCCCGGCGGCTACGATCTGATCTGCATCGACATCGACGGCCCGATGACGTTGCTCGAACCGCTCGAGGCGCGCTTCGGGAAGTTGCCGCCGACGTTGACCGCGACGAGCGGGAACGGCTTTCACCTTTTCTTCAAGTGGCCGAGCGGCGTTGAGCTGCCGTCGAATACGAAGCTAGCCGGCGTGAAGGAGATCGACGTTCGGTCCCGCCGCGGGCAAGTCGTGATCGCGCCCAGCCGTCACTACTCGGGCCGCTCTTACAAATGGGTTCGTTGCATCGAGCCCGCGGAGATCGAGCTTGAGTAAATGGACCGCTGCATTCAAGGCGGAGGCGCCAAGGCAGCCGGCCGGCGCCCGCCCCGTCGTCGTCGCGCGCACCGGAAACGGCAAAGCCACCCGTGCGGAATCGTACGTGCGCGCCGCTCTTGAGCGTGAGGTTGCCGCGGTTGCCGCCGCTCAAGATGGCGAGCGGCACAACCTGCTCAACAAGGCGATTTACTCCGTCGCCGGCTACATCCACACGGGGCACGTTTCGGAGCAGGAGATCCGCTCCTCGTTCATGGCGGCGGGGCGCGCGTGTCGGCTCCCCGACGAGCACATCACGGAGACGCTCGACTACGCGATCGAAGCGGGCAAGGAAGAGCCGCGGGACGTTCCCGAGACTGAGCTGCCCGCGGATGACGATCAACATGTGGCCCGATCACATGTTGAGGGAGACGCCAAGCAGGAGCACGGCACCTCAATCGTCGACGTGCTCAATCGTTGGCGGACCGACGGCTCGCTCATTCACGAGCCCACCGGCATTCGGCAACTCGATGATCTAACCGGCGGCGGTCCCGTGTACGGAACGCGCTGGTACATCGCGGGCGCGCCGGACGGGTGGAAGACCGGCTTTCTCGCTCAGCTCGGACACAACTGGGCGCTTCGCGGCATCGAGATCGGCGCCCTCGCCGTGGACGAGGAGGATAGCGACCTCGTCACCCGTCTCGCCCAGCGCTGTGGTTACGACCGGATCGACTGCGAGATTCGAGACCCCGCGACGCTCGCCACGATGGTGGAGAACTTCGGCAGCCTGCCGATCCGGTTCTACACCGGCACGATCGAGGCGGCAGCGAAAGCGACGGCGGAGCGGGCCGCCGCGGCGGGTACGCGTGGCGCTCTGCTGCTCGACTCGATCCAGACCGTTACGTGCGAGGCGGCGGAACTCGCCCTCCTCAGCGGGCGGGAACTCTCGGAGGTGCAGCGCGTCACGCTGAACACGAGGGCGCACCGAGCCGTGACCAGTAAGTACAAATTGATCGGCATCGCGACGAGCGAGATGGGCAGAGGCGCATACTCGTCCAGCGATCCGGAGAAGCAGACGCCGACCATGGCGGCCGGCAAGTGGAGCGGCGCGATCGAGTACTCGGCTCGCGTCCTGCTCGGCGTTCGGTGCGTGGCCGACGAGAGCGACATGATCGAACTCGAGATCGCCAAGAACAAGCACGGCCCGAGCGGCAAGCGGATGTACCTCCGGACCGACCGGCGCAGCCAAACCATCATCGAGACCAACTACACGCCCGAGCCTTCGGTGAAGCATGAAGAGAGGGATGCGTCGGCCGTCCGACGAACCTACAGCGACGCCGCCATCGTCGCCCGCTGCCTTCATACAAAGCCGGGGATGGGGATCCGTGACCTGCGCGCCGCCGCCAGGGCGGCCGCTGGCATCGGACAAGAGCGGGTCGACTCTGGGGTCGCGGCACTCGGTGACGCTGTCGTGGTGGGCTCGGGACCGCGCAACAGCAAGCCCATGACCCTGCTCCCGGAGCGTGTGCCGGCAACGATCCGCGAGCTCATGGAGGCCACCAAATGACTTATTGCGAGTCAGCGTGCCCGGCACGGTTCGACAGGGCTTTTGATGCTGGATCGAGTGTGCCCGGCACACTGGGAGATTTTTGCGCACTGCCCGCGAACTCACAATCAAGCATGATTTGCCTTGGATCGAGTGTGCCCGGCACAGTGCCCGGCACGGTGCTCCACTGTGTGTGTGGGGCCTTACGTAGTAGGCCCCCACACGCTGGAGCGGCACATTCACACACTACGGTGGGGTGCGGCACGGTCAGCCTCACGGTCTCTCACTTTGAAAATTGCCCACACCGCCCGGAAGCAAATCGCACCCATCCGGCAAGCCGCGTGCCAGTAACCCAACGGTGTTATGTGCGCTGCCCGATATGCGATCTCGACGTGCACTCGTGCGCATGCCGACCGCTAACCATTAGCTGCCCCAGCCGGCAGCCGAGCGCACGTCGCAGCCAAATTAGGCTCGATGCGCACGGTTACACGGTGGTTTTGCCCACTAGGGGTTTAGCCCATCACGAAACTATTGGGGATTTCGGAGGTGCGCTGTGAGCGATTTCCTCCGCTCTGCACACGGCACAGAGGCCGCCACGACGCCATCACTCGTGGTGGTTGAGCAGCCCCCGCCGGCAGAGCTACCGATCGCGCCAGCGGCGGGAGCGGCACCGATTCGCCGCGTGCGTGGCCGAGTCACTACCGCGGCCGATGCCGCTGCCCTTGCACGGCTTCCCAGGGGCTCATTCTTCGCCCCGCGTGCGCTCGTGTGCGACCCACGCTTCCGCCCCCACAACCGCCGCCGTATGGCCTGGACGCGCCGTCGCCGGGGCGAGCTCCAGGCGCAGACTGGCGCCGTCTCGCACGGCGTGGGTGCGATGCTTGTCTCGGCGGGCTGGCTCTATGCCGCCTCCGAGTTTGCGGCCGAGCTCGGTGCCGCGTCCGGTGACCTCGAAGCCTTCAGACTTTCGGCGACGCTGAGTCAGACTGCGCGCCAGCACGACCTCGCGGCGTGGTCCCTGGCGTGCCGTGAGAGCGAGCATCGGGACACCACTGGCGACGACCTCGCCGAGCGTCAACGCGCGTTCCAGGCCGAGCTGGCGCGCCGGCAGGGGGGCAAATGATGAATCCCGCCGCTCTCGCCTTCACCTGCTTCTGGGCAACGCCCGTGCTCGTGCGCGACTACACGGTCCTCGTGCGGTGTGGCCGCGTTCAGGCCAACGCAATCGCCGCGGGATTAGACACCCCGGCCGGGTGGTGGCTCGAGGCGGCCAAGACCTATCCACCGTGCGACGCCATCAACCGTCTCGCGGCGTACGCGTGCACTCTCGCGGCGCTCGATCTTCGAGAGGCGGTGCCATCGTGACCACGCCGCGCGACCCCATCGCGTGGGAGGCAACGCTGCCGATCCGTCCCTCCTCGCCGGCCTGGCGCGCCACGATTCGGGCTCTCTACGGCACTACGACGGACGAGGACCGCACCCTTTTCCGCGAGCTAGCCCAGCGCGAGGCCCCGGACGGTGGGGCCGACGAGCTCCTCGTGGTTGCAGGACGACGCGGCGGCAAGAGCGAGACGATCGCCCGCTTGGCGGTGTTCGAGGCGATTCACGGCGGCCACTCCGACGCTCTGGCGCCCGGTCAGCTCGGCATCATTCCGATCATCAGCCCGCTTCGTGAGCAGAGCCAGGAGATCATGGGCTTCGCGCGCGGGCTCGTAGCGCTGTCGCAAATCAAGCGGCACCTCGCGAGCGAGCCGACCCGCGACGCGATCCGGCTCAAGAGCAACGTCGAAATCCGCGTGATGACCAGCGACGCCGTCAACGTGTCCGGCCCGACCGTTGTTTGTGCTATCCGTGACGAGCTCGCCAAGGGTCCCACGGCTGGCATGGCCGGCTCCGATGTTGAGGTGGACCAGGCACTCCGCCCGGCGCTCGCCCCGGTTATCGGTGCGCCGCGACGACGGTTGATCAGCATCACGAGCGCTTACATCCGAGAGGGCCTCGCCTTCGAGACGGATCGCGACCACTTCGGGCGCGACGATTCACCACTGCTCGTGGTTCGCGGTACCACGCGGCAATTCAACCCCAACATCGATGATGCCTGGCTCGCTCGAGAGCGCAAGCGCGTGGGCGATGCCGTATTCGCTCGCGAGTATGAGGGCGCTTGGCAGGACGCAATCCTGAACGGCTGGTTCGGCCAGGCGACGATCGGCCGAGCCGTGCGCTACGGATCCGCCTCGCTCCCATGGGCACCACCGACCGAGGTGCACATCGCGCTAGACGCCGCATTCTCCGAGACCGGCGACTGTTTTGGCTGGGCCGCCGCTTCGCACGCCCCCGGTGGCGACAACGGGCACGGCGGGCGCAACGCCTCACAAACGACCGTGCACGCGTGCGGCGCATGGAAGGTTGATCGTGAGCCCCGCGCCATGGCTCAGCGCGTTCGCGACGAGATTTGCCTTCGCTATGGGACGCGCCGAGTCACAATCGATCAATACCAGTCCGACACCTTCCG